>LWDU01040745.1_pt1 | contig 88715 bp, 93 predicted proteins | sample 727161 | NCBI WGS metagenome assembly LWDU01 (sample SAMN04566230, study PRJNA314399) | hydrothermal vent metagenome | isolation source: deep sea hydrothermal plume seawater | place: Mexico: Gulf of California, Guaymas Basin | collected 2004-07-11
GGAACTGCTGGGCGTTGCCTAGACGCGGAAAGACCCCCCGAAGGGGGCCTATCCCAGAAGCTTCCGAATCGGTTTACCCCATTCGTTGCCAGTACAAGTCTTCCCGTCTCCTGCTCTGCCAGACCCTTTCGAGCCGACGCCACTTCCGCTTTCGCTTCCGTGTTCCTACTTCAGTGTTCCCACTTCCGCTTTCGCTTCCGTGTTCCTACTTCAGTGTTCCCACTTCCGCTTTCGCTTCCGTGTTCCCAAGTTCAGTGTCGTCTTGAGTTGATAATGATGGTGGACCGAAGTCCTGGTCAACCGACCAACAGTTGTTTTAGCACAAGAAAAACAGGGCCACGACCAGCCACAATAAACGGGTCGACGAAATCTTTTCAGTCAGCACTCGCGGCGTACATAATCAGTTGGTCAGCCATACGGAATTGCGGATGAGCAACTGCAAGATCTTTCTGAAGCTGAAGGAACCAATCGTCAGCGGGAACTTGAACCCAGAAACGCCGTAGGCCTTATAAGCAAGGCCGTCTGTGGGATGTCCGCAGAACATAGTGGTTTCTGACGTGTCAGTGCCGGTGGCCTCTGTGCTTCTACACGACTACGACAAAAGACCGGTCCGCAGGAGCAGCCAGACTTAGCTCTTGGTTGGGGTTGAGATGTTCATAGGGCCACAAAACAAACGAAACGACCGGTAGGTCAACAGTAAATGCAGCGCTACCGGTCGTATTCGTAGTTAGTTTTTGTTCAGATCAAACAGCTCGTACATTCTGAGCTTCATCACCCTTGCGTCCTTGACCAATATCGAAAGAAACGTCTTGGTCTTCTTCAAGTGACTTGTAGCCGTCACCCGCAATATTTGAGTAATGCACGAAAAGGTCGTCGCCGCCATCGCTAGGAGTGATGAAGCCGAACCCTTTCTGTGAGTTGAAAAATTTTACTTTGCCTTGGGCCATCTGGGCCCTCCTCATATATGAAATTGAAGCCGCTTTCGACTTCTCCAATATTGAGGATACGGGGTTCTGAGCTCGAATCGTTGAGAACGTCTTTGCAAAACCGAAAGGTAGCCGTAAATGACGCTGCAGGACTAGGGAGAGTCCTCGTCGGATACACCGTTTCAGAGTTTAGGTAGTCGCCAGAAATTAGGAAAGGAGGTTCCCATCTCCATTTAGGAATGTCTGGATGCGGGCCCTCAAGGGGTGGAAGCTAGTGGCAGTCACCCACCGGGGCGCTTCTACCCGTTTGTATTGGGAGACCCCTCCTAAAACGAGCAGAGATCGCCCTAACGGAGCGGCCCTTGTCAGGTGAGTAGCATCAGGATATGAAATTCGACCGTCGTTTTGCCGGGGGTGCGCAACGCTATTTACGGATCGAACCCAATGGTGACACCTATGAGTGTGTGGTGTTTCTTGATCACCGCTTGGGATGCCCCCACCGTCATTTCGGTGACCCGGCAGCTGACGATTGTGGTTGCGGCTCATTAGCTGAGTTACGAACTCAAGATGCCGTTCGAGATGAGCGCTTTATTAATTTCCGTCGTCGACTCGGTCGATTTCTCCGTCGACGGGAATAGTTTCGGAGAGGTGCCGTCTCGGGATTGAGCGTCTTTATAGATCGAGTGTCGGCGCTCCTTCTCAATGTAATGATCAATGTCCTCGCGACTTCGCAGATTCTCCGTTGCTGCTTCATTCCAGTGGATAACTTCTTCGATCGGACGTCTCCAACGGCTTTCAGCTCGTCGTCTTGGCCAACCAATCGGCACAATTCCATACGGAGTATGGGTCGATGGAAAGCGGAGAAGTCTCTGCAGATCCTCCGCCGTTTGCGGCTCGCCACCCCCTGAAAGCCAGGCTGAACTCAATCCGACAGCCGTGGTCGCTAACTGGATGTTTTGGATCGCTGCTCTCACAGATACAAGCAAAATGTTCGAACGGTTTTCTTCGTACTCAGTGGCATCAAGGTCAGGTTCGAGCGCAGTGGGAAACGTGTCAGCCCAGCGGGCGTCAACAAACACCACCATGAGGGCAACCGAATCATGCACCCAGTGCTTTTTGTGAACGTGTGGAAATCCTTTGCAGTGTTCGTTGAGTCGATCGGCTTGGCTTGGCTTGGCTTGGCTTGGCTTGGCTTGGCTTGGCTTGGCTTGGCTTGGCTTGCCATCAAAGATGCCACGTCGCGTACCCGCTCAGATTCTTCGATGACACATATTTCCCAGGGTTGTGAATTTGCGCCCGATGGCGCCCACCGTCCAGCGTCAGCAATTTTCTCGAGCGTTTCTTTCGGTATTGGCTCTCCAGGTTCGAAGCTTCGAACGCTCCGTCGAGCACTCACCAATTGGTTGAACCCTTGGAGGGCAGTCTGATCAAGGTGCGACTTCTGCATCGGAAAAACATAGATCAGTACTCAACCTCGCTAACACATGTCCGATCCCAAGAAGCAACGGGCGCTCGTCGCGACATATCGCGAATGGCCCAAGTCGAACATAAGAACCATTCCTATTAGGATCTCGGCGTGATCCTGATTGGCTTGTCAGCCTTGATAATCCTCATATCAGTCACGGCAAGCGGGATTGGCCTAGCAACAGCAGACCGACTCACCGAAAAAAGTTTGCACCGTTTGACGGGCATCGCATCGGGGCTGCTATTGAGCTCTGCTCTGCTAGTAGTACTGCCCGAGGGCTTTCACATGGTTTCGCGCCACGATGGCCTCGCGTACAGTCCACTGGCACTTGGGACGGCGGTGGCATCTGGCTTTGTTTTCATGTTGATTTTGGAGGGAATGGGGCTCAGCCACGCTATTCACGAAGAACATCACGACCATCAGGTGGGCCACGGTCATGGCCACGTTCACCATCCAAAATCTGGTTTGGTGATGACGATAGGTCTCTCGGTGCACGCGTTAGGTGACGGCTTAGCTATCGGAGCGGCAACAGCATCTGGTGAAACGTCGATCTCGGTATTGGTTGCGTTTGGCGTTCTAGTTCACCGGGTGCCCGCAGCGTTGAGTTTGGGTGTTTTCTCATCACATGAGGCTGCTACTCGCAGGTCGATATGGGGAGGCTTACTACTCTTCGCGTTAGCTACCCCTGCCGGGGCGGTCAGCGCTTATTTCGTTTTAGACAATGCCAGCGTGTCCTTGGTAGGGGTTGTGCTGTTGTTTTCGGCTGGCACATTTATTTACGTCACCACGGTGGATACTTTGCCTTCGATACACAACCCCGAGACTGGCCCGCGGTCAGCACGAGTTGTAGTGGCAAGCGCCGCACTCTTCGCCGCGACACTGCTTGCCTTGAACGCCGCTGGCCTGCTCGCACATAACGAACATGGTGTGCACGCCACTCAAGGAGAGGTCAGCAGTGGCGAAGTTTGATCAAACTCTTACCTAAGTAAACGGGTGGTTTCGGTTTATTTCGAATTGGGCTTACCCAGTTAGCTGATGAACAGTTCAATCCCGACGTCCAATTTGCTTACTACGCTCACTTCGTGAACAAAGCCACGTTTAACCTCCACCCCCGCCACCACGCGGGACCGGTCGACCCAAGAATTTTCGGAGGCTTCCTCGAGCACATGGGACGCGCTGTTTATGAAGGTGTTTATGATCCCTCTTCGGTTCACGCTGATGAATACGGATGCCGCTCAGACGTTTTGGCGGCTTTAGCCGAACTTGACTTCACAGTGATGCGATATCCAGGCGGGAACTTTGTTTCTAATTACCATTGGCGAGACGGAGTTGGCCCAGTCGATACGAGACCAACTCGTCGCGAATTGGCTTGGGGGACGATCGAACCAAACACTTTCGGCACGAACGAGTTCCTGGATCTTTGTCAACGCACTGGGTGGTCCCCAATGTTTGCCGTCAATCTTGGAACTGGTTCACCGGAAGAAGCTGCAGATTGGGTCGAATACACCAACGGGTCGTTGGTCACCGATATAACCGGAGAACGCGAATCCGATAGCACATCGGGCACTACGAAAGTTCCCTTGTGGTGCCTCGGAAACGAAATGGACGGCCCGTGGCAAATAGGGCACATGCCTGCAAGCGAGTACGGAACTAAGGCCCGTCAAGCCGCCCACATGATGAAGCTGGTTGACCCATCAATTGAATTGGTTGTTTCTGGCACTTCCCTCCCTGATAACCCGACCTATCTGGACTGGGATCGCGAGGCATTAGAAGCAGTCGGCGGGTTCGCTGACTATCTTTCTACCCACCGTTATTTGGACAACTGGTCAAATGACACCGCCGCTTTCTTGACCTCTGGCGTTGCAGTTGATCGGCAGATCGCAGAAATTGACGCCGTGTGTCGCTACGTTGCGGCTCGGCGACGCTCGTCTCGGCGTCCCTATATCGCCTTTGATGAATGGAACGTCTGGTATCGGACACGGAACAGGTCCGGTATGTGGGCCGATGGAACCTTCCCGGCTCACTTGGTGGAAGAGGTTTACGATCTTCAAGACGCGCTCGTGTGTGCCCAATTCTTAATGAGCTTTATTCGAAACGCCGATGTAGTGAAGATCGCCAACATCGCTCAAATCGTGAATGTAATAGCTCCTGTCCTCACCAGTGGCGACAACTTGCTACGTCAGAGCATCTTCGAAGCGCTGTCGATGTTCGTAGGCCGAAGAAATGGGACTTCGTTATACATGGGGTATGACGGGTCGCTAGTACCTTCACCTGATTTTGGAGATGTTGCGATGGTGGATGGTGCAGCCATTCTCAGCGATGATCATGAACTGCATATCTATGCGGTAAATCGTTCGGTCGATGAAAGCGTCGACCTTCAAGTTAATTTGTCCGGCGGGCATCTCGAAACGCTCTCTGTGGAGCTTCTTCATCATTCTGATCCAACGACGCAGAACACTTGGGACAACCCAGATGCTGTTAGGCGAGTTTCGGGGGAAATGTCGAATGGTCCCCAACCGGTAGTAACGCTTCCCCCACATTCTTTCCTCGCTGCCACATTGAGCGTCTCGTGAACTTGGCGAAGGAAAGGGTTACAGGATGACCAAGGTCGATGAGGCCGAACTTCGTGCCTCAGTTCGTTCGTGGCTTTCTATGCCATCGGGTCTTAATTGCAGAGTCGTTTCTTTGCTTCCCAAAGCAGTCCGAGATCCGCGTCCGGACTTGGTAGGCATTACGCACGTGGGCGGTGAGTTGAATGGTGACTTTGAGTTGGTGACAGCCTTAGTTCGTCCCTCGACCACAAGGTTTGTTTCGGTCGCAGGTGAAACAAGTGCTCAGCGATTGCAAGCTGACCGAGTTTATCTTGCTTGCTTCACCGCAGACGAGGGCTTTGCTGAGAACCAGATAGAAGTCGCTCTTCGGTTCGGAATCGGCCTTCTCCGAATCGACAACAATCTCAAATGTCACCGTGATCTGCCAGCCCCGATTGCCAATCCGATATCGCGAACGCGACGCGAGTTGTTGGGGGAAATGGGTTTTGTTGAGTGTCAGCTATGCGGGGTCGCGTTTTCATGGCAAGGAGGCGAGCAGAGCAACACAGAGCCGGGCTATGTGTTCTGGAACGAGATTTGGGCAGATCACCACGGGCGACTGCGCAATGAAACTGTTTCCGATCGTCGCTATTTGTGTCTCGACTGTGCCCGAAATCTGAACACGCTTTCGTCGTTACCTATGGAGGACTCCTAGAGGTTCAACGCTTACGCACAATCCATGCTTCCTCTGCCGGCCAGCGATTAGCCCACTCCAGGTCGACAAACGGGTATTTGCTTTCCTCGGTTTGTGCTGGCGGGCGAAGCTCAATCAAGTCCTCAATCTCGAATCCGCTTGTCCGGAGAACTTTGATCATCTCGCCATGCGAGAGATGGAACTCCACTCCCGGGTCGTCATCCCACTCAAAGCGGTGCATTCCGAACTGAGGCCGCAGTAACTCCGGGGTCGCTGCGCCCCAGTCATCAGGGACGCAGAGCATTAGCTGCGTCGAATTACCTAAAAAAACTAGACGTCCACCGCTCCGCAACACTCTGGCAGCCTCAGGAATCCACCGGTGCGGGTCGCACCAGATCGCCGCGCCGTATTCAGAAATCGCGTAATCGAACGACCCGTCAACGAAAGGCAATCTTTCGGCGTTGGCTTGGACCAAGGGAAAATGAGTCCCGAATTGGTTCTGTAAATACGCGGCGTTGGCTAGCTGTAGCGGGGAATTGTCTATCCCGATTGGGCGGCCTCCCAAGCGAGCTAGCCAGGCCGAGACGTACCCCGTTCCACAGCCAAGTTCGATTACGTCGCCGCCCATGAAAGTCTCCAACAGACCAAGTTCTGACTCGACAATCTGGTAGATGCCCCAATATGGTTCCGAGGTTGCCCACGCGCGTTCGCCGATAGCTAAATTATCAGGGGCCCAAGAATTCCACAGGTGCCGATTTATCTCAACATGGTCAGCCGGAGCGTCACTTGTCACCTACACGAAAGTAGTAGTTACTTGCCTCCTCGCGGTGCACATACATAGTTACTCGTGGCAACCCGGAGGGGTGATTCAGAGTAACGAGTCTAACTATCCCGCCGCCATGACATCTTGAGGCACCTTGGAGTCCAACGAAAACCGAATGCCTTCGTAGTTGTTTGCGGCGACGTCGTTGATGGTGGCCACATATTTGGGCGTTCCGCCGTTGTACACCATGTAGCGCACTTTGCCCGCTTCATGTCCGTCAACGTTGGAGTTGTAACCAGTAAACCATGATTGAGCTTTACGCATCAGCATCACGGAGTACATCTTGACGACGTGACCCGTCCAGCGTTCTTCCGCTCCCTCTGTCGCTTCGGCGTATTGGAGATCGCGGGACCGCATGTATTCGAGCAAATCTGTGCACCAGTTCACTCCGTTTTCAATCCCTCGCGGATAGTTGGTCGAAGCCGATCCACTCTGCGGTCCCGACGGCATCAGCAAGTTAGGGAACCCAGACACCAGCATTCCGAGGAAAGTCGAAGGATTATCGAACCACTTTTCTCTGAGTGTGAGACCGTCTCGACCTCGGATATCGATGTGATCGAATGACCCTGTTATGGCGTCAAACCCTGTTGCATACACGATGATGTCAAAGTCGTAGTCGCGTTCCGTGGTGCGGATCCCCGTTTCGGTCACGCGCTCCAACGGCGTTTCGTTGATATCGACTAAGTGAACGTTTTCTCGGTTGTAGGCCTCAAGGTAGCCAGTTTCCATGGGTACACGCTGGACGCCGAAGCCGTGGTCTTTGGGTACGAGCTTTTCCGCGACGACTGGGTCGTGAACGCGACCACGGATTCGTTGGGCTACGTACTCGGAAAATTCGGCGTTGGCTTCTTCGTCGGTAAAGATTTCGCGAAAATTCCTCAGCCAAATACTGAACCCAGGTTCGTCGTAGAGTCGGTCCCAGAGCTCATAACGTTCTTCGGGTGTCACTTCATAAAATCCGCGTCGGTCCGGTTCGTGTTCGAAACCGCCCGGAGTTCGGGCACAGGTTTCAAATATTTCGTCGTAGCGTTCACGGATTTCTGTCATTTGTTCCGCGCTAATTTCGCTGTTGTTGAGTGGAGCGACCCAATTCGGTCGACGCTGAAAGACTGTGAGTTCTCCCACTTTGTCCGCTATTTCGCCGATTACCTGTATGGCAGTCGCGCCTGTACCGATAACGGCGACTCGTTGATCGCTGAGATCGACATGTTCGTGCGGCCAGCCATGGGTGTGCCATGAACGGCCTTTGAAGTCTTCAACGCCTTCCATGCGCGGCATGGTGGGCTGAGACAACAGGCCCAGAGCAAGTACTACGAAGCGGCTGGTGAGTTCACGACCGTCGGAGAGGGTTACGTTCCAGACCTGGCGATCTTCGTCGAAGATGGTGGATTGGACACGACAGTTGAACTGCATATGTTGGCGCAGATCGAACTTGTCAGCGACGAAGTTCAAATATTCAAGGTTTTCGGGTTGAGCGGAAAACATTTCTTTCCAATGCCACTCATCTAAGAGCTCTTGAGAAAATGAATAGCCGTAGGTGTAGCTCTCTGAATCAAACCGCGCTCCTGGGTATCGATTGTTGTACCAAGTGCCGCCGAGGTCCGGGTCGGCTTCCAAAACAGTCGCTGTGATGCCCATGTCTTTGAGGCGCTTGATCTGATAGATGCCCGCTACGCCTGCTCCTACGACAATGACCTCGTAATCCAGATCAATATCAGTTTTCATAGTCCACGTCCTCATGACTCAACCGTCGCTACCAATAATACGGCTCTTTCGCCTTTGAGTGCTTGGAGTGTCCTCGTCGCGCACTTCGCTTCATCTGGGTAGCAGCAACCGCAAACGGTTAATGATCAGGAAATCAGAATGCGAGTTCCAAAAAGGTTGATATCTCGTTCGGGGACATCGCCGTCTGCACTGAGAACCAAACAACAAATTCCTTCTCCGTTGGAGTTGAGAAATTCGTCAATCTCGGCGCCGGTCGCTTTAGACGTGTCGATGGGCGATACCAGCTCGATAATTCCGCCTTGAGGAGGTCGGACGATTGAGCTCACTACTCCCCTGTCAAAATCCGCTTGTGGCGGGTCAGATGGCAAGCCCAGACCTTGCGAATACGCGTCGCATGCGAGGCCCGCATCGCGCGTCGCCACTATGACTTTTTGGATTCCCGAATAATTTGGTGCTTGGCTGACAACTTTTTCGGGTTGAGTTACCGATCCGTCGGGGTATATGCGAATGAGGACACCGTGAGTTGAACTCGGGTGGATGTCTCTACCTCCCGCACCTCTCATCAAGGGGAGAACTTTTATGCCTCGTCCCAAGAGGATTTCGGCCTCAGCGTTGGGGTCCGGCGCCTCAAGCATCAATGCGTATATTCCCTCACCTCGACGGTCGAGGAACTTTTGAAGAGCTTGGCTCAGGGGTTCGTTGGGATTGGCGGGTGCCATCAATTCGATGTTGCTTCCTCCCGGTGGTTGACACATAGCCACATGGGCACCCAACGAGGGCACTGTTTCTGGTGAGAAATCCGCCACGGGCATACCAAAATGATTCCTAAACGTCGTTAATGCGCTTTCGAAATCATTCACGGCTATCGCTATGCGGGGCATGGCTGTAATCATGTTGCATCCTGTTCGACATTTTGGAGCTTAAGCGTTGGCGGCGAAACGGTGCTCCATGAGTCTCGAACAGCAGGGTGATAGCTAGCTGCGATGTCGGTCTAATAGATTTTTAACCACGTTGAGTTTCGATCGCGTCAATCAATTGTTTGCCATTTTTTAGCGACCACGTGATAGGGCCGTGCTTGGTGTCTGCGGTTACCTGGTCAGAGGAACCGACGCGTGCGATGTTCAGATTGATGACGGCAGCGAGTGGGAGTCGGCCCTCCCACATTTGTGACTTCGATGTGCGGTAGACCGCTTCATCGGTGACTTCCAGGCTAACGAGCCGCGTAGCTCCCGCCTCATCGGTCTCGGTTACTCGTTGGAATCTCGACACGGCTTCAGTGTGCCAGAGCCAGCAACCACCGTCACTTCAATCAAACAAGTGTCCAACACTTGGCAAGTGAAGTCCCTTGCAACAATTGACTTGCCTGATGCACCCAAAGATGCTCTAATGACTCCGTTATCAAGAGCGGTGCACTCCCGTGCACCCAGCAACCTGGGGTGGACACCCAAGGTGCTTGCCTACCTTGTGTAGGGATATGGCTGAGGTTTAGCGACCGAGGCAATGAAGTGTCCTAGAGATAGCGGCCTGGCCTCTGTCTCATGGCGGAAGCATCTCTTTGGTCCACCCCTCTTTAGTAACCAACAACGCTAAGAGAGGCAGTCATGACCGACACCTGGGGATTTGAAACGAAACAAATTCATGCAGGCCAGCAACCCGATCCAACAACCGGAAGCAGATCAGTACCGATATATCAAACGACTTCATACGTTTTTCGCGATACGAATCATGCTGCCGATCTTTTCTCTTTGAGTGAGGTAGGCAATATCTACACCCGGATTATGAATCCAACTCAAATGGTCTTGGAAGCAAGGCTTCAGGCCCTTGAGGGCGGAACTGAAACAGCTATTGGCATACCTGGGGCGTTAGCGGTTGCATCGGGTCAAGCTGCAGAGACTCTTGCCATTTTGAACCTCGCCGAGGTGGGTGACCACATTGTCGCGTCCGCCTCTTTATATGGAGGCACGTACAACCTGTTGCATTACACGCTTCCCAAAATGGGTATCGAAACGACATTCGTTGAAGATCCAGATGATCTAGAAGCTTGGGCTGCAGCTGCGCAAGCAAACACCAAGCTCTTCTACGGCGAGACCATTGGCAATCCGAGAAACGATTGCCTAAACATCCCGGGGGTGTCGCAAATCGCGCACAATATCGGTGTTCCTCTGGTGGTGGACAACACTGTTGCGACGCCCTATCTATTCAACCCTTTGAGCCTCGGGGCAGACATCGTGGTTCACTCCATGACCAAATTTATTGGAGGACACGGCAACTCCGTAGGGGGGATAATCATTGACGGAGGCACGTTCGACTACGGGGCCAGCGGCAGATTTCCCAACTTCACCGATCCTGATCCGAGCTACCACGGGTTGGCTTATTGGCCCGCTTTAGGTGCTGGCTCATTCATCATCAAAGCACGGGTGCAATTACTTCGCGATATTGGTGCTGCCGTCTCTCCCCAGAACGCGTTTTATTTCCTTCAGGGTCTAGAAACGCTAAGTCTGCGCATGGAGCGGCATTTTGCGAATGCTCAAGCGGTTGCGGAATATCTGGATGCTCACCCCAAAGTTGAGCAAGTGCAGTACGCGGGCCTGTCTTCCAGCCCTTGGCACTCTCGCCTTCAGTCTTACGGAGAAGGCCGTGGCTATGGCTCGGTTCCAGCGTTCACGATTCAGGGCGGAGTTGACGCCGGACAAAAGTTTATTGAAGGCTTAGAGCTTCATAGCCATGTGGCGAATATCGGCGATGTTCGAAGTCTCGCTATTCATCCCGCTTCCACAACACACTCGCAGCTCACCGAGTCCGAACAGAACAACGCAGGTGTTTCACCAGGTTTAATTCGTTTATCGGTGGGGCTCGAAACTCTCGACGACATCATCGAAGATCTGGATAAAGGTTTCGCCGCGTCTGGCGCATAGGTCGATCGTATTCTTACGATGGGATGTTCTCCATCATCTGGCGAAACGCTTGCAGTCGCGTCAAGCTGTCTGCGGGGAAAGAGGTCAAGCAACGATGTTGTCGACTTATCGCGTGCTGGATCTGACAGATGAAAGAGGTCATCTGGCTGGGTTAATGCTGGCCATGCTAGGTGCGGAGGTCATCAAAATAGAACCGCCGAATGGTGTAAGAACGCGTCGAATCGGTCCCTTCGATGCTTCTGGAGCTTCGCTGACTCACGCTGCGTATGACCGCGGCAAAAAATCAGTCGTCGTGGATCTCGAGTCGATGTCAGGGCGAGATGCTCTTCTCGACCTAACCAAAGGGGCTGACTGCGTCATCGAATCAATGGGTGTCGGTGCACTCGAGGCAGTTGGTCTCGGTCATGAAACTCTTCAAGGCAACAACCCGTCTCTGGTGATAGGGACTTTGACCGCCTTTGGGCACACCGGCCCTAAGGCACAATGGCCGGCTACCGATCTGACCTTGATGGCGTCGGCCTGCACGATGGCCTTTACCGGTGACTCTGATCGCTCCCCAGTTCGGGTAGCACTCCCCCAGGCGTTTCATTTTGGGGCAGCGGTGTTGGCTGGGGGTGTCGTAGCAGCGTTATATGAGCGCGGACGCTCAGGTCTCGGCCAAATTGTCGATGTTGCTGCTCAACAAGTCATACCTATGGCTACACAGGCGGGTGTTCTTGCCGCTGCTTGCAACTTTCCAACCCCCACTCGAACAGGCGGTGGCCTCTCAATCGGCCCGATCGATCTGCGACTCGTCTACCCGGCACGAGACGGATTCGTGTCTATTACCCATGTGTTCGGTAACGCGATCGGCCCAATGACCGGCCGTTTAATGGACTGGGTGTTGGAGGAGGGTTTCGTTTCCGCTGACTTAGCGGGCTTGGATTGGGTCAATCTCGCCACTCTTATCGAATCTGGCCAAGTGAGTGTCAAACAATGGGAAGACGCTAAGGCTGCCGTGGCGCGATGTACTGCTTCGAAAACCAAATCTGAGTTGTTGTCGATAGCGATGGATCGACGGTTATTGATGGCACCTATTGCCGACGTGGCCGACGTACTCAGTAGCGAACAGTTAGCAAGTCGAGACTATTTCCGCCAAATTGACGTCAACGGAACGGATGTCGCTGCACCCGGGCCTTTTGCCGTAAGTAGACACAACCCATTGAGGGCCGCTGCGAAGGTGGCGTCACTCGGATCACACAGCAACGAAGTTTTTTCTAATCCTCGCCAGCTTGACCTTCCCAAGATGTCCAACCCAGCTCCCCTTGCACCGCTCGAGGGAGTAAAGGTTGTCGACTTTATGTGGTCTTTAGCTGGTCCCTTTACGAGCCGCGCCCTGTCTGATCTCGGTGCGACGGTAGTGAAAATCGAGTCCATTCATAAGCCCGATGCGGCTCGAGGGTTTCTCCCAATCTGGGACAACGAACCTGGACTAGAACGGTCAGCTCTTTTTGACACAGCGAACGCGGGCAAGCTGTCGTTGGCTTTGGACATGCGCTCACCGGAAGCCATCGACGTAGTTCGTGATCTTGTGGGATGGGCCGACCTTGTATGTGAATCATTTTCGCCGGGGACAATGCGATCTTGGGGTCTGCACTACGAGGCACTGACCGAACTCAACCCTCGTTTAGTGATGTTGTCGACATGTTTGACCGGGCAATTCGGTCCCACCTCAACGTTTGCAGGTTACGGAAATCTGGGGGCAGCGCTTTCAGGTTTCTATGGGCTTGCTGGTTGGCCAGACCGCGCGCCTACAGGTCCCTTCGGCGCTTACACCGATTACACCTCGACTCACTTCATGCTCGCCACCGTGCTCGCTGCGTTGGATCATCAACGACGCTCCGGGGTCGGTGAATATATTGATATCGCTCAAACCGAGGCTGCTCTTCATTTCATTTCACCGGCCTTGTTAGATGTTTCGGCCACGGGGCGCGTGGCACAACGGGCCGGCAATGACGATCCTGAGATGGTTCCACATGGCGGATTCCCCTGCGCAGGTGACGATAATTGGGTGGCGATCGCGGTCAGGGGTGACGACGAGTGGCAACGGCTGTGTCAGGTAATGGGTCGCGGTGATCTAGAGAACGATCCTGCTTTGGCGTCGTTGGAGGGCCGCCGTTCTGCACAAGGGCGGATTGAGGAGGAGATCACAAAGTGGACCCGCACCCGATCTGCGACAGAGATCATGTCTGTTTTGATTAACAACGAGATAGCGGCCCACAGCGTGCAAAGCAGCGCCGAATGTCTCGCCGATACGCAGTTAGCGCATCGGCAGAATTTTATTTGGACAGAGCATCCGGATCGGCAGTGCCTGGTAGAGAACACGAGATTTAGCTTGTCGCGAAGCGAAGTCGGGCCTAAAGCGCGAGCTCCTTTTCTTGGCGAACATACCTTTGAGGTGTTGTCTGATTTCCTCGCTTACGACGCGAACCAAATCGCCGACCTCGCCGCGCTTGAGGTTCTCGAATAACTCCAACTCGGCGCCTCTTGGGCGATGACGCGAGGTGTGCGCTCATTGCTCGCAAAAATCATTAATACTGGTCATCATTGGTGAGGGGATGAACATGCGTGTCGGATTTATTGGTGTGGGCAATATGGGCGGCCCAATAGCTACCCATTTAGTGGCAGCCGAGCACGAGTTGCGGGCATTCGACCTCAATGAGCAATCATTGGAACGGGTAGTCGAGTTAGGTGCTCAGAGGGCGGCTTCAGCGTCGAACGCTGCGGAGGGCGCCGAAGTTGTGTTTTTGTCATTGCCCATGCCTAGCGATGTTGAGCAAGTCGTTTCAGGGGATGGTGGTCTTTTCGATGTAATGGCCTCTGGGACCACCGTGATCGATCTGAGCACTAGTTCTCCATCCTTGAGTCGCCATCTCGCAGTTGAGGGAAAAGAGCGAGGCATTGATTTTCTTGACGCGCCCGTATCGGGAGGCGTGTACGGCGCACGCAAAGGAACGCTGGCCGTAATGGTTGGCGGATCTGAGGAAGCCTTTACCAGATGCCAATCGTTGCTGGAGACTTTTGGGGCGAAGGTGGTGAGGTGTGGTGACGCTGGCGCTGGGAACGTCGTCAAGGCAGTCAACAACATGCTTGCCTTCATTGGGATGATGGGAACCACTGAGGCTCTGCTACTTGGCGCAAAGGCCGGCGTAGATCCCAGAATCTTGCGCGAAGTTGTCGAAGCTAGCAGTGGCGCGAGTTTCGTTTGGAACAGTGGCACCAGAGCAATTCTGCGCGACCGTTTGGCTCCCTCGTTTACCAACGCTTTAGCCTGTAAAGACATCGGATTGGCAGTGGACCTAGCCGAAGAATTCGAAGTTCCTGTGCCGATGGGACGGCGCACTCAACAGTTGCTTGAGCAATATCGCGATAATGGCTTTGCCGACGAAGACGTGCTCGCGACGATCCGGTTCCTTGAGGAGGAAGCAGACTTTGTGGTGCGCGGTCTCGCTCCGGACGTTAGCTAGTCCCCCGAGACAGGGTCTGAGTGGACCACGGTTGGTTATCTAATGCCGTGATGCGAGTTAAAGCATTCGCTGCGCGGCATACACACGCCCAGTTAGCTTGCTGTGATGACTCCATCGTTGCGCTTCGGCATCGTCCATGACTTTCGTTGCCCTCAGGGAAGTGAGATAACGATGCCGCAGGTTTATGGCGAGACCTTCGAGCAGATCGAACATGCTGAACAACTTGGCCTAGATCTCTGTTGGTTCACCGAACACCATTTCATCGCCGACGGCTATTTGCCTAACTTCGTTCCTGTTGCGGCGGCGGCGGCATCAAGAACGACGCGTATGAGATTTTCGACCGATATCTGTCTTTTGCCGTTTAGGCATCCGATTCGCCTCGCCGAGGATCTCGCTATTCTTGACAACATCTCTAATGGTCGCATGGAGCTGGGCGCGGGCATGGGCTATGCGGCACATGAATTTCAAGGATTCGATATCCCAATAAGTCGTCGGGTTTCGCTCACCGAAGAAACCCTGCAAGTTCTTCAGTTGGCCTGGGGCGGCGAGGCATTCAATTTCGAAGGTAAACGGTATCGATTCTCAAACCTTCGAGTCACTCCAGATCCGGTTCAACAAGGCGGACCGCCACTGTGGCTTGCCGCGACCAGTCCCGCCGGGGCCCAGCGAGCAGCCGCATTTGGTACCCATCTACTTCCCCAGGGACCGAAGTCGTTGACTATTGACCCATGGATAGATGCGGTGGGAGATATCAGTGATCGTCGGGTCGGGTTGATCAGAGGGGTTTTTGTCACGGACGATCCGGACAGAGAGTGGGAACCGGTAGCTGCTGCGGAACGGTACCGACGAGATGTTTACGTCGGATTGATCAAAGCGAGCCAAGATCACAAATCGGAGGTGGCGAGCCGATCGGTGTCAAAAGAGGCAAGACCTCCAATCCCGTTGAATCCTCTTGTGTGGACGGTGGGTACCGCAGATCACTGTGTCGCCGAACTACAAGAACTCATTACCAGTAACGGCATTACCGACTTGGTGACCTGGGGTGGTCCTCCTGGACTAGCTCCCTCAGTTATGAATGATTCCCTCACAAAGTTCGCTCGGGACGTGATCCCGCGTTTGCGGCCAAAAGGCGAAGAGTGATTCGGCTGAGCGCTTTGGGAACATGGGCACTCAAAACCGCTTGAACCGCCCCAATTAGGAGCGGCTCAGCAAGTTTCAGGAATTTTGATTCACCGACAGGGCTACCGAACGAGGTTCTGTAACCACATGTTTGCGAGACGACGCTCGACTTGATCATCCCAGAAAGATCCAGGTTTTAATTTTGGTGGACGCCGAAAAAGTTTCATGGCGTTACTCCGATGTTAGGGGATGTCCATATTCTACCGTGATAAAGTTACCCATCGGTCATCGATATAATAGCAATTAAAGAATCTTGCTATCTATTTTTACGATAGTCATTTATTGACTCCATTTACGGTTCTCACATCTAAGAGCGAGGGGCGTCGCGTAGGGCCTCTTTCCATGCTCGAAAGCGGTAATGCCATTCGCCGTCGGGTCCTTTCCCGCCTTCGGATTGTTCATCTCCCAACTCAAATAGGTAGAAATCTGTCAAATCCGCCGAATTCAGCGCCAAATAGCGACAGGGACCGCGGGTGGGGCCAGCTCGCCAAAGCAGCCACCCAAAGATTCGTCGTTTGAAAGCTGCTTCAGGATTTCCTCTCAAATTCTCTCCGAGCCGGAGCAACACAGCAGGCGCCTCGTCCCAGGCAGTTGCGGCGATATTCCGATCTCGCGTGGGCGTTTTCGGGAGTTCATTAAGCGAGACTGGTGTGTGATCGAAGGGTCGCTCATCTGATGGAAGCGCTCGCTCAGGTCGTGATGCTTCGAAAGACTCCATTTGTTGCTCCGACTCCGATAAAGCCAACCATTTGGCACAGTTTTTTACATTTAAAAAATTCCCCTCAACGGGGCACCTATTAGGAACGTTTGGTCTCGTTCCAGGGTCCAGCGTCAGCTCGGGGTTCTTTGGGCAGGCCTAGTACTCGTTCACCAATAATGTTTCGTTGAATTTCGTTGCTACCAGAGTAAATCGAACCCGGGCGCGCACCTACGAAAGTGGTTACCCACGCCTGAGACGAATAGGGAGAACCCACATCATCCACGCCGACTCCCGTAGCGGAGTCACGGCCAGAGGGAGCCGTTGCGTCCATCCCAATGACATCCATCGCCAGTTCGGTGAACCGCTTGTGATGCTCAGACCAAAGTAGTTTGTTAAGTGACGATTCAGGTCCTTGGCTGTATCCCCGAAGTGAGCGGGCGACCGTCTGAAGACCCATGAATTTCATTATTTGGGTTGTCGTGTACGCCTGTACGAATCTTTGTCGCATGCGAGCGTCATCGAGCTTTCCATAGTCCCTGGCCACGTCAACCAATCGCTGCCATTCTTCGCCGTATCGAATGCCATTGGTCGTGGCATCGTCACCGCGTTCATAAGCCAACAGGGTGTTCGCAACAGCCCACCCGTTGTTGACTCCGCCAAGCACATTCTCTCGAGGGGCACGAGCGTCGCTAAAGAACACTTCGTTGAAATCATGGTGGCCTGAAGCATTAACAATGGCTCGGACCTCTACTCCTGGTTGGTTGATTGGGCACAGGAGGAACGAAATCCCTGCGTGCTTGACCGTTGAAGGGTCGGTGCGGCACAACACGAAAATCCAGTTCGCGTTGTGACCTTGGGAAGTCCAGATCTTCTGCCCATTGATCACCCACTCATCTCCATCAAGTTCAGCACGGGTCGCTAAAGAAGCTAAATCTGAGCCCGAGTTCGGTTCGCTATAGCCCTGGCACCACACATCAGTTCCATCAAGTATTCGCGGGAGGTAATGATTTTTCTGCTCGTCGGACCCCCATTCGATGATGGTGTGGCCGATCATTCCGATAGAAAAAATGTCGTTGGCGGTACCACTGGGAACTCCCGCCCCAGCCAACTCTTCAGCCAGAACGGTGCGTTCCATCTGACTCAGGCCCGCTCCCCCATATTCGGAAGGCCACGCAACAGCTAGGAGTTGATGTTCCGACAGTGTGCGTCGCCAGTTCGCGACGAATGTTGCGCGTTCATCAGGAGTAAAACCGCCCATGCCGTTCCAAGTAGCGGGGAGCTTCTCTCCGAGAAATTTTTTGATTTCAGCTCGAAAATTCGCTGCTTCGGCGGTGTAATCCTCCACTGCTGGTTCTCCTCTGGGCTGTTCACAAGCTGAGTTCACATTACGCAGTTATGGACGAGTTTGGCGGCAGAACGAACAGAAGAATGTTTGTAGGGCTGCGAACAAACGGTCGTTTAGTCCTCTCCTCGATCACACGGCACCAAACCTGGCTTGTGCTTTTCGCTCTACAACTCGTTCCGTTTCGAACCGAGGGCCATCTATTCTCAAGCGATGGACTTTGATTGGCCAACAGACGACGACCCTCGGCGCCTAGAAATACGCTACTGGTTACGTCAACACGGCGGAGATCCCACACAAAAAGCCTTGGCCACGGCAGGTTATGTCGCTCCACACTGGCCCAAGCCATACGGGTTAGCGGCCGATCCCATTCACCAACTCATTATCGACGAAGAACTCTCGGCCGCTGGAGTGCGGAGAGCCGCGGGTGGAATAGGGCTCGGCTGGGCTGGCCCGACGATTCTGTTTGGCGGAACATCCAAACAGCAAGAACGCTACCTATGGCCGATTCTGACCGGAGAAGAGGTTTGGTGCCAACTCTTCAGCGAGCCCGATAGCGGCTCAGATTTGGCGAACCTCTCAACCCGAGCAGTTCGAGATGGCGATCGTTACATCGTGAATGGTTCAAAGATCTGGTCGTCAGGCGCCCACCGAAGCAAGTTCGGCATTCTCATTGCCCGTACAGACCCTGACGTGTCGAAGCATCGAGGTGTTTCGTATTTCATATGCCCGATGGATACGCCAGGCCTCGAACTTCAACCCATTGTTGACATGACCACCGCATATTCCTTCAACCAGACCTTCTTCACCGATATGGAATTACCTGTCGAAAACCGCATCGGCGAAGAGAACGACGGATGGCGACTGGCCAAGGTCACGTTAGGCAACGAGAGAGTCTCGTTGTCGGGTGAGGGTGCGCTCTGGGGAAGTGGTCCTAGCGCAACTGACCTACTAGATCTGGTGCGCAGCGCAGGAGGGGTAAAAGATCCGGTGTTACGCGACCGGGCATCACATCTACACATTGAAAGTGAGGTATTGAAACTCATTCGCCTGCGCACGCTCACCTCTCAGCTCCAGGGACGACAGCCAGGACCTGAAGCCTCAGTTCGTAAAGCACTGGCCGACGAACACGGCCAAAACATAATGCGCCTCGCCAAAGACCTTATGGGGGCACACGGCATGCTGACTAACACTGGACCCCTTGGACAGCCCGCTGAATTTCCCCTCACTCAATCCGCAGTTGAAGGTTGGCAGAATTGGCATGGCGGATTTTTGTTTTCGCCAGCACTCACCATTGGTGGGGGAACCAGCGAAGTTCAACGCAACATTGTCGCCGAGCGAGTTTTGGGGCTACCTCGCGACATCGACGTCCAGTCCGGAAACAGCTGGATTCAAAACAAAACGGGTTAGCTGCACAGGGTCCCCATTAACTGTCAATTGCAACCTGTATAGGGCTATCGCTGCGACCTAGGCCTCCGCAACAGCTTTGAGATTCAACAACGTCCGGTCGATGTTCTCCAACAGCAGCTTGTGTCGATTTATTTTTTGGAAAAACTCTCCGTCAAGCATTGGAGAATCAAAGCTCTCGGTGACCCGACAACCGGTATCAGTTGAATCGATCTCGTATCGCCAAGTTGTTCCGCGGCCGTCGTCAGCAGGGACCTCGAACGCCCATTCTTTACCAGGGTCGGCCGTCACAACGACACAACCCATGTCCCATTTCTGGTCTCCGTTTTGGTTATAGCCCCGAAATTTCGCCCCTACGGCGGGACCGGTTGAGTCGCCCTCCCACTCAGCTTTGTAACACTCGGGACTGAGTTCACTGATGCGCGTCAAGTCCGTCAAAATCGCGTAGACCGCGTCCGGGCTCACCGTGATATCAATACTCGTCGTACCGGCGGTCTCAACCATGTTTCGATCCTCTGTCTTAGTGCTCGATGGCACTTTCCCTGAAGTTACTGCCGTAACAGTAGTTAGTAAGGCACGGGTACTCACTGTTTCTTTGCGGCCCTGTGTCCCAGCAACATTCAACAGAAATCTCTCGTGTTGCCCTAATAACTATGAGGGACTTCGAATTGAAATGAGCCGCTACGTAAGACGCCACCGATGCAGGTAACTGGTATGTCGAAACGGCTCAATAACTGAAGTGTCGGTCAATGGTCTGGTGCCACTTATTGCGCGGCAGTTCGTGATGAATTGCGGCCATACCTGTTGCATATTTACTGAGTCGAACTGGACGATGGCCACGTCGCCACAACGCTCGGTCAATGGGGCCAGGGCCGCGGGGAGATTTCGTTTCGATCACCACGCCTTCTATCAACGCTTCTTTTCCAACAACCGCTCGACACCTCACTCCCAAATCTGCGGTTAAACGCACTCCGCTTTCAACATCGACAACCGATACGCGTTCGTAGGAGGTCTGCAGGGTGGATGTGAGCGTTGCCGCGAAGCCGTCTCTCTTCAAGATCTCATTAACGAACCGGGCACCTTTGATCGTCAAATTCGGAGCCAAAGAGAAATCCTCAGGAAGACGACGTTTTACGCTTTGTCCACGTTGGTCGCGAAGCTTCACCTCCACCATAGATTTTTGCGCATCTAGATAGGTTCGGGTCCGCACCTTCCAACGCCGCCGGCGGCGGTGGGCCGTAGCGCGAAATGATTCCAGATCCGCTGTATCGAAATACCAAGATTCATATGCAAAAGCTCGCCTCCCAGCTATTTCCAGTGCAGCTAGGGAGCCGGGCACCATCGCGAACAAACTGGAGGCTTCATCCTCGCTGACTACATATTTTCGATCAAAACGTTGATCCAGCGAAGCCAGATTGTCCATGCCTTCGAGATCAATCGCACGAAAGCGTTCCACAAGCGATTCAAACCGAAATGTCATGACCGCATTCGGTAATGGACATCTACATTCGTGCTGTCATTAACCAAGTCAACCCGGCGAATTCTCACCCGACGTACTGAAACCACATCACTTCCGCCAAGCAAATTCTCCAGGACAAGAATCAGTTCACTGTTGTCCGTATAGGCCCTGTCGAGGATCATATTTTGGTGAACGTGCCCTCGAAGTAGCGCTTGGTGATCACCAAGCCAGAGCGTCGCTATGACGGCTGCCATCAGAAGAGGCGAAACGTACGTCGGCTCAAACTGAACCCCTCCTAGGAGACCTAAAGCCAAAGAGCAGAAGTAGTAAGCGATTTCTTGCTGGCCTAACTCCGCGGACCGCAGGCGGATGATCGACAGCACCCCAAAGAGCCCCAAACCGAGCCCCAGGTTGACTTCTGCATAGGTGAACGTGGTGGCGATAGCCATAACAGCGACGTTGACTCCTAGCAGAGCCACGACCATGTCTCGTCTTCGGTTGCGGGGGAAATACAGCCCGAAGACCAACACAAGCACCGCCACTAGATCCGTGCTTATCAACACTGCTCGACTCATCGAACAAACCTCTTGACCTGCGCTGTTAAACCGTTGTTCACCTTAAACCCTCAATCCCACAAATAAATGGTTATGGAGATCAGCCCTTAGCTCGGGCAAAGTCGAGAGCCGAATGCAACTCCGATAAAGCCGCTGTCCACTTCTCTAAAGTCAAAGCGTCTTGGTGGGTTGTTGCTGCCTCCAAGGTCGCGTCGTGAATCTGGTCTGCCCATAACCCAAGAATGGCTTCAGTGCTTGTTGACGAGAAAGGTCCTTCCAAAAACGCAGCCCACGCCGCGTCGCGTTCGTCAACAAAAGTCGTCCAGGTTCCTATCAAACGATCACAGGTCGCTGACCGCTGAGGAATATTCCATGCGCCGTAGGGAAATGGTTGGCAGTCGTTAGTAATTTCGCCCCACTCATCGGCGATAGGGGTGACGGGATTGGCGTCAAACACGATGTTGTTGAAGGCACTGTCAAGGTCCCAGGGAATCAGATGAAGGCGACCTGTCGTGGGCTCTTCATACCAATAGAAATTGTGGTTGTTGCAGCCATCGAAGCAATACCAATGCAAGGGGCCGTCATCGTTTCGAATGGCTCTATCGACAACAGCCCAACGAACTACTTCATCAATGTCCATCCACTTTGCAACTATTTGGGGTAACTCGTCCTTGTTCGCAGCAGCGAGTTCTTTGGAGAATGCCCGAATGTGGCTGACTGTCGGATCGTCCTCTTCGTTCGTCTTCAAAGCATCCCTGAACTCGGATCGTGTGCGGGAAGACCCCTCTTGATCCAGCGGCCATACCTCCTTGTATACGTTCCCGTCTCCGTCCTCGAACATTCGGTCTACGAATCTTCCGTCGATCTGTTCGACAAACGCATATAGACCCACATAATTGCCGTTGATCAGTAGGCGAGCGTGGGTTGCTCGAGGAGCGGGTACGCCCATTTCTCCGAAGAGCCAATATCCGAGTCGTTCATTCATTTGAGTCGGATCCAGATTGTTGGAGTGGAATTGAAGCTTTTTAACTCCCCAGAAAGTTCGCGAACTGTCTTCCCAGTTGATTTTTACCTTCATCGAAAGTTTGGTGCAGGTCTTTGCCCCATCAGGTTCGAAAAGAGTTCCACCAGCAACGCATCCGACCCAAGCGCCGACTGATCCCTTGTAACGAATGCCGACGGGGCTGACAGTTTCACCTTCGAAGGTGAGGCTGCCTTCCACATATTGCTCTTCGCTGGGGTCGTTGTTGATCTCAGCGAAGGCGTCGTCGGCAATGGTGAGTTCAAAAGTGTGGAGTAGCTCTTGGTCGTAAAGGTAGTCAGACGATCCGTTCTGCCAGTTTGGGGTCTCGGCCTCAACTGTGGCAGCGATCGTGGTGACCGTCGCTCCTTCTCGCTCAACGTCGACTTCTTCTGCTGCCTTCTCAGACGTGTTCGGGGTTGAACTGTCAAGTTGAGTGCAACTTAAGGTCAGCACTGTTGTCAGTGCAAGCATCCATCCCCGTCGCATTACTTATCTTTTACAACAACCTGCGCTGAATCGTGCGGATTATCCGCCGGTGGATAACACTCTGGAATTGTCGCGTTGAGGTCTTTGTTAATTATGATCAACAGTGTTCCTCCATCGACTGACAGGACAAGAATGGCCAACAAAGCATCAATCAGCGGCGGGTTACTAATTGCTCTTGGCGTGATTGTGACAATCGTGTCCGAATCGCAGAGCGTCACTTCGCTAATTCCCGCGTTTATCGGCGCGGTGTTTTTGGTTCTTGGGCTCTTGGCCCGAGCTAAACCTGATCTCAGCCATCACCTCATGCATGCTCTGGCGGCGATAGCGCTTCTAGCGGTACTGGGCAGCCTCGGTTCGCTCATTAGCCGCGGCAGCACGGGTTGGGCTCTTTTCGCTCAGTTGGCGACGATCGTCATCGCCGGGTGTCTTTTGCAGCAGTCGATTACAGCGTTTAAAGACCGCACGAAACGTCTCGCTGAGGAATCCTGAAATTACACGTTTTTCAAGCAGCGCTTAGGTCTGCATTCTTGGTTGAAACTCCAGCGAAGTTTGCTTATCGTGACTCCGTGGGACAACTTTTCAAAGAATTTGCCATTAGTTGCTCCGGCACAGCGACACGCCCGGTGCTGGACTTACACCTGTGCGACGTGGCCTTCCCAATGGCGCGACCGTAGTTGTCTCTTGAGGATTTTACCGGTGGGGTTTCGAGGCAGTTCGTCTACAACTTCCATCGATCGCGGAAGCTTGTAACCAGCCAGGCGACCTCGACAGAACTCCATGATCGTCTCTAGATCCACGACCGCGCCCGGCTGGATGACGATCACTGCGTGGACCCTTTCGCCGAACTGGTCGTCAGGAACTCCGATCACGGCAACCTCGGCAACTCCAGGGTGTTCATATAGGACCGCTTCGATCTCTGCTGGGTAAACGTTCTCACCACCCGTCAGGACCATATCTTTCGCCCGGTCCATAATGGTGAGGTAACCGTCGGATCGCACCGCTATGTCTCCTGTCCGGAACCACCCGTCGATAATGGCCTCCTTGGTTGCCTCGGGGTCGTCCCAATAGTTGTGTAAGACCGACGACCCTCTGACGAGGATTTCGCCCGCCTGGCCGTCGGCGACTTCGCGTCCGTGTCGATCAACTAACCGGACTTCGAATCCGGGGTTTACACGTCCAGCTGATTGACGATGGGCACTAGAGGGGTTGTGGTCGGTGGGAGTGAGGGTGGTGAGCGCGCCTGCTATCTCAGTCATCCCATAGAACTGTCGGAGTCGAACCTTTGGAAAGAGCGTCTCGACTTCTCGCAGAAGCTCCGGGGCGATCGGTGATGCCCCGTAAGACATTTCGAGCATTGATGACAGATCTGGCGCTTTTGTCTGAGTACGGGCGGCGTCAACCATGGCATGAAACATGGCTGGCACTGCTGTCAGGTACACCGCGCCCAACTGTTCGATGTCGTCGAGAATTGATTCGGGATTGAACGCACCCCGGAGATGGAGTTCAGCACCGTTGACGAGCCCCATGAGACTGTTCGATAGCCCTGCAAGGTGAAACATGGGTGCCACCATGATGTGACGGGCGCCAAGGTACATTCCCGCGTTCTCTGCGCTGTCAATCAATGCTGAACGTGCAAGGGCTTCATGTCGGAGAGGGATGCCTTTGGGTCGGCCAGTGGTGCCACTAGAAAATCCGAGAGCGAACACGTCACCAGGTTGAGGTGGAGGCGGGAGGTCACCATCAATGAATTCGGTTGCATCTGGCACCCAGGTCGGCGGGCACTCTTCGTCTGAGTGCAGAGCGATTCGAATCGGTGGCAGGTTCGAGGGAAGTTGATTGATTAGGTTCTGACTCGAAACGATCGCCGCCGGTTGAATAAGGTCGAATAGAGAACGATGTTCAACCGGGGTGAGCCGCCAGTTCAGCAGGGCTGGCACGGCTTGCAGCCGAGCGAGCCCAAATAGGTGGACAACAAAAGCTGTCGAGTTGGTGTCGAGTACGCCAACCACATCACCTCGGCCGATCCCAAGAGCGCTCCAACTCAGCGCACAGCGTTGGATCTGGTGCTCTAATTCGACGTAGGTGACTTGGTCACCGTGCTCATCGACCAGCGCCAGCGCGTCCGGATGTAATTCAGATCTCCAGCGCAGTAGTTCGGTCAAAGACAACATGAGGTCACTCGGCCGGGTCGCGGGTCGCCAGTAACTCTTGGCCGTACTTGTCGTAGGCGACGTTGGAGGTCACATGATGCATAGCCGAGCCGTGTGCGTCTCTGAAACATCGTTGAAGGACACTGCTGTTGAAGATCGCTGCGGCTCCTGCGAAGTGGTACAGGCGACTCACAGCATTGACGGAACTCTCTGTGCTGAAAGCAAGCATGGCCGCGACTTTTTGTTCCTCCGAGGAACTCAGTCCGTTGTTCGTTGCGCATTGATGGTCTGCGGCGGCTAGTTCTCCGAGGCCGAATGCCCTGGCCGCTTCCACTTCAAGCTGTGTTTTAGCGGCCGTCGCTCCCGCGGGACTTGGTACTTGCGTACCTGGCGATCTCATCGACCAAGCGCTGACAAAGTCCCAACGAAAAACCAAGATTTTCGCCGGCCACGTAGACCTGATAATTCAGCTTGTACATGGGCCCACCGCGAAGCGGACTGGCGAAAGGGTCGGCCAGTAGGTGGTGAGGCACGAATACTTCGTTAAGTGTCACGTCGACGCTGCCAGTTCCCTTCAGGGCCATCACATCCCAGTTGTCACTAAGAGACACATCCTCAGCGCTGACGGCGGCAAGCCGGACTGAAAGGTCCCCGGCCGATTCAACCCCGGCAAGAAAAAACCATTGTGCGTGAGCCGCTCCGCTGGCATAGCGATAGTGCCCGCTCAGTTGGATGCCACCGTCAACAAAACTGAACGTGCCAGATGGCGCAGCTACCGCTGCTAAGAACGGCACGGCGTCAGATCCGAAGACTGCGTCGATTCCTGCGTCGCTGAGCTTCGCCCCGCAGATACCCGCCGCGCCGGCATGGTTAAAGCCCGTCCAACCAGCAGTGGGATTGGCATAGCTCAAGGCCTCGAAATAGCGCAGTTGAGAGGCCATGGGCAGTTCATCGCCGCCGATCTCAGATGGCACCTTCACGAGAGGCACCCGAAGTTCTCTCATCACCTCCACAAGAGCTGGTGGCGCCGCATTGAGCAGTTCGGCCTCTTCAGCGGTCCCATCGAGTTCGAAGTGACGAGCGTTGATCTCTGTCAATAGAACGTCGATGCTCCTCATAGCGAACTCCGTCTCAACGGACGCCCCCCCCTATTTTCACTTTATCTTCGGCTCGGTATTCTCTATGCCCTTCAGAGTTTTACTCAACCGGTTAGGAAACTCAAGATTGCGCCGTTGATCCACTCCGATTATGCGTCCTTGGAGAAGGTGGCTGTCACTTCGAGTAAGTGGAGCGCAATCGATTTTTCAAAATTTTTCCAAGGGCGGTTTTTGGCATCATCTCTACGAATTCGATGCGTCGAGGGATCTTGTATCCCCCAATCAACTCTTGACAATGATCAATGATCGCCTCGCTATTCAACGAGGTATCGGGCTTGGCTACGATCACGGCTGTGACTATTTGGCCGAGGCGTTCGTCAATTGTCCCAATAACCGCGCATTCGTGAATATCTGGATGTTGGTAGAGCGCTGTTTCCACTTCGGAGGAGTAGACGTTTTCGCCCCCACTGATGATCAGATCCTTTTCTCGGTCAAATGTCGCCGGTACGTAGCCAACCGTTACTCAATGCTGCTGCTGTTTCTTCGGGCATGTTGAGATAGCCCTTAGTGATGTTGGGGCCGCGCGCATGGAGGACGCCCATCTCCCCCGACGCCACGTCGTCGCCTTCAGAATTAGTCACCTTGAGGTCGACAAGACAATTTGGTTTGCCGACTGAGGCAAGCGTGGGCGAGTCGTTTTCGATGGCTCGCTGAAATTCGGCGGGATCGAACACTGTTAGGTCGGGTGAGGTTTCGGTGAGGCCATAACAGTTGAACAGTTGCGTGTGCGGGAAACCTGCGGCTGTGCGCCTGATCCACGCTGGATCCATGGGTGATGCTCCAAAGCCCATGAGTCTGAGCGATCGGGTGTCCGCTGACTCCAATACTGGATCGGTGAGGGTCATCATTAGCATTGTTGGAACTGCGATTGTCATCGTGACTTGGTGTTCTAACACTGCATCCAGAAAAGCCGCTGGGGAAAATGCTGGAACGTAGACGTGAGTCGCCCCCATCAAGATCCAACCGGTTCCTAGTAGGTCAGCGGAGTGGAACATTGGCGCTAAATGTAAGTACGTATCGTCAGGTTCGCCTCGCGTCGCAAGGGTGAAGGCTGCCGCGCACGACAAGATGTTGGTGTGACTCAAACGGACGCCTTTGCTGCGTCCGGTAGTGCCACCGGTATAAAGAATGAGAGCGTCATCGTCGGGCGATACATCAGACAGGCCGACTCCTGCCGCCGTTTTAAACAACTGATCGTAGTGCGATATGCCGGCGCTACTTTCACCGTCAAGGCAGATCAACTTGTCGCGCCACGGTGCCAACTCAGCCATGTCGAAGATCGGAAGAAAGTCGGCTTCAACGAAGACCACTTCGCAAGCTGAGTCCTCAAGGATGTGGGCAATCTCTACTGGGGCTAGCCGCCAGTTGACGGGAACAGCAACGACACCGGCATGAAAGGCTCCCCATTTCAGTTCATCAAAACGAATCGAGTTGCGGGCATAGATGGCTACACGTTCACCAGATGTAATTCCGAGGCCACGAAGCAAGCCGGCGGCAACTGTGATTCGCTCACTGAAATCGCGCCAGGTGGTTTCACCTTGGCGGTCGCGCATGGCTGGCTGCTGACCGAAGTGACGTCCGACACGGGCCATCGCTTCACCCAGCGTTGGCATCATGAGCGTGTCCTTTGAATTTGTCCTCGGTCGGGACCAAGCTTCATCGTCGAGTTGGTGGCGGATCGCCCTTGTAGAGATTCTTCACTCCACCCTCTTGGTAAGAGGCTGCAGCAGCATCCTTGAAGCGAGCCGATGCTTCGTATTCCTCAATGGGATATTCGTCATGTTCGGCCACCACTCGAATCTCAGTCACGTCCCGGATGTCAAGCCCCAACCGTTCCGCTATTTCAGCGTCGGACAAACCACGTTTTCTGGTGCCGTCGTTTGGCAAAAACTCGTTGATATCAACTTGATAGGAATTAGTAAGAGCCAACACTTCAGCTCTGTAGCGGTCGTACAGGTCTGGGTCGACGACGTGAAAACCGTTGAGTTCTCCTCGCTCTATCGGAGTGCTCATATGAGCACCCGTTGTTCCGTTCCCACGGGGCACGCCCGAATACATTCGAAGCACTGCCCTTGGCTGACTCCCGAATATGTGATTGACCACATAGTTCGTGTAAAGAAACTGCCGTAAAGGATCATCTTCCGTTTTCTGGCGTCAGGCTCGTCCAAAGCTCGTTCGAGGGCAGCCTGGTAGCCGGGAGTCCAGTAGTGATAAACCCGGTCGCGGCATTTTTCTTCGTCATAGCGCCGTTTGATCACTAACCCTTCTTGGATTTCACCTCCCAAGCAGCCACCATCGTCGATTGGGCAAACTGCCATGCATGGAGTTGTTCCTTTTTCATCCCACATCTCTACGCATTGTGGCGCCGGACAAGCAGCCTCTTGTAGCGGCCCGTCGACTGGCAGGGGAAGCGTGGTCAAAATCACGGTTAAGTAGAGAAAGCCGTAGGTAGGGTCAAGAACTGGGCCGGCCAAACTTGCACTACCTGCCCCTGCCGCGATGGCTGCAGCTTTAAAATCAAGAAATGCCTTGTCGTCTTGATCCGTGGACGTCGGAACGTTGAGCGCGTAGTACCCGTAAGTGCCTTCGATGTGTCGTGCAACAGAACTACCCAAGGCAGCCATTCGGTCAGCTGTGCCGACGGTTTCCATGACTTCCACTCGAGGGCTTCGCCATTCAGCGGCGCGAGGAGCGGCCCCACCGAGCACAATCATTGACTTAACGTCCGTCAATAAGTCTGATGGACGAAGGCCGGGTTCAGCGTCTTCGAGAAGAGTTGGGTCGCCTACCCTGGCTACTTCCGCTCCCCTTTTTCGGGCCATTTCAAGTATCCCAGACTTGATCGATACCCAATCCAGTTCATCCATTATTTCAACTTTCGTCGGTAACGACCTACGGGACAGACCCTCATGCATTCAAAACACTGGGAGACGCTCTCCTTGTACCTACCGATCGATGACATGTTTCTCCGAAAATCGTCCGAGTAGATAAGTTCGCGTCGTTCGTCCGCGTCATCAATTCCAGTCAAAATTTCGACCTGTTTGATGTGTCCCCGTATTCCGAAGTTCATGGCGCGGGTAGAGCAACGTTCCCGGTCGAAGAAGCTGCTGGTGATCTCACCATTTTCAATCGTGGCGTCGATGCAACCGCCCTCATCGGCCGGGCACACCGCCATGCAAGGTGTCTTCCCTTCCATCTCGTACATGCGTACACATGACCGAGCGGGGCACACATTCTCTTCAAGCTGATGATCCGGCGTCAGCCGCATAGTGGTGATAGCAGCCGCAAAGAACATAATCCCGTAGGTCGGGTTAAGAATGATGTTTGCAGCTATGGACCTGGTGCCTAGCCCGGCTAGCACGGCAGAAAGCATCATACTCAGCGGCGGTTGTTGCCCAGAAGTGGGTAAGGCTGGGGCGTGCATCGCCAAATAGCCATGAGTTCGTTCTATGTGCTCTGCAATAACGATCGATGCAACGTTTTCGCGAAAGTCGTATCCAGTGATCTCCATCAATCGTCGATTGGGGCTTTGCCACGCGGCATTGGTTGGGCCGAGAGACGCGGACACCACGACGCTCTGAGCACCTGGGAGGAAATCTTCTGGCCTGTGTCCTACTGGTACGTACTCGTTGAACGCGTCTGCCGCAGCGACGCCGACAAGCGTTGCCCCGGCGTTTATCCCGACTTGTTTGATGGCGTTTGTTACGACCTCTAAGTCGCCGGGATCGGTCGCTTCAACTTCCCCCTCAACTGTCGTCATTAGTCCCCCAACGCCGGCCTTTCAAGAGCACCTTGCTAAACGTCCATTTTAATCAAACGTGAGGAGCGCGTGTTACTCCTACACGCTGCCGGAACTGATTTGTACGGCGTCCTGGGGTAAGTGCCCACATCTGGGCGTTACTTCGTTCTTCCGTAGAAGGTTTCAAGGGCCGACGTCGATAGCCCAATATCAGGTTCATCGTTATAGGCAAACACTGCAAGAACGCGGGTTACCGAACCTTCAGTCGGCGTAACCCGATGCAAAGCGTTTCGACCTCTGAACAGCACTAGATCGCCCGGGTCGAAGTTGAGTTGAGAGATATTCTCGGCATTGTCAAGAACTGCTGCAACGCGGTCAAAAGCCATGTCCCCATCGTCTGAGTCACGGACGTCTGGCACGTACTCAAAAACTCCGCCGCTTTCCGGCTCTTGAAGCAAAGTAGTCACCGCGAAGGACGAGTTGTCGCGGCGCGTAGTGAACGTTGATTGATGAAAGGCGATCCGCGTATGGATAGACAGCTTCAACCCCAAGTAACGCGCAAAGAAACTCTCGGAACCGGGCATTCTCATAGACATCACGTAACGGCGAGTCAGTTGGTATTTGATCATCAGCGATGAGGCCTTTACTGCTCGCGACCTGTCGATTAATCGCGTGATCATCGGAAAATTGTGGGTCTTGGGGCGTGAGATAGACGTTGTGCGTCGAGTTCGCGTAGAAAGCTCCGCCTTGGAGGGCAACGGATTCGGCCACCACGCGACTTACGAACTCGGAAGTGAAGAACCCTCGGAGAACTAAAGCCCCATCGTTATTGAACTCCGACAGCTCATGATTTCTATAGTTCAGGTCGCCGACCGGGTGTCGGTTCCAGTCAATCCAGGCATCAGCCAGCGGTCCCGAAATCATCGCCCTACGACGCTACTGCCAAAACGGTAATGATCGTTGACCTCGCTAATTCGGATCGCCATCAGGGCAACGATCTATGCCTTCGAAGCGATCCGCCAACATGTTGTAGAAGCGATGCAACGGTTCCTCAAAGCGAGGAGACAGTCGGCCACCGTTAAATCGACCCCGTTCAATTCCCCTTTGAGCTTTCTGACAGATCTCTATGTCCTGATCGTTGACTAAAACCCAAAAGTCGACCAACCGATCTAGGTCTTTGGGGCTCGGATCGTGAGGGGTTGACCAACTTATGTGTTCGCGACTCCTGCCTAGTCCGAGAGGCTCCACCAGAAATGTGCAAGCGTGATTTGGTAAAACCGTCAGCATCACGTTGGGGAATAGAGCGATGTGACGGCCGCTCTCGGCATCGGAGGCCGAGAGCCCAGTCGCGTTACGCAAATTTGTCCACTCGCCGTTCTCACCCGCCGAAACCGGAGTCGTAGTTTGGCCACAGTATCGGCCCGGTCCCTGGAATCGGTAGTGGTCATCGACCCGGCTCACTTTGGCCAGTTCGGGATGGATCCACGCCAGGTGGTAGTACTCCTGAAAATTTTCTGTAAGTAGTTTCCAATCTGCTTCGACCGTGTACGCGGCGGTTTTGCGAACCGTGTATCGCTCGAGTTCATAGCCGGCAAGTCGCTCTTCCAGATCCCCGAACCAGCTCGTGAGATCTGGAACGTCAGAGTCGAGGCTGATCCAAACGACGCCTACAAACTCACCAACGCACACCGAACGAAGACCAAAGGCATCTAATTCGAAGTTCTCCACCAAGTCTTTCTCAAAGAGCGGTGTGGAAATAAGCCTGCCCTCGAGATCAAACCCCCAGCGGTGATAGGGGCATCGCAAAATGGTTCCGATATCTCCGTCCTGTTCGACCAGTTCAGTCCCTCTGTGTGAGCACGAATTTAAGTAGGCCCGGAGTTCACCTTGATCGTTGCGGGTAACGATGATCGAGGTACCGGCGACTTCGCGAACGACGACGCGGCCTGCCGGAACCTCATCAACCATCGCCACACCGCACCAACCTCTGCCGAAAATCGCGGCTCGTTCTTGCGCGTGGTAATCAGGGTCCGTGTACGCCTCAGGTGGCAACGTGGTCGAATTGGCCACGTCTTCGCGAATGTTTGCCCAGGCCTCCGGCCGGCTCCAGTCTTTCACCGAGGACAAATACTAGATCTCCACTCGAGTTCGCGTTTCCAGTTGGAAGTCAACCTCCAAGTATCTACGCGAAATGAAGCCCACATTTAGTGGCGATGATGATGCCTCCTCACTTGCCATCAAAATGCCTGCGTGGTAGCGGGGCCGGTGGCTTGCTACCGTTTAACCATGAGTGAAATACGGGTTGAGGAAATTCACATTCACCCAGTGAAGTCGTGTCGCCGCATCGAAGTAGACGAAATCGAAATCGTGGCGACTGGGTTAGCTCACGATCGTGAATGGCAGATAGTCGACGCCGAGGGCGCTTGCGTGACTCAGCGTAAATACGCATCCCTAGCAACGATCGAGACGGCCTTGGATGGCGACACGGTCGTTTTGTCGGCACCAGGGCGCGATTCGACGACCTTGAGTCGAGACGGAGCGTTACCTGTAACCGTGTTGCCACTGGTGGGGAGACGACCTGTAAATGGCGTCGATGCGGGGGACGCGGCTGCAGCATGGATCTCAGATTTTCTCGGCGATGAACACCGTTTCACGGCCATTACCGATGAATCAAACCACCATGCACCTTCTTCTATTGACCTCTTTGAGCAGCCACTGAGTTTCGTTGACCTTGCACCCATTCTTCTGACCAACGCTGCATCGCTGCGCTGGCTCCAGGAGCGAGCGGTCGAGCCGTTCGGTATGGACCGGTTCCGTGCCAATGTGATTGTTGATGCAGGTGATCCATGGGTCGAAGACACTTGGCGCGATATGAGCATCGGTTCAGCGACCATGACTGCTGAGATTCCATGGCCGCGCTGCGCGATTCCTCAAATCGATCAAGACTCCGGCGAACGGCATCGCGAGCCCGCTGTGGCACTTCGCGCCTATCGCTGGTGCAGTGAAGCTCCCACCCTTGAGGGAAACGTGCGCTCAATGATGGAAGGTAACGGAGTGTTCGGCATGGGCTGTCGGATTGGTCCCACCGGAGCGACCCTCGCATTGGGTGATGTCTTAACTGTGCAATCGTGGCAAGAGCCAATAATGGTGCCCCCAGCCTGACAATCGGGGCGAATAAGTCGAGTCAGGGTCTTTCGAATGGTCGTCTAGGAACTAAGAGGCCGCGCCCTGGGGCGCCTTCCACTGACGATCCTTCAGCGACAATGTCTCCCCTGCTAATGGTGAATTTGGGCCAACCTGTAATTTCCCAGCCGTCGTAGGGCGAGTACCCCGAAGCCGAATATGACCCGCGTTTCGGTGGGGTCCAAAACGACCAAATCGGCGTCGGAGCCCGGCGCTATACACCCTTTTTGTGGGTACATGCCAAACAGCTTGGCCGGGTTGCTGCTCGTCACTTCAACGAATCTTGCTAGTGAAATACGGTGACGCGCCACACCCAAGGACCAGAGCATCGGCATGCTGGTTTCTAGCTCAGCCATACCCTGACGCAACTCTGCGGGACCCAAACTCGGATCCAGCTTTTGCTCCAAGGTCCAAGGGGCGTGATCAGTAGCGACCGTGCTTACGGTCCCGTCAGCGACCCCTGCCCACAAAGCATCGCGGTCTTGTTCTTCTCTCAATGGTGGCGCGCCCGCGTATTTAGCGCCGTCGGGTTCATCGAAACGAGACCGTTCAAGGTGAAGGTAGATCGGTCGTGTCTCAACGTACAGCGGAAGTCCCCGTGCCCGGCCGCCTCGGCAGGTGTCAAGAGCGGCTTGACTTGATAGGTGAACGATGTAGGTGGCTGCGCCACTGATTTCACAGAATCCAACCGCCCGTTCAGTTGCTATTCGTTCCGCTACCACTGGCCGCGTCTCGGGATAATGCCGATGTTCGGTTAGGCCCGCTTCGCGTACTAATTCTCCGCAACAACCCATGAGGGCAGCGTCCTCGCAATGCAAGAGCACCACTGATCCCACATCTGCGGCTATGCGCATTGCCCGAAGAAATCCATCAACATTGCGATCGAAACGTTTAAAAGAAAGAAAAATTTTGATACTCGGGTGCCCTGATGCAGCTAACTCAGGGATCTGAGCCATTGCCGTTTCGTCAGGGTCTAACAGAACCGGATGCTGGAAGAAGTCCGCTAAGGAGTTGGCTTGTGCGTCGTCGATGTCACGGCGTAGGCCTTCAGCCATCTGTTCGCCCTTACGAGGAAAGGACATGTTTCCCACCGTTGTTACACCGCCTGCCAACGCTGCCCGGCTACCGATCTCAAAATCGTCAGTCCAACTGTGGATACCTGGGCCCGTTCGGGGCGATGAAAGATGGACATGGGCATCGACCCCGCCTGGCAGAACGAACATTCCTTCGGCATCGATCTCTCGCGTAGCAGACATGATCCCGCCGAGTTGCACGATTCGACCACCATCGATGCCTATATCTGTGACAGAAGCACCACTTGCGGTTGCGACGGTGCCGTGCTTGATGACTAGATCCATGTGTTCCATTATCGCCCATCTATCGACAATGAATCAGTGTGAACATCAATCAAGCGAGTTCAGGTCGTAGTCGTAACTAATCTGGCGCCATGATGATGCTTGAGGGACGAGTCGCGTTGGTCACGGGTGCACAGCAAGGAATCGGAAAGGCCGTTGCTGAAGCGATGGGGCGTGAAGGTGCGTCGGTGGTGGTGCAGTATTTCGACGACATCGACGCTGCCAATGAGGTCGCTGCGTTAGTTCGTTCTCACGGGCCAGACGCTGTCGTTGTACAGGGCGATGTTGGGGTCCGAGGGGACTGCGAGGCTGCTCTGCATGCAGGAAGAGAACTAGGCGGCGTCAATTTACTCGTCAACAATGCTGGGATCTTTCCACGCCGCTCATTCGTAGATATGACTGACGATGATTGGAACAACGTTCAGAACGTGAACGTCGTGGGGGGATTTCGTTGTTTGCAGTTAATGGCGCGCGACCTAATCACAGACGGACGCCAGGGAACGGCTGTCAACCTTTCGTCTGTCGCCTTTTTTCGTAATTCAGCTCGAGGTGCTCACTACGCGGCAAGCAAAGGAGCAATTATCGGATTTACCCGAGCAGTATCCACTGAACTTGCGCCACATGGAATTCGGGTGAACGCTATCGCTCCTGGAATTGTCGACACAGCCCAACCTCGTGACGGGATGACCGAGCAACAAATTGCCGCCGCGAGCGCTCTTGTACCGCTCGGTGCCATGGCCACCCCAGATGAGGTCGCCGACGTCGCAGTATTCCTTAGCTCCGATCTATCTCGGCACATCACCGGCCAGACCCTTCAAGTCAATGGCGGCACGAACTTCAGTTGATCCGTCGACGCGATACTGCCCTTCGTTTGTTAATGAGCAGTGACGCGTCAGAGTGAGCCATGATGAGGAGGTGAGCACTCATCGTCACGTAAAACAACAACTAGATCGCATATCCAAGCGAGACGGGACCGTAAGGGCTTGGGTTCATCGCCATGACGACGAGACCATATTGAGTGCACTAGCAACCGCTCCGAGGGGGCCGCTCTCGGGCTGGACGCTCGGAGTGAAAGATGTCATTGATACTTTTGATCTCCCCACTGAACGCGGCTCTCCTATTTACGCCGGTCGCACCACGTTGAATGATGCTGCCTGTGTGGCTTTAGCCCGCGAGGCCGGCGCTGTTGTCATGGGCAAGACAGTGACTACGGAGTTCGCCCTATTCACACCCAACGTCACGACGAATCCTCACAATTCCGCACACACTCCGGGTGGCAGCTCAAGTGGATCGGCCGCAGCGGTAGCCGACGGACAAGTTCGTGCGGCGTTTGGGACCCAGACGGTGGGATCGGTGGTTCGACCAGCTGCCTATTGCGGCGTGGTGGGTTTCAAACCCACGCATCAGTTGGTACCACTGACTGGCGTTGCAACTTTGTCTCACGCATTCGACACTGTTGGGTGGTTCACCCAAGGTGTGGACGATGCCGCCACAATGTTTTCAGCGCTCACTGGTACAGCAGTATTGACGACCGAACAGCCGCTGCGAATTGGCCGCTACCGCTCACACCAATGGGATGCTGCGACCTCTGAAACGGTCGCGGTGATGGATTCGGCATGTGATGCCCTGTGCCAGCGATCCACGGAAGTAGTCGAACTCGACCCCCTCCCACACCTCGAATCAGTTTTTGAGGCGGCTAACACGATTCTTCATTATGAGATCGTGAGGGTTTTCGCCTGGGAGCAAACCCACCATTACGAACTGATCAGCGATCTTGCGCGCAAGATGTTAGTTAGGGCCAAAGACGTGACTCACGAACAATATACAGCGGCTCATTTGACACTCATTGCGGCAAGACGCGAACACGACGAGTTCATGGCTGTCAACGCTTTTGATGCCCTTTTGACACCAAGCACACCTGGTGAAGCACCACTCATCAAGACCACAGGTGATTCGGTCTTTAATAGAGTTTGGACAGCACTCGGTGTGCCGGCTATTCACCTCCCGCTAGCGATGGGTCCGACAGGACTTCCCTTGGGCGTCCAATTGACAGGGCGGTCATGGAGAGATGGTGACCTTCTCGCTTCCGCCGCACTAGGTGAAGCAGCGTTCAATGGTGCCACATGAGTAAGTTGGCGCCGCTAGCGGGGATTCGCGTACTCGATGTTTCTAGTGTGTTGTCAGGACCATTGGCGTCGATGTTGCTCGCTGACCTGGGTGCTGATGTCATCAAAGTGGAGCCGCCAGCGGCCCCGGATTTCACTCGAGGCACCGGTGACGCCCACAATGCGATGACTGCCTACTTTTACAACACCAATCGCGGGAAACGAGCAATCGCTGTCGACGGGCGGCGGCCGGCGGGTCAACGAATCTTGCAAGAGCTTGCAGATCAAGCCGATGTTTTGGTGCAGAACATGCGCCCGGGGAAGGCTGCGGGTATTGGGCTTGACCCCGATGAGTGTCTACTTCGGAACCAGTCATTGATCTACGCCTCAATCAGTGGTTACGGCAGTGACGGCCCCAGCGCTTCAGAACCGGTGTACGACTACGTGATTCAAGCCGTGACTGGCATGGTCGACGTGCAACGCGATCCAACCACCGGCCTTACCGAACTCACGCGTCACTTTGTGGCGGACAAGGTCACCTCGCACGCTACCTTCGAAGCAATTCTTGCTGCTCTATTCGCCCGGGAACGCGACCCACAACGCCGAGGTCAACATGTCGAGGTCAGCATGCATGAGGCAAGCCTGGCGTTTATGTGGCCGGACTCGATGATGCAGCACAGCCTCATCGAAGAGCCCGACGCTCCTACCGTCTACCCCGGTGATTACTACCGGGTATATCCCACTAGCGACGGAGCAATAGTGATGATGGCGCTCATGGGACCGCTAGACGGTATCTGTGCCGCGATCGGCCGCCCTGAACTCGCGACCGATCCTCGTTTCGCTGTCTTGGGATCTGAAAACTTACACCAATTCCAAGATCTACTCGCCGAACAAATCGGTCATTGGACCACTAAGGAAGCCCTAACCATCTTTAGTAGGCACGACGTCGCTGCTGGCCCAGTCGTTTCGCGGTCTGAGGTTCACCGACATCCTCAGGCCGTCGCACGCGACTCTATTCCAGAGCACCAAGTTCCCGTCATCGGCAGGATCCGTAGCGCCCGCCCTGCTTGGCGTCTTAGTGGCACCCCCGAGGTCCTCAATGAAGGAGCACCAAATTTCGGGGAACACACTGATGTCGTCCTTGCCGAACTTGGCTACAGCCCAGAAGAAATTGAGAATTTGCGTCAAGAAGGCTCAGTCGCGTAACTCGAACAGTTGGTTCCCATTACCAAAAGGGGCAAACCGGACAGCCTGCGGGTATGTGAACGTCACCTCCCGGGATCTCAGGACGGAGGTTGAACTCTGTGGCTGAAATTAGATTTCAACGGACTACTGAGGTGGCACTAACCCCAACGGCCTATAACCGGTGTGCTCACTCGCATCTGGTCCTGTGCGTTCAGCGAACCCCAGTGAAATCACGACGTAGATAGCGGACATCAACCCGGTGACACACCCAGCAAACAAGAGGAAGCGGGAAAGGAATACTCTATTGGCAATGAACAATTCACCTGATGACCCAAAGCCAGACACCCTCAACGACATCGGTGTGCTGAAAAGACGCGAGGTTGAGGCGCGAATTGTGGCGCCACTCATCGAACGCTTCGCTCAAGAATTTGGAGAGGAACGAGTCACAGAACTCGCCAGAGAAACCGTAATTAATGTCGCACGAGACCAAGGCGCCGTTTTAGCCGAAGCGATGGGTGGCAACGGGCTCACAGAGTTCGCGAACTCCATGACCAATTGGACTAAAGGCGGCGCCCTTGAAATAGAAGTGCGTGAACAAACCGAAACGACGTTCGCGTTCGACGTAGTCGGATGTCGTTACGCCGACATGTACCGCGAACTCGACATCGCGGAACTCGGATCTCTGCTCTCGTGTAACCGCGACGGAACAATGGTCCAAGGATTTAATCCCGACATTAAATTCGAACGGAGTCAAACCATCATGGGAGGAGCCGACCACTGCGACTTCCGTTATTCACTAGATTCAAGCGAAACCCCAGTGGAGATCAGTGACCAATAGGGTCTCCTATCGCCACTAGCCCCTGCGAGATCGCCAGATTTAAGCTTGTCGTGCTGCCGGGTTCAGGTCGCTGTACCACCGCCATCGGCCATCGCAGTTGTACCAGTCATGAACGTGTCTTATCTGACTACAAGAACCCTACGACTGCCGTCTGCTCCTCCGGGTCACTCATTCGAGGAATAAGTGTCTTGATATTTTGGCGAGACAGCCGCTCACTCTCAGGGACTGGTGTCGTGTGGTGACTGTTGCCCTCAGCGGATCGCTCCGCCACCTGTAACAATTACCCGCCTCCCATCAAGTCGTTTCGGTGTGTCAGTCATGTCAAAAAGTTGAGTTTCAACATTTCACTCCGCTACCTGCGCAATAGATGCACCCGCCTCGTCCTTGTTTTATTGACGAATGTCGCGGTGTTACTTCGCGTCCACAAGCGTCGCATCTGCATCGCCACGAGATCTTCGACCCTGGATAAGGCTCTAAGGGTGTCACTCCAGCCGCGACCATTAACTCTCTCGCTTCCTTTTCGTTGACCTTTCGAGACATCGAACGTTTCTTGTTGGCGCAGGTTTGACAACCGCCACCGTTCCTTTTCACATTGTGAAACGAGGGCGAACAACTCGTTCCACAGATCGTGCATTTACACAGCCACGCGGCCTTGGCCCCTGGGTAAGGTTCCAGAGGTAGGAGCCCGGCTGCTCGCATCACCGGCACCGTTTCAACGTCAGTGAAGCGACGAGAAGATGACCTTTGTTCAACGCCACAGAAACGGCATCCACTTCCGCTCTTAACAGACGTGTAGAGCGGCGTAACTTCATGGGCGCAGGTATCACATTTACATCTCCACGGGGTATCGGCACCCGGATACGGCTCGAGCGGTGTGAGTCCAGCCCTTCTCATGACGGGCACGGTTTCGGCGTCGGTTAAACGGCGACGCATAAGGCCGTTTTCAGCTTGGTTTCACTTCGGCGTGGGTTGCTTTTCATCTGCTGGATACCACCACATGGCGATCGCTGAGATCAAATAGCCCCCTGCGGCAAAGGCCCAAGCCCACCGAAACGCTGCGAAGCTAGATGCGTCACGGTTACCAAGGATGGCCAGCGCTGTGGTTGCCCCGAGGCCCTGCACGAGTCGGCGGTTGGTTTGCAAAGCGGCGTTGCCTTCTGCAAGAAGGTCATCGTTTAGGGAGTTAAGAGCGGCGCCCATGCCAATGACTCCAACCTGGCCACTTCCCCAGCCAAAGACGACAAGACCAATCGCTAGAGCTAAGTACGAAGGCTCGTTGTCAAGAGCGATCATCCACCATCCCAGTCCGGCTGCTGCGATCAAGCCACCTGTGCTGAGAACCATTCGGTAGCCGTGACGGTCAGCGTAACGGCCGACTAACACTGAATTGAACGAGAGAAGCATGGGAACAGCCATCACTAAGCCAGTTTCGATGGTTGACCACCCCCAGATATTCGCAAGAAAGAGAGGCATCGAGAAAAACCATGCAAAAACCGCAGTTTGGGTTCCAGTTTGGCTGATCAACGCCCAGAGGTACCGTTGATCAGCGAACAATTCCGGGCGGATAAGCGGATAGCGGTGTCGCGCTACTCGAACACCGAACAAAAGCAACAGCACCACTGCCGCTGGAGTTGCAAGCCACCAACGCTGCAGAATCACCAACGCCAACGCGGACGCTCCTGAGCCCCCAAGCAGGAACCCGAGGAAATCGATAGGGCGTTTTTCGCCCTTGCGCTCGTCGAATACTTTGGGAGCAAAAACTGCTGCGAGTATGCAAAGTGGGACCGGGAGCAGTAACCCGGCTCTCCAACTAGTGAGGGTGATCAGTGTGCCACCGACTACTGGACCCAGCAGCGCTGATGTGGCGCCCCCCACTCCTATCCACCCCACCGCTGTTCCGCGACGATCAAGTGGGAAGGCGGGTAGGGCAAGCGGAAACGCAGTAACCGTGAACAGAGCAGCGCAGACCCCCTGCGCTACACGTGCCCCGATGAGCACACCTACGTTTGGTGCGCTCGCACCAATGAGGGCGAAACAAACGAAGGCTCCCATCCCGATCATAAATGTGCGTCTCCAGCCGATTCGGTCTGCGAGCTGGCCTACGAGCAACATCACAGCAGCAATGGCAATGGTGAAACCAGTCGTGATCCAGGCCAGCGTCGTCCGAGCGCTATTGGAAAACGCATCTTCTATTTCTGGAAATGCAACAGCGATGGCAAGAGCGTCGAGAACCAGGACGTAGCTCATCGACGCGACGAGTAGTCCCAACCAGGCCCGGGTCGTCGATCGCTCCGAGATATCCACATCTGGCAATGACCCAACGGTCGGGGTGATCGCAAAGACGGTCGCTCGAAGTGATCTGTCAGTCGATCGAGGCTGATCCACGGGGCTTAAGTCGTTCGGTAGAGGTGAGTTAAGTAAGAGGCGAACTGACGGCGGCGTGTTGATCCAGCAACGAACCAAGGGTGTCGAGCGATCGACGTCCAAGGCCACACTCAGTGGCCACACCAAATCGCGTCAACACCTGAGAGGCAGCGTCAATACGGCGGCGGGTGCCCTCTTCTCCTCCGGTCTCATGAACAAGGCCGAGATAGAGTTCGGTGGCCTCGGGAACGTTGAGCTCCGCTAGCGGTTGAAAGTATTCGACGTCGCCGCGAGTGCGCGGTACCGGCAGATGAATCCACTCCACCGAGCGGCCAAGGCGCTCGAACACGATGCCCGCCGCCCAAGCAAGATGGCTGGCGTCGGAGGGCTCCGTAAAGTGTTGATGACCCGCGTCCCCGTAACAAAAGTGGTAGCCAAGCTCCACCGAATCGGGGATCAGACCCCCTAAGTGCAACACGTGTTCGGCGATCTCGGAACGAGTGGCGATACCGCTCTCCCCCGAGTCGAGGTAGGTCCAGATGCCCTCAAGGATCCCAAACTCAATGACCACTTCCCACTGGATTGCCAACGAATCATTCGGGATGCTGTCAACGATGCGAGAGACTTCCTTCTCCATCACAGCGGTCCAGGCTTCAAGAACAGCTGGCCGGGCGGCAGGGGCGACGTACATGGTGACGACGCTAAGCGGTGAGGGTAAACCCACCATGAACCGCTGATGAGCAGCGATGGTCCCCGTGTCGCGAGCACGTTGAAACAGTTCCCACGAAGCCAACGCCGCGTCTGCATACCCAAGGTCGGCTAGGTCCAGCCGACGACCGTCGTCGCGAAGCATGAATAGTTGAATTTCTCGACCCAGGTAACTCGAATCGGGCTCCTCGGCGACGAGTTGAGGGCATTGGGCAAGTTTGGCGTACTGCCAACGAATCCATGTATCGCGTTCTCCCACTTCCCCGTCAGGCACCCGTCGGAGGTGGTCGCTCAGGTGATCATGGACAAGTTGAAATAATTGGTTTGGCTCAGCGACAGGCGCACTACCCACTAGATGGGCGCCGACAATTTCAGTCATAACCAGCCAAGATCTCCTTCGGGCTCTACACATGAGAACCCATCGCCGGGGACACCTCTTCGCCGCTTCCTGTAACGGCGACTCAACCCGCACCCTATCTAGGTCATCGTAAGTGCTGCATTAGTAACACGACGCGAATCAGACAATCTCAACTGGCAGTTCGCAGGCGGAAGCGATGGCCGCCAGTTTCGCCAACACGACAGTTATCTAAGACTCCGTTCAGCGACCAGGAGGGGAGGCACCTTTCTTTCTCCTGTCGCCAAGGAGGTCTCGCAAACCCAGAACCAGTCCGACAGTAAGAATCGTTGCCGCGATTTTGCCGAGACGCTTCAAGGTCCGCTTAGCTGCCATCATTGCCTCACCTCATGCGACAGACCGAAGAGCAGTACTTTCTGTCAGATCTGACTGTAGGCGAAAATTTTATCCCACAAACGGCACGCCTAAGTGGCGACTCCATCCTTTCCCAGGAACACTCTTCTCGTGCTTTCATATTTCGCGCATTTACGTGAATGTTGTTTGTGATTCTGGGAGGAGTTGCTCGGTTTGGGAAGCACCACAAATACTTCTATGACACCTCCAAAACACAAATTAGGATCGCTTTATGACCGACTCCCCTACGACGGCACCAAATGAAACGTTGGGAATCTCCCTTCGAATAGGCGTCTTCTCCGGCGACGGGTCGAGTCATGGCTGATTCCCATAACTCTGAAGGCACTCACCTTGATGCCTTTAACATTTTTGACCCGGAAATACAGCAATGCCCTCACATGTATTACGCCCTAATGCGCGAAGAAACAGCCGCATATGAGACACAAGCGATGGGTAGCTCACTCTTTTTAGTCACACGACAAGGAGATGTGGCCGAAGCCGCCCTAGATCACGCTCACTTTTCATCGCGATTCGACACCGGATCTATGGATGGAGACTCCGAATACTCGCGGCGTCTCAAGAAACTTTACGAGGACGAGGGCGGGTATGAGCCCATAGGAACGATGCTCACCGTCGACCCGCCCGTCCATACGCGTTATCGACGCTTGGTAGCTCAAGCCTTCACGCCTAGGGCGATCGCCAACATGGAGCCGGTGGTCCGCGAACTCACTTCAGAGTTAATGGACAATCTCATCGAAACAACGTCAGATGGCGTTTCCGTCGATTTCGTCGAAGCTTTCGCTATACCCCTGCCGGTTCGAGCGATAGCCAAAGCACTCAACGTTCCCGACGATCGGCTAGCAGACTTTAAGAGATGGAGCGATGCGTCCGTAGCTGGAATCGGCACAAACATCTCGATCGAAGAACGATTGGATGCTCAACGAGAGGTGATCGAATTTCAAAAATATTTCGCGGATCAACTCGATCAGCGACGGTTCGAACCACAAGATGACATCTTAACGGCGTTGGTGAACGCCACCGTTGAAAAAGACACTTCCGATGCCGATAGCCAGTTTGAAGGAGTACCTCTCAACGTCAGCGAGATGTTGAGCATCATCCAGCAGTTACTTGTCGCTGGCAATCAGACAACAACTCACTTGCTCGGAGAAATGTTTCGCCTGCTTGCCGAAAACCAAAACGAATGGGAGTCCCTGAGGTCTCATCCCGAGCGCAGCGGCGACGTCGCCGAAGAGGCATTGCGTCTTGCCGCACCAACACAAGGCATGTTCCGTATCGCTACTCAGGACATGACTATTGGCTCGAAGTTCATCCCGGCGGGTTCGCGAATCGTGCTGATGTATGCAGCGGCCAATCGCGATCCGGATGTTTGGGAAAGACCTGACGTCTTCCGACCTGGCCGCGCAAACAAGTCAGCCCACCTCAGCTTTGGCCGTGGTCCGCACTTTTGTGTCGGTGCTGGACTCGCGAGGCTCGAAACGCGAATCGTGGCTGAAGAGATGAGTCGCAGACTTCAAAGTATTGAGGTCACGACCGCCGAACAGCTTCGTTATCAACCGAGCTTCGTGCTGCGGGGACTCAAGCGCTTAGATGTGACGGTTACTGCCAAGGAGGTAGTAGGCCATGGTTGAGACCGTGACGGGAACGAACCGATCGGAAGGAATCAGTTACACCGAAATTCTTCACTTGGACTCTCGACCCGTACCCGTCTTCTTGAGTGAAGAGTCACCAATGCCGCCCGGTCCGTCTGAGATTCCGGCGTGGGTTTACTATTCGAGAACCTTCCATGACCTTGAGGTTGAAAAACTGTGGTCCAAGGTGTGGCAACTTGCCTGCCACGAAGACGAGCTACAAGACGTCGGCGATCATGTCGTGTACGACATCGCTCACCTGTCATTCCTGCTTGTACGAACCGGAACTGATCCCGATGACATTCGCGCCTACCGAAACTCATGCCTTCACCGGGGACGGAAACTTCGGGAAATCAACGGAAAATGCTTCCCAAACCTTCGCTGCTCATTCCACGGATGGTGCTGGAATCTTGACGGTTCCGTAAAAGAAATCCCCGGCCAATGGGACTTTCCCCACCTCGATCCAAAAAATTTAAATCTCCCTGAAGCTCAGGTCGCGAGGTACGGCGGTTTCGTCTTTATCAACCCGGATCCCTCATGCGAACCGTTGAGCGATTACTTGGGTGAATTTCCCAACCACCAAACAACTCTCCCACTCCACCGGCGATACAAGGCTGTCCACGTCGCGAAAATCATTGAATGCAACTGGAAGGTGGGCCAAGAAGCGTTCATGGAGTCGTACCACGTCATAGCAACCCATCCGACCCTGTTGGAATCAATAGGGGATGCAAACAGCCGTTACGACGTTTATGGCAACTTCTCTCGGGCCATTTCACCATCAGAGATACCAAGCCCACACCTTGCCGACGTCGTCGATTGGGAACCCGACCCAAATGGGCGGCTCTATACGAGATTTCGCCATCCACTTAACGGACATATCTACGAACGCATCGACGAAGACCTCGTGCAAGTAGTCGATACAGATGGAAATGAAAGCAAATTCCATTCGGACGGCCGCTGGATAGAGGGCGAATTAACTCACGCCGATCCGCATCTTTGCCTGTGGGTGGGCGGCAAACAGTTACCCAATTTCACAGAAGTACCAACCCCACCTACTTCTCGCACCAATCTCGCTGAGCAGCGAACTCAACTCGCGGAACGAAAACGGTCAGAATTTCGGCGTCTCCTAGGCGAACAAGCCGAGGTTGTGGACGTAGATGCCATCTGCGACGCGGAGATGATTGACTCGATTTTCTTTTCCGTCTTCCCCAACTGGCACCCGTGGGGCTGCGTCAATCCCATTCAGTACCGTTTCAGACCCCAAGGAGACAACCCAGATCAATGCATCTTTGAATGCATGTTGTTCTTGCCGTCACCCAACGGAGAAGACCGACCAGCACCAGCGCCCGTCCAATGGTTAGAAGCGGATGAAGATTGGACAGAAGCTCCACAATTAGGACTTCTCGCCAAGGTCTTCAATCAGGATTTCCACAATCTCAATAAGGTCCAGCAGGGACTCAAAAACCTTGCCAGTCAACGAGTTCACCTAGCTGACTATCAAGAAACCAAACTCCGCCATTTCCACGAACTGCTCCAACAACACTTAGAAGTCGACTACAACGACATGCTCAGCGGCGATCAACCTGGAGATTTACTGCGCTAAACCCCAAAGAGCTGCTCCACCGACGTTCCGACTCGATACCTCAACTAGGGTCAAATCGAAGCTTAGGCAAAGGGACTGATAATGACGGATCGTAAATCGTTCTGGGCGTGGTGCACGGAGTCCGAAGAGCCGACTGATGCCGAGAGAGCCCAGCTCGCTCAAGAGCTCTCTGAGCGGTACGGAACCGCGATTACAGCGCGCCCTGTTCCCAAAGCCGAAGACGCTGAGCTACGAGCAACACGAATCAAGGTTCCTGAGGCCGTAAGCGCCTGGTGTTCTACCTCAGATCAAGAACGTGTCGCTTACACATACGGGGCCCATTTCACTGAACGAGTCCGGGCATTCAACCTCGAATTTCCTAACCCCCCCGACGTTGTGGCGCACCCACGCAATGAAGACGAAGTCGCTGCAACATTGGATTGGTGTAACGAGAATCAGTATGTGGCGGTCCCTTATGGAGGAGGGTCTTCTGTCGTGTGGGGGTTAAACCCTCCTGAAGACCGCGGCCCGACAGTAGTGATATCGCTGGATGGTCTCGATCAAGTCCTTGAGGTTGACGAAGTATCGCGGGCGGCACGCATTCAGGCCGGAGTGTTTGGACCCCACCTCGAAGATCAGCTACGGCCCCACGGGTACACCCTGCGTCACTTCCCTCAATCATTTCGCTTTTCAACGTTGGGAGGATGGATCGCGACTCGCTCGGGTGGCCACTATGCAACAAATCACACCCACATTGATGAATTTGTCGAATCGACAAGGATGATCACCCCTGCTGGATGGTGGGAATCGCGGCGTTTACCTGGGTCAGGTGCTGGCCCGAGCCCTGATCGCATGGTCATCGGCTCGGAAGGGATTCTCGGCATCATCACAGAAGCATGGATGCGCATTCAAAAACGGCCGTCATTTAGAGCGACAGCGGGAATTTTGTTCCCCTCCTGGGAAGCCGGATATGAAGCAGTTAGGAACATTGTTCAGGCAAAGCTGTGGCCAGCGAACCTGCGTATCCTTGATCCAGCAGAAGCTCAAAGAGCGGCAGGTCTTGACGGAATTAGCTCGTTAGTGATCGTTGCTTTCGAAAGCGCAGAACTCAGTCAGCGCCACAACATCGCACAAGCCGTCGAAATCGCCCGTTACGCGGGTGGACTTATAGCAGACGACGAAATTCAGATCGATGACGGAACTGGAAACCCGACCGGTCGAGCGGGAGCGGTTGGCGCCTGGCGAGATGCCTTTATCGGTGTCGGTAACGGCGTCGAGACCTCGCTGGGAGTCGTTGCAGACACCTTTGAGACGGCCATCACTTGGGATCGATGGCCTGAATTCGATCATGCCGTCAGAGCAGCGGTTGGTGATGCCCTCAAGGCGACATTTGGCGAACACCACTCACTGTCCTGTCGCTTCACCCACGTGTACCCCGACGGGCCGGCACCGTATTACAGCTGGTCGGGTATGGGTTCCCAAGGGGCCGAGATCAAGCAATGGCAAACAATCAAAGACGCAGCGAACGAGGCCTTAGTCGCCGCCGGGGGAACATCGACTCATCACCACGCCGTCGGCAGGATGCACCGACCTAACGCCTACGACGTTCAACGCCCCGAGTTGTTTGCTCAATCTTTAAGAGCGGTAAAAAAACACCTTGACCCCAACGGCATTCTCAACCCCGGCGTTCTGATTGATCCATAACGAGGCGAATCCAGAATTGAGCCTGACGAACAGTCATCGTCCGTCAACCAACAATTAGTGGGCGCTAGTGTCCCACCATGACTGTGACATTAGTTACTGGCGCAAACTCGGGCCTCGGACGCGCAACCGCCTTATTACTTGCACAAAAAGGACACAAGGTTTACGCCGGAATGCGCGACCTTCAAAAAGGCTCGAAACTACTAGAACTAGCCAAGGACTACGACCTCTCCGCTATAGAGATAGACGTCAGCGATGATGATTCGGTTCTTGCGTGCGCCGATGAGATCGATGGACACGGCGATTCAGTGGATGTTCTCGTCAATAACGCGGGTGTCGCTTTAAATTCAGTTACCGAAGACATCGATATCGAAAAGGCCAAAGAGGTGATGGATGTCAATGTCTGGGGTCCCGTTCGGTGTGTGAAAGCTTTTGTTCCAGCTATGCGCGAGCGCGGCAGTGGTCACGTTTTTCAGGTTTCTTCCATCGCAGGCCTTATAGGCCACATCGGACAAACCGTTTATGTGGGGTCAAAATTCGCCTTGGAGGGAATGAGTGAGGCGCTAGCTCAGGAACTTATTGGTTTCGGAGTTCGAGTACACATTGTCGAACCCGGAGTAACGCGCACAGCAATCTTGCCAAAGAACGAAGGCAACCCTCAACCGACCGCTTACCAAGACCATTACGACAGAATGTTTCAGTTCTACAGTGCGGGGATAGCGGCATCGGTGCAAGCGGAGTCCGTAGCGGAAACCATTTACGGGGCGCTGACAAGCTCGAAATACCGTCTGCGTTATGTGTGTGGGTGGGGCGGCGAAGAAATCGCTAACGGACGGAAATCGATGAGCGACGAAGACTTTGTCGGCATGGGATCGCTGGTTTCATCTGCAGAGGAATACGGCCATGCTTTCTCTGATCTATTTAGCCTCAAGATTTGAAAGAACTAGGGCTCGATAATTTGCGTCAATCTTGCATGCTGATGGCGCCCATTACATCTTGGTCACCGTCGGTAGGGGCTGCCACTTCGACGATGCGTTCGTCTACATCATCGAATTCAAGCCGAAGCGCTCGACACATCGTCGCGTGGAGTTGATACATGGCCACCGCGTAGGTGAGTTCAATCACCGCTGTTTCACTGAGTTCTTCTCGGAGCGCTTCGTAAGTGCCGTCCTGCACTCGTCCGCCAGCTAACACGAGGTCATCGGTATACGCCAGAACTGCTCTTTCCCCAGGCGTATAGACGTCAGCTACAGACCACGCCGGTATCGCCGCCACCTTTTGTTCGCTCAGACCAGCATTTCGCGCGGCTTTACAGTGCTGACTAAAAACGAATTGACTAGCGGCCGCGAACCCCACTCGTGTGAGAGCAAGTTCTCTCAGTTCTGGAGGCAGAGCTCTTCGGGGATCGTTAAAAAGACCGAAGCCGGAAATCATATGGTCCAGTAATGGCGGGGTCTGAGCGAACACGGTCCACCAATTTCCTGGCGTTCCTGTAGCGGTACCAGGTTCAGCGACCGGGTCGCGACTGCCGAACAGCCGCTCATATACGGGCAGAACGGAATCGGGGGCTTCGGAGCGAGGAATCTGTCGAGTGCGTGTCATGTGCATACCATATTGACAGAAAGCTAACCTTGTCTGAGGAGGCGACGATGGGCGACACTGGTGATGAGTTCGAATTCAGAGGTATAAATCATTTAGCTCTGGTGTGTAGCGATATGGCTCGGACTGTTGATTTCTATACCAACGTCCTTGAAATGCCTCTCACAAAGACACTGGAGATTCCTGGCGGAGGCCAGCATTTCTTTTTCGACTGCGGGGGCGGAGACCAGGTTGCGTTTTTTTGGTTTCCTCACGCTCCTAGTCAGGCACTCGGTGTCGCCGCCGCGGCCGAAATGCCGGGCGGTGGCGACATCGTCTCGGCCCATGGTTCCATGAACCACGTCGCCTTCGATGTGGCGCCAGAAAGATTTGAGGCGGCTGTGCAGCGGTTGCGGGACAAGGGAGTCGAAGTAACGCGCATCATTAATCACGATGACAGCGAAACCACGGTTAGCGATGGAATGCATGATGGTGTGTGGATTCGTTCAGCATATTTTCGTGACCCAGACGGCATCCTTTTGGAATTTGCTTGCTGGCTTCGAGACCTGACCCCTGACGATGTCTCACACGCTCCAGCAGATGTCACAGGTAGGCGCGTGGTCAACTCGGCGCCCTAACATTTGAGCGAACTCCAGCGGCCACTCAGTTGAAGCGCTATCTCCAAGCGTGACGATCTCTACCGAAGATTCTTGGGCGTCAGATTCTCTGGGATCTGTTGCCCGGCATCCTCGTACGCTTTTCGGATGGCCTTCATAACGGGCTCAGCGAAAGACCGTTTGTTTTCCACGACAGAATCGTAGGAGCGTTGCAGAGGTTCAAGCATTCCGTTGAACTGGGGAATCACTTGACGAGCTATCAGTTCGTAGCTTCGGAGAGTGTCTTGATGGTTGGCCCAGTCATTTCCAAGAACGAGGAATCCTCCAAAGCCGCCGGTGGAGGTCTGAAGCCGGTGGAGGGCGTCAATCATGTCGTCGGGTGTTCCCACGATTGATGCGTCGTCTTCGATTTCTTGTTCAAGGGTGTGATCGTTGCGTAGTCCGGCAACCTTCCGAAAATATTGTTCTCGTTCGCGTTCTCGACCCTCGCGTACTTGACTCATTGCCTCTTGCCGAGATTGTGCAAGATGAGCACGAATAACTAGACGCCACTCCCCTCGGTCCATCGTCTTGTCCTCTGATTGTGCTGCTGTTTCTGCTAGCGCCCACTGGGCAGCGAGGTCTTTTTTTCCGCCAATAAGTCCGGCGCCGAGAGAAAGGACGCCTACGCCATAGTGGCCAGCGCAAACCATGCCAGCAGGTGATGTAGTGCTGGCGACGGCGATAGGCATGGACCCATTTAATGGAAGCAGTTGGAGCTGGGCGGAGTGCAGTTCGAACCAGTCGCTGCTGTGGGTCACGCTTTCCCCGTTGAGTAGGCGGATAATCACACCGAGAGCTTCTTCCATGCGGCCCCGCTGAGTGACCGGTTCAATCCCCATCATTGAAGCGTCGGAGACAAGGGCTCCGGGCCCCACCCCTAACATGGCTCGACCTCGGGTCAGGTAATCGAGTTGAACAAATCGGTCTGCAACCATGAGTGGGTGGTGGTAGGGAAGAGATACCACTCCTGATCCGAGCCTGATGCGAGTTGTGCGTTCACCCGCGACGGCGAGGAAAACTGCCGGGTCACTCACGGTCTCCCATGCAGCTGAATGATGTTCGCCGATCCAGGCTTCGTCGAACCCAAGCTCATCGCAGTAGCGGATGATTTCGAGGTCGCGTTCCATGCTCAAAAGAGGGTTCTCGCCGAGCGGGTGGTAGGGAGCGAGGAAGGTGCCGAAGGTAAGTGACGTGGCCATCTAATGCCCTCCCGGTTCGAGTGAAAGAAGTCTAGGGTCATCTCATGGGCCATGAGGGTGGGAAACCTTTACTTCAATTGGAATCCTTTGACCCTTCAACGTTCCTGACATTGTCGGTCGACATTGATGAGGAGACAGGCATCGCCGTTGTGATGCTTGATCGCCCAGATCAAGGCAACGCTGTTGACGACCGGATGCATTCCGAGCTCTGCGCGCTCTTTCAAATTGCTCAAAGCGACGAGCGAGTCACGGCGTTGGTTCTCACAGGTTCGGGTCGGGTCTTTAGTGTCGGCGGGGACAGCAACCCAGACCGTCCTTATGTCACATATACGGGTCTGTCATCCATTGAAGAAGCAGGATTGATTATTGACGGCGTCATTGACTTAGAAGTGCCGTTCATCTGTGCTGTGAACGGCCACGCTATTGGACTCGGTGCGACCATCGCGTCACTCGCCGATGTTTCATTTGTCGTTCCAGGGGTGAAGTTCGGTGACCCGCACGTGCAAGCGGGGTTGCCTGCAGGCAACGGCAGCGCGTTGATTTGGCCACTTCTTGTAGGCGTGAACAAGGCGAAAAAACTGCTGATGACAGGCGATCTGATCACATCTGAAAGCGCTGTATCACTGGGGTTGTTGTCAGAAGTCGTAGCTCACGGCGAGGCTCTTGAGGCAGCGCTTGAACTCGCCCGAACGTTAGTGGCCTTACCTCCCCAGGCTGTTAGGGGAACGAAAGCAACAATTCATTTGATGCTGCGTGCCGCAGCGGATCTTCTCATGGAGTTCTCGTTGAACGCCGAAGAAGCGGCTATGAAACACCCCGATTTCGCCAGGGCATTAGCCGCTATCCAACGACCGAGTGACTGATCAGACCGCTTGATACTTGAGATTGATCGGCCGCTGGTACGTCATGCCAACGGCACCATCATTTGAGGTCAGTACGCTCCGTCAGCTCGAAGCTGTTCGATGTCTTCCCAGGTAAAGCCAACTTCAAGCAACACCTCTTCGGTGTGTTGTCCAAGGGTGGGCGCCACCACAGCTATTTCAGCGGGTGTGGCACTCATTCGAATTGGATTGCCGACGACGCTAATCGCACCATACTCCGGGTGTTCAACCTCCACCACGTAGCCATTTACCAAGTTGGTCTCGTCGATGACTACTTCGTCGTAGGTCTTTACCCGACCGTATCGCTGACCCCACTCCTGCAGTCGGTCTTCCCACTCATCGGTGGTTTTAGTTGGGAAAATTTCGTCAAGGACTCCTCGAAGAATCTGCATGTTCTCCGGCTCCAGTACCAAAGTCGCAAAGCGCGGGTCGTCAATGAAGTCCTCTCGGCCTATGCATCGCGCGAAATCGTTCCAGAGATGCTCCTGTACTCCGAGGAGATAGATGTAGCCGTCGCTCGTGTGACAGCGGTGAACCAGTCCGCGTAGAATTCCGTGGTTGTTATTAGGTCGGCCTGGTGCCTTGCCGCTCAGCATTGTGTAGGTCATCTCTGATGACTGCCCATAAATGGCGCTGCCAACGAGTGACACGTCTACGCGTTGCCCCTCTCCGGTTCGTTCACGATGCAGGAGCGCAGCAAGAATGCCGGTGATCATATTTTGGGCACCGAGATGGTCGGAGATCACCGATCCGACGATTGTCGGGTGCCCGTCGTCATGGCCAGTGACCGACACGATGCCACCTTCAGCCTGACCAACCATATCCGCGCCCTCACGGCGTGAATTTGGGCCCTCTGGTCCGAACGTTGAGCCCGCGGCGTAAATCAGCTGCGGGTTGATCTCAAGAAAATCTTCGTAGTCGATGCCCCAAGCCTCAGCAGTGCCAGGCACGAAGTTGTGAATCAAAACGTCGGCCTTTTCGACCAGCTTGAACAGTGCTCGTTTTCCTCCCAGAGTCCGCAGATCGAGTGCTACCGACCGCTTACCCCGATTGTTTGCCTCCACATAGGGAGAGCGGTCGTCGTCAACCGCTACCGTCAACCATCGTCCCAGATCCCCAACCTCCGGCAGTTCAACCTTTACGACATCAGCGCCCAGGTCGTGCAACATGGCTGATGCCTGTGGACCCTGCACGAGTATTGACAAGTCCACCACTGCGTAACCCGTGAGAGCTCCCACTGTTACACCAAGGCCGGTAGCACGTGTTCAGTGAGTAGCCGGAACTGTTCATCTTGGTCGTTTGATGTCATGCGCAAAGTCACGGCGTTCGCGCCTTGTTCTTCGAGTTCTCTAATATCGGAGATGACCTTATCTGGAGTTCCGGCAGCAGTCCAAGATTCGACCTGTTGAGTTGAGAAGACCGGTCCGTAGTACGCGTCTAAGAATTGTTTGCTCTCGTTGAGGCACTGTTCTCTTTCTTTTCCGATGTTGACATTGTGGTACGCCATTATCGGGAATTCGTTAGATCTCTTCTGATCTTCTTGCCTGTACCTCAGCACGTCGTCAACCATCAGGCGAAGGATCCCGGGGAACAGAGCGCAGGTTTGGAACCCGTCCGCCAGTTTCGCGACGCGACGCAGGGAACGTTCCCAATATTTTCCAGGAGCGGGATTGGCTGCAATCCAGATCGGACACGGGTCCTGCACTGGTTTGGGCTGGATACGAAGCGCCGAATAGCTGTGAAAGCGCCCCTCGAAGTCGATCTCTTCACCTGACCACAGCAAACGGCAGAGCTGAATGTTTTCCTCCATACGAGCTGCGCGATCGATGTCGGTAACACCACCAAAATGCCGTCCTTCAGCTCTCGAAGCTCCGTCTGCAGCAACGATGCCGGTGCAAGCGGCAAGGTCCATTCTTCCTTCAGAAATCAGGTCCAGAGTGGCCCATTGATACGCGAAAAGCGCCGGATCGCGAACCGGGAAGCTTGCCATGCAGCCGACACCTAGTCGGAGTTGCTCCGTCATTCCGGCAAGTGCACCCAACAGGGCAACTGCTTCAGGTCGCGGTTTCGCCGTGATGCTGTCGCCAACCCACACCGAGGAAAACAACCCGCTTTCCTCGGCTCGCGGGGCGAGGCTCAAAATGTCGGTGATAGACCCAAGACCAATAAATGCGCCTCGTTGAGGAAGCGTAAGGCCGAAGTTGATTGACATAACTCAAAGTCTGTCAGTCTGCTGCCGGCTCTGCCATCAAAGCGAACGGGTGGCATTAGTAACCTCACTTGGGCGCGCCCACACCCTCGAGCTACCTGTGGTTCCATATCGCGCCGGGATGTAATCGTGCGATCGCAGATCTACGCTCACGACCACGTGCCACTCCGCGAAGGGGAACCATCGATGACCTTTTCTGAATTGTTGTCGCTATTCAGCAGAGCAGTTGAAGATGCTGATGTAAACGCGTTCTTAGAACTGTTCCATGGCGACGTCCTTTACGCCGTCACGATGTGTGGCTCACGTCGGGAGTCGCTTTCATAGGGATAGTCAACAATGCTCCCAAAAGCGCTACGGCGGATGCAGTAATGAATGGAATCTGGAAAGATCCAGTTCTCTCTCCCACCCATCCTGCAAACGGTGGGCCAAAGAGTTGAGCAGCTCCGAAAGCGAAAGTAACGGTGCCAAACGCCGTTACGAATGCCCTGCTGTCGAGAGCGTCAGCCAACATGGCACCGATGGTGGTCGGAACACCGGCTATGCATAGCCCAAACGCAAAGACACCGATCACCACCACTACGCCATTGTCGACGAGAACAAGCAGCGGTGCCGTTGCCATTAACACGAAGCCGAACCCCATAGTGGTTGGGCGCGAAAGGCGGTCTGAAATTCGGCCGAAGACAACGCCACCAAAAATACTGGCTAATCCTAGGAGAGCGAACATCCAACGAGCTGTCGAGCCACTCCATCCCGATGCCACCAATTGGGCCGGCAGGAAATAGAAGAACAGAGAGTACGTGATGCCAAAAACGACGAAAGCGAGCGTGATTGACCGCCAATGAGGGACTGTGGTCAGAACAGATACGGGAACTTTGGCCGAAGTTCCTGGTTTCTCACCACGATGCAACACCAGAAACAGACCAAGCAAGACAACCACACCGAAAAGGGCTTGAAGGGCATAGACGGGGCGCCACGAAAACTCATTCCCAGAAACAGTCCGAACTGCTGAGGTCAACGGGCCCGCAAGCATCACCCCTGTGCCGATACCCGAACCAACAAGTCCAATGGCCAAGCCTCCTTGGGTCGGGCCAACCATGGACGCAGCTATGCCTGGAGCGGGAACCCATACCAAAGCCGCCCCAAACCCGGCAACAAAGAGCGCTAAGGCCAACATCCATACGTTGGGACTTACCGACATCGACACAAGCCCCACGACCGATAACGTCACCCCAATTTTCATTAGGCGAGTCGGGTCGCTACGAGTCGATAGAACTGATGTGAATCCAGTACCTATGAGGTACGCGACAAGAGGGACGTTGCTTAAGAAGCCAGCCAATGTGTATGAACCGAGCATTTCGCGATCGATGGCGGTCAGTAGCACCGGAAAAGTAAAGCGCCCAAATCCTTGAGCGACCATCGAAGCCAACCCGATGAGAAGCAGCGCTAACCAAGCGCCTCGCGCTGTCTTGATCTCATTTTGTGTTGCGGATGTGGAGTTGGATTTACTTTGAGTTACGTCGAATACCGAAGGCCATCGTGAACGTTCGCCATCATCGACACGGCTCATGGGTGATTAACCGCCAATAATCGAGGTTTTGGGCATTGTGAAACCGAAATTCGCGATTATTCGAGATTCAGATCTTCCGACGCCGACGCCTCGGTCTCAGTGTCAACCACCGGGCGCATGGCTTCAGCAATTCCCATCACCGCACCCAAGACCCCACTGAACTCTGTGGGAACAATAATCTTGGTTGCCCTCCCATCAGCAATTTGAGCGAGAGCGTCAATGTAGCGGACCGCCAAAAGATCGCTCGTTGGGTCTCCGTCATGAATCGCCTGGAATATTTGGCGGGTGGCTTCTGCCTCTCCTTCAGCGACGGTTTGTAATCGGTAACGTTCCGCCTCTGCGACGGTTCTCACTGCCTCGGCTTCACCTTCAGCGGCGAGAATTGCGCTTCGCCGTTGTCCCTCCGCTTCGAGAATCTGAGATTGCTTTTCGCCCTCGGCTCGAGTGATTTCTGACTCGCGGAAACCCTCCGCTTCGGTCACAGTTGCACGCCTGGTGCGTTCAGCTTTCATCTGCTCGTGCATAGCCGCCATAACATCTGGTGGCGGATCGATGCGCTGAATCTCTACGCGGACGACGCGGACGCCCCATTTGTCTGTCGCTTCGTCAAGTATTTCTCGCAGGGCAGTGTTAATACGGTCTCGCGATGTTAGAGCACCATCAAGTTGCAGTTCACCAATGAGGTTTCGCAAATTAGTCTGCGCCAATTTGGTAATGGCCAAGACAAAGTTGGCGATGTTGTACACCAGACGCTGAGGATCAGTGGGCTCATAAAAAACCACCGCGTCTACCGACACAACGACGTTGTCAGAAGTAATGACCTCTTGAGGTGGCACATCCACGACTTGTTCTCGCATGTCCACGCGTTTAATTGTGTCGATGAAAGGAATAATTATTTGGAGTCCAGATTCTTTCGTTTCTTTGTATTTACCAACTCGCTCTACGATGCCGCGTTCGTAGGGGCGGACGATCTTCACACCAGCAATGAGAAAAAGAAAAATGACTAGGGCAATAACGGCTAGAACAACGTAGATAAACATTATTTCGATCCCTGCTCGGAAGTCGCTCGCACCACGACGCGCGTCCCTCGTATTTCCATGATCTCAACTGTAGAGCCGGAACTAATCGGCCCGACGTCAGATATGGCTCTCCACTCCTCGCCACCGACTTTGATCCGGCCTGATTCAGCTGGGTCGGCGGGGATGGCTTCTAATGTTCGTCCGAGCACGCCGATCAATCGGTCATGACCCGCTCCCGGAGGCGATTTCATAGCAGCCATGGACGCTCTGCTCTTTTTCCAAAAAATCGAGAAGAGAAGGCCGCCAAGGCCTACGAAGACAATCCAATCGAGAAGGAGCGGAGCCCCAAAAAAGGCCATGACCATCGCCACGCTCGCGCTCAGCCCGAAGGGAATCAGAATAAATGTTCCCACGACGAACATCTCGCCGGTAATCAGCACCGCAGCGATCATTAACCAGATCCAACGCCAAGTATCGGGTGTCGCGTCCATAAGATCCTTCTGCTTCGCCTTGATTCTATGCCGAGTTGTGTGACTGACACGCACTCACCTCAGCATTGATAAGCAGTTCTGCGCAGTTGACGCCAGGCGAGAGTGCTTGGGTGGGTTGAGCCTCTTCATTTCAACTCTACGAACGCTCGATACCGCTGGAGTGCGATGCTCTCACATGTAGCGATGTCCTCAGCGAGTAGGTAGCGGTCAGCGAGGAGTTGCTCCGCGTGCCGCCGCAACCGAAAACGATAGTCATCCTCGTCCATATAGCGTTCGGCAATGGACAGTCGGGGGTCACCCGTGACCGTGCGGGTTTCTCTGTCTCGGGCCAGAGGAAGGGTCGACCCTACATAATCGAGGATCTGCCCCACCCCACCGGTCGTTGGGTGACGGGGGTTCCACCCAGTATTTGTCGCCACCGGCACTGCTACCTCTGGAAGACGGATGCCCGCAACCTCATTCCCGCTCTCGTCAACCGCAGACACGAGGCATGGATACGCAGCGCCGACAGGCTGAGCCGGGTATGTACCTATGCCATCTGGCTCGCCTGGACCCAAATCGAGTGGGCGAATAGTCAGCAGACCACTTGGTGTTGGCCGAGCCAGTCCTTCAATAGCTTCGAGTGAATCCAGTACGGCTTCGCGAGACACCGCTGAGCTATCTGAGCTGCGAGGTACCGCGTTGGGGGGTGGTTCCACGTCATCCGCGATCCACGCCAACAAATTCGTAATCGCTGCCCGCATCAGCGGGGTGTAGTCAACTGTGTTGAAGTAGTTGGCACCCTGGCTTCCAAAGATGCTGCGAGACGTCAACGGCAACATGCCAGGACTGTGCTGGGTGGAGGAGAACAGATAATGGCGGGTCATGGCAGGTGGCTCGATATCTGAACCGTCCAGCATCGATGTGTGGGCAAGCGAGGCGTCACCGCGCCAGTACTCCGATGAAGTGTCGGTAAAAAAAACTTTGGGAACATGACCAAGTTCACGTTGGCGATCAAGTAACCCCTCCGTCGATCCGGAGTGAGGGTCGAGTTGGGGGTCATCGGCGAAGGGGGGCCTATGACCAAAGCTCGGTGTGGGTTGTACCGATGGCTGTCCAACCCGATGATTGAACTCGCCTCGCCGGCCCCCGGCGATATGAACTAACAGTCCGTCGTATACGGCGTTTCCATCCTCATCACGATTCAGGCCGAGGTGGAGCGAAGTACGCAGAAAACGCCCACATTGGGACTGACCTGTCGCGATGAGGTGGTCGAGTTCGCCGGAACAAGGGTTCGACACCTGCTCTGAACGCAGGAAAGCACCGAGGTCGCGGACGGCCAATAGGCCGACCCCAACAACTGGGCAGTGTGGCGTGCGGTACACGAGGTCATAGATCCGACCAGGCTCAAATCCTGTGGAGAGCCAGACGTGGTCAGAGTCGGGAACTGGATGTCCCGACCCGTCATCTCGAGCGAAACTCCACGAACTGCGCGGCATCTCCTCGGGCTCTCCCCAGATGCCGTCGCGGCGCAACAGACGAGCTGACGAGTCGTTGAGGTCACCCGTTGGGAGGGGTTGATGACCGCCGAGAAGTCCCACGTGGTGGTCGGTGAGGTCAACAGACATCATTCGTTCGTGGATCTGCAGGCGCAGTTGTACTTCAGCGTCGACCTCCTCGCCCAGGTCATCAACCACTAAGGGGGCGGTCAGCCCCATTCGGCCGTCGCTGCGGGGGACATCCCATTGCCAGCCGCACCAAACCATTGTCCATCCATGGCGAAACAGGAATCCGTCACCGGGATCGATCTCAGCTATCGGCCCCACCAACCGGGGCGCCCGGTTGAACAGACTTCCGGCCGTTCGATATCCCCGATTAGGCACCTCTACCAAGGCAGCTCGGCGGGACCGGTTGGGATCCACTGGTCGTAGAACGGTGACGTCGCCCTCGTAGTGAACCAAACCGTCGGCACCCCTTTTCGTTGAGGCCAGGTCGACAATTTCCTGGTTGGCCAAGGATGCTGGGTTGACGGCGTAGTGCGCCACCGCATCGATACGCTCATAACTTCCGACATTGCCGAACGAAGCGCCGTTCGCGAAGCTGTAACGCGTCTGGATCTCGAAATCGACAACTGCCATTAGAGCCCCTGAGTAACAAAACCAATATCACCGCAACCGCAGCTACCTACCTACCTACCTACCTACCTACCTACCTACCTACCTACCTACCTACCTACCTACCTACCTACACAAGAGCATCGAGGACGACGGTCGATCGCTCCTTGTATTACAACACACGAGCTCAAGTGCTGCTTATGTCAATCCAGTACCACCGTTGCATCCGCTGCGAGGATTGGCTCCACTCCTCGCGATCCAACACCCCGCCGTGCCTTTCGATAATACGGATAGACGCACGGTTGTCGGACCCACAAATCAACAACGTCCGAGAAATCCCTAAGCCCGGACAGTGTCCTAGGACGGTTCCGAGCATGGCCGCCGCGACACCTTGCCGACGATGTGAGCTTGCAACCGCGTAACCAATATGGCCTCCGTCTTGTTCTAGTGAAGGCGTGAGCCAGTGGCGGAGGTTGATAACGGCTTGAATGGTTTCGTCCACTTCCCAAAACCAGGTCGAGTTCGGAACCCAGCCGTGCGCAAGTTGCTCCCCACTACTCCATGCTTGGAGCGACGTCACGACTTGTTCGATGGAGTCATTTCGGTGACAGAAGTACCCATGTAGCTCAGTCGGCACAGAGTCGAACTCACTCAAGAACGCCTCAAGTGCACTCGCGTGGTGCACTTCTAAGGAAACGAACCGGCCGGGGGTTGCGAAGGATTCAGATTGTCGAGTGATGGTGGTCACCATACCCAGCAGTTGCTGATCAGATCCTCAATTCATGCTTGTTAACCCGAATCAGGGCGTACCAATGCGTCTGCAGTTGCTCGTCTAGCTCCCCATACCCCGGATCAATCTCCAAAGTGTTCCCCCGTAACGTCGACAGGTTTTAGAGTCTTGCCCGATGAACCCAACTGAAGATAGAGCAGATCTAGGCGCGGCGGGTCACCAAAAAATGGATCACGACGAAGCAGTCGCTTGGGCTGAGGAAATGATTCCTGCTTTAGCTCGGCGCGCAACCGAGGCGGAACATCTAAGGGAGTTGCCTCAGGCCACAATCGACGAAGTTACTGCCTCTGGTGCTTTTCGCGTTCTGGTTCCGTCAGATCTTGGAGGTTGGGGACTGGGTCTACGGTCCATCACTGAAATGTCGCGTGTGATGGCTCACGGCTGCGTTTCTTCAGCTTGGACCATCTCATTCCTGATGCTGCACAACTGGTTCGTCGCGCGAGGACCAAAAGTTCTTCAAGACGACCTTTTTGCGACGCGACCATACGTGATGATGCCGTGCCCTCTCGCTCCCACCGGAACTGCCATACCTGTTCCTGGCGGTTACAAGATGACGGGACGTTGGCAGTGGGCGACCGGGGTCCAGCATGCCGACTGGGTAATGGTTAATACGTTGGTAGATCGCGATGGCGAACCGGAGTCGCGATTTTGTGTGGCCCCGATCTCCGATGTCGAGGTTGACGATGTGTGGCGGACGTCAGGCATGCGCGGAACGGGCAGCAACGACATTGTCGCGGATCAAGTCTTTGTTCCCGAACATCGAACTATGACCGCTGCAGATTTTCGAGGCGATAAGCCTCCCGGGGCTGACGTCCGCTCCGATCCCTTCGTTCGTTACCCACTGACGCCAGTGTTGGTTCTAGTGGCGGCGGCACCCGCTCTGGGCGGTGCAGAAGCCGCCGTCGACTTGTTTCGTGAACATATGCGCGAACGGTTGCTGCCCTATTCGGCTGGTGAACGCCAAGCAGCGCAGCCCACCTCTCAAGTCCGATTAGCGGAGGCACTCGCAACAGTTCGAGCAGCCCGACTTGTATGGCAGGATGCCATCGACGATGTCTGTGACATCTACGATGCTGGACGACAACTCGATCGCCGTGAACGCAGCCGTTATCGCCTCGCTGCGGCGCACACGGTTCGGCTATCGCTCCAAGCAGTCAACATCGTGTTGGAAGGATCTGGGGCTTCGGTCTTCTTCGAAGATTCGCCTTTAGGGCGCATCCAGCGTGATCTCGTCACCATCAAGGGTCACGTCGTCTATGACTGGGACCGCGCAGCTCAACTGGTAGGAAAACTCGAGATTGGGTGGGAACCAGGGCCAACCGACATGCTCTGATTGAGGCGATCACTTCTCATTGACCCAAGCTCAGACGTATCTGCAACGCCACACCTAGATCGACACGCCCGTGACCTCGGCATCGTGGGTGAAGCGACCTCTGATGGCCACACTTCTCGCCTCGGGCAGTACCAGCACCATAATCAAGAAGAGCGCTACCCAAATCAACCCCGGAACAGCCAGAAGCGCCCTAACTTCGACCGCTTCGGCGAACTGTCCAAAGCCGAGATTTAAGATAGCCATGTGTCCCGCTGCGATCATGATGTACATCGACATAACCCTGGCACGGAACCGGTCCGCCACTACGCTCTGCACGAGGGTCGCTGACAGCGCCATGTAACTCGCTTGGCTGATGCCCGCTAGTACTGCGGCTGGCAGCACGGCGTTTGGTCCGCTTGCGACCCCCAACAAAAAAATTGATAAGCCGGAACCGATGCCACTAATGACGAAGCTGATGGCTCGCGTAGATTCTTTTCGCAGTTGCGACACTCCTAGGGTGCCGACCAAGGCCCCGCCGCCTAACGCTATAAGTATCGTGCTGTACAGGCCCTCAGAGCCGCCGATTTCGTCAGATAAGGCGGGCAACATGGCATCAAAAGCCATTGTGAGGGAACAGTGCGCGCCGACGAGAGCGATCACCGTTAGCAATCGAGGATCAGCCGCTATGTAGCGGAGGGCGGCCCTCAGATCTGCATTCAACTTGCTGACCGCATCCGCGACTGCTCGCTTTGGGTCTTCCATTGGTGGGGGTGCTGTTTTGGTCGCTCTGCCCGAATCTTCAATAACTTCGTTTTCCACTCGGAAGGCGCATAGCAATCCCAACGCAAGAAGAACCGCCGACACTCCAAAGACTGCGCTGACTCCAAGGGTGCTTAAGAACGCAGCCCCGAAAAGAGGGCCAGCTAACCGGGAGCTATGTTGCGAAAGACCACTCAAGGCAACGGCGTTGGTCAGGTGAGGTCGCGGAACCGAGGTAGCGACAAGCGCTTGGCGGGTCGGCACTGTGATCGCTTGAGCAGATCCTGTAGCAAACGCGAGCACGCCCACGTGCCAAACCTGAGCTAGATCCAGAGCGGTGGCGACGGCTAGAACTGTCGCACCCGCAACTCCGAACGCCCCTCCGGCAATCAATACTCGGCGACGTTGCACACGGTCGGCCATGGCACCTGCGATAGGGCCAACGACCACAAAGGGAATGAAACTTGCGAAAGTCACCCAACCGACAGCTGAGGTGGATCCGCCACTCAGGTCATGCACCAGCCACCCTCGCGCCAATACCTGAGCCCATCGCGAACCGGTGCTGAAGAAACCATTAGCGAAGAGCCACCGAAACTGTAATGACCGCATGGCAGGAAAACGACCTATCGAATTTTCTGTCGATTTCTCCACTTGGCAAAGCTAGCCCGCCGAGTCCGGCACGGTAATACGGGACCTACCTCTTTCTGCGGTGCCGGTACTGAATTCATTTACTCTGTCGAACTCGATTGCTCTTTGGGAGGAAGTTTCGCCGGCACCAATTGACGCGAAACCGAGCAAACCTGGTTACCCGCGCAAGGTGTCCGATTTCTAACAAATTGTGGGCGCCGGTGGGTTCGATCGCTAAATGAGACTCGAACCCTCCATTTAGGAACTAGACAAGGGGAACGTTGACTCTTGGAGTGGTAGATGGCTGATGTAACAGTGAATATTCGTGACGATGGACCATTACTGGTGCAGGGGCCTTGTGTCCTGAAGGACCAGGCAGGGAACATCGTGCGGGAGAGCGACAATATGGTGGCTCTTTGTCGATGTGGTTTGTCCAACAGCAAACCAATGTGTGACGGAAGTCACACAGACAACTTCGATGGGACCCTCAACCCGCCCGATTGAGATTACGGGTGGCGTTTCTGTTGCTCTCAACGAAACTTTGGGGCCCGTTTCTCCAGAAATGCGTTTACAGCTTCGCGATGTTCGGGGGTTGACCCGGCTTCTTCGTTTGCCTGTCCCTCTCGACGCTGGACGAGATCTAAGTCGGTTTCGCTCGCGTTCTCGGTCAGTAATCGTTTGGTGAGTTGCAATGATGAGGGAGCGTTCTCGGCGTAGCTACGGGCACGTGTGACGGCTGCGCCCACCACGTCGTCGGGCACGACTTCATCTACAAGACCAATTTTTTTGGCCTCGTCACCTGAAACAGTCCTACCCGAAAGAGCCAAGTCAGAGGCCATCCCCCAGCCGCAGCGTTGCACCAAGAAGTGGGAGGAGGCGAGTTCAGGCACCACTCCCATCTTCACAAATCGGGCAGAGAGCTTGGCGTCGGACTTGGCGACTATGAAATCCATCGACAGCAACATGGTCAAACCGAGCCCGATCGCGGGACCATTGACTGCGGCCACCATGGGCTTTGACTCGCGCACGAGCCCAACCCAATTCACTGACTCGGTTAGCGCGCCGTAGCCAAGTGATTCGTCGTCCAACGTTGCGCCAAACACATCACCTATATCGGCGCCGGCACAGAAAGCTCGGCCGTCTCCCGTCATGACGAACGCGCCGACAGACTCATCGGCGTTGCCCTCCTCGATCGCGTGAACCAACTCGGTATGCATACGTTCCGTCCATGCATTTAGCCTCTCGGGCCGCGAGAGAACCAGAAGTCGGACCTCTTCGTGATCCTCAACTTTGATTTGTTGATAATCCATAGGACCCCCCCCGGTCGGCGATCTGCAGTTGAAACCGTAGCCCCCGGATCGGCTTCGAGTTTTGTTGCTGTGATCTAGGGTCGGGTTATGAGGGAGAGGCTCGATTCATCGGTCCAAAGAGTTGATCGTGCTCCGTCAATGGACTCATGTCGGGTGACCACCAGTTCGTTCCAAACCTGGTTGGCGACGAGGCCCATGTCCGCTCTGAGACGTAGCACTGCGTCGCCGTCAGCTGGCTGTAGCGCGACTTCGTGGTCGGCGGCTAACAAAGAAACAACGTAGATTTCGTCCTCGGCGCGACCCCCGTCAATGGTGAAATCATCGGGCGCTCCATCGAATGGACAAAAGCAGTACAACAAGCGGGCCTTTAGTCCTCGTGTGCGATCCGGTATCGCACCCAGGTACGCGGGATCCGATTGCATATCTAAATAGGCGGCTCGTCTCGGGTAACGAACCAGTAAGGCCCTATCCCATTGAATGTTCCCAAAAACGTCACCCCCATAGGCCAAAGACCCTCCTCTGGCAGAAACAGTGCCGTATGCAACTTTGCTGTATTGGTCGTAAGCATCTCGACCGCCTGGTTCGGCGAACGACAGCAAGTTCAACATGATGACCGCAGAAGAATCAGGTCTTGCACTCAGTTCGGCGATGGTCTCGGGGCTGGGATTAACAGCGCTAGTGGGGTTCGGAGTTGTCAAGTTCGAGTCCTATCTCACGACTTTTGGTACACATTTTGGAGCGAACAGAACCGGTACCTATTTTCCGCTGGTCAGTCCGATGATTACGGAAACATTCGACAAGGAACACCGTTAATTCGATGGAGCGGCGAGTTCGACGGGCGGTATCGAAATGATCTCTTCGTCAGTTGATTGGTCTTTCCACATCAGCACAACAAATGTCGCGTCGCTGTCAAGAGCAGTCAATTGGTAGTGCCAGATGCCTCGCCCGATAGTGACACCCACACCCGGGCCAACTATGAACCCGCGAAGATCAGATAATTCAGGGCTCGCAGATACGACAACTACCCACCTGCTGACCTCCATTGGTACGAAAGTTTGACTCGAGAATGGGTGGCGTTCGATTTGTTCGATCGTTATGGGCAACTGGACGGCGCGAACGTGAGTTGTTGAAAGTGCGACAGGTCGATGGTCATGGGATAAGCCCGCGGAAAATGATTGGCGGCCATACGCCTCGGACGGGGCGACGAGTTGACCATAGGGTGAGAAGTTGGCGGCGGTAACGGGTTCAATCGGTATTGTCATGCAGCTTCAAACTTTTTCTGGAGGATAAGCACTCGTCCAGTGCTCGGCAATCGCAAGCCGAGAGCCAACCCACACTCCGGACAACTGGGCCACATGGTCAAGGACTCCGAGTAGCCCAGCAAACCGAGTTGGCTGGCCAACAATTCTTGGGTGAAGGCCGATCGAAATCATGGTCTGCTGAGTTTCGTTTTCTCGTAACAGAACGTCGATACCACTATTTATGAAATCAGCCCACTGGCTGCCGGGCATAGTGAGTAATTTCGCGTCATTGCTAGTCAGCGAGTACGGGATCACTAAATGATCGTTACCACCTACTTTGGACCAATACGGAATATCGTCGTTGTACGCGTCGGAGTCGTAAAGAAAACCACCGTGTTCAACTAGCAATCGTCGGGTGTTCACCGACGGTCCGTAACGGCAGTACCAACCTTGTGGCTGGTACCCGAGCGACCGTTGGAAACTTTCGACGGCGAAAGCAATTTGTTCTCGCTCCGCGGTTTCACTGAGAGCCTGGTGATTTATCCACCGGTAACCGTGGCTGCACACATCGTAACCAGCATCAATAATTGCTTGAGTAATCGGAGGATTTCGTTCTAATGCGAGCGCACATGCGAATATGGTGAGTGGGAGGTCTCGGTCCTGAAACTCTCGGTGGATTCTCCAAAAGCCGGCGCGACTACCGTACTCAAATAGCCCTTCGGCGGCTAGGTCACGTGTTTCTCCCAGGTTCATAGATGAGTCGGTCAGCCGATTTTCGGTGTAACCGTCACCGTCAGGGATTGACGGTTCAGACCCTTCTTCGACATTGACCACAAAGTTGATTGCTAGCCGTGCGTCTCCGGGCCATCGGCCGGTCCGGGCGACTCCCCCGTATCCAATGAAGTCGCGCGATGGGCCGTCGTTCATTGTTTTGTCCGCTCATACCACGACATGTCTGCGGCCGTGATCTCGTCACTGTAGGAAACGTCGAATGCGCCACTTAATGTGACTAACCATAAGGCTCCAGTTTCGGTGTACATGGGTCCGTGGAAATGGCCTGGAGGAAAACTGAAGTAGGTAGGGCCTTCAAAGTGTTGTTCCCCGTACCAGCAATCGCCTTCCAGGAGGATGTCTTCTTGGTAGACGGAGTGCGCTTCGGCAGCTGCTGTGTGCCAACCCGGCGGTTCTTTGATGAGAAGAGAGGTCGCTCCTGTGGTGCTATCTCTCGACAAAACGCGGGCTAAGCCATATGCAGTGATATCGAGAGCAGCGGGTTGGTCGGATTTGTCACCCCACAATGAGCTGGTCGATTGCCAAGGAATGTCAGCGAATCTGACCCCGTTAACGGCTTCTCTCGTCATTGTGGGGAGCCTAGTTTCACTATGCGAGCCCTGACTTCATGAAAACGTTTCTCATCAGTTTGGGTTCGGGTTCGACTTACTCAAACCCGGCATTGGATCGTCTATAGGTGCCTAAAAGCGTGTCGTTCTAGCCGCCTAGGCCTCATCAGATCCCGATGACACAGTCGTCATCGTCTGGGTCAAGTCGTTGGTGCTTGGGGCCATCCGGGGACTCCATCGTCTCGCTGCACTCCACATGAATTCAAGAGTCCACTCACTAGTCGGTACTGGAGGGCTGCAGCCATGAACTCCAGCATCTCTGAAACCGAGAAGAGGCCGGCAAGTTTGAGCCAAGTGGCGTCGCTTACACAGTCATCGCCGTACAAATCGTCGACCATCTCTAGTAACGCTATTTCGTCTTCCGCCCAGCCGTATTCCCTAACAGGTCTGGTCAACCAGTAAATCTCATCTTCTGTAAGTCCAACATCAAGCCCAAAGAGGGTGTGTTGACCAAATTCATACACCGATTGACAATTCCATCCCATGCGTAAGATGACAATTTCTCGTAGCCGAGGAGGCACCGTTCCCTTAAAAAGCAGCTGCCGAGAAAACCGTCCCACCCCAACCGACACCATTTCGTTGTGGGCCAGAGTTGCGGTGACGTTTGCGGCGTTGACCGCCGAACTCTTCATCGCTTCTTTGGCTTCTTCTAGGGCTTTAGGTAAAGGTTCAACGCGGGCTTTGTTGGGACGGTTGGGCATAAGCCCAGTATGCCCCGTTTCAACTATTCCGGTCTTCCGATATAACCGGACATGCATTAGTAAATGATTCTTTATGGCCAAACATCCTCGGTCGCTAGGCCAGGGATCTGAGGAGCCTGCGGACAATTCGCGCCTACAAAACACAGATGGCAGGTTGTGCCTGCCCGGGTTGACCCAAACTCTCAATCTCTTCGCACCGAGCGAGGGTCGCATTCCATAACTTGGCGCGCTTTCAAGCAGCGTTGGCATGTCGCAGATACCCATCGAGCATCTGCAGTGCCTCCTCGCGGGTAACCCGAAGAGAAACAATTACTTCCACTCCAGGGTTCTCCATTGAGATAGAACGCCGAAGGAGTTCGATTTGTACGTGATTGGTGAGGTCATTAGGTCCAGGAATTCGCATAACAGTAGGAATAGCCCCGGGGTCTGACGTCGGACCCGAAAACTACACAATTCAAGACGCCCAACGCCGCGAGGACCGATCAAACTAGGTTTGTGATTCAGTCTGACGGCATTGGGGGTTCAGCGTCGGCTACGACCATGCTCACCCCTCCGAGCCCGAAGAAGTGGCGATCACAATTTCTACTGTTATCAAAAATCCGTCTCCACCTCTTCGCGTAACCGTGGGTAGAGGCGTAGAACAAATGATCGAGCTACGAAGCCGACACAACGACGAAGAATGGCTGGACCTATGGTCATCTGAAACTGGTGACTTTTTGACACGCTGGAAATCTCTCACCGGCGATGACCTAACTGAACTACCAGTTCGTTGAGGTGGCAAGATTGATGCATGAGAGCAATCGGTGTAAATACTTATGGCGGTCCTGAAGCCCTAGAAATAGTGGAACTGCCAGAAGAGCAAGCAGGCCCAGGGGAAGTGCGGCTGAGGGTCTTTGCCGCAGCAGTGAACCCCACCGACACTTTGGCGCGGAACGGGTCACGAGCCGAAACTCAAAAAATGGATCCTCCCCCTTACGTGCCAGGAATGGATGCCGCGGGGGTAGTAGATCAAGTCGGCTCGGAGGTCACCACCGGCATACACGTAGGTGACGCCGCTATGGCCATGGTCATACCGCGGGGTGCCCATGGCGCATACCGCGAAAGCCTTGTCCTAAAGGCTTCTTCGGTAGTTCCGTCGCCGGAAGGGTTTAGTCACGTACAGGCCTGTTCTCTACCTATGAACGGTCTTACGGCCACACTTTCGTTGGAATTGTTAGGCCTCCAACAAGGTCAGGTACTCGCTGTCACCGGAGGAGCCGGCGCATACGGTGGCTACATGATTGAACTCGGCAAAGAAGCAGGACTCACCGTTATTTCTGATGCTTCTGATGTTGACATGGCGTTGGTCAAAGAGTTGGGCGCTGACATTGTTGTTCCTCGGGGAGACGACTTCGCGGAGAAAGTCAGAGAGCATTTCCCCGACGGCGTCGATGGGCTTGGCGATGGTGCGGTCCTAAACGAACTCGCAATTGACGCTGTCAGCGATGGGGGGGCTTTCACTTCAGTTCGAGGTTTCAGCGGTTCCGATATTCGCAATATCAATTTTACAACCACTTTCGTTTCGAAATTAGACGGCGATTTCGTCAAGCTGGATACGCTTCGCGAACACGCCGAAAACGGCGTCGTCACTCTTCGAATCGCTGGAACGTATCCGGCCGAGAACGCCAGTGACGCTCATGCGACACTGGAAGCAGGGGGCACAAGGGGGCGCTGCGTCATCACTTTTTAGCTACCCAGACATTCCATTCGAGTTCAGATCCGAACCTCTTTGCCTCAAACAGGAATCTCGGTACACCCAGGTCATACGCCCTGGCGAGTTCACCTATGTTCTCTGCACCGTTCACACAATTGTGCTCAAAGCCTTGATGTCTACGCTTTCGCCCCAGCGACAACACCGTCATCGTGAAGTTTGCCGACCTCGTTGGATGTCATTCCCAGAACCTCCAAAAGTATTTCGTCGGTGTGCTCTCCGAGACGAGGTGCAACAGTTGGAGTTCCACGGTCAATTTCTGAGAATGACAATGGAGAGCCTGGAGCAAGCACCTGGCCAACCCCTGGCTGATCAATATGGCCAAACATGGGATTCTCAGCGCTAGCCCGGCGGTCTTCGTTTACCAGCTGAACAAAGGTTTGATACGGCCCCCAACAAACACCCTTGGCATCAAAAATTTCAGCTATTTCATTAAGGTTGTGTGTCGCTATGAACGGCGCCATAAACGAGGCAATGGCATCCCTGGCGTCCCAGCGGTCGCCCTCTCTGCTGAGGTCAACACCAAGCGCATCCTCTATCGCCGTTAAGTGGTCAACGATGTTTGTAGCTTCGACAAGGCTCTGCCATTGGCGCTTGCTGATTGCGACAACCATTATCCGCCGGTCATCTTTAGTCGCAAAGTCTCTGCCAAATGCCCCGTAAAGATCGTTACCGACAGGGACTCTGTCTTTGTTTGTTAACTGTGCTTGGGCCATATAACCGAGGTTCGCGACCATGGCGAAGGCGACGTCCGTTAGAGAGATCTTCGAAAGCTGGCCAATACCCGTACGGCTTCGATATCGCTCTGCTGCTAGTAATCCAACTGCGGCGGTCAGTCCGGTAGCGGTATCCCAAGCTGGCAGAACGTGATTGGTTGGCATACTCGAACCTGTGGGCCCTGTCGCCATCGCAAAACCAGATGATGGGTTCACCGTGTAATCCACGGCAGTTGACTCATCGGGGTTTCCGATGATGTTCATGTAGATCAGATCTTCCCTGTTAGAGCGCAAGCGGTCATAGGCAAGCCAACTCGCTTCAGGGAAGTTAGATAGGAAAATTCCATTGTCTGCGCCTGGCTCAGTTATCAGCTGCGTAATTACATCTCTTCCTTTGTCACTGCGCAGATCTACCTGTATGGATCGTTTACCTTTGTTTAACCCAGCCCAAAAAAGGCTCACGCCTTCCTCAGTCACAGGCCATCTTTGATAGTCCAGGCCTCCCCCAATAGCGTCAAAACGAATGACATCTGCTCCAAGCTGAGCCAGAGTCATACCGCCGAGAGGCGCCGCTACGAAAGCCGAACCCTCAACGATTCGCAATCCTTCGAGTACTGGTGTCATGGCTGACCCTTAATCGCTCCCTTGAGTCTCAGTCAGAGCTCAACGACCAAATACTGGTCAAGCGAAGTTGTAGTTTTCGAAAATTCCTTACGGAGCGAAAACAATTGGTGTCCATACCAGAATGTCACTACCAGCGACTCCTCGCTCGTCAACTGTGGCGGCACGGATTTCGAATCGCATGAGTTGACCGCCAGGCACCGGCAAAGTTTCTTTCAATTCGTGTCTGAATTCCAACAGGTCACCTTCGAACGCTGGCCCTACATGGTCACAGCCATCCCAGGCAACGATTGCTGCAACACCTGGTAGCACTCGACTTAATGAAGCCTGCGCCAACCCCTGGACATGTCCGCCATATACGAGACGTTTACCGTAAATGCTTGCCGAACCATCCCTGTGAACAAACGCCTGGTTAAAGGTCATTCGGGCAAGAGACGGCGCGAGATCGATGTGGTCTCTCATAGCATCGGCCCTGGTTTCGCCAAGACCCCAAGCAGCGACAGGCAAACCGTCGAGATTCCAGCTTGGGACAAGGGCCGTGAGATCTTGGAGAGGTGCAGGGTCTGATGGGCCCGGAATATCAGATGAATGGCCCGGTGAACCCGATCTGCTAGCTACCAGAGCACATCTTTCGTATTGAGCCACAGGCCCGTTGTCACCAACGGTTTCAATTCCTAACCAAACTTTTCCGCGATGCTGATCGTCTTTCGGTCTGGCGTCTGCCAGTCCAAGGACCGTGGTGCTGGTCGTGATTGTTTCGCCTATTTCGACAGGTCTGAGGATGCGCACCGAACGGTAGTAGAGGTTGGCTATAGCTTTCCGGGTTGCATTTGTCGTCTGACCGATCGCGTATTGCATGACTAACCCCGGATTTACAAGGGCGCCACTCGAACCACTAATTCGTTGGTAGGCGCCACGATTTGCTGACGCAAAGTGTTGATCACCTGTGATCATTCGGTAAGCGACATTGTCGGCGTCGGTGACGGTGACCGCTGGTAACGGCGGAATTGTCATCCCATGTTCGAAATCGTCGTAGTAAGGGCCGTCGTTGTGCACGATTATTCTTTCTTTGCTGAAGCTTGTATGTGAAGGATATTCCTAGCTTTACCTAAACAAAGCCGAAGAGGGGCAGCTTCCACATTGATACTTAATGCCCTCATAACACGCGGGGAATATTTGCTCTTTCGATGAGGGTTTCTTTTCATTTTTTGCCATGCCGAATTCGACAAAAGCTTCGAAATTGTGTTTCCCAGCGGCGCAACCGGGAGGGTGTTCCTGGGGTGTGACCCATGACACTTCTCACGATGATCATGCTGAGATTGCTGGCGGGTTACACAATGAAATTGGGCAGAGCGGTTTGCTCGCTCCCGGTAATCAAGTCTGAGACTGCCTCAGCCGCGGCCGTGACGGAGCAGGGTGCCCGGTGTTGCGCCTGTGCACTCGCCGTCGCGGAAAGTTTCCACCCCATTGACAAGGATGTGTCTATACCCGTTGGCATGTTGGACTCGCCGCCATTCGCCGCCAGGCAAATCGTAAACGGGTTCACCGATCCATTCGGGTTCGATGGACAACTCTTCTAAGTCATAGATGATGACGTCAGCGGGTGCCCCTTCGCGCAGCATTCCTCGATCTTGAAGCCCACCTGCGTGAGCCGCCAACGTGGAACCGCGGTAGTGGGCCTCTTCGAGCGATATCGCTCCTGTTTCTCGAACCATCCATGCGAGATAGTCAGTAGTCCATGCGCCGCCGGTAAAGAACTTGGTGTGAGCGCCGCCATCGGAGACACCTGGAACGGTGTAAGGCGATTCAGTGATCGCCCCAGCCATATGGTCGATATTCCACTCGGGTCCTTCGCCCAGGAACTCAGTTTTCAAATCAGTCATGATCGACAAATCGAGCATCACGTCGATGTAGTGCTTGCCCTCTTGTTCGGCTATCGCCCCGAGACTCTTACCTACGTACTGCTGCATGTCCTCGCGGCGGTTCACGCCTTGGACGACGAGACGGTGTGCCGGCCCGCCGACCGCTATTTGTGTTTGGGTGAAAAGGGTATTGGCCTCGTCCTGTTCTGCCTTGATCCTGTCTCGCAAAGCAGGGTCTTTCATTTTCTGGATTTTCTCCTCAATAGTTCCAGTGGTCGCTTCTCGCCAGGCGGGGCTGGAGTCATACAAATTCCACTCATCCAGCGAAAATGCGAAACCTGTTCGTATCGTTGCCGCTTGCCCGAAGATTCGAAGGCCGTCTTCTTGGGCGTCTTGTATCCACTCAAGACGTTCTTGGTGCGTGCGCGGGTTTCGTTGACTTACAGGCACAACATTGTCGATAATCGGGCGTCTGCAAATTTCCGCCAACTTGCGTTTGAATGCCAGGTCGTCAGGGTCGTTTGGGTCCGAACTTGTTGCTTGGGTTAGTTGGATAAAACCTTCGTCGCGTTCGGCCAGAACTTCAGCCAAGCAAAAGATGTCGTCGTCGACCATCGTGTCGGTGACCATCGGTGTTCCATCAAAATCAGCTTGGGTGGAGTTGGGGCCTAGCCGTTGGATTGAAAAACCGCAGAGGCCCGCGTCCATCCCTTCGTGGAGTAGACGTTGCATTTCTTTTTGTTCGGCATTGGTAGCTGCCCGACTTTTTGCAGCATCAAGGCCCATCACGTAGATCATGAGGGATGCGGTCGGCATGTATTGAAGACAGTTGACGCCCTTGGGTGCCCGATCAAGACTGTCCAGGTACTCGGGAATAGTTTCCCAATCCCAGTGCGGCAAAAAGCCCTCTTTCATTGCGGCTAGAGGGATCGCCTCGGTTCGCACCATGGTCAACATTGATCGCTCTCGGAAGTCCGGCTTACAAGGAGCGAAACCAAAACCGCAGTTGCCCAGTACGACGGAGGTAACTCCGTGCCAACTTGAGATGGAGCAGTAAGGGTCCCATCGAATTTGAGCGTCGTAATGTGTGTGAAGGTCAATGAAGCCTGGGGCAACAATCGCCCCGTCCGCGTCGATGACCTGTTCGGCGACACCGTCAGCCCGACCGCCTATACGGGCGATGCGGCCATCCTTGATCCACATGTCGCCTCGGAATCGAGGCACCCGTGTGCCGTCCACAATGGTGCCGTTTTTGATATGAACGTCGTAGTCAGTCGCCATGGTTCCCCCCGGAGTGGCTTTCGTTCTGGAGCCATACCCAACCGATGAGGACGCCCCTGCTATGAACGCAGTCTAGATAAAAGACCAAAGAGATGGAGACACAACCGATGAACGGCCCTCTCAAGGGCGATAAAGCAGACCTTAAGGAATCACTGGCAGCATGATATGGCTCAGATAGCGAGAGTTGTGGTGGACTTTTTGGTGAGCGACGTTCCAACTTGTGCCTCGGGCCTGATCGCCGCCGGTGTTTAAGTTGCGATCGAAACGCGGAAAATTGCTTGAACTGATTTCGAGGCGAATTCGGTGCCCTGCAAGGAAAACGTGAGACGTCGCCCACAAATCGATTTCTAGTTCGGTTATCTGACCTGGTTGTATGGGAGATGGGTGCTCGCGTGAGTTTCGGTAGCGACATCTGATCATGCCGTCAACGATGTTTTGTGCGTAGCCGCTTGGGTGAACATCAACCAGCTTCGCTGTGAAGTCCGTGTCGACGGCTGATGATTCAGCGAACAGGGCGACCTTGATCGGTCCTGTTACTTCTAGCTCGTCGTTGAGGGTCGCCCCGGTGTACACCAGCACGTCCGGTCGAGCCTCCACTTCGCGTTGGTCGTAAGCGCCGATCGGCAGAACCAGAAGGTTGCCGCCGGCGGTGGGTACCGGATCATCAGGATCGTAGACAAAGGCATCAGGTGGTGAGTCCCCGGGTGTGGTTCTCATAAGAGTTCCGTCCCCGTTGAGGGTGTTGGCTGAGCCTCCGCTGTCGAGGTACATGGGAGTCCATCGGGTTCGAGCTAGCGGCCATTCGTGTTCGTCTCGCCACTGATTACGTCCCATGGTGAAAAGTCGAATTGGTGGCCGTTCGTCCCATTCGTCGTTGCCGTCTTTGAGCCAACGATTTAAGAAGTCCAACTCGTATTCGTGTAGGTCGAGAAGTGATGTGTCACCAAAGTCTGCTTCGCCGGCGCCCTTGCTGGTGGGTGAGGTGTAGGGAAAGAGGTGACCCCATGGGCCCAAAAGTAGCCGTTGGCCACCTCGGGCCTCAGGGGTCTTGGCCCCGCTAGTTAGCCCATTAAACATGATTGCTCCGTCGCGACTGAATATGTCGTACCAGCTACTGACGTGAAGCATGGGCACATCAACATCGCCGAATTTTTTCTCGCCGTTGATTCTGTGCCAGTAGGGGCCGTCGTTTGGGTTATCGAGATATTCACGAAGGTACGGAGCTGCTTCGTTGAGTAACTCGGCCCATTCCATTAATGGGAGCCGCCGATACGCCTCGGCAGTGAGTGGGTTGGCGAAGTTGATCGAACGCTCGAGGTGTGGCCGAATTTGTGGCCATAGTTCTTCCTTTAGGCCCAACCGGTCGATTGTGTTGCGAGCAAGAAAAATGGCGTAGGGAATCATCCAGCCGTGCACGAGGGCCCCACCTACGTCGTAAACCCACCCTGAGTGGAAATCGGCGGCGGCAGAAACGGGGACCTGGCATCGTAGGGACGGAGGCGCCGTCGGAGACATTAGGTACTGTGTTGCACCTAGATAGGACTGCCCGATCGTGCCGACCTTGCCGTTACTCCAAGGCAAGTTTGCTGCCCACTCCACTGTGTCGTAGCCATCAAGTGGCTCATCGAAGAGAGGCTCGAAGTCACCATGGGAGGTGAACCGGCCCCTGGTGTCTTGGATCACCACCACGTAGCCGCGAGGGACAAAGAACTCGTGATCGCCGAAATCGCTAATGAATTGCTTTCCGTAGGGGAGACGAAGCAGCAATACGGGAAACTTACCTTCGGCGTCGGGCCGGTAAACGTCGGCGAACAACGTCGTTCCGTCTCGCATTTTGGCTGGAACGTCAAGTTCCGTGGCGATTCGATATTTGGCTGCGTCAGCCATCAGGCTCCCTTTCTTGGTGCTAGCAAAGTTCGAGCTGTAACCGGCAACTATTTAACTTCCGGCTTGTTGTAGGCCTCAAGCATGGTGGCAGTGTCGTTGTATTCGCGCATCTCCACGATTTTGCCGTCGATCACTCGATTCACGTGGACCCAATCCATTTCATACGGTTGCCCGTTTCGCAGGAAATACCCGCGCTCGCTTCCAATAACGATCACTCGGTCGTTTTCGGTTATGACCTCATGGGCCTTGAGGTAATCAAGACGAATGTTGCTCTGTATCAGGCCCACATAATCATTAGCGCCAGAGGGCCCAACGTAAACCCCTCCAAACGGAATGGGGTCTGGCAAGAGATTTATTAACTTGCCTTCATCGCTAAAGACGCTGGTGTCCGCACCGTAAAGGAATGCTTTAACAACTTTTTCGTTTGACGCCATGTGGATCACCCTAGAAACCACTTTCTCACAGATCGCACAGAAGCCGCTGAGAGCGGCCATGCCCAAGCCCAAGAATTGGGTGATTACTCTCGATTTCTATCGTTATTGCGGGTTCTTAACGATTTGCTCGCGCTTTGCGCTTTTTTTCCGCTGCGTGAAGGCGATCATGTTCTGTCCTCAGTAAGCGACCCGTATCACGCTCTTCGCAGATGTACCGCCCGAGAAGCGCGCCCGTCGTCGGGTCGATCGTTTTATCACGAAAAAAGGCGTCAAAAATGTCGGGACTCGGGTTCGATTTGTTGAAACCGAGGGCTTTCATCTTGCTCAGATCCGAGCGCTTAGAAGCAACAACCTTTGTCAGTTCGGCGGTGAAGTCGAGGCCGTCGTCATACACCTCGGTGTTCAGCTCGAGCATGCGTTTGGCGAAGGCGATGCCATGTTCACTTTCGCGCATTGCCACCAATCGCAGAGTCTTAGCTAATCGTTTATCTGTTGTCGTTTGCGCCCATTCCGTGAAAGCTGCACCTGCCGCTGTCTCTGCTCGCGAAACCGAGTTAAGTAGCGGAATGAAAGTTGGTGTTTTGGTCATTTCGTCTCCCAAATCTGCCTAAGCATCGCGCGTTTCGATATCAACGGGCCATTGCGAATTGAGTAATTATCGTGGCCCTCACTCGATTGATTTAACAATGGATCTCATGTAGTGCTTGAACCCGCGAGGGGTCCCAGCAGAACTTCGCCTGGCAAGTTGCCGGTGTGTTCTTGGTCAATGATCAAAGTTGAGCCGTTGACGACGGTGGCTTTGATACCGACCGATTTTTGAGTAAGACGAGTAGCCCCACCGGGAAGGTCTTGAACCACTGCGGGCATCGCTGGGCCGACGGTGTCAGGGTCAAAGACGCAAATGTCAGCTTTTAAGCCTTCACGAAGCAGCCCCCGATCATGAAAACCCCATGCCGTTGAGGGTAAAAGGGTGAGCCCACGGACTGCCTCTTCCAGCGTGAATGCCTGTCGCTCTCGAGTCCAATGCCCCAACAGGTGTGTTTGGATTGAGCTGTCCATAAGTTGACTCACATGAGCGCCTGAGTCGGAGAACGTCGTAATGCAATGGGGGTGTTTCATTATTTCCAGCACGACATCTTGGTCGCCGTTCGCAATCGGCTGGAGGAAGAACTGCTCGAAGTCAGATTCGACCGCTAAGTCAATCATGCATCGGGCGGGAGAAATGCCTCGTTGCGCCGCCACCTCAGCGACAGTTTGGTAGGGCGGCATCGGGCCGTCCATAACTCGAATCCAGTCGTAGTCCGGTTTACGAGCTTCGGCTCCGACACCCTTGGTCCATGACCCATCTTCAGCAGCAGCGATGAGTTTGTCGAGCATGGAGGGGTCTTGCAGAGCTCGTTTCTGCTCATCAAGTGGCCATGTTCGAAGCTCTTTCCACTCCGGCAATCCATCGAAGGGAATTTGGGTCTTGAACGACAGGACCACGTTGAACTCTCGGGCGTGAGCCTGGCCGAACATGCGGCCGCCGCGGGCTGCGGTGCGATCGAGTAGGTCGAGTATGACTCGATGTTCACCCTTGGGGAAGCGGCCCGAGGCAACGCCGAAGGTGATCGGGCAGCCCGTTTCCACCGCTAAGTCTTCCAGCCGACCGTAGTAATCTTTCTGTTTTTCTGGGTCACGGCCAACGTCCTCACCGGCGATCTCAAAGATACCTGCCCCCTCGCGGCCCATGACGCGAACCAAATTCGCTACCTCATCCCAGGTAGCGATGCGACTGGCCACTGGGCGGTCGTCGGAAGTCTGATGGTTGAATGTGCGGCTCGTCGTGAATCCTAAGGCCCCTGCTCGAAGCGAAGCACGAAGCTCGTCCGCCATGATCTGCATGTCTGCGTCGCTGGCCGCCTCCGAAAAAGCCCGTTCGCCCATAGCCCACGTACGTAACGCGGAATGCCCGACGTAACCGCCATAGTTGATTCCCTTTGGCAGCTTCTCGAGCGCTTGGAGGTACTCGGGATAGGTCTCCCAGTTCCAGTCAATCCCGGCTGCCATTGCTTCAGCTGATATGTCTTCCGCTCGTTCGAGGTTTCGAACCACCAGCTCACGTTCGGTTGCACGTGCCGGAGCGAGAGTGAAGCCGCAGTTGCCCATCACCACCGAGGTGATGCCGTGCCAGCAAGACGAAGTGCCGAGCGGGTCCCAGTTAATTTGAGCATCCATATGAGTGTGACCGTCGATGAACCCTGGAGTCACCACATGACCTTCGGCGTCAATCTCCTCTGCACCCTTCTCAGTGATACGACCGATTTTGGCGATCTTGTCTCCGATTACGCCTACGTCGGCTCGGTACCGAGCCAGTCCTGACCCGTCGACGACAATTCCGTTTCGAATAACCAACTCGTATGCCATCACAGCCCCAATCAACGATGATCTCTCATCCAATAGTAGTGGTGAGAAACCGAAGCAAGGGGTGGCAAACAGCACCAGACTCGACAAGTCTGAAAGAATTCCCTTAGTGAAATATCTCTTTCTAAGCGTCGGAGGAGTACACGTTGTCTTGGCGGCGTGCAAAAGTGCAGAGGGTTAGCGAGATCCAACAAACGGAGTAGGGGTAGCTCATGAAAATCGGGTGGGCGTCGATGGGTGACCTTTTACAGGACCCGATCACTGGTGAACTTATGACACAAGCCGAGCGTCATCGCATGTTGGTGGACGGCGCTGTCGCCGCCGAAGAAGCAGGTTTTTGGTCTGCATCGCTGGGTGAGCACCACTTCTGTAGTTACGTCATTTCGGCTCCACCAGTTGTTTTGGCGGCGATGGCGGAACGCACGTCGCGGATTCGGCTGGGGACTGCCGTTGCTTTGGGGGCAAATAACGATCCCATTCGCTTAGCCGAGGATTACGCAACTTTGGATGTTCTTTCGGGCGGTCGCGTCGAGCTGGTCGTGGGGCGAGGAAATCTTTATGAACACACCTATGAGGCGTTCGGTCAGGATCCGGCGCTGTCGCGACCGATGTACGAGGAACGGGTAAGTCTTTTGGTGCGGGCCTTGAGAGAGGAGCAGTTGGACTGGTCGGGGGATTTTCGTTCACCGTTTCGGAACTTCACCACCCAACCTCGGCCCCTGCAGGACACGCTTCCGATATGGGTCGGGGGAGGCAGCTCAGTCGAATCTGTGGAATACGCCGCGAAGATGGGGTTACCTCTTATGCTTCCGGGCGTATTTGGCCCTCCAAAGTATTTTGTGCCGTTAGTCGAGCGTTACCGAGAAGCTTGGGAGGAACACGGCCACCTGCCTCAAGACTGTCAAGTCGGAACAATCGCTCACACCTTTATGGCTTCATCAAGTCAGGAAGCGTTCAGTGTCAGCGGCCCTCGTTTCAAGATCTACATGGAATGGGTCAGGGATCTGTTGCGTTTGAGTACACCGGCATTAGGTGACCTGATCAAGGAAACCGATCTACGGCAGATGACAGAGCGAGGCCCGGCGGTGTGTGGAAGCCGCGAAGAGGTGCTCGACAAAATGTCTACTTACCGCGACACCCTCGGACTAGATGTTTACCTTTTGATGTGTGACCTGGGTGGCATGCCGGCTCCCGAGCTCATCGAAACGCTCTCCTGCTTTGGTTCAGAAATTCTCCCAGAGTTTGCCTGAGAACCACTTTGGGCCCAGTCAGCTGTTCTTGCCTCGCTGCAGCCCACATATCTCAAGCTTTTAACGCACCCTCGACTCTGTTACTGAGCGCGACAAACGCGACTTCTCTGCGCTGCCTAGATGGTTCGAAGACACGCCGTTGTGGACACACCCAGGTTCAGTAACCGAGTTCTTGTGCCGCCCGGTCGAGTGCTACTGTCACCGACCACTCCGTGCGAGCTAGCCGCAGGTCACTGTTAGAACCATCGGCGTAAAGCCCAGCAGCACTCATCCAAAAAGCAGCCGAACGCATAGCGTAGAGAAGTTGGTAATAACGGCAACTCTCATCATCAATTTCGATGCCGGTCATTGATTGGTACCGCTCATAGAACAGATCGCGGGGCACTACATTCGACAGTAAATCAGTGCCCTCTCGGTTTAATTCAGTGAGCATGTACGCGACGTCGTACATAGGGTCACCAATCACTTGGAGTTCCCAGTCAAGTACGGCACTGACTTGGTCATGACTGATCAGGACATTGCCGGTCCGGTAGGCCCCGTGGACCAGGGTAAGACGGTCGGTAGATGGCGCATGCGCTTCTAACCAACCGGTGAGGTCGTCGAGGATTGGATGTCCTGAATGGCCGGATTCGTCGATAAGCCCGCGCCATTTTGTGATCTCGCTGCGCGCAAATGAATCTCCTGTGTCTGGCACTCCCAAAAAGTCGAGTCCTGCGTCACGCCAGTTGACGTTATGTATTGCCGCAAGAGCGTCAATGAAACTCAGAGGAAGCACACCACGTTCAGCTGCAGCTGAGTAGTACTCGCGACCTGTCTTACGCCATGGGCTTGGACACTCTCCGTTTACCTTTTCCATTACTAACGCCGGTGCACCAAGCACAGCAGGGTCAGCTTCGTACCAGAAAGCCTTCGGGGCGGGCACATCAGTGCTTTCGAGGCAACGGAGCACTCGGAACTGTTCACCAAGATCTGAGGTTTGTCGGAGCAGGGCGTTACCTGGGTCGCGTCGCAGACACATACCTCGTCGCTGCTCACCTTCGGCGCTGGACCATACGGCATCAAATAGCCACGTTTCATGGGACCAGCCCACGGCGATGCGCGTGACATCCTCGATGGTCACAGTGCCATCGACCTCCAGTCGCTCCCTCAAATAGTTCGCCATCATCGCTTCGATCTCTGGAGCAGCGCTCATTGAGCGATCTCCATGCGGCGGTCAATGTCGGCCCGTAACACGGGTCGGATCAACGAAAGCGCGTCTTCAACCAACTTTTCGCCGGACCCCCACGCATAAAGCTCGCGGATCAAGGTTCCCAGCGCAGCAACTTCCAGGGTTGCCTCGGCCGCTACGCGTGCATGGGCGACTACATCTGGGACGTCAACAAGGATCCCTGCGAGTTGTTCGTGCAACACCGCTACCTCTTGCTGCTCGACCATAAGGTGGTCAGAGGCAAACATGACCTGCTTAGAAAGGCGTTCGAGGATCACCGACGCCATGAACGTCTGGGTGCGCGTGTACTCGTCAGTTACCGCTGGCCCAATTTCGGCACGCAATTTCGCTGAAATCCTTTGGAGTTGCTCCCAGATGAGCAAGCTCATCGTCTTAGTTCCCAATCCCATGACCTCGCCGCAGCGGACCATCGGTGAACCGGCCACATATCTTGGTCTTCACCCCACCAAACCTCTCCGGTATCAGTTCGCTCCCAACGGATCAGGCTGTTGATATCGATGAAGGTGTGGCGGTTAATGATGATTCGACTGACCGCACTCCCCTTCACGGCGAACGACTCACCGGCAGCGTCGACCGCATTGAGTTCGACTTCGTCGACCCATCCGTTTCTCTGATCACGTTTCACCGACCGCTCACCGTCTAACAAGCCAACGCCTTGGTCCCCTCGTTGCACGAACCCATAGGCGATTCGGTCGGAACCGTCGCGGGTGTTCGTGACCGCTAGAAAGCCTGTCCCACCCGCCCCGGCTCCGGTGACGTAAGCACCTTGTCGTGGACGATTTTCGGGACGCCGACCCCATGTTCGGTCTCGCATTGACCAACAATCAATGTCGATCCTTTCGCCGTGCAGTTCGATAGAGCCGGTGAGGTGGCCAATTTGATCAAAATGGGCTGCTTCACCAAACGTAGAACCAGTGGCCACTAGGGGACGCGGTTCCATCACAGCCGAAAAAAGGAGGTCTATGGTTAACCGTCCAGGGTCGTCAAACCCCACCTGATAAACCATCTTCGGTTCTTCGACCCGCATCTTTACGCCAGTTGGGAGCTCACAGTCGCGAAGGTCAACATCGGGCGGCAACTCAAGTGCCGTGTAATTCGAGGAGTAAAGCGCCTCCCAGGGCAGGTGCGCCGAGTCGTCCCACACCCAAGCCCCGCCCGCCACTGTGCCAATGTTGTGACGTGTCATCGTGTAGAGCCAACCGCCGAGTTTCCTCTCGGGGTGGTGGAACGAAAACCAGGCGGTTTCGGTGAACCACCATTCGTCACCGCTGAGGTGACCGTGCAGGGCGTCGTCTTCGAAACCGAACACCGGCATGTCCTCAAGAGGCTTCACCGGGGTCAGCCTAATGAGCCAGCTGGCCCTGAAAGTGGCTGGAGGTGTGGGCGTCAGCAGAATTCAACTGACAAATATGAAAAGCCTGACGTCCTTATGTCACGGGGTTCGCTGTTAACGCCGAAATGGCTCGCCGCCGGTCTCCTCGCCACGCAGGTCAGGCGCTATGGCCCACGTAGCGGGGTTGGTGATCAATTCAGAGATAGCGTCGGAGGCCGCTTCGAGGAGTTCCTCGCCTTTGTTAGCAGTCGCTGTGCTGGGGTCCCCTAACACACCGTTTGCTGTCACGGCTGCAAGGTTGCGCCAGCGGAACGAACCCTCCCCCGCCGCCAGAAAGCCAAGATCCGCTTCGGTTCGGTGCGACGCAAGATCGCTGTCATCCACCAGATCAGGCGCCAACTGCAACATCATCGACGTTTCAGCTTCGCCAGCGTGCAACACATTTGACTGATCTTGTAACAGCGGGCCGAGCCGGCTTGCTGCTTCTAGCCAGTAGGTCGCCGCTACCACCGTCATTTCGTCAAGTTCTAGAGTGAGATCCTGAGCAATCAACTTGCTGGCGTCAATGTTGCCGCCATGGCCGTTCAGGATCAGCACGTCGGTGAATCCGTGCCGTCGCACGCTGTCCACGATGCATCGGAACACCGAAAAGAGCGTCTGGTAGTCCAAGGTGATGGTGCCGCCGAAGGGCATGTGATGTTCCGACAGGCCAGTCCAAATCACGGGTAGTACCACGGTCCGCCGGTGGCCCTGCGCCTTGCGTGCAGCGCGGTGTGACACCTCGGTGGCCAATCGACTGTCGACTTGCACTGGTAGGTGAGGCCCGTGCTGTTCCATCGCCGCTACTGGTACAACGACCACAGCCTTGTCTGCCGCCAGCGCCCGGAGCTCGTGCGCTTTCAGGTTCGCCCACTCGATTGAGGTCATAGCGCGCAGGCTAATGTGATTCGGCTTTGGGGGCGGCACAGGACCTGTGCCTCGATCGATGAACCAGATCAGGGTTCACCGCTCCTGCTCACCATCTGCGGCTTCGATCGGTTCCACTCGGCCTGCAGATGTTGACCGCCCTGCACGGGAATGGCAGGTTAGGTACTTTCAGGCAACGTCGAAGCCCAAGCCGTCGCTCAGCACCCGGTACTGTCGTTCCGCGTCGTTTTGGGCAACTAGCTCGCGATCCTCGCTTCGGTGGACTGCACCATCAGGCGCGTATTGCACGATGTAACTCTTACGCACATGCTCGGTCAGATTTGGTCCGGTTCGATGCGGGGTAAGTGAGGAGAACACCACGATGTCGCCTGCCGCGGCGGGAATAGGGATCGCTTCGCTGGAAGAGGGTGTGCAACGCCAACCCAGCGGTGTTAACTCGTGCGCCAGAGTGCCGTACTGGTGAAGTCCTGGGATCACCCAGGGGCATCCGTTGTTCTCGTCGGTGTCAGTCAGAGCGATCCAACATGTGAGGTATTGCTGTGGCTCAAGGTAGGTGTATCCGTTGTCCTGGTGAAACGGGAACTCTTCTGGATTGCCTGGTTTCTTGTAGACCGCCTGATCCCAATACAGCCGAACATCGGGACCGATGAGGTCGTGGCAAAGACCGATGAGGGGCTCGGTGGTGCTGAAGTGACGCAACTTGCGCGATCGTTGCACGAGATGTTTGGTGAAAGTAATCGCGTCGGCCTTAGAGATAAAGACACGACCGTCGGGCTGCGCCCGCAGAAACTCCTCAGCCTCGCGCTCGAAAGGATCGATCTCCTCTATGAGATCTGCGACCTGTTCGGCATTGAAGGCGCCCTCATACAGAAAGAACCCATCCTCGGCGAACTGGGCGACCTGCTCAGCGGTCGCGGCTCGCCCCGAAAGAGGCGACGACTGCCACGCAAACGCCTCGTTGAACGGATGCAACTGGGGCACCGTCACACGACTCGTCTCTCGCCGACTGACATCCAATCGTTGATAGGTGCTGAACGTTCCGCCAAGTCAACGGTTCCTCGTTCGGCGAAGTGGTAGACCATCGCTGCTCGAATCCCACCGGAGTTGTTGTCCTTGGATCGATGCATCAAGTGGCTGTGAAAGACAAGCAGGTCACCCGCCGCCATGATGACGGGCGTCTCACCTGACATGTCATGATCAAGAATCTCCACGTAACCCTGGTTGGCATCTGGTCGTCGATCCAGAAGGTGCTCATGGAGAGGTTCGCGATGCGAACCTGGCACCACGTGCAGGCATCCATTAGCGAGCGTTGCGTCGGTCACCGCGAGCCACACGCCGACCTGCGGTCCACGATCGAAAGGAAAGTAGAAACCATCTTGATGCCACGGTTGACCCCAGGCGCCGGGGTTCTTGAAAATAAATTGCGACAAGAAGCAGTCAATGTCGGTGCCGAGGAGATGTTGCACCGACGCGACGAGGTCAGGCCGGGTCGCAAATTCGTGGAATACCGAATCTCGGTGGATCTTGAAGACCTTCGACACGCGTTCCTCGGCCAGCGCCTCAGGGCCCACTGATTTCGCCAAATTTCTTTCCGGATGCACGATGGCCGCGCCAGCTACGCCGCGCCCGTCGGCCTCTCGCGCCAAATCAATCGCTCGCCGCAACATAGCGTCGCAGGTGTCGGAGGACGAAAAACCTTTAACGAGGAAAAAGCCATCGCTGTCGAACGCAGCAGAGTCGCTAGCGGATAGAGACATCGATCGTTGTCCAGTCGGCAACGACAACCGCTTCAATTTCCGGCATCTCCTCAGGATAGAACCACAAGTCCGAGCCTCGCTTGTTTCATCAGTAAACGTTGCGGGTCGACAGCGATGATTCGTGGGGCAAGCCACGAAAAGGGTCCAATGTTCGATGCCGTAGGCGTGAACGGACTCACTGAGACAAGTCACAGCACAAGGTTTGCGACCTACGTCAAGTTCGTCGTTCAATCAGGGCCAAAAGCAGTACCCAAGTGCGATGGCTAAGGTGCTCTAACGAAGCTCACGTTAGCTATCGACAGTGATTAGGTAACGCCAAGAGTCCAAGGACTCAACGATCAGGAGTCTCGAAATTTGATCTCTCGAACGAACGCCGCCCCTGTTGTTTTGGGAGCAGTGGCATTCGGCAAACCCAAACCAACCACACGCGACCACCCGCTGTCGTCGGACGATTCTTGCAACGCGCTCCTTGCGGCATTCATAGACCTGGGAGGACGGGAGTTAGATACCTCGCGCGTGTATCAAGATGGCAATTGTGAAGCAGTAATAGGTCGGGTTCCTGCGGGCGCACCAATGATTATCGGCACGAAATATCATCCGAGTCTGCCCGGAGGCCCAGTTGCGCAAATGGGTCAGACCTTAGAAGCACTAAATCGCGACAAAGTATCGATCTACTACCTGCACGTACCTTCGACAGAAATTCCACTCGAAGACACCTTGAAAGAAATTAACGACTGCCACGCGGCTGGCCAACTGGAGGCGTTTGGCCTTTCTAATTTTCCGGCATGGCAAGTCGTAGAGATCAGCCAATACTGCAACCGGATGGGATTTGTTTTACCGACCGTGTATCAAGGCGTTTTCAACGCTGTCAACCGAACCGCCGAGTACGAACTGATACCTGTTCTAAGAAACTACGGGATCCGCTACTACACCCACGGCACCCTCGCCAGTGGCTTCCTCACCGGAAAATATCGCCGGGGGGTAGACCCCATCCCCGGAGTGGACCGGTTTGCCCAGAGACGACGTATCAAGCAATACCAGGAAAGGTATTTGCATCGGCCAGAAATGTTTGATGCTTTGGAAGCAATCACCGAGGCATCGGAGAGCGCTGGCGTCTCAACAATGGAGGCGGCGATCCGCTGGACTCAACACCACTCTGTAGTTGACGCTGACCTCGGAGACGCGATCCTGATCGGGGTCTCACGCTTGGAACAACTCGAACCCATCATGGCAGCCTCCAAAGGTGGTCCACTCCCCCAAAACGTTGTGGATGCTTTCGAGGTTGCAAACGGTTTAGTAAAAATGCGGTCCGAATATTACTTGCAATACCCCTACCCGAAAGAGGGAAGTCCTTGGCGGTTACGACTGTGAATCGTCACCCTCTGGATAGCTCTCATAGATACACTTCCAGGCTAATTTGACCGACGGAGCCGACGGTCAGAGGGGTGTTGGGTCAACACACCCCTCCGAGTGAGCGATACGACAACCAACCTCGATTGCATAGTTTTCGAGGCAACGGCGTGAAACTCGGGCAGTCATCGCTTACATCTGGCGGTAGGTAAATATTGAGGCGATTTGCATTGAACCCCGCTTTGTGGTCACCTATTGCCGTTATCAAGAGCGGTGCACTTCCGTGCATCCGGCAACCTGGGGCGGACACCCAAGGTGCTTCCTGCCTTTGGCAGGGATAAGGCGAAGGTCTTCGGACCCGAGCAACGAAGTGTTCCTGAGAGTTTGCTTAAGGTACTTCTCAAGATTCTGGTGTCGCACAATATCCGCCTCCGATGTCGATTTGGAACATTTTCGGAGGCAACAATGGGCAACAAGGCAGGCCATAGAACAAGAAAAGGGCGCGTTGTCACAGTTTCCAAGCCACCTATCGAAAATCGGCGTCGTCTCGCCGCACCGCCGAGTGCCTATTCCCGCCTCTTGAACCAACACCAGTCACTATTGCTCGACGGAGCTATGGGAACGCAACTTTTCTTGCGCGGACTGGGACCGGGCGATTCACCCGAACAACTCAATCTCGTTAACCCCGACATCGTGCAAGCCGTCCACACCGAATATCTAAACGTCGGATCAGACATCATTTTGACCAACACGTTTGGTGGCAACCGTCATCGACTCGCTCTGCACAACCTCGAAGACAAGGTGCACGAAGTCAACAGCGCTGCTGTTCGCATAGCGAAACAAGCGGCCCTTGGGTTTGAGTCACTTGTCGCTGGAAGCATTGGCCCACTCGGAGAACTTCTAGTTCCTTTGGGACAAATCTCAGCCGCCGCAGCTCTCGATGCTTTTCAAGAACAAATAAACGGTCTGACGGGTGGCACCCCTGGCCCGAACGCAAATCAATCTGTCGATCTGCTTTGGATTGAAACTATGAGCAGCCTCGACGAGGCGGTAATCGCCATTGAAGCCTGCCGCCAACTAAGCGAGCTGCCAGTGGCAGTCACCATGACCTTCGACACCCACCGCCACACCATGATGGGTGTGTCACCAGCAAATGCCACCAACGCTCTACTTGACGCTGGAGCTAGCGCCGTGGGTCTTAACTGCGGCAACAGTCTCGACGACAACGAAGCAGCAATCACGGAAATGCGCCGAGCTGCTCCCGACGCAACACTGATAGCGAAACCAAACGCTGGCGTTCCCGAATGGCGAGGTGCGGAACTTGCTTATTCAGGAACACCGACGCTGATGGCCGACTTCACCCGTCGCCTTCGAGATTTCGGTGCGCAACTCATCGGCGGCTGTTGCGGGACGACCCCGGATCACCTCTCAGCCATGCGATCTGCTTTGTCAAACCCAGGTGATCGCTCATTAACTTGACACCCCACATGGCGACCCCCTAGACCAACTTCGGTCTACACCCAACCCTAAAGTTTCGAGCATGGCTCACCGCAACCTCTCCCAGATAGTAACTGCCCACCGCCAGCTCGAAGGAGCCGGCTTCGCTGTTTATCGTCCGTTTCCGTCAACTTCATTGGAGATGCTCGATCCATTTCTAATGTTGGATGAAAAAGAACCAACCGATTATCAGCCGGGTGAAGCGAAAGGCGCACCAGATCACCCTCATCGTGGGTTTGAAACAGTGTCATATGTTCTCGAAGGTGAAACCGAACACATGGACTCACTTGGAAACCACGGTGTGATCCGAAAAGGCGACGTGCAGTGGATGACTGCGGGTGACGGCATCATTCACAGTGAAATGCCGTCACAAAAAATTCAGACCGACGGCGGACGCGTTCACGGATTTCAGCTATGGGTCAACCTTCCAGCGATTCACAAACGAGCCACACCTCGCTACCAAGCGATCACCGCTGATCAAATCCCCGTCGTCGAAGGTGACGGCTGGAGAGCAGTTGTCATTGCGGGGGAAGTCCTGGGAGTACACGGTCCTGCTGGCACTCATACGCCAATCTGTTATTCGCACATCACCCTTCAACCCGCCAGCTCACTCGAGCTGGAACTTCCGGCTGATCACCAAATCGGGTTATACGTTTTCGACGGAGCAGGACTCTTCGGCGCAACCCAAACGCTGGTCAAAGAGCACGAGATGGCAGTCTTCGAACCATCTGATGGAATGGTCCACTTGTCAGCAGCTGAGGCTCATTCAGACACTCAAATACTCTTAATGGCAGGGCGGCCGATACGAGAACCAGTGGCCCGCTATGGACCCTTCGTCATGAATTCAGAAGCTGAAGTCCACGAAGCTATGGAAGATTATAAGGCTGGCCGGATGGGCAAAATCATTCCGACGGGCACTACCTAACGCGACCTGCATTCTTCAGGTGGATAGATTTTTCCGCACTCTTGTTCTGTGCCCCGAAACCCAGATCGAGAACAGGTTTGTGGAATACAAACCCACTTCAGGTAGCGCTGATGAGTTCACCGACTAATACGGCTACCCACCCTTGTCTGTAAGACTCGCCAGATATGGATATCGAAACGCTCTTGGCCAAACAGGAAATCACCGATGTTGTTTACCGTTATGCGCGTGGCATCGACAGAATGGATTTTGAGTTAGTTCGGTCCTGCTACCACCCCGATGCGTACGACGATCATGGTTCGTTCAAAGGCACCGTTGATGAGTTCATTGACATGGCTCAAGACTTCATGCCTCGTTGGACTGCCACCATGCACTTCATGGGTAACGTTCTCGTTGACGAAGTTGATGGAGATTCCGCTCGCGCCGAAACTTACGCTGTGGCATACCACCGTCGAGAGTTC
>LWDU01043078.1_pt1 | contig 88591 bp, 84 predicted proteins | sample 727161 | NCBI WGS metagenome assembly LWDU01 (sample SAMN04566230, study PRJNA314399) | hydrothermal vent metagenome | isolation source: deep sea hydrothermal plume seawater | place: Mexico: Gulf of California, Guaymas Basin | collected 2004-07-11
GGGATGTTTGCCCTTAGGGTCAAAGTCCCGCCGAACTCCATTATAGCTTGTTCAGCTAAACTATTTGCCAATTGTGCATTGCCGATTGTTGAACTCCTATAGAGCTCCCGAGGGCGTACTCCAGTGAGGCGTATTCATACAAGTGCCTTAGCAACTATAATTATACTATATATGGTTAATAATTGCAAGCATATAACAACATATAGCAGCCCCTTATATTCGACACTCCACTGGACTTCAGTGCCAAAGAGAGCGTCACTGGTTGATAAATTACAGTCGCCAAGGAGGCAGACATGACCAATATAGGCGTTGAACAAATCGAACAAATGGAGCGCGGGGCATTGATCACGCTTTGGCAGGAGTTGATGGATAAGCCTCTGCCAAGGCATATGAGCATCGTCTTTCTTAAGCAGGTTTTGGCTTTTGAAGTTCAGAGCAAACGGAACGGTGGCTTGCATTCTGGCTTTATCAAACGGCTCAATAAGCAAGCCGTCGGATCCAAACCTAAACGATCAAACACCGAGCCCAAGCCCGGCGGTAGATTGTTGAGAGAATGGAATGGCATCACCCATGTCGTTGATATTGCTGACGGTCATTATGTCTGGAAGGAAAAGCGATATAGATCGCTCTCCGCAATCGCCCGCGCCATAACCGGCGCGCATTGGTCGGGGCCCCGGTTCTTTGGATTGAACAAGAAAGAGATCCAATGACCAAACCGTCTATACGCTGCGCGATCTATACCCGCAAATCATCTGATGAAGGATTGGATCAGGAGTTCAATTCCCTAGATGCTCAATATGAGGCTTGCGCTAATTATATAGCGAGCCAGCGTCATGAAGGCTGGAAGATGGTAAAGGAGCGCTATGATGACGGCGGCATCTCCGGTGGCACATTAGAGCGCCCCTCTTTGGAATGCCTGCTCGCCGATATTGATGCCGGGCGCATCCAGATGATTGTTGTCTATAAGATCGATCGCCTTACCCGCTCTCTTGCTGACTTTGCTAAATTGGTCGAACGCCTTGAGGCATCTAGCTGTTCTTTTGTCTCCGTCACTCAAGCCTTTAATACATCCTCGTCCATGGGCCGGCTGACACTCAATGTACTATTGTCCTTTGCGCAGTTTGAACGTGAAGTCACCGCCGAACGTATCCGAGATAAGATAGCTGCCTCCAAAAAGAAGGGATTATGGATGGGAGGTGTTTGTCCCTTAGGATATGATAAAGATCCGGATCCAATGTCTCGCACATTGGTTGTTAATCATGAAGAAGCAAATCGGGTTAGAACGTTGTTTGAGCTTTATGATCAATTTGGTTGTTTGCGCTCCGTTGAGCGAGAGACCATTAGACTAAATCTACGCTCCAAACTTCAAATCTTCAAAACAGGACGAGTTGCAGGTGGCAAACCGTTCTCGAGAGGTCAGATCTATCACATATTACGCAATCCCATTTACCTTGGTCTTATTCGTCACAAAGACAAAACCTGGCCCGGCCAACACAAAGCCATTACTGATGAAGAGCTTTGGGATCGGGTGCAGGATAAACTCATTACGGCTAATGGCCAAACGAAAGGACAGTCCCTTCTGACCGGCAAACTCTTTGATGAAACCGGTGATCGGCTGACGCCAACATCCACCACTCGAAGGGGGCGTAAGTTGAGATATTATGTCTCTAACCGTCTCATTGCCGGCGGCACCGATCCATCGGGCTGGCGGTTATCAGCTCCAAATATGGAAAAGCAGATCGCCGCCATCGTTGCGGATCATATTGAAGTGCAAGCAAAGAGTTATGCTCTCAACAAATCTCCAGACTTGCACAAAGCCAAGCCGTCACAGAAATGCGCAACGGCCATAATTGCTAGTCTGCGATCGAATGGACTGGGTCAATATAAAGACCTGATTTATAGCCTTCGGCTGCATCCTAAAATCTTGCGGGTTAAACTTGATAAAAAGGGATTGGCAAAATTACTTAGCATCAACATAGAAGACTTATCCGAAGAGCTCATTGAGTTTGAATTACCCTGGCAGAAGAAAAGGCGCGGGGTTGAGAATAAGTTGATCATCGGCGATCCGGAGCCTGAGCCTGATTTAATCTTGATCCGCATGCTGGCAAAAGCTCATCATTGGGTTCAAGAAATGAAGGATGGAATCCCGTTAAAACAAATTGCTCTAAGCCTAGGTGTTACGCCTGCCTATATTCGAACGAGGTCTAAATTGTCTTTCCTCTCTCCCCAAATACAAACTGCTATTGTCAAAGGGACGTTGCCAGTAGAGTTCACTACGAACCAAATTTTGAGCATGAAAATACCCCGAGATTGGCAGCTTCAAAATACCCTGTTCGGGGTATAAACCTTCCCTGTTACTCTAATTTAAATCCCTGATAGTAATTTAGAATTCCCTGTTAAAAAAATAACAGGGAATTGCGCGATAACCCTTTGATATAACTCCTTAAAACAGGCTGAAAATCGCCTATTATTGCCGGTTATGATCCAAAAACGACAATTTTCCCTGTAAATTCCCTGTTAATCAGGGAACAGGCCAAAGGGAACTGCCCAAAAACCCGAACTGAGACTTCTGGGAATAAGCTCGTCATTATCAAATGAAGGCGCGTCTCAGGTTCCGTTGAGAAATGCTAAGTGCCCGGAAACTAAAACAAAATACAGGGAAAAAGACTGAGCAACCCAAGGGCAAGGGTAGCTGGCGGAGAGGGTGGGATTCGAACCCACGGAACCTTGCGGCTCACTCAGTTAGCAACCGAGCGCTTTCGACCTCTCAGCCACCTCTCCGAAACAAACCAAACGCGACTTCTTTTGCGCTAGAGGCGTATATATAAATCTGGACTGGATAATTGCAACCTAAATATCCTGAAACATCATCAACAAGTTTAGCTGTAGACATCCACCTAATTTGATCGAGAGATATTGTGAATTTCAATAAGCTGACCCAGTAATTTCTTCAAATGGTCAGATGCGGTAATTCCCAAATTTTTCTGGATTAAAGTATCCATCTTGCGAGCATGCAATAAAAGCGGTTGGGCTTGCTTAAGTCCAGATTTAGTTAAACGAATACTAATGGCCCGACGATCTTGAGCAACAACTTTTCGTTCTAACCAGCCAGCATCCACCATTGTTTCGACGATACGGCTTAATGTAGGCTGTTTAATAATCATTAAAGCAGCAAGCTCATTTAATGAAACACCATCACTACCAATGAGCGTCAATAATACTTTACATTCATTACGTGACATCTGTTCCGCTGCTGCAATTTCGTCAATCTGACGCGAGATCAAATTAGAAGCATGAGCTAACAGGTACGGCAGAAACTCATCAATAACTAATTCTGCTTTCCCACTATGGTGGATATTTTTTTGTTCTTTCATATCTGCACTCTAATTTATTACGAAAATATAAAAGCATAATTTATATTCATATACAATATATTCATTTACATATAGTTTAAATCTGTGTAGTATCTTACAAATGGTTGTTGGCCTACTGCAAAATTTAGAGCCATAATGAAAAAAACCAAACAAGCAAAATAAAAGGGGATTGCACGTTATGTTTGCGGATCGGGTGGAAGCCAAATGGATTGATACTTTCGAAAAAGCCTTTGAACTTTGCAAGGTAGCCAAAGGTGAGGAAGTTGCAATACTTTCCGAAACCCAGTCACGAGCCTTAAACGTAAATTTAGCTGAGCTCGCATTAATTCGAATGGGTGCACGCCCTTTCCATGTTATAGTTCCTACGCCGCCACAAAAAGCACCCGTCCCTGTTAGGTCGACAGGCGCATCAAACTCAGTTCAGCAATTAGGGCCTGTCGTCAAGGCACTCGCCGCTAGTGGAATGGTCGTAGACCTAACTGTTGATGGCATGCTTCATGCCCCGGAGCTACCAGCCATTATTAAAGACGGTGCGCGTTTTTTTATGATATCAGACGAACATCCAGAAGCATTGGAGCGCTTATTGCCAGACCCGGAATTAACTCCAAGAATTAAAGAAGCTGTTAAATTTACTCGATCCGCTAAAACAATGCATGTAACATCAAAAGCCGGTAGCGATCTAACCGTTAATATGGAAAAATCGCCAACGGTTGGGGTCTGGGGTTATTGCGATCGCCCAGGCACTGTTGCCCACTGGCCAGGCGGTATAATCGTTTCCTTTCCACTAGAAAATACTGTAAACGGCACCTTGGTGATGGATACAGGCGATATCAATCTGACCTTCAAACGTTACTTAGATAGTCCCATAACTATGACCCTAGAAAACGACTTTATAACGAAAATAGAGGGTAGCGGCACAGATGCAAATATGTTCCGACGTTACATGGAGGCCTGGGACGACAAAAATGCCTACGGCACCTCCCATGTTGGCTGGGGTATGAATGAGGCCGCTCGTTACGAAGCCATGACCTTTTATGATAAACGCGATTTTAACGGTACTGAAATCCGCGCTTACGCTGGTAACTTTCTTTATTCCACAGGAGCTAATGAATTTGCGAAACGCTTCACCCTTGGACATTTTGATCTACCGATCGGTAATTGTACGATCAAGGTAGATGATGCAGTTGTGGTTGAAAATGGGAAATTAACGGATACATTCTAATGTCATTTGAGGTTAATCATCTGGAGAAGGGTTCAATTGACAGCGAAGCCGTTATTTTTCTGCACGGGGTCGGCGGTGATAGCCATTCATGGGACTTTCAATTAGAGAGCTTTTCTAGCGAATATCGCGCCATCGCTTGGGATATGCCTGGATACGGGGGCTCCAAGCCTATTAATCCAATGACTTTCGAAAATTTAAGTGAGAGCTTAATTGGTATGATGGATCACTTAAAAATCAATCGAGCTCACTTAGTAGGACATTCGATGGGAGGCATGGTTGCCCAACAGGCAATCGCCATGTCTGAAGATCGTTTTAAAAGTGCGATCCTATCGGCAACTTCACCAGCATTTGGAAAGCCAGATGGGGATTTTCAGCAAAACTTCATCAAGGCACGCCTAAAACCGCTTGAAGATGGGATAACCATGGAAGACTTGGCAAAGAAACAAGTCCCTAATATGGTTGGAGATGAGCCAAATCCAAGAGGCTTAGATTTAGCCTATACGTCAATGTCCAAAGTAAGCATCGAGACCTTTACTGCATCAATACACTGCTTGGTAAAATTTGACCGGCGCGACAATCTTGGCTCAATTAAAATTCCTACACTTCTTATTGCTGGAGAGAAAGACACCAATGCCCCAGCTCCTATGATGGAGAAAATGGCAAGTAAAATTCCTGGTTCAACTTATATTTGTATGGCCGGTACTGGACACCTTTCTAATATGGAAAAACCTGAGAAATTTGATTTAATTTTAAAAAATTTTATACAAAATATTAGATGAGGAGAAACACCATCGCTAAGAAATCATACGAACCCGACAAACCAATGTTTGATCCAGATGCCTGGGAGTTAACAAAACAACAAACTGATTTGACTGCATTAGCTCGTAAATTAGGCCAAGAGAAATTTGCTGGTCGCGCTGAAAAATGGGATCGCGAGGCCATATTCCCAATGGCCAATTATAAAGATATGCATAAAGCCGGCTTACTTGGTATTTGCATACCCAAAAAGTATAAAGGTATTGGTGCAGATCAAAAAACCTATGCCTTAACAGCGGCTGAGATCGGACGCTATTGTGGCGCTACGGCCCTTACTTATAATATGCACGTGAGTTCATGTTTATGGACGGGAACTCTCGTTGACGATCTGCCCATGCCGGCAAAAAAGCGCAGAGAACATAACAGCCGTCGAGCTATTCATTATGAACGTATTTTAAAAAAAGGTGCGATTTACGCCCAACCATTTTCTGAAGGAGGTGCAGCAGCGGCAGGCTTTCGACCTTTCGGCACAAAAGCCACGCGCGTAGATGGCGGTTGGTTAATTAATGGCAAAAAAATATTTGCATCTCTGGCAGGTTCAGCAGATTACTATGGAATACTCTGTACCGAAGAAAAGGAAAACCTTAGCCGAAAAGATACAATGTATTTAGCCGTCCCCGCCAAGGCTACAGGAATAACGATTGAGGGTGATTGGGATCCCCTCGGGATGCGGGGTACAGTTTCGCGCAATCTGATATTTGAGAATGTGTTTGTGCCAGATGACGCAGCCCTTATGCCAAAAGGGATTTACTTTGAAGCTGCCGTTCGATGGCCACACATGTTTACGACCTTAACCCCAAGTTATATGGGTATTGCTCAAGCTGCATACGATTTTACGGTTAAGTATTTACGTGGTGAAATGGAGGGTACTCCGCCAGTTAAACGCCGAATGTATCCGACAAAGCAACATGCCGTCGCTGAAATGCTAATAATGCTGGAACAGACTAAATCTATTTGGTTCCAAATGCTCAACAATGCAAAACCCAACCCTAATAAAGATGAAGTATTACGGGCCTACTGTGCACAATATTCGGTTATGGAGAATTCAAATAAACTAGCCCAGCTAGCCATTAGGACATGTGGTGGCCAGTCAATGTTAAAATCTCTGCCTCTAGAACGGCTCTATCGCGATAGCCGATGCGGAAGTTTAATGCTGCCTTGGACTGCGGAACTTTGCCTCGATAAATTAGGCCGCGAAAGCTTATATGAACGTGGTGAAGAAGATAATTAAATAAAAAAGGGGGCGGGAAGTGACCGACAATCTGTCATTCTGGCTGGAAAAGAACGCTGACTTTACACCAGGAAAAATAGCAATACGTTTTGAGGGTGAAGAAGTCACGTATCGATCTTTTAGTGAGACAGTACATAAGCACGCTCGCACACTTAAACACGTCTATGGCATAGGCCGCGGTGACCGTATTGCGTTTTTAGGAATGAACCATCCAGATTTGCTATATCTCTTTTTTGCATGCGCACGATTAGGGGCTATCTTTTTGCCACTTAATTGGAGACTTGCTGTACCTGAGCATCTATTCATTCTTAAAGATGCTACTGCCAAGCTCCTTATATGTGATGCTGAATTTGAAAAACATGCAAATAAATTAAAAAAAGATCTATCAGATTGTGATCTTGTCTCCAGCGATTTTGAAGCCGATAACTGGCATAGTTTACAAAAAGATCTCCTTATTGCGGACGGTGATAATAGCAATCCACATGTAACAATGGAAACGCCATTTTTATTAGTTTACACCTCAGGGACAACGGGTCGGCCCAAAGGCGCAATTCTTACCCAACACGCTATACAAACAAATGCCCACAACTCCATCCACTATAGTGGAATGACAGACACTGATCACATACTGACAGCTCTTCCGATGTTTCATGTTGGCGGGCTAAATATCCAAACGACACCTGCCTTCTACGCAGGTGCTACCGTTACGATTCACCGACGCTTTAATCCGGAAGAAATTCTGCGTTCTATCCAGACTGAAAAACCCACTCTTCTCGTTCTAGTTCCAGCAACAATCCAAGCAGTTACATCTCAACCACTTTGGATGGAAACCGATCTTTCGAGCTTGCGTTTGGTAAATTCTGGGTCATCAATGGTGCCTTTACCCCTAATTATGGCCTTTCACGACAGAGGGGTTCCTGTGGCACAAGTTTACGGCTCAACAGAAACAGGCCCTGTAGCCATTTATCAGAAAATCGAAAATGCCTGGAAAAAACCTGGGTCAGCTGGAAAAGTTGCAATGCACTGCGAGATGAGAATTGTTGATGATAACGACAAGGATGTTAAACAAGGCCAATCTGGCGAAATTCTCCTTAAAGGTGGTAATATTCTTTTTGAATATTGGGGTAATGAAACTGCTACTAAAAACTCTATTCGTGATAGCTGGTTCTATACTGGTGATATCGGCTATCAGGATGAAGATGGTGATGTCTGGATCAACGACCGTAAAAAAGATGTGGTGATTTCTGGAAGTGAAAATATTTATCCCGCCGAAATAGAGGCAATTATTCATGAGATGACCGATATTACTGATGGCGTTGTCGTCGGTAAACCCGACGACAAATGGGGCGAAGTACCAGTTGCTGTTGTCATACCAAAATATGGTGTAGATCTCTCAGAAGCTGAGTTTCTCGGCCGCTTTCAAGAACAATTAGCCCGCTATAAACATCCTAAAGCTGTATTCTTTGTCGAGGACTTACCCCGTAATGCCATGGGAAAGGTTCTAAAATACGAAGTCCGTAAATTTGTAGATAATTAAAGTACCAGATTACTGATAAAATAATTATAATAGATGTAGCTGTAGTAATTAAGGCTACTACCAAATAAACTCCTAAGGTTAAATACAAGAATTTTAAGGTGATTTTCATGGGTCAAGAACATCCTGAGCATGTGGAAGCAGAACTCACGTATTGTGTTGATGACGGTACAATGCCCATTAACGAGACTAAAGATATGATAACCAAGATGCCGTCATATTCTGGCAACTTTGACCAGCACATCATGCTTATAGAAGACGGGCGTCAAACTTCCCAACACTTAAATCTTGACGTAAACGGATTCGAACTAGTTGCCCATAACACTAAAGTTGAAGACTTTATCAATGAAACCCAGCTTCAAACCATCTATTACCCTGAGGTTAAAGAACTTATAAAGAAATATACTCAAGCGTCAAAGGTCGTGGTATTTGATCATACCATAAGAACGGGCGATAAAAAAAAACGCGAAACGATGCTTTTACGTGAGCCCGTCAGACGAGTGCATAATGATTATACCGAATGGTCAGGCCCTCAGCGTGTAAGAGATATAATACCTGATAAAGCAGAAATCTTATTACAAAAGCGCTTCGCTGTTATTCAAGTTTGGCGTCCCACTCAGAAAATCTTGCAATCTAATCCGCTTGCTCTTTGTGATGCACGGTCTTTAAATAAAACAGACCTAATTATCGCAGAACGGCGTTATCCAGATCGAGTTGGACAGACGTACCAAATAAAACATAATGAAAACCATGCTTGGTTCTATTTCCCCGAAATGAAACGCAATGAAGCAATAATTTTTAAAGTATATGACTCTGAAACAGATGGTCGCGCACGTTTTACACCTCACACATCATTTGAAGATCCTACTACACCTAAAGGCGCAATGCCCCGTGAGAGTATTGAAGTAAGAGCACTCGCCTTCTTTAACTAAAGATTATGACCGACACGCCGAGTATAAGTATTATGATTAAAGTGATTTTCTTAAAATACTCTTGGGGAGAATAAGCAAATATCCTAGCGCCAATACTAGCGCCAATCATCTGGGTTGGGGCTAATAAAACGCCTGTAAGAATTAAACTCCATACCATTATGCCATTTAACGAAAAAACAATCATTATGGAAAAAATAATCAAACCGCTAGCAATTATGAGGTTTGATCTTTGGGTGCTGGCCTGACCAGGAAATGCCGTAATATAAATGGCCAAGATAGGACTGCCTAATCCAGCGAAACCATTAATAATGCCGGCAACTCCTCCATATAGAAACGTCGATAACCCCCCACGTTTTCCACGATACTGCCAACCACTCAGTACTAAAATTGAAACCAATACGAGAACACCACCTATGATTTTTCGAACAAGGTTTGGATCTGTAGAAAGTAATATTATACTTCCGATTGGGGTCAAAAGAATTAAAGTTAGAAGAAGTATGCGCATGTCTGCCCAGTTAAACTCGCGGATAGCCGATGGATAAAGTTGAGCAGAAACAAGTAATCCGCCAACAACAAGTAATGCCAACGCTTCTACCGGTGGGTATACCAATGTCATCAGAGGCATCATCAGCATAGCAGCACCCCATCCTGTATACCCCTGCACCAATCCCCCAGCCAATCCAATGCCAAGCGCTAATAAAAAAGGGAAAGCCAGCAAACCTGAAACAAATTCGTCCATAAGGCTGATACTAAATATTATTAAGTTGTTGGCCGATCATAATTTTTGGCCATGTGTCCGGAACCATCCAGATCACCGCGCTCAAATAGCCAACCGTAGCCCCCTTTAGGATTAGCCAAAATCTCCCAGCTGTTTCCATCAAGGTCCCAGAAATAAAAACTATAAGTGCCGTGTTGTGCAATGGGTTTGGTAACTTGCGTCATACCCCATTTATCCGCCTGTTCAACGCATAATTGATGACATTTATCAACATCTTCATCCGAAGCAACATCCAATCCATTGTGAAACAACAATCCCATCTTGGTTTTTTTTCCGCCACGTTTTACAGCAGCATATGAGTGCGTCCCGCCCAAGCGAAACATTAGAGAAATTGGGCTAGTACGAACAACTTCAAACCCTAAGAATTCCTCGTAAAACTTCCTACTTTTATCAATATCATCAACTTCTAAAGTACCGTGTGAAAGAAATTCTAATTGAAGTACTGGCTCAATCTTTTCATCAGAGTTTTTTTCATTATTTTCCACCATAACGTTATTCTCCTCCCAAAATTAAATCTCAAAATAAATTAATAACTAATCAGTGAAATCAACCATATATGAATCATTCATTCAAATACGAATATTATACCGATGATAAATTAACCTCTATCTTTCAAGATATCTATGATTTAAAAAACTTCAACAGGTAAAATTTTAAGCCCCCGGAAGCGGGCTCTACCATGGTATTTTTTTTCACCTACCAAACGTATATTTGGAAAACGTTTTACAAACTTCCCAATGGCAACGTGCCCCTCAATCCGACCTAAGGTATTACCCATACAAGTATGCTTACCAATACCAAATGCTATTTGCGGATTAGGCCTTCGTCCAATATCAACTTCTTCTGGCTCTACAAATATTTCAGGATCACGATTAGCAGATCCAATAACAGTATAAATAAATGATCCTGCTGGAATAGAAGTTTTTGCGTTACCCGGTCCAAACTCTACATCCTCAGTAGCTTTACGATTGCCAATTTGAAGAGGAGATTGAAATCGAAGAAATTCCTCAACCGCAGTTTTAATTAATGCGGGGTCACCTCGCAGGCGATCCATTTGATCTGGATAATCAAGTAAGATACTAATTCCATTGCCCACCAAATTAGCAGTTGTTTCATGCCCGGCATTCAGCAAAAATATACAATTCTGAATAAGTTCAATTGGTGAGAGGTTTTCCCCGTCAACTTCACCAAATATTAGAGCTGCTAGAACCTCACCCATTTCTCCACCTTTTGGAGTTTTGCGGCGTTCCGCAATCAATTCCTCTAACAACCCGCCGAATTCTTCAACTGCTTCATGCCCTTTAGCAATTTTTTCTGAAGACACGACGGGGTCAAGTGCTCCCAAAATCAAATTAGAATAATTATGGAGCTTATGACGATGTTCTTCGGGAACACCTAACATGTCAGCAATAATCTCAGTCGGCAAAGCTAGGGCGTAATCTGATACAACGTCAAACGTCCCTTGGGTTGCCAAACGATCCAACAAACGATCAATGATGCCTTCTATTACAGGTTCTAACTCAGCGAGTTTGCGGGGCGTAAAAGCTTCAGAAAGCAACTTTCTCACTCGTGTATGCGCCGGCGGATCATTAAATACTAAACTTGTGGTGTGGTGAACATAAAGCGGACCGTCACCAAACTTTGGTTTAAAGTCTATTTTTTTATCAGAACTCATGCTTGGATGTTTGAAGGACAAAACAACATCTTCATATCTAGTCAGAAAGTAAGAACCATCGGGATTTCGATGAACAGGATCATAGTCGCGCATAAGTTTATATGTTGGAAAAGGATTATCTAAGAAAGCCTGATCTATTTTCTTAACATCAAAGTCTAGGGCACGTTGTCTGTCATCCATAAACCCACCTCACTACTCCGCGGCTACTAATTCACCTCTACCATCCCAAATTTCAACTTCAACTAAGGCAGAAGAAGTTGCCATGGAATGCGATTTTTTAATCTGGGTACGCCTTGGGGTCAATTGATTTAGACAGCCACCCCGATCAACAGAATTACCGGGCTCTCCCATCGGATCATAAATCGCGCTAGACTCGTAGCCATGAATAACACCCCGTCCTAAACGGTTGGTTGGAAAAGCTGCACATATTACAGCACCACGTTCATTAAACACTTTAATAAGATCAAATTTTTCAATTCCTCTTTCTTTAGCATCTAGATCATTCATCCGGAGTGTCCAGTAATAATCATCCGCCACTTTTACTCGATGATCAATTATATCATTAAGAAAACTATCTTTTCCATCACCTTGACTATGATAACTATAGCGCGCATGCGGGGTCATCATTAAAAGAGGGTATTTTTTAAAGCGTTCTTTATCTTCGGGGCCCTCCCAGCTAGGAGTATATTTTGCAATCGTAGGTCGCTCTGGATCATCCGGATCAAACCGCTTAAGACTATTGCAATCAAACTCTATCTTCCCAGATTGGGTTTGCAACCCCCTCAAAAATTCTTCGGTATAATCTGCGGGTAAAGGATGTGGCTCTGGCACATCTTTCTTCCTACCCTCAGCAAACCATCGAAAGGATACCGGTGGACGCAATTCTTCCTTCAACGGAGGTACAACAAAATACCCTTTTTTGAGAAATTTTTTCCATGATATATGTTTTGGTAAATCGGATGCCTCGAACTGCCGCTTTGTCCAATCGAGTTCACTCATTCCTTCTGAGAATAATAAACCCAAACCCAAACGCTGGGCAATTTCCAGAAATATCTGATAATCAGATTTAGACTCACCAAGTGGCTCAATGCATTTATGCTGGAACGTAATAACTCGATGATTAAGTTGATTTTGACCATGATGGGTATAGCCGCCTATACCAGCCCATTCGCTAATATCGGTTCGCTCCAAATGCGTACAAGCAGGGAGAACAATATCTGAAAAAGGCACATCCCCTTCCATCCAGATTGACTGATTTACAACAAACTCTAAATTTTTTTGATTATACATTTTAACATAGCGATTTGTATCGCTCATTGTACCAAATAAAGAAGATCCATATTTATATAACATCTTCACAGGAGCTTGTCCTGGCTTGGGATAAACAATTTTATTAAATTGACCTTCAATTGTTTTACCATCCCAAGCATAACCTTCCACAGTGTCACCTGCTATTGCCTCCGGCATATGTAGACGAGGAATTTTTTGACTAGTCGTGTTTATTGTTGGTAATTGTGGCATGCGTTGATAAAGAGCAACGGCTAAAGCGGTGCCTGTCAAATCGCCCGATATACCACCATCTGCATAGCCAGGGAAATAAAAATGAAGATCAAGTGGCGTTGCACGTTGCATATTGCCAAGATTAACACCCGGCTTACCAATACCTTGCATAGCCATCAAACAAATCATCATGCGAGACCACTGCGTTCCGGTTGCGTTACGGCATGCTCCGCCATAACCGTTACCTGCGCCACCTGCCGAGAGGTAAACCTTTTTATTACCCCATGCGCGAGCAAGAGCACGGATTTCCTTAGCGGCAATACCCGTCTCTTCAGCCTGCCACTCTGGTGTTTTGGGAGTACCGTCGTCATCACCTAAAACATACGCTCTCCATTTGTCAAAACCTTCCGTGCGTTTAGCAACATAGTCTTTGTCGTATAGGTCTTCCGTCATCCAGACATAAGCAATAGCTAATGCCATTGCAGGGTCTGTCTGGGGTTTTGGAGATAACCATTTTCCACCTAGCATCTGCGCAGTATCATTATAGAAAGGGTCAATATGGACAAATTCCACATCTAATTCTTTTAACCATTGACGGCGAATAGAACCTTCATGTGAGCCATAATTACCACTCGTTGCTTCTGGATTGCTTGACCAAAAAACAATCATTTCACAATGTTTTAAAAGGTCTTCAACGGTACCATAATTCTCAGACATCCCGACGCGAAGACTATGGCCCCAATGATGTAGCCCACCCCAATACCAACCCTCCCAGCTATCGGGGTTATGGTGGATTTCAGTATGACCAACTAAATTCATAAAACGAAAATTCGCACTCAAATAATAACCAACATTACCAAAAGTATGATGAGAGCCGTGACTAGAAGCCATGGCACCTGGTCCATATTCTCGTTTAACCCGTTGTATCTCGCTGGCAACGATATCAAGAGCTTCTTTCCAACTGATTCTTTCATATCCAGATTTACCGCGGTTCTGGGGATTGCGGTCGCCGTTTGGATTAAAATCGACACGCCTCATCGGGTAAAGAATACGATCCGGAGAATAAACCATAGACTTCCAGTTCTGCCCGTGCGGTGAGAGCGATGTTTGGCGTGGGGGTGTAAATTTTTTACCGCGCGCACTTACAGTCCACGTGCCGGGATCTTTTTCCTCAAATTCAATCGGCGTTATCCGAATAATTTTATCGTCTTTGACATAAACCTGGATAGGTCCACCATTTGTATTACTTGTAAATTTTTTTGTGCCGTCCATTAATACGATGCCAAATTTCCAGTCAATGGTTTGGGTCTGCATAATAGTTTGTGCAAACCAATATGCATCCTCATCATCACCGGTCATCGTTAAATTAAATTCTTTTTGGGCATCAATCTGTTGCTGGTAATCAACCGGCGGCATTAAAAGTTGCACGGCAATACTCGTATCTTTAAATGCCATGCATATGTCGGGATCAGGATGAATGCCTGCCTTGGAGCTCATTTTCCCATCTTCGAAAATAAAAATACGCCCGCGACTGTCATCCGCTATTTTAATTTGAGCAACAAGATTTTTTTCTTTTAAGCGGGCTCTGAAGGAAGCGTGACGTAAAGCTGTCAGCCTCAACAACCAACTTAGCCCCATTAGTATAAGAGTGAATTTCATTTTGATTTAGATCCGGAGGCCGGAAGTATAACCGACCGACATTCACCAAAGCCAATCCGGGCGGCCCCATCTTTATGACACCAAGCCCGCATAACAACCTCGTCGCCATCTTCAAGAAAGGTGCGCGTCTCACCATTTGGAAATTCAATAGCCTCTTTACCGCCAAGTGTCACCTCTAGAAGGCTACCCAATTGATTTTTCTTGGCCCCTGAAATCGTCCCGGATCCATAAAAATCTCCTGGACGAAAATCACAGCCGCCGCTTGCATGATGGGTCAGCATTTGGAATACAGACCAATACATATCGCAGAAAATTGGAGAGCCAATCACGTGAGGCGTATCTCTATTTTTTTGCATTTGGGGTGTGGAAATAGCAACTTCCAAATTAATATCTAATCCACCAGTTTCCTCGTGCACCACTGAAGTTAGATAATCCAGAGGTTTGGGATCTCCATCCGGACGCTGGAACATTTTCTGCCGATAGGGAGCCATTGCCTCCATAGTTATAATCCAGGGCGAGATTGTTGTAGCAAAATTTTTAGCTATAAACGGTCCAAGTGGTTGATACTCCCAAGCCTGAATATCCCGAGCGGACCAGTCATTTAGTATACAAAAGCCAAATATATGATCCGCAGCATCTTCAAGGTGAATAGTCTCTCCGAGTTTATTGCCGGGACCAATAAAAACGCCCAGTTCGGTCTCATAATCCAGGCGTTTGCAGGCGTCTAGGACCGGGAATTCTGCGTCAGGGGCTTTCAGTTGCCCAAATGGCCTTTTTGAGGGTGTTCCACTAATTCTGATTGAAGACGAACGACCGTGGTAGGCAATTGGGATATGTTTATAGTTAGGTAGCAGAGGATTATCTGGACGAAACAAGCTACCCACATTAGTCGCATGATTTATAGATGAATAGAAATCTGTGTAATCTCCAATAGCGGCCGGAAGACACATCTCAACACCCGACATTGGAACAAGTAATTCTTGAAGTTCTGTTTTAGCGCCACCTACTCTCAGCAAAATTGATAATTGCCGTCGCAAATCAGACCAATAGCCCGATCCCAAAGCCATTAGTGGATTTAATGTGGGCCCGGCACCAGCTTCCGCCGCCTTCTTGGCTTTACCGGTTAGCAACCCTTTCGCTAAACAATCGCTTAACGTAACAATCTGATCACCAATTGCTACGCAACCACACGGTCGTTCTTTATTTTTTCCTTTTTCATAAACTCCAAAAGGTAAATTCTGAATTGGGAAATCTGAGCCTGTAATGTTAGAAGAGGTAACCCATGACTTTAAATTAGGATCATGAGTATCATTTAAAACTATCATTTAATTTACTCGTCTTATTTTTTTTCGATAAAATGTTTTTGTAAGCCTTGCCAACAATCGGAGTAATCTTGCTGCATATGCTCAGTTTCCATGGCAAATTTTGTTGGTTTATAAAACATGCATGTTTCAAACATAAATGCCATGGTATCCTTGATATAATGAGGCTTCAGATCAGCGTTACTTGCTACCTCATAAACCTCCGAATCATTGCCATGCGGCGACATACAATTGTGAAGGCTAGATCCACCTGGCACGAACCCCTCCTTACGGCCATCATATTGGCCATGGATAAGGCCCATAAATTCACTCATTACATTACGATGATACCAAGGCGGACGGTAGGTATCTTCGGCCACCAACCAGCGCGGCGGGAAAATAACAAAATCAATATTAGCCCTGCCTTCAGAATTAGTAGGTGACGTGAGGACCGTATAGATTGACGGGTCCGGATGATCAAAACTAATTGATCCAATAACATTAAAATCTGCAAGATTATATTTATAGGGTGCATAGTTACCATGCCACGCAACTACGTCCAACGGCGAGTGATCAATTTTGGCTGACCAGAGATTTCCATTCATTTTGCAAGTAAGAGTATAATCGCCTTCTTCGTCCTCAAAACATGCAACAGGTGTGGCAAAATCTCTCGGGTTTGCTAGCCCATTAGACCCAATGGGTCCAAGAGAGGGAAGCCGCAAGGCGCCTCCATAATTTTCACAAATATATCCTCGTGCAGTCTCATCAAGTAATTCTACACGAAACTTAATACCTCGTTGAACAACCGCTATCTCGTTTGGCGCAACTTGTAATACTCCAAGTTCAGTATGGATGAGTAATTCTCCTTGTTGCGGAACAAATAGTAGTTCGCCATCAGAGTTGTAGAAAAAACGATCCTTCATAGAAGTATTCGCAGTGTAGATGTGGATGGCCAAACCAGTGCCAGTTGAGGCGTCGCCACCTCCCATCATAGTTACCAAACCATCGACAAAATCCGTTGGAGTTTCTGGAATAGGAAGAGCATTCCATCGCAATTGGTTAGGTGTCACCACTTGATCATCAAATGGCGCGCCTCTAACTAAACCACCATCTATTTGCGTAAACGGTTGATGCACCACTGATGGCCGAATTCGATATAACCAACTTCGACGATTAGTTTCCCGCGGAACCATAAAGGCTGTTCCGCTTAACAGCTCAGAATAAAGACCATGGGGCGCCTTTTGTGGAGAATTACCACGTTTGGGCAAAGCACCCGCCAACGCCTCAGTCGCGAATTCATTACCAAAACCAGTTTGGTAGTTAAATTTTACTGATACGACTTTATCCATGTTGAACATGCTCCCCACGATTTTTTAAGATATTAGTTTCATTTGCAACTAAATTCAATTAATATTTTCATATGGAAAATAAAAAACATAATTTATCACAGATCTTTACACTCGAAGAATTTATACCTTATCGTCTGGCAGTGTTAGCTAAATCTATAAGTACAGCCTTTTCCAAAACATATGCAGAACAATTTGGGATAACGGTACCACAATGGAGGGTCATGGCAGCCATTGGACGAGATCCTCATTGTACAGCCTCCAGTATTGTTGAACACGCAGCGATGGATAAAGTTCAAGTAAGCCGCGCTGTATCAGGACTGTTGGGGATGGGGCATTTGGAAAGTCATCTTAATGAGAACGATAGACGAAGTGCAGTCTTAAGCTTTAGCAAGAAAGGCCAATCAATCTATGATCAAATCGTACCCGCTGGCCTCGATTTTGAAGCAAAATTAATGTCTGTTATGAGTAATGACGATTTAGTACAGATAGATAAATTATTTACGAAGCTGACTTTACAAGCAAAAAAATTTTGACTCAAAAAATAATGCCTATTTTATATTTCATAACGCTTATAAAAATCCATATTAGCAGTTCATATGCACATTATTCCAATTCTTATTCCACCAATAGAATTAATACTCCACCAACTATAAGCAAGGTACCGCCAATTTCAGCTTTGGCAATACGTTCACGGAATATCAATACTGACGTTAAAAACGTAAATATTAACTCTACTTGACCAAGCGCCCTAACATAGGCCGCATTTTGCAAAGTCATCGCAGTGAACCAGCCAACACTACCTAACATACTTGCGAGCCCAACGGCAGCAGCTTTTCTACGGTTTTCCCAGACCTTCACAAGTTCACCCTTTTCATAAAATACGAGATAAACAGACATCAATGTCGTCTGGATTGTAAGTGCCACCAGAAGAGTTGAAGCAGCTGGTAATAATGCACCTTCTCCATCCATCGATAATGCGGCACCTCTATATGAAACCGCCGATAATCCTAATAAACATGCTGAGGCCAAGCCATAAAGCGCAGCCCGCTCAGTCCAAGAAAATAAAATATCCTGAAGTCGGGTACCAGACTTTGCACTAGATAATAAAAAAACACCGACGAGACTTATTATAATTGCTATCAATACTTGACCAGATACTTTTTCGCCGAGAAGAATTACGGTAAATATGGCAGTCAGTAGCGTTTCAGTTTTTGCATATGCGGTACCGACAGCAAATCCTCGTAAAGCAAAAGAACGCAACAACGACACCATTGCCAGGACTTGCGCGACACCCCCGACGAATGCGTATACCCAGAAAACCCAACCCCAATTCAGTTGATCATCCGATAGATAATGTAGAACGATCCAATAAACGAAAGCCAAAGGCAATCCAAAAGCAAAGCGTGTATAAGCCGCTCCCGTTGTTGAAAGGATAGAATTAAGTGATTTTTGCATCCCATTGCGCAAATTTTGCAAAAAGGCTGCCGCAACAGTGAAAATTATCCAAGCTTCCATAGTATATAGAAAGACACCTGTTATTCGGGTGGAGATTAGATAATAAAATTATAGAAATTGCCTGTGCAATACCATCCCCAACTGCACAAAGCCGTACGCAAGCATACCAAATAAAACTGCATAAAATAAAACTTTAAAATGCAATTTTATTTTATGCATAAAATAATCATGGGACAGTTTGAATATTTAACCTTTTTCTGTATTAATATTTGCATGCAAATTATCCTTGATAAATTGAGAATTAAACTAAACTTTCTGGCAATTGATCCAACGTAGTGCAGCCCAAAAGAGCCAAATTCCCAAAATGCCTGCGGGAGAAAATATTTGGCCAAAGGATTCAAATCCTCCGAACACTTAACTGTACGAAAATTATTTGGAACAACCATTAAAATGTTTCCACTTTATATCTCTTTAGCTTAATTCTAATGGAGAACTTTAATAACAAAATATGGAAATTTAAATCGTGTTCCCGCTAAAGATCCCGCCAATTAGATCTCAACTAAGTTTTTTTTGTAGTAACATATTAACTATCTGAGGATTTGCTTTGCCACTGCTAGCTTTCATCATTTGACCCACAAACCAGCCTGCAACTTTAAGGTTACCATCTTTATACTGTTGCGTTTGCTCTGGATTAGCTTCAATCAACTCATCAATCATTTTTTCTATTTCATCCGTATCAGTGATTTGTTTAAGCCCCTTATCCTCAATTATATTCGCGGGGTCCCCTCCCCCATTCACCATAACCTCAAAAACATCCTTAGCTATACGTCCAGAGATCGTATTATCGGCAATTAAACCGACAAGTTTTCCGAGGTTCTCAGAAGAAACCGGACTTTCTAAAATACTCAAACCATCTCTATTGAGGATCGCGAAAAGTTCATGGACTACCCAATTCGCCGCAAGCTTAGGCTCTGAAAACTTTGCCACTGATTCAAAAAAATCAGCTACATCAACATCAGCAATTAAAGTCGTTGCATCGTCAACTGATAAACCGAAGTCACTAATAAAACGACTTTTCTTTGTGTCAGGCAACTCCGGTAATGTAGCTTTTATATCATCAACAAACTCTTGGTTTAGAATAATGGGAAGTAAATCGGGATCTGGAAAATATCTATAATCGTGGGCTTCTTCCTTAGAACGCATACTTCGAGTTTCATCTTTATCAGCATCATAAAGCCTTGTTTCCTGGGTGATTTCCCCATCATCTTCATAGATATCTATCTGGCGGCGTGCCTCGTGTTCAATGGCTGCCATTACAAATCGAACAGAGTTGATATTTTTTATCTCTGTTCTGGTACGAAGTGTTGTCTCTCCAAACGGCCGTACACTTACATTAGCATCACAGCGAAGCGAGCCTTGCTCCATATTTCCGTCACAAGTACCAAGGTAGCGCAGTATAGCGCGTAATTTGCGAACATATTCACCCGCTTCTTCAGGGCTCCTCAAGTCGGGCTTTGAAACAATCTCCATCAAAGCAACACCCGACCTATTGAGATCAATGAAGGTCATCTTTGGATCCTGGTCATGAAGTGACTTGCCGGCATCCTGTTCCATATGAAGGCGCTCAAGGCCTATTTTGCGAGGCCCTTCGGGCATATCAAGTGTTACAACCCCTTCACCAACAATTGGCTCTTGGAATTGTGAAATCTGGTACCCTTGTGGCAGATCAGCATAAAAATAATTCTTGCGCTCAAATACAGAATGTAAATTAATTTTTGCGTTTAAACCAAGACCTGTACGAACGGCTTGCTCGATACAAATCTTATTAATTACAGGCAACATTCCAGGCATGGCAGCATCGACAAGTGAAACCTGCGTATTCGGGGCAGCGCCAAATTCTGTCGCCGCCCCTGAAAATAATTTAGCCTTTGACATGATTTGAGCATGAACTTCAAGTCCAATTACAACTTCCCACTCCCCTGTTTCACCTTCGAGAGTATAGCTCATGCAAGACCCCGCAAAAATCTTGGTTTTGCTTCGAATTTTACAGCCGCCTCAAGAACACCGCCAACCCGGAAAAGAGTTTCCTCGTCAAACGGCTTGGTAATTAAATGTAAACCCAGTGGCAAACCTTCTTCTGACAATCCTGAAGGCACAGAAATCGCTGGTAAACCAGCGAGGCTCGCTGGCACTGTAAAAACATCATTCAAATACATCTGGATTGGATCATCCATTCGCTCACCAATTGCAAAAGCCGCTGAAGGAGTAGTTGGTGTCAGCATTACATCTACACTTTCGAAGGCCCGTTGAAATTCCTCCAAAATTAACGTTCGTAACTTCATAGCTTTGACATAATATGCATCGTAATAGCCGGCGCTAAGAACATATGTGCCAATCATAATTCGACGGCGGACCTCTTCTCCAAAACCAGCTCCCCTAGTGTTTTCATACATTTCATCAAGACTATCGCCAGGTATACGGAGGCCATACCGCACACCGTCATAGCGTGCGAGGTTTGAAGACGCCTCAGCAGGAGCGACAATATAATAAGTTGGCAAGGCGTATTTAGTGTGCGGCAGCGAAATCTCTATAAGCTCTGCGCCCGCTTCTTTTAAGACATTCACACCCTGCATCCATAACTTATCTACCTCGCCAGACAAACCGTCTAAACGGTACTCATTAGGAATACCTACACGCAGACCTTTAACATTTCCAGTCATAGCTGCTTCAAAATCTGGGATGGTTTGATTAACCGAAGTAGAATCTTTCTCATCATAACCTGCCATAAATCGCAACATTATAGCGGCATCTTGAACAGTGCGTGTCATTGGACCAGCTTGATCAAGAGAAGAAGCAAACGCCACCATACCCCATCGCGAACAACGCCCATACGTTGGCTTCATACCAACAATCCCAGCGAAAGAAGCTGGCTGACGGATTGAGCCGCCAGTATCAGAACCCGTCGCTGCAATGGCTAAATGTCCGGAGACAGCCGCTGCTGATCCCCCCGATGACCCCCCTGGCACTCGATCCTTACCATCATCTATTGACCAAGGGTTTTTGACAGCGCCAAAATAGCTCGTGATGTTTGCTGATCCCATTGCAAATTCATCCATATTGGTCTTGCCTAACATCACAGCTCCAGCATCTCGCAAATTTTGGGTAACCGAAGATTCATAAGGGGGCGTAAACCCCTCTAAAATATGGGAGCCTGCAGTTGTTTGAACACCTTCTGTACAAAATAAATCCTTAACTGCTATAGGGATACCATCCATACTGCCCAACGCATTTCCGCTCGCCCGACGAACATCTGACGCTGCAGCACGCTCGAGTGCAACTTCGGGGGTTTCAGTAATAAAAGAATTTAAATCACGTGCAGCCTCAATAGCATTAATATGAGCCTTGGTTAACTCAATGGAGGTATAGTCTCCTTTAGACAAGCCTTCGCGTGCTTCAGTTAAGGTTAAATTATTGAGGTTTATCACTATTCGATTACCTTTGGAACAGTAAAAAAATTGCGGCCATCATTAGGACGGTCTGGTGCATTTTGTAATACGCGTTCTGCATCATTGCCATCATTGACCTCATCAACACGGCTTGGCATCACCATATCAATAACACTTGTCATTGGATTAACATTATCGGTGTCGACTTCATTCAACTGTTCAATCCAGTCAAAAATATTTGTAAGTTCGTTAGCTAAATTTTCTGTTTCATCTTCAGACACTTTAATTCGCGCCAATTTAGCAATGTCTATAATGGTGGTCCTATCCAAGATACATATCCTCTAAAAAAACCAACGATTCTTGTGTGTTACTTAAAATGAGGGCGGAAACTACCATTGGGATGGCCTATCCGCAAGCCGAGAGACCAGGATTACATACACCTAATATTATCTTTTATTTTAAAAAATTATTACAAAGAAACAGTTAAATACAAATAAATTTGCAAAAGAGGATAACTAATTGTTGACCCTAATTTTAAATAGCCTACTATATGTAGTGGTTGATCAACTTTTTCGATTTAATGTTGTAAATCAAAAAGCAGATTGAGAGCCGATTGGAACATGGAAGTATCATCCAATACCGATATATCTTAGAGATTTTATATGGGTAACCCCATGTTTAATGAAATATATATTATTTATGTTGCAGTAACCCGCTACAAGCAAAAAAATCGGGTTGCGTCTAAGATGGCCCTCAAATATCAACCCAAATGAATGGGAGACTGGTTTATAAAGGTATTCGATTATTATTTTAGTCCATCATCTACACTTGGATCTTTCTTTTAATTTAATACATGCCAGCAAATAGTGGAGACGTCATAATATGGATGGCAATATGCTGAATTCGGTCCAAACGACAAAGGGTCCAAGAGTTGAAATAGATAACTCTCAAAATAAAAATCTTACGGATTTTGGGAAGGCCATACTAAAAGATAGATATTTACTGCCTGGTGAGAGCTATCAAGACCTTTTTGCGCGTGTAGCTAGTACATATGGCGATAATGACTTACATGCCCAGCGCATATACGGATATATGAGTAATCTATGGTTTATGGCGTCTACACCTGTTCTCAGCAATGGTGGAGCAGGCCGCGGACTACCAATTTCATGTTTTTTAAATGAGAGTAACGATAGCTTGGATGGTATTGTGGACCTTTGGACCGAAAATGTCTGGCTCGCATCAAACGGTGGGGGTATTGGCAGTTATTGGGGAAACCTGCGCTCAATTGGCGAGAATGTAGGACCATCCGGGGGTAAAACCTCTGGAGTAATACCGTTTATTCGTGTTATGGATTCTTTAACGTTGGCCATTAGCCAAGGCTCATTACGACGAGGATCAGCCGCGGTGTATCTGCCGGTTAATCATCCTGAAATCGAAGAATTCATTGAAATGCGCCGCCCAACTGGGGGGGATCCAAATCGCAAAGCACCTAACCTTCATCATGGTGTATTAATTAGCGATGCGTTCATGAGGGCCGTTGAAAACGACGAAGAATGGGGTCTGATTAGCCCTAAAGATCAGTCACCTGTTCGTAAAATAACTGCACGATCACTATGGATTAGACTTCTAACGGCCCGTGTCGAAGTAGGTGAACCGTACCTCATCTTCTCTGATACCGTTAATAAGGCAATTCCAGAGCACCATAAATTAGCAGGCCTTACCGTTAAAACCTCAAATCTTTGCAGTGAAATTACCTTACCAACCGGTATTGATCATCTGGGAAAAGAGCGAACGGCTGTTTGCTGCTTATCATCGCTCAACCTCGAGAAATACGATGAGTGGAAAGACAACCCAATATTTATCGAAGATGTCATGCGTTTCCTGGATAATGTTTTACAAGATTTTATTGATCAAGCACCTGACAGTATGGAAAAATCAAAATATGCCGCAATGAGGGAACGTTCTGTTGGCCTTGGTACAATGGGCTTCCACTCATTATTGCAAGCTAAGATGGTACCATTTGAAAGCGCCACCGCCAAAGCATGGAATTTCAAAATATTTCGAACTATTCAAGAAAGCGTTGATGCTGCCTCTAAAAAAATTGGTCTTGAGCGCGGCGCCTGCCCGGATGCGGCTGATTACGGGATGATAGATCGCTTTTCCAACAAAACAGCTATCGCACCAACGGCATCAATTTCAATCATCTGCGGTGGCACCAGCCCGGGTATTGAACCGATTAACGGTAATAGCTACATGCACAAAACACTCTCAGGTTCTTTCAATGTACGTAACCGCCATTTGAGTAAACTACTCAAAGAAAAAGGCTACGATAATGAAGAAACATGGAGTTCCATAACGGTAAATGAAGGTTCCGTGCAACATTTAGATTGCCTAAACCAAAATGAAAAAGACGTATTTAAAACAGCCTATGAATTAGATCAGCGCTGGATCATAGAGCTTGCTGCCGACCGGACGCCTTATATAGATCAAGCCCAATCGGTGAATGTGTTTTTACCCGCCGATATCCATAAACGTGACTTACATCAAATTCATTTTGATGCGTGGAAGCTGGGTATGAAAAGTCTTTATTACTGCCGTTCAAAATCAATCCAACGAGCTGAAGACGTCTCCACCAAAGAGGCCGGGTTCGTTAAGATGGCAATTAAACAAAATTATAGCCTTCCAATATCTAATCAAATTTCAACAGACTATGATGAGTGTTTAGCTTGTCAGTAGAAATTGACAGCAAAGCTCAAAAGGTTAATTAATAATGTCACTCCTGAATGCAAACCCAGTATATAAGCCATTTGCCTACCCTTGGTGCTACGATGCGTGGTTGATACAACAACAAGTCCACTGGTTGCCAGAAGAGGTGCCATTAGCTGACGATGTTAGAGATTGGCATGACAAGTTATCCGAGTCAGAACAACATTTAATGACCCAGATCTTTCGGTTCTTCACGCAATCAGATATCGAAGTCAATAACTGCTACATGCGGCATTATGCTCAGGTTTTTCAACCTACCGAGGTACAAATGATGCTGGCCGCTTTCTCTAATATTGAAACGGTTCACATTGCGGCCTACTCACACCTATTAGACACTATTGGAATGCCAGAAACAGAGTATTCTGCCTTCCTTCAATATAAAGAAATGAAAGATAAATTCGACTACATGCAAGGATTCAATGTTGGGTCAAATGAAGATATTGCCCGAACACTTGCTGTATTTGGTGGGTTCACCGAGGGCCTGCAACTTTTTGCTAGCTTTGCAATGTTATTGAATTTTCCTCGCTTTAATAAAATGAAAGGCATGGGCCAGATCATTACTTGGTCAGTGCGAGACGAAAGCCTCCATTGCCAATCGGCAATTAAACTATTTCACACATTTCTCTCAGAAAATCCCGAAGTGAATACACCAGAACTGGAGCGAGATCTTTATAACGCGTGTGAAACTATTATTACTCACGAGGATGCTTTTATTGACTTGGCGTTTGCCCTTGGCCCAGTTGAAGGTCTCACAGCTGATGATGTCAAATCTTATATCAGATACATCGCTGACAGGCGACTATCACAGTTACATCTTGAACCAGTATATAAAATTAATAAGCATCCATTACCATGGCTAGACGCCATGCTCAGTGCCGTGGAGCATGTTAATTTCTTTGAAAACAAAGCGACAGAGTATTCTAAAGCAGCCACTCAGGGAACATGGGAAGAGGCCTTCGACACTTTTTCCACAGCTCCATAAAGCAACGATAGGCCTTTCTCACGTATCTTTTATAAATTATCTTTGGTAATAGAATAGCGGGTAATACCTTAATAAAGATTCATAAATTGATTTAAAGCGAAACCCGACCAGCAATTTCAGGCGAACTCTCGGCATAACGAAAAGCTCGGAAGATCCAATTCGCTGTATCACCCATAAACGTCGGGTCAAATTTAGGGTTAACAAACTCCCAAACTATTTCTTTTTCTGCAGTAACCTCAAAAATTCTGCCAAAAGAGCCTTCACATATTAATGTATTACCAGTCGTCAGACGTTCCGCACCACTAATATGGTGAGAATAAAAGAAATTGCAGGGATCATCACGATACTCCCAAACTACTTCATTCGTATGCGGATTAAACTCGGTAATATAAGAATGCGGGTGTGGAATTGGTGTATTCATGCCATTAGCAAAAAGCATAATATTTCCATTGTCTAACATCTGGCAGTCATGTTGATGACCCCAGCTATCATCCCTACGCTCCCATTTAAATTTTTTCGTTTCACGGTCTATGATTGCAACCAAGTTAATCTGGCGTAGGCTGATCAATATATCGCCATTATCCAATGGGAAGGTCGTATTACACCACGCAAATACACGACGAGGACAAAGCGGATGTAATTCGTATTTTTCAATTTCCATATCTGAATATGCGTGCCATTCCCATACAACGTCTCCATCAGGCGTTACTTCTTTAATAAAATCACCTACAATTCCCTCCGGCATCTCTGTTCCCGGCATACCGCCCTTAACACGCTTTGCCGCTTCTTCCGGTATTATTTCCCATCCAGCATAAAGTATGTTGCCATTAGAGAGTTTTCGTAAATCATGATGCTGCCAGTCATCACGATATTCCATAATTATATTATTATCCCAATCAACTTCGCGAATAAGTCCGCCTTTAGCCCCTCCTTTAAACGGCGGACCACCATCTGTACATGCAGAATAAAATAAATTTCCATTAGGTAGCAATCGAGCGTAGCCGCCAGGATTGCCTGGCAAATCCCATTCATGAACAACATCACCGTCCATATTGATTAAAGATGTTTTTTTATCCCAGAGAGGCGAATAAAGGGTAAAACCTTGTGTTGCTTTTTCTTGATTGTTAACCCTTACACCAAAACTTCTAGGTCGCATGATCTTTCCTTCCCAAAATAATTATCTTTATTTCAACTGCTAATTTTTAACATTTAACGCAATTTTGGAATTAGAAAAATCATATTTTTTCAACAAATGAAACTTTTTTCTCAATATCTATTAAAAACGTTCGAATTTTAAAGATTTGGGACTATTCTAATTTTATGAACAACCAACTTTCATACAAAACCATTTCAGAGATGATTAGACATCTGCCAGGTGGGGCTCGCCTGCTCGGTCTAGATGTTGGCACTAAAACCATAGGGCTAGCGATTTCAGACAGTAATTTTAAAGTCGCGGTGGCAGTTGACACAATTCGTCGCACCAAATTCACAAGAGATTTAGAGCAACTTAAAGAAATTATCGAAAACCGTTCTATTGGTGGCTTGGTTATTGGTCTACCTATCAGTATGGATGGAACGGAGGGTCCGGCTTGTCAGTCTATTCGTCAATTTAGCACCAATGTAATTAACCAAATTGAAATTGGTATCACTTTCTGGGATGAACGTTTATCAACTTCAGCGGTCCAACGATTTCTTACTAGCGAGGCAGATATAACCCGAAAACAAAGAAGCCGGGTAGTCGACAAATTAGCTGCCACTTATATTTTACAAGGAGCCATCGATTCTCTCCCAACATCACCTAACAGCCGGTAAAATAAAATGTTATTTCTTCACCACATTTACTTGCCCTAATCGGAAGTCAGCCCTATAGTCCACTTTTAATGGCAAGTAGCCCAAAAATATTAGCTTATCCCCATCGCCATTTACTTGGTATAGAGGGGCTTTCAGTTGGTGAAATTTCCTGTATTTTAGACAAATCTGATCAATATGTTGCACAGAATAGACGTGCCGATAAGAAAGTCGACCTCCTACACGGCCGAACAATAATTAATCTCTTTTTTGAGGACTCTACTCGCACGCGAACATCATTTGAGCTAGCAGGCAAACGATTAAGCGCTGACGTAATTAATATGTCGGTAGGCACTTCCTCCGTAAATAAGGGAGAAACCCTGATTGATACAGCATCAACCCTCAACGCGATGCACCCTGAGGTGTTAGTTGTCCGTGCAGGCTTATCTGGAGCCGTCCAATTACTAGCAGAGAAAGTTAATTGCGCCGTCATTAATGCAGGCGATGGCAGCCATGAACATCCAACACAAGCGCTCCTGGATGCACTGACAATAAAACGACGCAGAGGCACTCTACAGGGGCTTAAAATCGCTATCTGTGGCGATATCTTGCATTCACGAGTTGCTAGATCAAACATTTATCTTCTAGTAACAATGGGCGCTCAAGTGAGATTGGTTGCCCCAATGACCCTCATTCCATCAGGTGCTAAAAATTTAGGTGTCAAAATATTCCATAATATGAAAGAGGGGTTAAATGGTTGCGACATTGTAATGATGTTGCGACTTCAGAATGAGCGCATGCACGGGAATTTTTTTCCATCTATACGCGAATATTTCCATTTCTTTGGATTAGACTACGAAAAACTATCTGTCGCTAAACCCGACGCGCTAATAATGCATCCGGGTCCTGCCAACCGCGGTGTAGAAATTGATTCAGAAGTTGCTGATGATTACAGCCGAAGCGTAATCCGAGAGCAGGTTGAGATGGGGGTTGCCGTCCGAATGGCTTGTCTCGACATTTTATCAAGAAACCTTCAGAGAGAATTAATGGAGGCCAAAGCATGACTGGCTATTGGACCGCCGCCCAGCCAGATGAGGCCTTAGGCCTGAAGGCTTATACAAACGTGCGTCTTCTTGACCCCAAATCGAAACTCGACATAGTTTGCGATAGCACTGGTGGATTGCTTACAGATGGAAAACGGATTTCTAATATAGGCCCAAATATTTTTAAAAATGGCATACCGAAGAATGCTGAAGAAATTGATGGGGAAGGTTTTTGTTTAAGTCCCGGCCTGGTTGATATTCGTGTGCAGGTTCGTGAGCCTGGCTACGAGCATAAAGGCACGATCGAGAGTGCTGGGCGCGCCGCGACCGCAGGCGGCGTAACAACAATGGTTTGCCTGCCAAACACAAAACCTATTATTGCAGATATGTCACAAGTCGAATTTGTAGCTCGCAGAGCACGCAAAATAGGCCTGTCAAAAATTTATCCTTATGCGGCTCTAACCAAAGATTTAAAGGGTGAAGAACTAACTGAGATAGGCATTCTTGCTGAAGCCGGCGCCATGGCTTTTACTGATGGAGACCGAGCAATTGCTAACGCGCAGGTCTTGCGACGAGCCCTCAGTTATGCCCGAACGTTTAATCTTCTGATTGTTCAACATCCGGAAGAACCGAGTTTAGTTCCACCGGGAGGCATGAATGCTAGCGAAACGGCTACCAGGCTCGGCCTTCCTGGAATTCCGAGAGAAGCTGAAATTATAATTGTTGAGCGTGATTTACGCCTAGTTGAAATGACAGGTGGCAAACTTCATTTTGCCCATATTTCGACGGGAGAGGCTGTTGATGTTATTCGAAAAGGCAAAGCGCGCGGATTGAATATTACTTGTGATACTGCCCCCCCCTATTTTGCACTGAACGATCAATCGATTGGTAATTATCGCACTTTCGCCAAGCTCTCACCACCGCTGCGTTCAGAAGATGACCGCAAAGCAATCATTGCCGGTCTTAAAGATGGCACTATTGACGTAATTGCGAGTGACCACACTCCTCAAGATGCAGATAGTAAACGCTTACCATTCACTCAAGCTGAATCCGGAGGTGTAGGCCTAGAAACCTTGCTAGCAGTAAGTCTGGACCTTTATCATAACGGTGAAATGTCATTACTGGACACACTAGGAAAGATTACCCATGTGCCAGCGGTGCTTTTCAATTTATCTGCGGGAACCCTCGCCAAAGACGCGGCGGCGGATCTGATGTTATTTGATCCTGAACGAGGTTGGCAGGTCAAAGATACCGATCTTGTAAGTAAGGCCAAGAACACCCCATTCGATCTTCGTTTGGTGCAGGGTGTTGTGATGCGTACAGTTATTGATGGCCGTACAGTTTTTCAACATGAAGAAGCTTAAATAAATGCTGGAAAATGGGATTGCTATGATTTCGCCGTCACACCTTGTAGTTACGGCCCTAGCTTACCTTCTAGGTTCAATTCCCTTTGGTTTAGTTCTGACACGGTTATCAGGATTAGGTGATATCAGGGAATTCGGTTCTGGTAATGTTGGAGCAACTAACGTACTTAGAACAGGTAGTAAAAAACTTGCTCTTTTAACATTATTACTAGACTCAGGTAAAGGTGGCTTCGCCGTGTTACTTGCCTACCATGTCTACCCAAGCAGTGAAAATGGGTTTGAACTTAGCATCTTCGCAGGCATCGCCGCTGTGATAGGCCATAACTTCCCAATCTGGTTACGATTTCAGGGGGGTAAAGGTGTTGCAACCACGCTCGGAACATTACTTGCTATCGCCTGGCCAGTTGGAATAACCACCTGCATTACTTGGGTCATCGCAGCAGTAATCTTCAGGTACTCCTCGTTAGCCGGCATTATTTCTATAGTCGCATCACCATTTTACGCACTGTATCTAGACCGAGAAGAAATTTTCGTTCTTGCTTCATCCCTGGCAATTCTTGCTATCATTCGTCACCATGCAAATATCCGCAAACTAATTACCGGCAACGAGAAAAAAATTGGCGCGCCAAATTAACTATTGGTCGGTAAAGTACGAATTGAGAAAATTTTACGATTAACACCCAAATTCTATTTCAGTACAATTTTAATCTATTAAAAAAATTATAAAGCACTGGAACAAAGGGAATAATATGCTCTAATCGAACCAACTACAGAAACAATTAAGTCGACCCTATAAGAAAAAAAATTTAATTACTTTACGAGTTAGTGTTGACGAAATCATTTGGCGGTGCCACATGTCCACTGCAGTGATGCCGACAGTCCTGTAAATTTGATTTTTACAGATCATTTTGGAGGCCATCAAAACAACTGTGTCGAATTTATTAGCTAACTAGAAAATTAAAAATGTCGAATGTTGTAATTGTCGAATCGCCATCAAAAGCGAAAACTATTAACAAGTATTTAGGTGAGGACTATAAAGTTCTCGCAAGTGTTGGCCATATCCGTGACTTGCCATCCAAAAACGGTTCCGTAAATCCAGATGAGAATTTTAACATGATTTGGGAAACCAGCGGTAAATCTCAAAAACAGATCAAAGAAATTATAGCCGCCATGAAGGGCGCAGATCGCTTATATCTTGCAACTGACCCAGACCGTGAAGGCGAGGCAATTTCTTGGCATGTACAAGAAGTTCTAAACGAAAAAAAATTATTAGAAGGGGTCGACGTTAAACGTGTTGTGTTCAACGAGATCACCAAGACAGCTATTTTAGATGCATTCAATCATCCTCGTGAATTAGATAAAGAATTAGTCGATGCCTATCTCGCGCGCCGGGCACTAGATTATCTCGTTGGTTTTACACTTTCGCCGGTCTTGTGGCGAAAATTACCCGGAAGTCGTTCGGCTGGGCGTGTACAATCTGTAGCGTTACGCATGATCTGTGAGCGTGAAACAGAAATAGAAGCGTTTAACCCAGTTGAATATTGGTCTGTCAAAGTGGCGTTTGAAAAATCATCGGGTCAGTCCTTTAATGCAAATCTTACACATTTAAATGGGGAACGGCTCGATAAACTAGATCTTAAGAATGAACAAGATGCGCAAAATGCCGTTACAAAAATAAAAGCATCAAACTTTACTGTCTCTAAAGTTGAAAAAAAACAGTCAAGACGCAATCCTGCTCCACCGTTCACCACGTCAACCCTCCAACAAGAGGCCGCACGAAAACTTCATTTTGGCGCAAAAAAAACTATGCAGACCGCGCAACGCCTCTATGAAGGGGTAACACTCAATGGAGAAACTACAGGTCTCATAACATATATGAGGACAGATGGCGTATCAATTTCTCAAGAGGCCATCACTGGGATCAGAGATTATGTCAGTAGTGCCTATGGCTCGAAGTATATACCAGCTAACCCACGCGTTTATACAACCAAAGCTAAAAATGCTCAAGAAGCCCACGAGGCAGTGCGTCCGACCGATATAAAACGCTTGCCAAAAGACCTTACTATGCTGGACGAAGATCAACGGAAATTATATCAATTAATTTGGAATCGGACGGCAGCCAGTCAAATGGAACAAGCTGTGCTTGATCAAGTTGCCGTCGACATAAGGCCCCAGGGCACCTCCGGAATCGATAATGAAATTACCTTACGATCCACAGGCTCCATCATCGCCTTTGATGGTTTCCTGCGTGTATATCAAGAAGGTAAAGATGAAAAGAGAGATGGAACGCACGACGATCAAGATGATAAAGAACGAATACTGCCTCCACTCAAAGAAGGCGAAAGCTTAAACCAAAACCAGGTATTTCCAGAACAACATTTTACTCAGCCACCACCAAGATTTTCAGAGGCGAGTTTGGTTAAAAAACTTGAGGAACTTGGAATTGGACGCCCGTCAACTTATGCATCAATTATTTCGGTTTTACAGGACCGTAATTATGTACGTGTCGAAAATCGCCGGTTTTTCTCAGAAGATCGGGGCCGTTTGGTGACAGCATTTCTCTCTAGCTTCTTTAGCCAATATGTAGAATATAGTTTTACTGCTGATCTTGAAGAAAAACTCGATAAAATCTCTGATGGTAAACTAGACTATAAATCCGTCCTGCTTGATTTCTGGACCCATTTCAAAACAGCTGTAGATGGAACTGCGGATTTACGCGTGCGTGAAGTCCTTGATGTTCTTAATGATATCTTAGGCCCACATTTTTTTCATGATAATGGCGATGGCAATCCACGCCAGTGCCCATCTTGTCCCGAAGGTGAATTGAGCCTAAAACTAGGCCGTCACGGTGCTTTTATAGGCTGCTCGCGCTATCCCGATCCCTCGGTGACGGAGATGGCACTGAAATTACAGATAATGGCCCCAAAGATCTTGGTAAACACCCAGAACTTGGTTTTGATATTACCCTCCGGCGCGGACCCTATGGTTTTTACATACAACTTGGGGAAGGTGAAGGCAAAAAAAAACCTAAAAGAAGTTCCCTCACAAAAGCGATGGACCCTAGCGAAGTTGATTTAAAAATGGCCCTAAAGCTACTTGAATTGCCTCGCGACGTTGGTGTTTACCCAGAGACGGGCCAAATGATAACAGCTGGGATCGGACCTTTCGGACCATTTATTAAATTAGCCGGCACCTATGTGTCTCTTAAAGAAGATGATGTTCTAACAATCGGCCTTAACCGAGCTTGTGATCTACTAGCAAACGCGCCAAAAAAACCCGAACCCCGTGAAGTTGGCATACATCCCCGAACCAAAAAACCTGTGATGATGCGCTGGGGTCGCTGGGGGCCATTTGTTCAACATGGCAAAATTAAAGCTAATATGCCCAAAGATATGAAAAAACCAAAAGGTGATGAAGACGAGCAAGAAACTCCGGGTTTGGAATTAGCCCTAACCTGGCTCGCCGCCAAAGGAGATAAGACTAAAGCCAAGAATAAAGCGGGAGCCAAAAACAAAGTATCTAAGAAAAAAGCTTCCACTAAAAAGAATACTTCAGAAAAGCCTTTAGGTGAAATACCAATCATTGTGCCTGAGCCAGCAGACAGTCAAATCGATACAGAATCGTGATGAAAACCGGCAAGAAACCGGCAGTCCTAATCGAACCGAATAAAATAATCGATTTTCTCAATAGCCACCGGGAGGCTGTTGGCATTCGAAATATTATGATCGGAATTGGTACCAAAGACCGCGATAGTGTCAAACAGGTCGTTAAGAATCTTGAAAAAACTGGCAAAATTGAGCGAACCCATGGCAAAAAATATATTGCATCGGGACGCCTACCTCGGGTCACTGTAATTGAAGTGACCGGCACCGATGAATATGGCGATGTTATTGCGACGCCCCTTAACTGGGATTACAACGATGCTCCTCCTCAAATATATGTAAAACCCATCAAAAGGGGTAAATCGCGTCAAGCAGCCCTCGGCAAGGGTGACCGATGCCTCGCGCGGCTTCAAACCAATAAAGACAATAGCTATAATGCCTCAATTATCAAAAGGATTGGCTTAGCCCCAAAAACTATTCTCGGAATTTACGAAGAAGATTCCACAGGGGGTATAGTAAAACCAACTGACCGCAAATATCGTTTTCACTTCGCCGTCACACCTGAAGAAGCAAATAACGCTATGCCGGGTGATTTAGTTGTTGTTGAAATCCTAACTGGGAAAAAACTTGGTCGAGGTTCAGCAAAAATTATAGAGGTTTTAAATATTAATCAGCCTTCTAATACTAAGGGCGATCAGCCCTACACCAAAATTGCCCTTTATGATCACAATATTCCCTTCAGGTTTAGTAATCTTGCAATTGAGGAAGCAGGTAATGCAAAGCCAACGCCACTCGATAAACGTGATGACCTTCGAAGTATTGCATTGATTACAATAGATGATGAGGATGCCAGAGATTTTGACGACGCTGTTTTTGCCGAACCAGATGCCGATAACAAAAATTCTGGTGGCTGGCACCTGATTGTAGCAATTGCGGACGTTGCTTGGTACGTCCGACCCGGTGATGAACTCGATAAGACGGCTTTCGAACGTGGTAATTCGGTCTATTTTCCAGATCAAGTCGTACCAATGTTGCCTGCGGAGCTATCAAATGGCTGGTGTTCCCTTAAGCCAAATGAGGAGCGGCCCTGTTTGGCAGTTCACATGTGGATAGATAAAAACGGACGGACACTACGCCACCAATTCGTACGCGGGCTGATGAAATCGCACGCCAGACTAACTTATAATCAAGTTCAAGCTGCAGTCGACGGTACTTTAGATAATCTAACAGCCCCATTATTTGACACCGTCATCAAACCACTTTACTGCGCATACGATGCACTGAGCCGTGAACGTTTAGATCGAGAGCCGCTTGATCTTGATCTACCCGAAAAAAAAATTGTCCTGGATAAAGAAGGTAAAGTCCAAGAAGTTCAGGCCCGTCTCCGACTTGCTAGTCATAAACTAATCGAAGAATTCATGATTGCAGCTAATGTTGCTGCCGCTGTGACTTTAGAAAAAGAAAAACAACCTTGCCTCTATCGAATTCATGATGAACCACCAGCAAAAAATCTAGAAAGCTACCGAAACTTTATAAAAGGGATCGGCTATAAATTATCCAAAGGCCAAGTTCTAATGCCACGTAATTTCAATCAAATTCTCAGACAAGCCAAAGATGATGATTTCTATGAAGCCATCAGTCAAATGACCCTACGTAGCCAATCTCAAGCGACATATACTGGTAATAATGTTGGCCATTTTGGTTTAGCTCTGCGAAAATATTGCCATTTTACCTCGCCAATCCGCCGCTATGCAGATCTAATTGTCCACCGCGCAATCATCTCAGGGTTAAAGTTAGGGGCAGGAGCTTTAAGTAAAGATCCCATCAATACCGATGAAATTGGAACCCATTTAAGCGTTACCGAGCGTCGAGCTGCAGTCGCCGAACGTGATGTCATTGACCGTTTCTCAGTTGCCTACTTATCTAATAAAATTGGCAATACCTTTAGGGGTAAAGTAAACGGAGTTACAAAATTTGGTCTATTTATCACCTTGGATGAGACTGCCGCTGACGGATTAGCACCCATTAGATCCCTACCTGACGACTATTACGATTTTGATGAAAAGCGGATGACCCTAAAAGGCACCCGTAATGGAAAAGTTTTTTATTTAGGAATGGACGTACTAGTTATTTTAAAAGAAGCCAACCCTATTTCAGGGTCGTTAGTTCTAAAAATTATTGACCCCGCAGAGTTTGGCAAGAAAACAAGAAAATAGATATAGGCGAATAAAAACAAAAATATAAACTCAAAAAAGATGACTAGTGAGCAAAAGTAATCCACAATGTCAACGATGAAAATTTATGATTTCATACTCAACCGTCGATGGCCGTATAAACAAACAAGTACAATTTTTTTTATTTTTTTTTAACTGCCTGTACAACGCAAACGAAGGAAACTGTACTAGCCCCTGAAAATATACAGGGTAGGCTCGCGGTCAATACCTTTTCAATGGGATTTCGTCAAATCTCAGAGAGGTACATTGAAAATATCTCAGTCGCAGAACTTGCTATTGAAGGCCTCCGAGGCCTAGCCACCATAGATCCCACCATTCAAATTGATAAAAACCACAAGACGGTTAGCATTGAATCAAGTATAATACAGAAACACATCTATACAGCTCCAACTAGTAATGACGCCCTCGGCTGGGCTAAATTAATAGTAGCTGCAATCAGTGATAGTAAAAATGAGTCAGATGCCTTCAAGCTAACTAAGATGACACGATTTTACGAATCGATCTTTGATGGTAGTTTATCCTCACTTGATGCTTTTTCTCGCTATACCGATGAGAAAAACGCCCAGGAAAATAGAGAGAAAAGATCAGGATTTGGTGGCATTGGCATTCGCTTTAAACATACTCAACAGGGTGTTATTGTTACCCAAGTATTTGCAGAAACCCCAGCATTCCGCGCAGGAATAAAGTCAAAAGATATCATAACCCATATAGATAACAGTTCTTTAACTGGCATAAAACATAGTGAGACTTTAAAATTTTTACGTGGTAAAATTGGTTCGATTATCGATATAAAGATTTTACGACCCACCATTAGCACATTGAAAGTAATTGATTTTCATTCCTTTAAAATTTCAATAAGGCGAGATCGTATTATCGTACCGACGACTTCTTATTCGGTACGCAATGGTGTTCTTTATATTAAAATAAGCAGTTTTAATGATCGTACGTCCAAACACTTAGCCAACGACCTCACTAAAGGTCTAGAGGAAGTCCTTGCAAAATCTACAAAGAAAGCCAAGGGTATCATATTAGATCTAAGGGGTAACCCAGGGGGATTATTAAAACAAGCTGTGAAGGTATCAAATCTTTTTTTAATTAAAGGTAGAATTATTTCCACAAGGGGACGGCATCCTGGGAGTAGTAATGACTATGAAGCTCATGGCATAGATCTTACAGAAGGACTGCCTCTTGTCGTATTAATCAACGGCCGGTCCGCCAGCGCAGCCGAGATTGTGGCAGCAGCATTGCAAGATCACGCACGTGCTATTGTGATCGGATCCACATCTTTTGGAAAGGGAACTATCCAAACCGTGATTAGGCTACCAAATGATGGGGAAATGGCCGTAACTTGGTCTCGTTTCCGGGCTCCGTCAGGATATTTTCTCCATAAGCTGGGCGTACCTCCATCAATCTGCGTGACAGGATCAGAAAAATTAATAGCGACGGAATACATCCAAAAAGCACTTAAACAGGCAGATCGGAATACAGAAACACTCAGGGCTTGGCATGCTACAACTATTAACCAGAAATTAGAAAGGGATCGTCTAAAAACAATTTGTCCAACCACGCACAAAAAAAGTCCAATCGATATAGAAATAGCTGAGAAATTACTAATTGATGTAGCACTTTATCAAAGGGTTAAAGCTCTAAGTCCGTCAATTGCTTCAGTGAATAATTAGTGACGCCATAATAGTTGACAGGGGCGCCCGGATCGCTATTGTTCGCCACCTTATTAATAAGAGAAAACGAAAGTTGAGATATGGCTAAGTCAGCAACAGTTTTAATAAAACTCGTGAGCACAGCTGATACTGGGTTTTACTACGTAACCAAAAAAAATCCGCGCAACCAAACGGAAAAAATGGAATTCCGCAAATACGATCCGGTCGCGCGAAAACACGTACTCTTTAAAGAAGGTAGGATCAAATAAATAGCGAGATGGATAGGGTCGCTTTTGCTACCCTTTTTTTGGATATTTAGCAGGTTACAACACTCAAAGGACGTCTGACGCTTGAAACTACTGAAGAAAGTGCCTTATGGTTTTAATTAAGTGATTTACGGACATTGGTTTAGAAATATAACTATCAAAACCACATTCTATAATATTTTTCTTATCACCTTTCATAACCAAAGCAGTAACAGAAATAATTCAAATGTCTTTCCTTTTGTTTTATAATTTGATCATTCTAACAATCTCAAATCCAGAAATATTTGGTAATTTAATATCCGTCAAAATTAAGTCAGGACAATATTTCTCCACCATCGTGACGGCTTTGATACCATTTTATTTTTTAATGTGTGATATCCATGCGTCTGCAAAAAGTCATTAAAATATTTTAGGTTTAGATCATTATCCTCCACTATTAATATAGTTTTAGTCATCGTTCCGATAATCCAAAAATATTTACTGTTAATGTTAATTGGCATATCGACAAGAAAAATTATATTATCTTAACCATCAAACTAAAGTTGTAATAATAAAAGTAGAATTGGTTTTGACTTCGATATTAAAAAATTTAAAAAGAGCCATTGATTGTCAAGAAATATTTTTTAATATTACTTTTCTGCTGAATCGCAATAAACTATGTAAAATTAAAATTGGCTGATAAGCTTGCGCCAATTTAGTCACAAGATTATGTTTCTATTATGTCAAATAATCAGTCATCTGCATCTTCTTCAGACGATATAGACCCTACCGTCCAACAAATTACTGCGGTAGTTCCGTGCTATCGTGAAAAAAATCAAATTTTGGATGTGCTGAAGAAATTTGATTCTACTATTAAACACATAATAGTTATTGATGATGCTTGCCCCGAGAAAACAGGGGAGTTTGTCCGTAATAATAACAATGATAGACGTGTGCAGGTAATTACCCACGAGGAAAATCAAGGTGTTGGTGGCGCGACTATCACGGGTTACGCAAAGGCGATTGAACTCGGCACCGATATTATCGTCAAAGTAGACGGTGATGGACAAATGGATCCTGCCATGATCAAAACTTTAATCAAACCTATTCAACGAGGTGAGGCCGATTATGCAAAAGGTAACCGGTTTTATAGGCTCAACGGGCTCTCTAAAATGCCCCCACTAAGATTGATTGGTAATTTAGTACTTTCTTTTGCGTCTAAAATGTCAAGCGGCTACTGGAAAATTTTTGATCCAACAAACGGCTTTACAGCAATACATGGGAAAGTGGCTCAAGAACTACCTCTGGATAAATTCCACAAAGGTTATTTTTTTGAATCTGATATGTTATTCCAGCTAAACATGTCACGAGCCGTAGTTGTTGATGTGCCAATCCAAGCTATTTACGGCAATGAGAAAAGTAACCTAAAAATTTCTCAAGTGTTGTTACTTTTTTCAGCCAAGCATGTTAAAAATTTTTTTCGGCGAATCGTCTATAATTATTTTTTACATGATTTTAGTATTGCATCCATTGAATTAGTCACTGGCCTAATTTTTATTGCCTTTGGTTCAATATTTGGTGGAGTCGAATGGTACAAAAGTTCAATTTCCGGGATAACCGCAACAGCCGGTACGGTTATAATAGCTGCTCTTCCATTATTGGTTGGCAGTCAACTTATTATTAGTTTCTTGAATTTTGATGTTCATAATCAACCCGATCAACCACTTCATCGAAACCTATAATGATCGTCGAAAAATGCACAATATTTTATTGTTGAATCAACAAATCACGAAACCATCTCAGCTAAATCGATAACATTTTTTTTCGTTCTAGATTTTGATCAAATTTTAAATGAAATACTAGTGTCTCTAACCTTATATCTAATACAGTTTCTTACCAACTATTCTTCATTACACAATAATTAGTGGGTTTGATAAGAAAAATAGTTGATTAAAACCTATGCTAATTTTGTAAATTATAATGCAACGTGTCAGAATAACTTTTATAAATAGATAGAATTGACTTACTCGGCATAAAACTCCTTTTAGAACGCATATAAAATGGACAGTACCGAATGAATGAAAATACCCATATGGGGCTATTACCAACGGGTCTAGCTGATATTCTGCCACCAGAAGCAGAGTTTGAGGCGCAAATTACGGAAATCTTGATGGCGTCATTTGCCCAATACGGCTATGAACGCGTCAAACCACCCCTGATAGAGTTTGAAGACATTCTATTAAGTGGTAGCGGCATTAAAATGGCAAAACAAACGTTTCGCATGATGGACCCAATTTCCCAGCGGATGCTGGGTGTTCGCGCTGATATGACATTACAAATTGCACGCATAGCTTCTACGCGCCTCGGCGATATGCCACGTCCCATACGGTTGAGTTATGCGGGACAAGTTCTACGTGTAAAGGGATCAAATCTACGTCCTAAACGCCAATTTGGTCAAATTGGTATCGAAGTAATCGGCTCTCTTTCACCGCAAGCAGACGCTGAAATTATACTCATGGCAGCCGAAGCGTTGTCCAATCTAGGGATAGCTAACCTATCGGTTGACCTGTGTTTACCTACTTTGATTCCCGCTATCTGGGAATCACTTAAAATTGACTCCACCACAATGGTTAACAAGCTTTTAGTTGCTCTTGATCACAAAGATGTACCCGCTATCGAGATGCTTGAAAAAGGATTAGGCAAAAAAACACGCAACATATTTTCTTCTTTAGTAAAAGCTGTGGGTCCAGTTGATAAAGCCTTAGAGACTTTAAAAAAAATAAACCTACCGAAGAAGGCCGCTGCCGAGTTAAATAAACTTTCTGATATTATTGTCTGCTTAAAAGATCGAGCGCCAAATTTAACAATAACTATCGATCCTGTCGAAACCCGCGGTTATGAATATCATACAGGTGTGACATTCACATTCTTCGCCTTAAATGTTAGAGGTGAAATTGGGCGAGGGGGGCGTTACTTAGTAAATGACGTTAATAGAGATAAAGTGCCTGAAACAGCAACCGGCGCCTCTCTTTATGTAGATACAATTTTGCGTGCTCTCCCAACGCCTAAAAAAAGGGATCGTGTTCTCATATCATCATCAAAACCAGAAGTTGCACTCAAATTGCGAAAAGACGGATGGATAACAGTTGAACATTTTAATGAAAATAAATTAAATAATAGAGCGCAAGCTAAAAAATTTGATTGTACCCATTTTTGGAATGGCAAAAAAATCGTTCCTGTTGAGAATTCATAGAGGAAAATAATTATATGGCGAATGTCGTTGTCGTTGGCGCCCAGTGGGGTGACGAAGGAAAAGGTAAAATCGTTGACTGGCTCTCTGAGCGTGCCAACGTAGTAGTGAGGTTCCAGGGGGGCCATAATGCTGGCCACACATTAGTTATTGACGGTACAACCTATAAACTCAGCCTTCTTCCTTCAGGTATTGTACGTCCTGACAAACAATCAGTCATCGGTAATGGTGTGGTATTAGATCCATGGGCCTTATTGCAGGAAATTGAAACCCTTAGAGGTCAAGGTGTAGAGGTCAGTCCTGCTAACTTATCAATTGCAGAAAACGTTTCACTGATCTTACCTCTTCATTCAAGGTTGGATAAAGCTAGAGAAGAAGCTTTGGGCGACACGAAAATAGGTACGACTGGCCGGGGTATTGGCCCAGCTTACGAAGATAAGGTCGGCAGACGCGCGATTAGAGCGGGCGATCTGGCAGATCAGGATACATTAGAAGAACGGGTAGATAATATGCTGCTGCATCACAATGCATTAATGCGAGGACTTAGCTTTCCGGAAATAAACAAAAAAGAGATTCTTGAACCACTTCTTGAAGTCGCTCCAAAAATTCTTCCTTTTGTCAAAACTGTTTGGCTTCAATTAGATGAAGCCCGACGTGAGGGAAAGCGGATCCTTTTTGAGGGTGCGCAAGGGGCCATGCTCGATATTGATCATGGAACCTACCCATTTGTAACCTCCTCTAATACAGTTGCAGGCGCAGCCCCAGTTGGTTCGGGCCAAGGTGCCAAACAAACCAGCTTCAACCTTGGTATTACCAAAGCTTATACAACAAGAGTGGGATCTGGGCCTTTTCCAACGGAACTAAATGATGAAATTGGTCAAAAATTAGGAGAACGCGGTCATGAATTTGGCACGGTAACTGGTAGAAAACGCCGTTGTGGTTGGTTTGATGCTGTTATGGTACGACAATCCATTAAAATCAGCGGTATCACAGGGATAGCTTTAACAAAACTAGATGTACTGGATGGCTTTACTGAATTAAAAGTTTGCACTGGCTATAAACTAGAGGGAGAAGCAATAGACCACTTCCCAGCCTCAATTGTCAGGCAATCAAGAGTAGCACCAATTTTTGAGAGCCTTGAAGGATGGTTAGAACCCACATATGGGGCACGATCTTGGGCCGATCTTCCAGCACCAGCTGTTAAATACATAAGACGTATTGAAGAATTGATAGAAACGCCAGTAGCCTTACTCTCGACGAGTCCAGAACGAGATGATACAATTTTGGTAAAAGACCCTTTTGATAATTAAAATAATTTAAATTTACTAATGCTGTAAAAATGTATAGAAGGGTTGGCGGTCGCTTAAAAGAATTTTAGGTGTAAATTTTATATATAAGTATTATGAAGATTTTTTTTATTTTATAATATAAATATATAAGTAATTATGGATCCCGCTAAGCAATGAAAAATTGGATTAAACCTGACGCTAGAAGAGTGATCAGAATTTATGGGTGATACATCAGCAGAATTAGAAAAAAAATCGGGGTCAGGTCTTGACCCTAATGCAAGCGTGTTGTCTGACAATACCATAGGCCCAGAATCACAAAAAACAGAGCATCAGAATTCTTCATCAGAAGAAGCTCCGACTGACAACACGAATACCAACAACCCCAAAAAAATAATGCCGGACGATCCAGATCAATTGGATACCCGGCTCCCCAAACTACAAACAGCTGCCAATAATTCATCGCCTTCGTCTTTAAATAACCGTTATGATATTTATCCAGGAAATCCATTACCTGAATTTAATTCACCATCAGCAAGAGCTTTTAAAGTTGAAGATCGAATGCAACCTCAACTCAAGCTATTTGGGTTAATTTGTATTCCTGGTCTACCTATAAGATTAAGTGAAATTGAAAAAATCTCCGGTAAAGTGCTGCCAGGCAACCTCAATCTTATTTCCTTTGGCAATATAAATTGGCCCATCTTGAAGCAAAAATGCCTTGTCCTAATTTTTAAGAGTCCATTAGGTCAACGTATCGATAAATTTTTCCAGTCAAAACAAACTCAAAATATAAAAAAAATAGATGCTATTAACCTTATTGCAAAGACTGGTATTACCTCCCTTTTCAGTCTGCGGGAACGTCAATTAACCAATCGTAGTATCCGGCCTGATAATATATTCTTTGCTGATGCTGATCGCGAAGAGATTGTCTTTGGCGAATTTGTAACTTCGCCTCCAGGTTTTGACCAACCCATTGTATATGAAACAATCGAAAGAAGTATGGCGGGAGAAGGCGGAAGAGGGCAAGGCACACTAGATGATGATATTTATGCGCTAGGGGCGACTTTAGCCTTCCTTCTTCAGAACCAATTCCCTTTTCGTGGCAAATCCAATGAACAAATTATTTTCTCTAAAATAACTTTGAATAGTTATCAGGCTCTTGTTGGGAAAAAATTACTAACTAGGGACCTTTCGGGAGTAATTCGAGGAATGTTACAAGATGATGTAATAGAACGCTGGGGTTTTAAGGAATTAGATACTTGGTTACGAAACCAACCCGTTAAACTGAGTAAAAACGTTGTTCCGAAGAAATCTCGACGAGCTTTCAGGTTCGGAGAAGTTGATCACAGAAATCTGAAAACACTGGCCTATTCAATGTCAACGCGAAGAGAGAGTGCGCTTGAAGTTATCAAAGACGGGTCAATCGAGAATTGGATTGCTAAGAATTTTAAAGACGAAGAACTAATAAACCCTATCGCGGTTGCCAAAGAAAATTTTGCAGACTTTGCAGAAACCACGCCCCACGCCGACGAACTTCTATTGTCACGGGTCTTAATGTTAATAGACCCAAAAGCACCTATTACGTACAAAGATATCAGCTATATGCCCGATGGATTTGGATCTGCTATGGCAACAGAGATGTTACGCGGAGGTAACGCCGAAATCTATACAGAATCTATTATTAATGGAATACCTGATATTTGGTATACCACTTCAGATGGAACAAATCCTTACCAATATACTGAAATAGAATTTTATTCTAAGATGATCGGTTATCTGCAAAAAGCTGGGCCGGGTTTTGGGATTGAGCGGTGTCTATATGAGTCCAACACAGGATTTGCATGCCAAAGCCCAATTATCGTGAAAGAAAATATTTTTTCTATTGATTTTTTACTGCAATCTCTTAATGCAGCAGAGAAAACAGTAGATACAAAGAACAGTCCTATTGACCGCCATATTGCAGCTTTTATAGCTGCACGCAGCAAAGCGGACATGGATGAGCCGTTGTCTAAACTCGGCGACCTTGATAATACGATCAAAACACTCAGCATGTTAAAACTTCTAGTTGATTTGCAAAAAACAATGAATACAGGAACACTTCTGGGTCTCGCAAAATGGGTCGGTGGGCTAATGGGACCAGTGATCAAACTCTACCATAGCCGTGAAAAACGAAAAGAAGTTGAAGCTGCTGTTCCAAAAATTGTTCGTAGTGGCAGTTTATCAGAACTTTTATCGTTATTAGATAATCCACTTGAAAAAGAAAAAGACGAAGAAAATTACTTAACTGCAGTAGATGAATTTGGAGAAACTGCAGATGAAATAGAGAAAATCAAAGGAAATACAGGACCAGAATCTGAATCGGGTGATCGAACTAGCAAACAGGCTGCTGCAATTATATCCGGCTTAATTATGATTTTACTTATAATTATTATGATAGTTACATAAACCGGGAGCTAAACGGGTTGGGAACTAAAAAATAAATGGCAGAAAATAAAGAAATTGAGGAAAATGTTAAAATTAGTAAAAGTGGTGATAGTGCATTAAAACCTTTACTCTGGGTGGTATTACTATCAATTACCGTGCTTAAATTCCCAGAATCTATTATTTTACTCCTTGTTGGAATGCTACCTACTATGGTCGCTTTTGTTATTGATAGATCATCGGGTAAATACGCAACTCTATGTGTTGGAGCCATGAATATAGCGGGAATTTTTCCATCAATATTCAAACTTTGGACAGGTCAAAATAGTTTCTCTCAATCTATTCAAATTATTACTAATATTTTTGACTTAGTCATAATGTATGGCGCAGCCGGATTTGGTTGGATCCTTTATATCATTATTCCATCTGCGGTAAGCGCTTTATTAAACATAATAGCACAACGTCGCATCAATCGACTTCGCAAACAACAACATGAGCTAATCAGTGAATGGGGGAAGAGCGTAGCCGTGCGTCCAGAGCCTGAAGACCCGACAGACGATAGGGATTCTAAAGAAACCCCGGAACTTGCTTAAAATATCGAAACCACACCCAGTAACCCGTAAAATTAAAAAAATTTTCACTAGTAAAACAATATGTATATAACCTAATAATAAGTTACATCCATCTGATTGCATAACCCTTCTACCTTAATCTATAGCTTAAATTCATTTTTAATTTCAACTGCACCATCGAAGTCAATTTTATTTAGATAAAGATTGGGCTAATAACTTCTTTTTATGCCTCAGAATCCGCTGGGCATGCATTCCGATGATATGAGGCGTCATCGCCTCTAAGTGCTCCTGAGCTCGGTGGAGCGCTAATAAATAGGTTTTGNNNCGCTATGGAATCGTCGTCGATCAACTCTCCAATTATCCGTCTTGCAGTACCTACCCTCTCCGCCAACAGAAGATGAAAAAACCGGGTCCAAAATGAAAGATCCCATAAATGATACGTTTTACCTTTTTTACCATCTAATGGATACAGATCAACTGGGATATAGTATTTTCGATCAACCATTTCAGCAATCTGCTGCAACCATTTATCCCCAAACCAATAAAGGAAATGAGGCACTACGAAATGACCTACCTGGTTCACCCACTCCGTAGTAGCCCACCATTACAGTCATAGATCCTTCCGGGCACCAAAGGATCAGACAAGTAGCCTACTGCTATCCGGTCAGATGGTAAATTACGAAAAGATTCTCGTATTATATAATCCCAACTTAGGGTTGTTACCTCATAATCATCAGAAAATCCAAGATAAAATCCAGCATTCGAACTTATCTGCCATATTTCGCTAAATCCATCACCATGGGTAATTAGCCGGGTACCTATATGCCAATGGATTCGAAATCCTATATCATTATCCCAACTAGAATCGATCAGTGCATGAGTTACACTATCATCGCCATCAACATAAATCCAAAGTTCAACATTATCTTTATCTGCAGCATGATCGGTTGGTTTTGGTAGAATATCGACCATCAAGATCCTAAAACGATTTCATTATTTCAAAAGTGCTACAATTTCAGAGGGAATTACGCTCTCGAATAAGATTTTTTTCCCATCGGTTGGGTGAACAAATCCTAATAAATATGCGTGCAAAGCCTGTCCCTTGAGCATCTGCACAGCTTCACCAAAATTAGTGCTTACTTTATTTCCAAGTTTTCTTGGGTCTTTCGAACCATACATGGGATCCCCTATAATTGGGTTCCCAATACTCGTGAGATGAACGCGAATTTGATGTGTGCGTCCAGTCTCCAAACGACACTCAACGAAGCTCGCCCATAATAGACCCTCAGTTCCTATCTTCTTTTCAACTCGATAATGCGTAATAGCGTGTTTGCCACCACGGTTAACTATTGCCATTTTTTTACGATTCCGAGGGTTTCGACCAATATTACCTTCGATAATGCCAGCTTCAACTTTAGGCACACCCCATACAACGGCCTTATACGCACGATCAACTTTGTGGTCAGCAAACTGCAAGGCTAGCCCACGATGGGCACTATCATTTTTTGCCGCAACTAATAGACCACTAGTATCTTTATCCAAGCGATGTACAATGCCGGGCCGCATTTCACCTCCAATTCCGGACAAACTATTTCCACAATGAGCAATGAGCGCGTTAACTAAGGTCATATCTCGATTACCCGCTGCCGGATGCACAACAAGGCCAGCTGGCTTGTCTATAATTATTAAATCATCGTCTTCATAAACAATATTTAAATTTATCTTTTGTCCAACTGGAACAGCCGGTTTCAAAGTTGGGATAGTAATTACATAGCACTCACCAGGTTTTACCCGATATGAGGGGTCCGTTACTTTCAGGTTTCCATTGAAAACATGACCCTCAAGTATTAAAGACTTGATCCGCGAGCGGGAATGTTCGACAAATTGATCACTAAGAAATTTATCGAGACGGCCACCCGCAAATACGCTCTCTACTGTCACGTTAAGGACATTAATGTTAGATTGTTTATTCATCTAGATTAGACTGGACCATAAACATGCAAAGAAACAAGGCCCTAGTTTCAATTGTCCTACTACTAGGTTTCGTAATTATTGGGGGAATAGCTTTATTGGGCTACGGGCTTTTCGAGAAAGCCAATAATCCAGATTTTAAATTCTTCAAAAACGCTATCGAAACGCCAAATAATAAAATAAAAACACATGATAAGAACTCAGGCTTCAACACAAGTTTCAGCAAAAATATTTCTATACTATTAGCAAAGGAAGAATGGGTTCATGAAATAATGACGTCTAAGAATAAAATAATCGTCCACATCACTAACAAGAGCAAGAATGATAGGCTTTTGATACTAGATGCAGATAATGGTTCCGTAATAAGCAAGATAAATTTTAAGCGCAGCAAGTGATTAAACTAAGTAAAATACAATTAGACCAAATCATATATGAAGCAACAACTTCCTATCCGTCTGAATGCTGCGGTTTATTGGTTGGCAACACTTCCGACCATTTGCATATCATAAATAATATTGTTCCAAGTACTAATATTCTAAGAAGCCGAGGGAATGATTGCTTCGAGATTGATCCGCAAGATCGTATTAATCTGGAACGTAATTTAAGAGGCACAACGGACAATGTTATTGGTCATTTCCATTCCCATCCAAACTGTTCAAATACTCCTTCCAAAATAGATCTGGAAATGGCCTACGAACCCCAAATGATATGGCTCATTGTTTCAGTCATAGAGGGAAAATTCCACGATTTTTCAACATATCGGCTCGATAAAGCAAAGCAGCAATATATTGAGCTTAATTGTGAAATAATAAATTAAACAATCTAGAAGGCAACTTGATCACCTCCCTTGAGTGTCAACCGCTCACGCGCTTCAGTGGGCGTTGCCACTTCGAGAGATAAATCCTCAACAATTCTGCGGATTTTTGTTACTTGCTCAGCATTTGACTTCGCCAACTGTCCTTTCCCAATATAGAGTGAATCTTCCAGACCAACTCGAACATTGCCGCCTAAAATAGCGCCAGTTGTGACAAAGCTCATCTGATGGCGTCCCGCAGCTAAAATTGACCACTCATAGTTCTCTTCACCAAACAACTTATTAGCAATCCGACGCATATGCATAAGATTTTCAATATCAGCACCAATACCACCTAATATACCGAAGATAGTTTGTACAAAGAAAGGCGGTTTTACCAAACCACGATCAACAAAATGAGCAAGATTATAAAGATGACCCATGTCGTAACACTCAAATTCAAACCGAACACCATGGCCCTCTCCAAGCTCCTTCAATACCCATTCAATATCTTTGAATGTATTGCGGAAAATAAAATCCCTGGTCATTTCAAGATATTCAGGCTCCCACTTATGCTTCCAGTCAAAGGGCTTATCTAAAATGGGAAAAAGACCAAAATTCATTGAACCCATATTGAGCGATGTCATTTCCGGACTTGCCCTTAAGGCTCCAGCGCAACGTTCCTCCAGCGTCATACCGTGACCACCACCAGTCGTAATATTTACTACTGCATCAGTCGATTGTTTTATCCTGGGCAAAAATTCCATAAACGTTTCCGGTGAAGCGGTTGGGCTCCCATCTGGATTGCGTGCGTGAAGATGGAGGATGGATGCACCAGCCTCCGCTGCCGCTATTGCCCCTTCAAAGTGCTCGGACATTGTTGGGGTATGGATTGAACCAGTCACAGCACACGTAATAATAACGCTTTTAGCCATAGTTTAGTCTCCTTTTATTCATTAAATATAGCAACCGCTCGGGTCCATCCTGCGGAAGCACCTCTAATTTTTACCGGAAAACATGCAATCTCAAATCCATCGCCAGGTAGAACTTCTAAATTATGTAATTTTTCCAAATGACAGTAACCTATCTCTCGACCCGCCTTATGTCCTTCCCAAATAAGAGAAGTATCGCCAGTTTCCAAAAATTTATTATGGACAAAAGGAGCATCCCAACTCCAGGCGTCTGTTCCCGTTAACCGGACACCTCGCTCCAACAAATAAAGCGTTGCCTCCCGACCCATGCCACAGCCCGTTGAAACATAGTTATCACTGCCGTAGGCCTTACCTGCTGCTGTATTTACAACCACTATATCCATTTCTTTGAGCTCGTGTTCAATCCGATCCAGTTCTTGTTCAACATCGTCTGACGTAACTACGTAACCATCTTCCAAGGTACTAAAATCAAGTTTTACGCCAGGGCGGAAACACCAATCAAGCGGAACCTCATCAATTGTTATAGCTCGCTCCCCTTTATTCATGGTCGAATGAAAATGATACGGTGCATCCAAATGCGTGCCGTTGTGAGTGACCAAATTAATTTTTTCAATAGCCCACCCTTCACCTTCGGGTAAATCGTCCACTTCAAGTCCCGGAAAATAACCAACAACATCAGCGGCAGTATCTTTATGGGTAAAATACTCTATTTCAGGGCCAAAACCTGGAGGATCTGAAACTACATCATTTTCTAGATGCATGGAGATGTCAACAAAACGTCGCGCCATATTAATCAATCCTTATTTAATCACTTGTGGATTAATTGGGGAACCAGTTCCTCGTGTTATCACTAAAGGTGGCGCACAAAGAAAGAATTCATAGATACCATCTTTTGCACAATCAGCAACAAGTTCACGAAGATACCAAATCTCACCATGGACAATTCCAATATAAGGAATAGTAACCCAATGCCAGGGTTGATTAGTTCCATCAACGGTTGCATTAGGTCGAACCTCAATACCCCAAGTATCTGAACAGATGCCCGCGATCTCTTTCTCATGTATCCAGTCAACAGTCTCAAAGGCAAGGCCAGGGGCATCGCCACCAGCATAGCCACCCCATTCACCCTTATCAGAAAATTTCTCAATACGATCTAAGCAGTCAGCCATTTGACCAGTATTAATAATCACAAAATCACCACGCTTAATTTTGACACCCTGAGACTTGGCGGTTCGATTTAGATCGTTAATTGTAATACCGTAACCATCTGCTAAACGAGCTTTCTTTTTGTACCTGGCAACATCCAGCAATACGCCACGGCCAACCATCTTATTGGCAAACTTTTCAATACCGTTTTTATGCGCGCCCGTTGAGTCCACGAGACTTGCATTGTAACCATTCCACATTTTATCTCCCGCAAAAACGTGCGCTAATGCATCCCATTGGCTTGCACATTGGGTCGGAAGATTGATAAAGTCGTCAGCATACCTCAGACCAACAGTTTTATCTTGGTTGCCCGCGACAGCGTCTGTTCCGGTTGCCATCATGTGATGGAGCGGATTCCATCTCCCACCAAACAAGCCATTTTGCGGTCCATTTTCATCTAATTCCAAACCCAACCTGAATACTTTTCCCTTTTTGATAAGTTTAGCTGCATCAACAATATCTTGTGGTTTAATATAATTTAATACACCTAATTCGTCGTTCCTTCCCCACTTTCCCCAATTCGATAGTTGCTTTCCTTTGCGAACGACATCGGATTTTGTTAGACCCTTTTTCTTTGGTTGAACTTTTTTTGCTGTTCTAGATATTGGTTTTTGCGCCATTACGTCGTCTCCCATAAATTTATTTATCAAGTAATTTAGTGCAGTTTAAGCTAGCCTTTTTTAGCTGTCGAGACCTAATGATCGTTACCATGTTTAATGTAATAAAAATTTTAGCTCCATCCTTGATCCAGGTTATCAAATTATGGTTTAGTGAAAAAATACAGAAACTAGTTTAAAAATCACGTACATTGGGGACGATGATCAATTGTGCGGACCTTAAACTAACAAAATAGTACGTTTTTATTTTAATATGATAGGAAATTAAATGTCGCTAAAAGTGGGTATTGTTGGACTTGGAATTATGGGTGGATCTTTCGCCAAGAATTTACGTGATGCAAATTTTGAAGTATGTGGTTTTGACATACTTGACGATAATATACAAAACCTAGTTAGCCTTGGTGGTAATGCAGGCTCTTCTCCAAGAGACGTAGCAACCCAGTCGGATATTGTCATCACATCGCTACCAAGCATCGCAGCATTCCACGAAGTGATGAGTGGTAAGGATGGCCTTAAGGATGCAAAAAAAGATGGATTGATTATTATTGAATGTTCAACCCTCCCAATTGATGAGAAACAAGCTGCTCATGATACGCTGGCAGAAATTGGCTCAATCTTAATGGATTGCCCTATTAGTGGAACCGGGGCTCAGGCTATTAACAAAGATCTCTCTGTTTATGTGAGTGGTGAGGAGGCAATTTTAGAGAAATGTCAGAGTGTTCTAAACGGCTTTGCTAACTTCACCTTTTACGTAGGTGAGTTTGGTAACGGTAGCAAAATGAAATTTGTTGCTAATCATCTGGTTCATATTCACAATGTAGCGTCAGCGGAAGCCATGGTATTAGGGATGAAAGCTGGACTTGAGCCTGAAACTATATTTAACGTCATCAAAGCGGGAGCTGGGAACTCACGTATTTTTGAACTACGCGGGCCAATGATGGTTGAAAATAATTATGACGACGCAACGATGAAGATGGATATCTGGCAGAAAGACATGAAAACTATCGGAGAATTTGCAGCCCAGCTTCAATGCCCCACACCGCTATTTACAGCCGGAACAGATATATACCGCTCAGGTCTTGCTAAAGGTATGGATAAACTCGACACAGCATCTGTTTGCCGTGTATTAGAACAAATGGCTGGATTAGAGAGGAGCTAAAATGGATACGCCACGAGAGAGAATTCCCTACTCTGCAATTATTGACCGGCCCAAACTAAAACTACCGGGTGGCGCCCGCATGGCAGTATGGACAATTATGAATGTCGAACACTGGGATAGCACCAAAGCCCAACCACGTACGATATTACCACCACCGATGGGCCAACCATTATTACCCGATGTGCCAAATTGGTCTTGGCATGAATATGGTAATCGTGTTGGCTTTTGGCGGCTGAACGATATGTTTAAAAATTTTAACGTAACACCAACGCTTGCGATGAATGGTATTATCTTGGAAACATACCCTCGAATTGCCGAAGTTGCCCTTGAAGGTGGATGGGAGTTTATGGGTCATGGCTATATCCAGGGACCGATGCACAAACTCGAAAATCAACGAGAGCATGTTCAAAGTACCGTCGATACAATTAAGAGCTTCACCGGTAAGGCGCCTGTCGGATGGGAAAGCCCCGGCCTCACGGAGACAATGGAGACACTTGATGTACTCTCCAACTGCGGCATTGAGTATGTTGCTGACTGGCCTCTGGATGATCAACCAGTGGAGTTAAAAACAACATCTGGCAAACCGATGTACTCCGTCCCCTATCCTGTAGAAACCAATGACATCACTATAATGGCCTTACAGCAACATTCATCGGAAGAGTTTGCAACGCGTTGCATAGATCACTTTGATCGACTTTACGAAGATAGCGCCGATATTACTCGGATCATGGGAATTAGTATGCACACCTATATTTCCGGCGTACCTCATCGCTCCAAATATGTTGAACAAGTATACAAACATATTACCAGTAAGCCTGATGTCTTAATTTGGACAGGCGAACAGGTCATGAATTGGTTCAAAACACAGATTTAATCTCAAATTCCGCCTATGAGTATATCATCACAAAATATATAATTTTCAAACTCAGTTTGCATATATAACTAAGGGAAAATAAATGGCCAACCTCGTTAATCTTGTTAGTGTAACCACTGACCCAACAATTAAAGACGAACTACTCAATAAATTGTGGACAAATGTACATGCTGCTAGAAAAGAAGAAGGCTGCTTTCAGTTTGAGGTTTCTGTAAAAAACGATAATCCAAATACATTTGTTTTTTATGAGGTTTATAAAGATGAAGCGGCCCTTATTTGGCACCGAGAGCAAAGCTACTTCATAGAATACATTAATTACGTTGAAGCCATGGGAGATAAAGTCGCACGAAACCACACCCAATATACCGTAATTAACAAATAAATATAAGTATAATTAATGCATTTGTTTGAATTAATAAATTTTAATAGAAATACTTAATCCTCAACCATCTCTCGGTTGATGCCTGCCGAAACTTCTACAGCTTTGCAAACGGCCGAAGTATCCAGATGGCCAAGCCCCAATGCCATCGCAGAATTAAATTTTTGCCGCCCAATGACATATAGATCAATTGGAGCCTTAACTTCAGCTGCAAATTCAGTGATAATACTGGCATCTTTCTCATAAATCTCAAACATCGTGCCACCACCTTCCCGGTAATCACTCTCGGACATCATTTTGCCTCGTATATCAAACATCTTTGACGCCCCGGCACTCTCTTTAATTACTGAATAAATTAAATCAGGCGCAAGACCTGCCTTTTGTCCCAAAGTCATACACTCTGCCGCAGCAACATTGTGAACATGAACGAGATAGTTCGCCAAAATCTTCATCCGGCTGCCATCACCGACGTCTCCAACGTAGAAATTAGTTGCAGTAAAGCCCTCAAAAACTGATACACATTCATCATAAGCCGCTTTCTCACCGCCAATATGGATAGAGGCCATTCCTTTGGCCAGCATTGGCGGCGTCGCGCTAATCGGCGCATCTAGCATAATTTTACCAGCCTTTTTTAATTTTTCAGCTGCTTCAATTTTCTGACCAACCTCCAGTGTAGAACACTCAATAATAATTTGACCCGGCTTATCACATTTTGAAATATCTTTAATTACGCTGTCGAGTGCGTGCATATTTGGCAGCGACGTTATAATAACGTCTGACTTTTCAGCAACGTCTGTGCAATTTTCGCCACCTTCAATACCCACGTCATCCAGCGCCGAAATTTGTTCCGGAATCCGGTCGTAGCCAACAACTTTAAATTGTTTTTCCAGGAGGTTACGGGCTATATTTCCACCCATAGGACCCAACCCAATAATACCAACTGTAAATGCCATTTCTAGCCTCCAATTCTTAAAACAAAAGATTTAATTTATACAGATAACATTTGCACTACAGTATACAAGACCTCACCCTAACCTAATGTTTAACACATTGATAAAATCTTATTTGTACAATGTAATTTCATGCACTTTCGCCACTGTTTACTCGACCAACTTAAATAAATGACTTCCTAAACGAGTGCGAGACTTCTCAACAAGGGGCCGCACTGAATTTTTAAATAATTTAAGCTCTTCGTCATTCAAAAAAACAATGGCATTCTCATTAGGGTCGAGAGCTGAGAGTACTTCTTCATCTTCAAGTTGTGCAAATTTACGCTGAGCCGCAGTTGCTATATTTGCCGAAACTTGAACTGCATTTTGTATTTCTTTAGGCCAAGCACAAAAATTCGTATCGTTAACCATCAATAATGCTACACCAAAGAAATGACCGGTCATCGTGATATGTTTATGATAAAGGTAAGTACCAAATCGATATGTATTTGTAAGAGGATTTTCCTGCGCATCAATTTCTCTAGACTTAATCTTTGAGACTAAATCAGTAACGTCCACATACGTTGGCTCAAAACCGAGAAGACGAAAGAACTCTTGGTGAGCATCAGAATTCATTGACCGCATCTTTAAATCAACACAATCTTTCGGCGTTCTGATTTCTCTGACACCATTAGTAAAATGCCTGAACCCGTTATCCCAAAACCCTAAAATACGGAGGCCCATATTACTTAAGAATTTTTCTCTGATAAGGTCGCCTAATTCACCTTCTAGGGCTGAATAAATTTTTTCTCGGTTTTGTATGACAAATGGAACATCAAAAATCGCAACCTCTGGAACCCTATCTACCAAATAACTAGAGGCAAAATAACACATTGTGAGATCACCAGTTTCAACCAAACCCGGTAAATCAAACGCTTTAATACCTTCTGTCTCGGCCATATTACCGTCCATTTGGTAGTAAATGCGGGGGCCGAGACATTTAGTTAATTCTTCTCCAAAAACCTCTGCTGCACGATTATGTGCAGAATTTGCAGGCTGATAGCCCCCTAACTTTATTTTTACTGCGTTAAGCCCATTATCCATCAATAATCCTACAAATTTTTGATATCTAGTCATCTGACACTATTTTAATTTTACCAACATAATGAGCTACAAAATAACGCTTATCAGATGTCCACCAACATTTTTTAGAACTCGGAGTGATCTCATTATAATCCGGATATTGGATCGTAAGGTATTTCTGAGTGCAACCTAACCAAGTCAAATAAATTTTATTCTCAAATAATTTAATCGGACCAATCTCAGATCGCTCTGCAACTAAACCATTTTGAGTTCTTGAAAAACAATTGCCGACGCGGTTCTGACGACACCTGGTTTCTATACTATTTTTGATTTTGATACGATGTACGATCCCATCGATAATCTGGAATCCATCATCATCAAGCATATTACAATCATCTTCAGGGGGAATTTGACTGTGGGCGAATTCACAAATAAACCAAATTCCATTTGATAGGTCATTACTCTTGGCGTAGGTCTGATTGGTTAGCATAATAGTGAAAAATAGAAAAATTAATCCATACAATTTTTCTATGAAGTTCTTTGGGTTCATTTTATGATAGTAAAAAAAGATTTTTTTCTCCTTAAACGAGGAAAATGCTATGACGATAGAGCGTATTAATCCAACAGAAATCTACAAACCAAATAAGAATATTTATACCCAAGTCATTAAAACAATAAGCAGCAAACGGATATTCCTAGCAGGTATTGTGCCCTTTAACCAAAAACAAAATATAATCGGTATTGAGGATATATTACAGCAGGTAAAACAAGTACTTCAAAATATTGAGCATGCTTTGCGGTCGGCAGGTGCAAATTTAGCAAATGTTGTGCGCATTAATGTACTGACTACGGATATTGATCTTTATATTCAAAAGGGGGCGCCTCATGTGATTAATTTCTTCGGGAAAACAAAACCAACGCCAACAACCTATCAGGTATCAAGACTAGTGCATCCAGATCGGATGGTGGAAATAGAAGCCACTGCAATTATCGATTAGAGTATCTGAGCTAAAACACGTTTATGGAGATGATTGCACTGGACTCGCGGATTGACTAACCTTCATTCACATAACATTAAACTGAAATACAACAAGGATCGAAGAAAAAATGATAGATCTATATTCATGGTTCACACCAAACGGCCGCAAGGTCTCTATAATGCTTGAAGAAACGGGGTTGGAATACCAAGTTCACCCCATTGCGATTAACAAAGGTGAACAAAACGATCCGGAGTTCTTAAAAATCGGACCAAATAACAAAATCCCAGTCATCGTAGATCGCAATAACGGCCTTTCTATCATGGAATCAGGTGCGATTTTGCAATACTTGGGTCAGAAGTCAGGTAAATTTATGCCGATCGATGGAGATGATTATTGGAAAATGCAGGAATGGCTGATGTTTCAAATGGCGAGTGTTGGTCCAATGATGGGCCAGGTACACACATTTGTTCACTACCAAGAAGGGAAGAACGTCGAAGCCTCTGAACGCTACATCAATGAAACCAAACGCATATACGGCGTAATGGATAATCATTTAACAGATCGCGAATATTTTCTTGATTGGGGATATTCCATAGTCGATATAGCCATTTTCCCATGGGTTGGTCGATGTGACTGGCAAACTATCGATCTAAATGAATATGAAAATGTCAAACGTTGGTATTTGAATATTAAGGAGCGACCTGCCGTAATCCGCGGTTGGAACATTCCAGAAAATGATCAACCTATGCCGATGCCAAGCTAGATAATACCAAACAATAAAAAATAGGAGGATTTCAGAATGCCAGCATACTGGGTTGCGCGATCTAAAATTAATACGCCGGAAAACTATTCAAAATATACTGCTCTTGTTGGCGATATTGTAGCAGAATTTGGCGGTAAACCGTTATCACGTGGTGGGAAGTTTCAGATAATGGAGGGTCCTGAGCATTTTGAACGTTTTGTTATTATCGAGTTTCCAACGTTCGAAGCCGCTGTCACATGTTTTGAGTCAGAGGCATATCAGAAAGCCGCAGTCCATCGGCGCGATGGTTCAGGTGAAGTAGAAACTGTTATCTTGGATGCAACGCAAGGAATGGGAGCTAATTAATATATCAAAAAATTTCAAAAAACCGTTATTCGTTGGATTTAAACGGCTTTCCAATAATAAAGCGACCATTTGATCACCTAAAATAAAAATGCTATAGGTGCCGTAAATAAAATTAAAATAAAAACAGAGAGGTCATAAAAAATTCATGGTAAATGAATTATCAATCAGAGCAAAAAGAATTGACGCTATAAGTGAGTCTTTTTCGAAGTCACTGAATGTGGTTTCCGGGGTTTGGCTTTTCTCAATCACGGTCCTAATACTATATGATGTTATTGGCAGAGAAGTCTTCGCGTCACCTTTTCATGGCACAAATGAAATTGTTTCAAATTCAGTACTTTCTATTTTGATGCTTCAACTACCATTAACGATCATTAATCGTAGTTCTCTCAGGACGACCATCCTTTATGGTAAAATGGGAACTCGCGGTAAAGGGATAACAGAAGCTACTTCTTATTTACTTGCTGGCCTTGTATTCCTTGGTATTGCCTACGGTAGTTGGGAAAATATGATCGAATCATGGGATATCCTAGAACTTGAAGGTTCGGGTATTGTTGAAATCCCGGTATATCCCATCCGCACACTCGTTGTCTTTATTGGTTTCATTGGAGCTTTCGTATGCTCACTCATGGTTTATAAATCACTGAAAATACCTGAGAGTTACGAATAATAATTTTAAACTAATAAGGACCATAATTAAAACATCTACCATGGAGGGAACAGAGAAACCCGAACAATAAACATAATATATCGGCTTTCTCTAACGAAAAGAAATGGAATTAGAACAAACGACAATACTACTCGGCATGTTTGCTCTTATGTTAGCAGGAATTTTAGCCGGTATTCATATTGCTTTTGCATTCGCCGTTACAGCGCTCATTGGTAATATTTTAATATTTGGCGATGGTGACCTGGAAGAAGGTTTTACTATTGCCCTCAGCGGACTAGGAAGCGTTTCCTACGAATATTTACGAAGTGAGGTTTTCGCGGCTATCCCACTATTTATGCTATTAGGCGACTTTGTTAACAAATCTGGTTCGGCTCGCGACCTCTATAAATTGATTAATCACACAATGAAATTCATTCCTGGGCGTTTAGCTGTAGCAACTGTTGCCGGTAATGCCGTGTTTGCCGCCGTTACGGGTGTGAGCATTGCAGCGGCGGCGGCCTTTAGCCGAATTGCCTATCCACAAATGCGCTATCATAAATATAATCGCCAATTCGCACTTGGCTCGGTGGCGGGGAGCGCCTGTCTGGGAATGATTATTCCGCCAAGTGTTCTTCTGATCGTTTGGGGCATTATCGCGGAAAAATCCATTTCACAATTATTTATTGCTGGTGCTATTCCGGGATTAATTCTCGCCACATTTTTCATGTGTTATATATGTATCCGCGCTACAATTAACCCAAGCCTTGCGCCAAAATTTGAAGACACTGCAGAACAAAGCGCTTTAACCAAAGCGGAATATGCAAGTGGCATCGGCATTGGATTGTTGATCGTATTAATTATGGGCGGCATTTGGGGTGGTTTGTTTACCCCTTCTGAGGCGGCCGGCGTTGGCGCCGCCGGGGCAATGGTTTTAGGTGTTTTAAAAGGTATGCGGGTCAAACAATTAGCTACTGCCATTGTTGATTCAGGCAAGACTGCAGCACCCGTGATGTTTTTACTCTTAACAGCAAATATGTATGCAAAATTCATGGAAGCTGCCGGTATGTCGGAGCTGATTCGCAATACTTTTGAACATTATAGTTTAGGCCCGACGGGTATCGTAATCGTAATTATTTTAATTTGGCTTGCGTTAGGTATGATCCTTGATTCAATTTCAATTATTCTAATTACTGTTCCAATTTTTGCACCACTCACTGAAGGTTTTTTCGATCCTATCGCCTTTGCTTTGTTTGGCATTTTATGTATTGAAGCTGGTCTATTAACACCCCCCTTTGGGTTATTGGTCTATACCGTCAAAGGGTCGATCAATGATGCACAGGCAACTCTTGCTGAGATTTTTAAGGGATCTGTTCCTTACTGGATGCTGATGTTAATTGTCATGTTATTAATCTGGCGATTTCCAGAAATCGCAACTTGGCTGCCTAATAAAATGTTGGGATAAAGGTTGCGTGATACTGTATTTTACAATAAGTGAAAAAACTAATATACTAGTAAGCATAAAATACTATTCTACATCAATATTGGTACAGGGAGTTTATACCATGGTTAAAATTTCAAGAAAAATAGGCATTATTGGTGCCGCAACAGCCGCTATATTTGCATTTAGCGGGACCGCAGAAGCAGCTAAAATAAAGGGTAATGAAATTACTTTGCGGGTTGGCTCAGGCCACCCACCTTTCATCACGTACGTGAAAGAAGTGTCCAAATATTTTATTCCCAACGTCAAAAAGAGAGTCGCAGCAGAAACAAAATATAAAATTAAATTCAAAGAGCACTATTCAGGCACAGTTGTTAATGTGTTTGATACCCTAGAAGGCACACAGGATGGTCGCCTTGATATTGGTGCGTGGTGCGTATGTTTTGACGATGACAAAGCGATGGCCATGAACATGTCCTACTATGTGCCATTCGGCGAAAAAAATGCAATAACAGCAACAAAAACTTTTGCTAAGATTATTTCACAACATCCTGACATTCAAAAGGATTATATAAAACGATATAAACAAAAGCTCATGGCAGTAACCGGCTTCAACAATTATGGCCTGCTGAGCGCCTTTGACTGGAAAAAATTTGAAGATCTTAAGGGACGTAAAATTTTAGCGGCAGGACCGAACCTCCCATGGGTTGCGGAGGGCATCCCGGTCCGGACAACAATTCCAAAAGCTGCGCAGCAACTACAGACCGGCGTAGGTGAAGCCATAGTTCTGTTCCCCGACACGGATTTCAAATTAAAGCTCCACGAAGCTACAAAGGGTGGATTTTATACGATTACTGACTTTGGTGCCGTTGTGCAGATTTCACTTACAATGAACATGAAATCTCGTAAGAAGTTGCCTCCGGAAGTGGTCAAAATCATTGATGAAGAAGCATTGAAATATCAAACGCATTCTTCACAGACCTCCCAAAACGATCATCTGTGGGGTCTAGGTAGTTTGGCGACTGCGGGTGTTACAATTCGCACAATTGATCCTCAAGCCAAAATCGATTGGGCAAAAAAACTTGCAGCTTGGCCAAATGAGCGCGCTCAAGCGGTAAAAAAGAAAAAGAAAATTGATATGCCTAAAATTATGAGGGCCTTTATGGCTGCTACCAAAGCGGCTGGTCATAAATTTCCGGTTGATTATGTGATCAAGTAATCATCTTATTGGAACATGGATTCCAGGGGCGGCTGATAGGGCCGCCTCTTTTTTTGTGTGCATTTATTTGTTCAAGTTTGTAAGCTATAAACGTTGGTAGGTGATCAGTAATGGTCTTTTCTTATAAGGGGAGAAACCAAAATGCCAATTACGCCAGATGATATGGCAAAGCGAACAGCGCGCTTTAAAGAATTATCATATAGCACCCAGGGTTATTTGGACACACGCATTCCAGCCCACAAGCGAAATACATATAATGTTATAGGGCGCGGAGTTACAGAAGATGAAAATCTAAAACCAGCAATTGCAGAAGCTGAAGGCTTTAATATTACTTATATAGGCGCTGAGCCCGGATGTGGTGCAGCACTACATGACCATCCGACTGTTGAGGTCTTTATTGCGATGACTGGCAAGTGGGCTATTATTTGGGGTGAAAATGGCGAACATAAAATCAACATCGATCAGTTTGATGTTGTATCCGTTCCTCCTGGAGTTATGCGCGGCTTTAGCAACGAGAGCAAGGAACATGGTTTTATAATGGCAATATTAGGCGGCTCAGACTCTGGTAATGTCTCTTGGGCTAAAAATGTGATTGAAGGGGCAGAAAAAACTGGATTACGTCTCAATGAAGACGGCAGCATCACTGAATTAACGCCAGCTTAAGAGGAATTAGTATGCCTTTAGAAAAAATTGATCATTACGCCATCCGTACACTCAAAATGGAAGAAACCAGAGAATTCTACGAGGCACTGGGCCTCCATATCGGCCCACGTCCTGAGTTTCCCTTCCCAGGCCATTGGATGTATGCCGGAGATCTCCCCGTGGTTCATCTCGTCGGGTTAGACCCAGATAATCCTAACGGACTTTATGATTACCTTGGCGTCACAGATATAAATTTTTTAGACGGTAGCGGATCTATAGATCATCTGGCATTTAGAGCAAGTGAACCGGAAGAGCTAAAAAAAATTCTCAATAAACGCAAAGTCCAATACCGAGAACGCGAAGTACCCAATCTTGGGCTCTTGCAAATCTTCGCTGAGGATCCAAATGATATTACGGTTGAAATCAACTATTACGATCAATAAAAAAATGGCCTGCGTGACAACGCATAAACCTAGCTCAGAAGCTCTTCCACTAAAATTCAGAATACGAGCATTAAAGATCGAACAAAACTAAAGAATCATGCTAAGACTATAAAATATTTAAACGAAAGTGGGCCCTTTCGCGTAAATCAGCTACGCAGCCCAAGGGCAATTCCTCGAATTAATGATTTGATCAACTCGAGAAAGCTATATCGCGCCAATAGCCGCTAGAATACGCTCCGGTGTAAATGGCTGAGCTGTAACCTTACCTCCAAGTGGATAGAGCGCATCATTAATAGCGTTCATTACAGTCGCCGGCGCTCCTCCCGTTCCAGCCTCACCAGCGCCTTTAGCCCCTAGTTCCGAGTCCAAAGTAGGGCTTTCAACGTGACCCACCTCAATATCGGGCATTTCGACTGCCATCGGAACCAAGTAATCTGCCATAGTTCCATTCAGGAACTGACCCTCTGGACTATACAAACACTCTTCATAGAGAGCCCCACCCAGTCCTTGAATGACACCGCCCCGAACTTGCTCGTCAACCAACATAGGATTGATCACTGTACCACAATCTTCAACGACGGCGTACTTTTTAAATTTGATAAAACCAGTATTAATATCAACTTCGAGATAACATCCTTGAACGCCATTGGTGAATGCAAACGGGAATTTTTTTGGCACATAATGACGCGTGACAACTAACTCTGACTGATAATCTTTCGGCAAAGTATCAGGTCTATAATAACAAACACGACCAATTTCCGAGAGCGGCATCCGCTCATTGCCATCAGACACATCAACAATATTATTATCTCGAATATCCAATGTTGAAGGATCGCATTGCAGCATAATACTAGCTACTTCGACGATATTATCTCTAAGCGCCTTGCCCGCCTGTACGGCAGCTTCACCGCCAATACCGGCAGCACGGGACCCCCAGGTTCCGCCGCCGTAAGGCGTAATATCAGTATCGCCAGTTATGACCTTAATCTTATCCATTGTAACTCCAAGAGCGGATGCGGCACATTGTGCCACAACAGCTTCAGCTCCCTGCCCCTGCTCGGTTACACCTGTTTCGATGATAACATTACCCTTGGCATCGAGCCGCATGGTTGCGCCGTCTTGTGCTGAAATTGATGCACCCCCAACGCCATAAAAGGCGGGCCCGGGATTAGTTACTTCAATAAAAGTTGCTACGCCAATACCACGATAGATACCTTTTTTACGCGCCTTAGATTGATCTTTGCGCAAGGCATCGTAATCCAGCATTTTAACTAATTTCTCAAGGCTCTCGTGATGGGACAGGTTTTCAAATGGTAATCCTGTCGGTGACTTACATGGATAAGCGTCGTCAGGTATAAGATTCTTGCGGCGGATTTCCACTGGATCCATGCCAATTTTACGCGCGGCATCATCAACCATTCCCTCAGTAATCATTGTTAAAATTGGATGGCCAACCGCCCGATACTGGCACATAGGGGTTTTATTTTGCAAAACAACGCGAGCGCGGGCGCGATAATTGAGATTAGTATATTGACCACCAGTTAAATTCACAACTTGATTGGCTTCAATGCCACTGGTCCGAGGGTAAACCGAATAAGGACCAATTCCAGTAAGATCATCAATTTCAAAGGCCTGTATTTCACCTTGATTGGAAACGGCAACTTTTGTTTTAATGATATGATCCCTTGCATGAATATCAGTTGTAAAAGATTCTAACCGATCTGCCGTAAACTTTACCGGACGCTTTAACATATAGGCTAATGCGACTGTCGCATATTCATCGGGATAAGAATGCACCTTTATGCCATACGAACCGCCGACATCTTTACAAATTACCCGCACTTTATGCTCTTCAATATCCAGATGCTTTGCAAATAAGCTCTGCATCATGTGAGGAGTTTGGGTGGAGTGATAGATCGTCAACTCGTCCTCACCAGGGTTATAATCAGCAACAATACCACGAGCCTCAAGACAAACACCCGTATGACGATTTGAGATATAGGTTTCCTCAATAACATTATCCGCTTTTGCAAATGCGGCGTCCACATCACCACCATCAAAATCCCGCTGCCAAGAAAGATTATCACCAAGCTCGGGATGAATTAGTGGCGTATTTTCATCGAGCGCTGTTTCCATATCTGTCACTGCAGGTAATTCTTTCCATTCAATATCTATCAACTCAATTGCGTCTTCGGCCTGGGCGCGAGAATTCGCAACAATCGCCACAACAGGTTCACCTTGCCACGATGCTTTCTTAACGGCTAAAGCATGCTGAGGGGCTGATTTTAAGCCCTCCAGATGCGAGAGTACGCCAACCCATGGCGAACAAATTTTTGCCATCTCAATACCGGTAACAACAGCGACAACACCCGGGCTTTCTTTTGCAGCTGAAACATCAATACTAACAATCTCTGCATGGGCATAAGTTGAGCGCAAAAAAGCCACATGGGTCTGGCGAGGTAAATTAATGTCATCGGTAAAAGTACCACGACCGGCCAATAGCCGTTTTGCATTCGGCCGCGGTACGGAGCGCCCAATGTAACTATTAGGACGATCGAGAATATGATCTTTAATCATACTTTTAAGCTCTGGCATAATTACACATCCCTTCTTACCGCTGCAACAGCTTCGACCGCATCGACAATCGCTTCATAACCAGTACACCGGCAGTAATTCCCAGATAAATACTCACGGATCTCTTCTCGGCTAGGGTCTGATTTTTTCTGTAATAATTCCGTCGACGTCAGCAGCATTCCCGGTGTGCAAAACCCACATTGTAAAGCATTTCGCTCATGAAATGCTTCTTGTAAATCAGTAATTGCGCCACTATCAGACTGGCCCTCAATGGTCATAACCTCAGCGCCATTAGTCTGGATAGCTAGCATCAAGCAACCACGCACAATTACCCCGTCAACAAGAACTGTGCATGCCCCACAGACACCATGCTCACAACCAACGTGGGAACCTGTGAGCTCCAACTCATTCCGCAAAAAATCTACTAGAGAAAGTCTTGGCTCAATCATCCGAGAAATTTTTTCGCCATTAACATCAACATCTAATTGGACTTGTTCAATTTTATTTGACATCTAATACAACTCCACCCAATTACGGTTTAACCAGTGAGGTTAAAACACGCTTAGTTAACACTTTTGCGTAATGCATTCTGAGAGTTGCGGAACAATGCAAATCAGAGAATGTCTCCAAATCATTATCGAGAGCTTTTTGCGCGGCAATAATACTCTCATCGTTAACTGCCATACCCTCCATAGCATCCATAGCATCTGTTGCTATAACAGGCGTTCCACCAACCGCAAAAAATACCAACCTAAAATCTGAAATAATATCCCCATCACATTTGCCATGGGCTACAACGCCACACATTGCATAATCACCATGCCGCCTGGCTAATTCATCAAATGCCGAACGATAGCCCTTTGCTATTTTAGGAATTTTAATTGCCGTCAAAATTTCGTTTTCACCAGCATCTGTTTCATAAAGAGATTTGAAAAAATCTTTTGCAGCAACACCGCGGACACCTGCCGGACCAGTAATTTCAATTTCACTGTCCAGTGCACACAAACAAGCTGGTAATTCAGCCGCAGGATCAGCCATCGCAATACTCCCGCCTATAGTTCCTCGGTTACGTATTGCAGGGTGCGCGATTGAGGGCATTGCCAGCGCTAGAAGCGGCACGTGTTTTGCGATTTTTGAGGAATTCTCTATCTCAACATGGCGGGTCAGAGCCCCAATTCTCACTTCTCCACCCATCACGGAGATGCCGCTTAAGTCACCAATACCATTAATATCAATAAGTAAGGATGGAGTAGAGAGCCGCATATTTAGCGTTGGGATCAAACTCTGGCCCCCTGCCAAAACTTTTGCATCGCCATCATGCTTAGCAAGCAAACCAAGTGCTTCACCAACAGACGTAGGCTTCGCATAATTAAATGCCGCTGGTTTCAACTAGGCCTCCCAATTTTATTTTTTTATAATTATAATGCCAAAATATTGCCGTAATCACCTGGCCCTTGGATTTCAATTCTAAGCCCCATTCTAATTCTGTCAATGGGCTTCTAGCAAATTCTATGGTGGACTATAATCAAAGAGTGCCCGATTGGCACTTTCCTTATAATCATAGTAATTTTTACTTTTTGATGATGGTATCATTAATCACCTAAAAGTTCAGATATTTTCAATCTGCTCTCGTAGCGCTTCTATTTTTCCGACAAACGGGGCATAAGTTCCACAAAATTACAAGGTGTAAACCGGTAATCAAGTTGATGAACTAGAATGTCATCCCAAGCGTCTTTGCAAGCTCCGGGAGATCCCGGTAGGGCAAATAAATATGTCCCACCAGCAACACCTGCAGTGGCACGTGATTGAATTGTAGAAGTACCAATCTTATCAAAACTCAATAACCTAAATAATTCACCAAAACCCGGGATCGTCTTTTCGTAAACAGCGTGAAAGGCCTCCGGAGTAACATCTCTACCCGTAACACCAGTTCCACCAGTTGATATCACAACATCAATATTCTCCTTCGAAATCCAACTCTCTAATTTTGCAATAATACTATGGACATCATCTTTAATGATATCTCGATCAATCACAACATGACCAGCGCCTTCAATACGATCAACTAAAATATTACCCGATTTATCATCCTTCAAAGTGCGTGTATCTGAAACAGTTAAAACGGCAATGTTAACAGGCAAGAATTTACGCTTAGCATTAATTCGGCTCATTATCTTGGACCCTCTTTATTTAATCTTCGGCTAACTCAACTTCAAATTTTGATAAAGTTTGATAGCTTGGCCATTCTCCATTTGCAACAAGATCCAGTGAGGGATTAGCACTACCAAAACGAGCCTGATAAATCCAGTAATTGGTTAAGACCCGCTCAACAAATATTCGTGTCTCCTTTGATGGAATACTCTCAATAAACAGCAACGGATCATTCTTGTAATTAACTTTGCGGCTCCACTTATTAAGATTTCCCGGCCCACCATTCCAGGCGACCAGCATCTTAAATAAATCCCCTTTAACAGCCTTATCGTTCATTAATATGTTGATATATTTCTGCCCGAGCGAAAGATTGGTTTCAGGATCAAATAGAGCATCTCTATCTTTTTTTGAACCTTTTAACCTACGATCACGTGCTATAAAACTGGCGGTCCTGGGCATAAGTTGTAATAACCCTCTCGCTCCGCGATGACTTTTTGCCTTGGGATTAAAACGCGATTCTTGCCGAATTAGAGCTAAAACAAGAGAGCGATCGTTAACACCACCGTCGTTAGTTGGAAGAGTTGGTGCCGGATAAGCTGTACTATCAAATAGACTAGAACCTGAAGCGACGAGCATATTACCAATCCGCATTGCTAGTGATGGCATATCAGCCCGATCAGCCACTGCCATCATAGCTCTGGCTAATTCAGGTTTAGCTGTTCGAAACAATAATTTTAATTCACTCTCTGCACGCCGATCCTCACCAATTTGCAATAATGAAACCGCCCGTTGCCCACCAGGCGCTCTAGCAAGCTCAAGCAATGCATCCTTCTCAAGTGGCGGTGGAGTCCAATTATATTTAACTTCAAGCCCCAATATTCGGCGCGCTAAGATACCATAAAAAGTTCTGGGATAAGCAGATGCTATTTCAAGATATTTATTATATAACGTTGGTTTTCGCACTTTAATACTAGCACGAGCTGCCCAGAATGCACCTGCACTCACAAGCCAAGGAGAAGAGTAGGCTGAGCCGGAAACTGCCTCAAAATGTTTGCGTGAGAGATTAAAACGGGCTAAACGCCATGCCGACAATGCAGCCACCCAATGCGCCTCAGGGAGATATTTACCGGATCTTTTTATTGCTTGGATCGACCAATCATAGGCCCACTGATCCCGCCCGTCTGCATAATAACCGGCCGCAAGGTTAGCCTTAGTTCGATCCAATTCAACAAAATGAAAAAGTTTTTTCACGCGCTTACTTCTGACCAGTTTTTTGTAAGACTTCGTCCAACCTTTGCGCGAGTAATAACGCATCTGCCTGGATAATTGGCGGCGTTCCTGACGCTCAGCCTTTTTTAGCGCTTTTCGAGGGTTGTAAACAGCATACCCTAAATCGCGCTTTGCAATAAAAGAATTAGAGTTTTGTATGACAACTGGTTTTTTTGGTAATTTCCAATTCTTAGGCCTACGTTTAAGCGCAAGTTTATATATCCTTCTAGCATGAGGATGATCCGCATAACTATCAAGCCAGGCCTTTAGCTCTTTATAACGGGAACGATATTTCGTCGGATGCAGATAACGCTGAGCAAGAACGTGCCCCATTAAATTTTTATCGCCTAAAATTTTTATAATCTTGTCCGCTGCTCGCCAATCGCCATTTTGTTGCAAATCGAAAATTACCCTATACCGGCTTGCATCAGCTTCAGAGACAATTCCTGAAATATGCTTAACGTCGAAAGGCTGTACTAAACTATTTCCCGGTGACTTTGACGTTGCCTGAACAAAATCGCTACCAAATAAAAATGAGCCCAATATAAAAATCGACAGGCTAAGCAGTTGTCTGACAGATTTTCTGGTAATAAAATTCAATATCACAGGACCAGTAAACCTCAAAAAATTTCAAGAATGAGTACTATTAAAAAAAAGCTTAACCCAGCATGAACACGGGATAAACTACTTCTTGTACACGTTCCAACTTAAGGTAAACTACTAGTTCAAGCAATAGATCAAATTTTTATATTTGAAGTTTATAAGCGAGCTTTTCTTTGATTTTTAAAAGATCGCGCCATACGTCCGGTTTATGAGCTGGAGAGCTTAGTAAATTAGCTGGATGATATAATGGAATTGCTAAAATTGGGGCCGCCATTTTTGGTGTCGAATAGTCAAACCACTGACCATGTATTTTCGTTATCCCTTCTTTCATCCCTAACAATGCTTTTGAAACAGGTCCACCAAGTAAAACCAGTATCTCTGGTGAAACTAATTCAACATGTCTTTCAACAAACGGAATGCACGCTGCAATTTCATCGGATGTAAGCTCACGATCACCTGGTGGCCGCCAAAAGACAACATTCGTTATGTAACAGCTGGAGCGATCGAGATCAATCGAAGCCAACATTTTATCCAAAAATTGGCCACTAGAACCAATTAAAGGTAGACCTTTGCGATCTTCATCAGCACCCGGCACTGCGTCTATGAACATTATCTTTGCCGACGGATTTCCATCAGCAAAAACCGTGTTCATTGCCGTCTTTTTTAACCCACATTCTTCAAAACTCTCAACGGCAGTCCTTAAATCTAAAATGGTATTAGCAGCTCCAGCCATAGCGACAGCAGATAAAACTGCACGTTCAGGAACTGAACCAAAACTTTGCGGTGGCTCTGGTAATAATTGGGTCGCGACTGGTTTTACCGTTTGGAAAATATTAGAAATATTATCTGACATTTGAGCCTGATAGCCTCCGAAATTTGCCATTACCTTCTGATCGGATTGACTAGATTTTTCATCAATAATTTCAATTGGTGGTTTGGTAAAACGATCAATTGGCGTTTCACCAATACACTCATCGATCCCGGCCTCAATTTGCCAGATTAAATCTTCTCGTAAAGAGGTATCTTTTTTAATCATCAGTTAACAGCAGGCTCCATTTATACAGATGCGGAAATTAATATATTTGAGGATTAAAATATTTATTGATGAAATCCTCAAGAATTTGAATTTACCGTGATACGACCATAGGGTATAATTGAAATAAAATAAATTACTTTGGTGCACCTAATGAATAATGAAATGAGTGTAGCGCGCGAATCGATACAAGTTGATGTCGTGATTGTTGGGGCGGGGCCGTCCGGACTATCAGCAGCTATTCGTCTAATGCAGCTAGCATTAATGGCTGATCGCGAACTTAACGTTTGTATCGTTGAGAAAGGGTCAGAAGTTGGAGCTCATATTTTATCAGGTGCAGTCCTAGAAACACGCGCATTAGATGAGCTAATTCCTGATTGGAAGGAGAAAGAAACACCGTTAAAAACGCTAGTTACACGTGAAAAAATGATGTTTCTATCAAAAAATGGTGCGCTAAACGTACCTAATCTCTTTTTACCGCCAGCTATGCATAATAATGGTAATTACATTATAAGCCTTGGCAACTTTAGCCGCTGGCTGGGAGAACAGGCCGAGGCCATGGGTGTTGAAATTTATCCGGGCTTTGCTGCTGCTGAAATTCTCTATAATGATGATGGTTCTGTCAAAGGCATCGCAACTGGCGACATGGGTATAGGTCAAGATTATACGCCAGGACCAAACTACCAGCAGGGAATGGAGATCCATGCTAAATATACTTTTTTTGCGGAAGGCTGCAGAGGCCATCTTGGCAAGCAACTCAAAGAAAAATTTAATCTAGAACAAAATATCCAGCCCCAAACCTATGGTATCGGCATTAAGGAACTTTGGGAAGTAGACCCCGCCAAGCACAAAAAGGGCGAAGTCATGCATACAGCTGGTTGGCCCCTAAGTAATGATACATATGGCGGATCGTTTGTATATCATCTGGACCACAATCAAATTGCCATTGGTTTTGTCGTTGGGCTTGACTATCAAAACCCCTATCTCAGCCCTTATGAAGAATTTCAACGGTTTAAAACACATCCTGCGATTAAGCCAATGCTTGAAGGTGGAAGACGTATTTCGTATGGCGCACGGGCTTTAAATGAAGGCGGACTTCAATGCCTCCCAAAACTCTACTTCCCAGGCGGCGTCCTGACAGGGTGTGATGCTGGAACGCTAAATACGCCAAAAATAAAAGGTACACATACAGCAATGAAGTCAGGCATGTTGGCGGCTGAAAGCAGTTTTAAGGCAATTATAGGTGGACGCGCCAATGATGAGTTGGTGGATTATGGCAAGGCATTTATAAGTTCATGGGCCGGTAAAGAACTTCATAGCGCTCGCAATGTCCGGCCTTCATTTAAATGGGGTCTGCTGTTGGGCACGATATATACTGGTCTCGATCAAATGCTTCTTCGTGGCAAAGCACCTTGGACCATTAAATTTCATGGCGCAGATCATACAAAATTAAAAAAAGCTAAAGATTGCATGCCAATTGATTATCCAAAACCAGATGGTAAAATTACATTTGATAAGCTAACCAATGTTTCATTTTCAGGAACCAATCATGAGGAAGACCAACCAAGCCATTTAACTCTTAAAAATCACAACATTCCGGTTAATTTAAATCTCTCAGATTATGATGGACCAGAGGTGCGTTATTGCCCGGCTGGTGTGTACGAATACGTTGAAGAAGATAAAGTACAGCGTTTACAAATCAATTCACAAAATTGCGTCCATTGCAAAACCTGCGACATTAAGGATCCAACACAAAATATTGAATGGGTAACACCTGAAGGAGGCGGCGGGCCAAATTACCCTAATATGTAAAGTAAATAAATTGGGATCGTATCGTTTAGCGACATCTCAATCTCGGAATTAAACCGTCTACATCTAAACTCGATCTATTAAATTCAAAAAAGGCGTCCCATGGCTAATATGAACATTTCAAAATTCTTATCTAGAAAATGCACGTTACCCATAATGATAACACTAACTATTAGTTTATTCATTGGACTAGCTATTCCTGAAACAATATTAGCTAAAAAAAGGTTACCTAATTCAATAAAATCGCAGCTAGGTAGCTATCTTGCAGCTCGCCAAGCCCAATTTGACTCTAACCCACGCATTGCAATCCGTTACTATTTATCGGCTCTCAAAGGATCTCCAGACAATATTTCTCTTCTTCAACGGGTTGTTACATTACTAGTTTCAGAGGGAAAAATCGAGGAAGCGCTGCCCAAAGCAAAACAGCTTTTAAAACTTTCACCTGGTGCGTCAAATATCTCCAGCCTGATACTCGTCCTTGCTGAGATTAAGAATCAAAAATTTTTAAAAGCATTTAAGAACATTGAGATGCTTCCGGAAGGCGGACTAAATACCTATTTACTGCCAATGCTCAAAGCATGGCTTTTAGTAGCTCAGAACAAAAATAACGACGCCTTAAAGATAATTGACCAAAAAACCAGCACCCCGGGACTAGAAACACTTTATGGTGTTCAAGGTGCGCTAATCAGCGAATTTGGAGGCAAAAACAAAGATGCAATAACGCGTTACAAAACGGCATCAGCGTTGCGTAAAAACCCAAATTTGCGTGCTACTATTTTATTAGGAAATTTATATGAACGCTTAGGAAAAAAGAAAAAAGCAAAATCAATTTATGACGATTATAAAAGTCAGTACCTAACGACGACCATGTTGGATATCGCGTATCAGCGTCTAAAAACAGGCAAAAAGCCGGGGCCAAATAATAGAACAATATTAGATGGCATAGCTGAAGCACTTTTTAGTTTGGGTTTTTCTATTCAAAATCAGAACTCCTATCAAGCAATCCTTTTTTCGCGCCTAGCCGTCTACCTTCGTCCATCTTTTTCCATAGCCAAACTATTATTGGCCAGGTCGATGGAAGAAAATAATAATCTAAAAGACGCTAATGTTATCTATCATAATATATCCAAGGACCCTAATTATTCATGGGCTGCACGCCTCAGGATCGCAGATAATTTAGATCGCCTTGATGATACGGATGATGCCATCCGTAAACTTCAAGCTATGTCGATAGAGAGAAACAAACGGGTTGATACTCTAATTAAAATAGGAGATATTCTCCAACGCCATAAACGTTACCAAGCGTCAATCAACGCCTATGAGCAAGCCAAAAAAAGAATCCAAACTAATAACGGTCAATATTGGTCATTATATTTTTCTTTGGGGATTTCCTATGAAAGAATCGAGAAATGGCCGACGGCTGAAAAAAACCTGCTCGAAGCCTTAAGATTACGCCCCAATCACCCTAGTATTTTAAATTACTTAGGTTATTCATGGGTTGAACAAGGTCTACAGTTAGACCGAGCTCAAAAAATGATTCGAACTGCCGTAAAGAAGCGCCCCAGAGACGGTTATATTATTGATAGTCTCGGTTGGGCCCTTTATCGTTTAGGAAAAATTGAGGAGGCTGTTAAACAATTGGAACGAGCCGTTCTAATACGCCCAGAAGACCCAACTATCAATGATCATCTCGGTGATATCTATTGGGCAATTGGCCGAAAAAGCGAAGCCACTTTTCAATGGAATAGAGCTCTAATTCTAGAGCCTGAGAAAGACCAAATTCCAAAAATTAAACTCAAACTTAAAGTCGGCCTTCCAAAAGATGCTAATAAGCGTAGGGGAATATAACTAATTTGCCCCAAAATATTTCTTTCTTTGCCCCAGCAAAGATAAATTTATACCTCCATATTACTGGTAAACGCGATGATGGTTACCATTTGTTAGAAAGCTTAGTCGCTTTTGCTGATTGTGGTGACCAAGTATCAGTTGCCCCATCAAATGAATTCAGGTTAACTATTGATGGACCATTTTCAGAAGATCTTTCCACAAATAGTGATAATTTGGTAGTCAAGGCTGCCCAACATCTAGCAAAATTTGCCGGAATCGCAGCAAATGCAGATATTATACTAACTAAAGAATTACCTGTAGCTTCTGGGATTGGCGGTGGCTCTGCAGATGCCGCTGCAACGTTATACGCGCTATCGGAACTCTGGGGTGTCTCAGCATCGGCCAGAGACCTACTTGGTCTAGCTGAAAAATTGGGCGCAGACGTACCTGTCTGTTTAAAAGGCTTTACCTCTATCGTAACTGGTGTTGGCGAAACAATAATTTGCGGAATAAAATTACCAAAGTTGTGGGCGGTATTGGTGAACCCAAACAAGTCGGTCTCAACAGCCGAGGTTTTTGCTAAATATCAGGAGAAATTTTCAATTACTCAACCTTTCAAAGAAAAGCCACAGAGTGCCAAGGAATTAGCTAACACTTTATCTGATTATCGGAATGACCTCACTTCAGCAGCCATACGAGTGGCTCCCATTATACAGGAAGTCTTAGAAGCAGTTGAGGCAACAGAAGGCCAACTTCTAACTCGATTATCTGGCAGTGGCGCAACCTGTTTTGCTTTATTTGAAACAAAAATTGCTGCGAATGCTGCTACTAGAGAACTGCAAGCTCAACATCCAAAGTGGTGGGTAAAAGCTATATCTCTTCATTCCAAAATTGAACCAACAAAAATCAATTTATAGACGCCGCTGCTCTTGCGTCTTAAGACGAAGTTTCGTAGATTGCGCGCCATTCGTTAAACTCGCTGCTTTATAGCCGTTTGAAGAATATTTTGGGGCGTAGCCAAGTGGCCTAAGGCACCGGCTTTTGATGCCGGCATTCGGAGGTTCGAATCCTCCCGCCCCAGCCACATACAATAAATATCCCTTTTTTTCAATGGGTTATTTTTTTGTCTTTGTCATACCCATATCTGTATCCATATATAAATTAATGTTTGTCGCAGCAAACACTTTTCCGGAATATCCCGAGATTTAATAGGATTTGGTGGGATATTTTTCAAATGCGCGTGCCGTTCGTGCAGTTCGTCATCATTCACGACGATGTCCGCTATTCACCCGAAAGCGGACATAAATTTCTTACGCCAAAGGGTCCGCTTTTAGCCATAAGCAGTCATTATAAACTAATTAGCGTTAGAAAAAAATAACTGTTTACCATCAATCCTATAGTTATCTATGGCTTTTTGACCCTCTTTAGAAACTAGCCAATTAATAAATATTTGACCATCTTTAGCCTTTATGTGACCAAATTTATTTGGATTTACTAAAATAATCCCATAGGGGTTCAGTAAATTTTTGTCTCCTTCAAACAAAACAGTCAAATCCGCTTTATTTCTAAAACTCAACCAAGTTCCTCGATCTGAAAGGGTATACGATGCTTTAGCAGAAGCGATATTCAAACTTGCTCCCATACCTGCACCAACTTCCTGATACCACTCCCCAGTATTTTTTGTTGGATCAATGGGTACAGACTGCCAAAGTAACTGTTCACGCTTATGGGTACCTGAATTGTCGCCCCTTGATACAAAATTACTATTCGAGGCAGCAATACGGGAAAAAACGTCAGTCACTTTCTTAATCTTATTTATTTTCGCTGGATCATTTTTTGGGCCAACAATAATAAAGTCATTGTACATCACATCAAAACGCTTAACACCAAAACCTTTTGCAACAAAATCCAATTCTGACGGTTTGTGATGGACAAGCAAGACATCAGCGTCACCATTTTGCGCTATACGCAAAGCCTGACCTGTTCCTACGGCAACTACGCGAACCTCAATACCTTTTTTTTTTTCGAAGATAGGCAGTATTTTATCGAACAGACCAGAATTCTCAGTGGAAGTGGTAGATGCCAGCGTGATAAAGCGTGTTTCTGCATTACTATCACCAGGAAAGCACACAAAAAGAGAAATAAAAATAATCTTGATAATATTTTTAATCATAAAACTTTCTATCGTACGTAAAATAATTTAGGTAATCTATAGACTAAATTCCGCAAAATATCGTATGTCTATATTTAAATTATTCGGTTAAAATTACACTGTAAATCAAAATTACCATAACAAGGTGCGATGGCAATTTGATCATGAGTTTCAATATGGGTAGAAAAAAAGGTAGTTTTAATGAAAAATCGAAATAGCGTCTATGCGACAGCCTACGCTCGCAAAATCTTAGGTCTTACTCTAAAGGATGTAAACTACCTTAAAAGAATTAAAAAATCTAATACCCAAGCAAAACCAATAAATAAACATGGTAACTATGACGGCACTGACGCAGGGTTTACGTCCAAATCAATTGGAAATTCTGTAAAGCCAAATCAAACACCTAAAAAACAAAAAAAACCTATTGATCAACACGGTAACTATGACGGCACAGATGCTGGTTTTACTGCAAATTTTAAGGACTAAATCATTATCAACTTTCTATCAGATAAAAATTATAAATTCCGTGGTTCCGCCGCGAATTAGCAAATAGTAGGCACCTAGCTTGGTATAATACGAAAAAACAGATAAGGATCATTAGGCGGATTATCGTCGCGCCAACTAAATTCGGCAGCTAAGTACAATCTTAAAGAACTGCCACCAGAAATCACGATTCGTAAGTCTTTCACCGATCCTTCTCCTAGATTATTTAGTAAAATAGAGTGTTATTTATCGACGAATGCACTGAACGGATTAATCAACACCGTCTCAAATAAACCCGCCTTATTAAACGGCTCATTAGAAATAAATTCTTCTGCTGCTGATCGATCGGTAAAATCCTTTATGACAACACTTCCGATCATCGTTTTGTGATCATCTGCAAAAAGGGGTCCACCCATGCGCATACCGGTCTCATTTGCAGCCATGTAAGCCGCATGAGATTTACCAGTTTGAGCGCGTAATTCAACGCTATCTGGTTTATCGAGCATATAAATTGCAAATAACATTAGATAATGATTCCTTTAGATCAAAAATTAATGGGGCAACGTTGTTAATTTAGAAGTTTGATAATTTTGAGAATATCAGGCTAACGGGCCAACTAACTCTCCTGACTTAATAATTTCCTGATCATCCAAAAAAATTGAGCAGTTGCGCATCGGTAAATCAAAATGACAGTTGGTGTAGCGCTCCGCAAACTCGTTTGCGCCCGTCGAAATTAAAAAATTTCCAGCAAAAGCTCGTAATTCGGTACAATTCACATGTTGTTTATCATACATCACCAAGGCATCCCAGCGTGCACCCGGATTTAACCCCCAACCAACGTGAGAAATTCCATAGGCATTAGGATCTTCCCAACCCGAATAATAAGAACGCATCAAATCCGCATCAAGACCCGTTCCTTCAATTGATGTGACAAAATCATTTTCGATTACCAGTGTGACTGGGGATTCAAAATAACGCTTGAATGTTAAATTTACATCGCCTGTATTTAGAACAACACTTCCATTAACGGTATTTTTCACGGGGAAAAATAACGCCAAACCAGCCGGCCAGTAGGCGACTTTATCCCCCGGCGATAAATACCCTGCGCCCGCTCGGCATGGCGCATCTTTGATTTCAACTTTTAAATTTGTACCAGCCAGAGATGTAACTTGCATAAATTTTGCTTTATCAAGAAGTTCCAGACTTTTCTCAACTTTGGGTTTTAAGGCGGGGTCTGGCATGCAACGCTCTAACACCTCAGGATGCTCATTAGATATCATTAATAGACGACCCCCTGCTCCAAGAATTGTTTGCAACTCTTTAGAATGCAGCATGCCCTCAACAGTACAATCAATAATGAGATCACAAGCAGCAAGTGCCGGAAGCATGGTATCGTACCCTTCCATCGCGTAGCAGGATCCGGTCGAACGGACTGGAACAGGATCTTTTAATTTGGGTGATGGTACTTTCATATGTATTGGTTTTGCACCAATCCGCAATAAAGCATGCTCCGATAGATCAACCAGTACTTGACGAGATTGTGATTCAGATAAAATAGCAACCATATCGCCGGAGGCAACACCGCTTAGGAGAAAACTTTTCTCAAAACAGTCAATCCATTTTGCTTCTAAATTCTCTCGTAACATATAAATTTATCCCATTTCAGTGTATATTTTTATTTAACCCTAACGATATAAGCGTAGATAAGCACCTCTAAAATAAATTTCATTCCAATATCTTAGAATTTAACGATTCGGTAATATTACTCAAAAATTCCAATATCGCGTTAAATACCACTATTAAAATCGCTAGTTATATACCGGTATTTGGCCATTTTTTGTATTATTATTACGAATTCTTGATGTTTTCAAAGAAATACACTAATAAACAGTTAAAATATAAAGTTAAAGCCTGCAAAGGGTGTTGTAGAAAAACGGCGATAGAAATTGTCGTTATATGTGAGTTCTGGGCGTGAAATCCAGGATTCAAGTTTTTAAGTATTGAATTCCGACAGGAGGTCGGTGGCAATGCAGCTTGATGAATTTAATAGGACAAACTCGATTGTTGGCGCCCTCACCGGTGGTGTGAGCCGTATTGATCAGGCTCTATTGAACATAGGTAGCTTAGCCAAAAACCAAGCTGCCGCTAGCGTGCAAAATATTATGGCGTCGCGCATTGATAAAGCACTTGCACACCTAAACAGTGCACCTTCAACAGCTCTGTCAGACCACTTACAAAAAAATCAGTCGCTCCTAATTAGCCGTAAAGATGGTATAAACGAGGCGATTACTGTTGTTAGTAAGTCGCTAGCACAAATCAATGATATCCGGAACCATATCGACTATCTCCGAAAACGTTTAACTTTTCTAGAGAACGGTGATCTGACGGCGGTGGAGACTGCCGAAGAGTGGGACAACATACTGAGAAGAATCCAATTATCATCTCGTGCGGCGGGTGGCATCATCAAAGAAGGTAATGTTTTTACTCCAAAAAATCTCATTAATACTGAGTTTCGAGAGTCGTTTAAAACACAAAACCTTTACGCTCCCTATAGCTCTGACGTGGGCGACCTTATGCGAATTGATGGGGTTTACCTGGGAACAGATTATTATATTACCGAGGATGGCAGCGGCGACTTCTGGAATTCAGATACTAATACTTTGAAGTACGAATCCCAAGCAGGCACTCTGACTGAGTACTCGAATTACTCGACCAACACCAGAACAGGGCAATACGAGACCGTAGAAACATTACGCGTTAATAGCTACGACGATTCGACCGGTGTTATTAATTTTACACTCGGTGGATACTCACAACGTATGATGGATGATGAACCCAATAATAGCATGGAAAATGTTCAACATCAGGCTCGGCAGGCTTTTAAACTTGATGCTTCGAATACAGACGTCGGCAGTGCGGGCCCTAATGGTGTAGAAGGAGACGGGGATGACATAGACCTACAATGGACATCTATTACAGGTACAATTGCAAACCCCGTAGGCACTACCTTGTCAACCCAAGATTATGATTGGTTTAAGTTTGACCTGCAAAGAGGTGAGAAACTAACGTTCGACGTTGATTATGGCAGCGGAATGAGCAACAACTTTGACTCCTTCTTAGATTTTTTTGATGAAGCCGGCGCGAAGGTAGCAACTGATCGAACATTGAATTCGGGTGATCCAGCAGTTTACACTGCTGATGGTACGCCAGGATTCAATGATGACGATGGCGATGTTACGCTGGGTGGCGGTGGCAGCACGGGCGCAAGTGCATATGACACCTATATTGAGAAAGAGGTTCAGGCAGATGGTGTGTATTACGTGAGAATGAGGGCCTATAACTACAATAAATTTGACACTGCTGGTAACGATAGGGATGGCGAGGGCGATTATGTAATAAACATCAGTATAACGCCGGCTACGGATGGGGCTGGTAATATAACCTCAACGGGCCTTGGAGGCGGTGATATCGATGGAATTGTGACCGGCGGTGGTCTTGCACTGCTTGATGCATGGATCTATAAAAATTTTGAAACCCAACCCTCAATTAATCAAGCTAGAGATGCTTTGGATGCTGCGGAGGCTCTCGTTTTAACTACTGAAGCTAATTTTTTACAAGACCGCTCAACTTTAGAGTCACGAGCCAGCATTTTTAGCTCTCAAATTGATGGTATGGGAAAAGAAATTAGGGATTTAATCGAAGATATACAAGATGAGGCCCGTGCGGAGCTTCTCGCAAGACAGTTAGAGTACACCATAGCACAATTTGATTTTACTTTATTAGCGGCGCGATCCAACACCCTGATTCAAAGTATTTTGATCTCACAAAATTCTTCGGGTTACGGTAAATCCACCCAGGAGAACGCCTCAAGGGTTGGTATTACATTAAACCAAAGTCAAAGGATTTGGGGCTAATTTTTATATTTAAGAGCATGCGCTGCGACCTTCTTCATAACTGTCGGAAGAGCATAATTCCCAAAATTAGAGGCATTACTCCAAATTCCTTTTATTAATTCTGGCTCTAGACATTTGCCCGTAGCGACCTCTAATTCCAAATGAAAATGGGTAAATGTATGCCTTACTTTTCCCGGCAGTAATTGCCAGGCAACTTTAGCTGGAGCATTTTTAAATATTTTTTTTAAAGGGGAACGATTTTCCTGCCAGTCAGATGACGGTAGCTCTATCATACCTCCAAGAAGGCCTTTTTCGGGACGACGACGAAGAAGTATCTCGCCTTTATTATTAGAAAGCCAAAAGATGATGCCAACCCGCGTCGGCTTATTCCTCTTGGGCGCTCGAACTGGTAAATCTCCTACTATACCCTTAGCTTCTGCCTTACATTCACCTGACAGGGGGCACAAATCACACATCGGCTTTTTGGGGATACATATTGTCGCACCAATATCCATCAGTGCTTGGGCGTAGTCGCCAGCGCGATCATCCGGCGTCATTGCACATGCCAATTCTTGCAATTTGGCTTTTGACTTAGGAATAGGTTCCGTGACAGAAAAGAGCCTGGCTACGACACGTTCAATATTACCATCAACTGGCGTGGTTTTCTTGCCAAAAGCAATAGCTGCAATAGCTGCAGCTGTATAAGGCCCAATGCCCGGTAACTTCAAAAGATCTTTTTCATCCTCTGGGAAATACCCGTCATATTCAGCTGTGACAATATTCGCGCATTTATGAAGATTACGTGCTCTAGCGTAATAACCCAGTCCCTGCCACGCATGAAGAACATCATCCAGCGGAGCGGCTGCAAGAACGTTTATATTTGGCCATGCCGCAAGAAAATACTCAAAATAAGGTTTAACAGTAACGACCGTGGTTTGCTGAAGCATTATTTCACTGAGCCATACATGATAGGAATTTGCTCGGACGCCTGGCGCCGAACGCCAGGGTAAGTAACGGCGATTTTGGCCATACCAAGCCAGTATCTTATCAGCTTTGCTCAACAACTTATTCTCAATTTATTTTTCATGTCAGTCTAATAAATTTTATTCTAAACGATTGTTGCGATGCTTGCTTTTCCATATCATACTGTCCCAACAGCATAAATGAAAATCAGACAAAATAAGGTCTGGATACGATGACCATTCCCCGCTTTAAACCACGCAGTATTAGTGCAACCGTTGAAAAACTAACTCGGCCGATATTTGGCAAGCGCGGATTTGGTCAAGGCACGGTTATCGCAAATTGGAAAAGTATCGTAGGCGATGTATTAGCAGCCCATACATTTCCAGAAAAAATTACCTATCCCCGAGACCAGCGAAGTAATGGCACCTTACATTTACGTATTGATAGTCCCGCTCTAGCCTTAGAGTTACAACATATCGAAACTCAATTACTTGAAAGAATTAATACTCATTTTGGATACCGCGCAGTCAAATACATCAAAATAAGTCAAGGTACCATTCCAGATGAAGACAACCAGCCAACTGCAAAAAAGAGGAAAATTAGCGTAAAAGAGAAAAATGCCCTAGATGATGATTTAAACATTATAAGTGATCCAGATCTAAAAAACGCATTGCGTGCCCTTGGAACGGAAATCAAAACCACAGACTAACGCAATTCTTTAGGACAAATAAACTAATTAAAGTTTCCATAAACGCCTAATTTCTTGTATTTTGAGTTATCCCCAATTTTTTTGCAGTTTTATCTTTTTTAACACGATCACGACTTGTTGATTAAACCAATGCCATTTATATTAATCAACATGTAGTAGAGAGGAGCGCAACTTGCCCAAGTATATAGTAAAGATGATTAATAATATAATTTTATCAGCCATTGCTCTCCTGGTGACACTCATAATGACGGGAACAATTTCGGCGGAACCAAAAAATAAAGCCACCAATACAAATCTTTTTCCCATTGAATATATTTTGGCTGATCGTGTCCTCGGTAATGATAGTGCGGGGATAACTGTTATTGAATATGCCTCTATGACTTGCCCGCATTGTGCGGCATTTCATACCGGGCCATTTCAAACTCTTAAAAAAGAATATATTGAAAACGGTAAAGTTAGATTTATATATAGAGATTTTCCATTAGATCGACTAGCTCTAGCTGCGGCTATGATGGCTAGGTGTGCCCCAAAAGAGCGATACTACCCAATCGTTGAAATTATTTTTCAAACACAGAAAAACTGGGCAAGACAGGCTGATCCGACTGCAGCCTTAGCACAAATTGGTTTGCTTTCAGGGATCTCCAAAAATACCTATACAGCCTGCGTCGGAAACAAAGAAATTTACGAAGGAGTTATGAAAATCCGTAACGATGGCGAAGAAAGGTTTAATATTCAATCAACACCCACAATTATCATAAATGGGAAACCAATAAAGGGTCATGTAACAGTAGAAAAATTGCGTCTTATCCTAGATTCAGAACTATCAAAACTGAGAACAACAAAACGCTAAAAAGGGGTTTGGTTATACATGCAATTTTCTAAGCTTCGTTTAAGCGGATTTAAATCCTTTGTCGATGAGACTGAGCTAGAAATCCAGCAGGGTTTGACCGGTGTCGTCGGACCAAACGGTTGTGGTAAATCCAATTTGGTTGAGGCTTTAAAATGGGTGATGGGTGAAACTTCAGCTAAACAAATGCGTGGAAGTGAGATGGACGACATCATCTTTTCCGGCTCCCGCAATCGTCCCGCCCGTAATATTGCTGAGGTTGGCCTTGCACTAGATAATTCAAACCGTGATGCTCCATCCCAATTTAATGAAGCAGACGATGTCGAGGTAACCCGCAAAATCGAAAGAGAAAAGGGCTCAACCTATCGAGTAAATTCAAGAGAAGTGCGAGCTAGAGACGTTCACTTGTTATTTGCCGATGCTGCTAGCGGCGCGCGCTCAACGGCACTGGTCAGCCAAGGACAGATTGGCGAAGTAGTGTCAGCCAAACCCTCTGAGCGGCGAAAACTATTGGAAGAAGCCGCAGGTATTTCTGGTCTCTATTCTCGCCGCCATGAGGCTGAGCTTCGATTGCGGGGTGCGGAGACAAATTTAGAACGCCTCGATGATATTATGGCAACCCTGGAAGCTCAGCTGTTAGCGCTCCGCAAACAAGTGCGCCAGGCAACTCGTTATCGCAATTTAAACGGCCATATCAGGAAAGCCGAAGCTACACTGTTTCTAATTCACTGGACCACAGTATTACGTGAAAAGGAAAAAAATCGGGAAATACTGGACGCAGCTGAAATAACTGTTACCGAAATGACAAGGCTTGCTGCAACTGCATCTGTTGAACAGGCGTCAGCTGCAACACATTTACCCGAGCTTAGAGAAAAAGAAACTAGTGCAGCAGCAGCACTCCAAAGGTTTAACCTCGCCAGAGAAAATCTTGAAGAAGAAGAGATCCGTCTTCAGGCGCAAAAAAGCGAATGCGAAACACGCCTCCGCCAGGTTGGCCAAGATATTGACCGCGAAAGCACGCTTGTGGCCGATGCAAGTGCCGCAATCCGAAATCTAGAAACAGAAAACATAAGAATCAATAATATCGAGGAAGGCCAAAATACTGATATCACCAACGCTCATGAACACCTTAAAAAAGCCAAAAGTGAATACGAAAAAAAAGAGAACATATTAGGTAATTTAACCCAAAAGATCGCAGACCAAGAAGCCCAGTATAATGATCTGAGTAGGCGGCGTAAAGAAATAGAAGCGAAGCTAAACCGGCTGAGGATCAACGATAAAAAAATCAAAGAAGAGATAACTCAGTTACAAAAAGACGCACTCGAGCAATCAACTGTTGAAGCGGGTGAGAATAAACTTACAAATGCGACAAATGAATTGGAGAAGTGCAGAAAATACGCTAAAAGCACTGAAGTTAATAGAGATGAAGCCGCCCGGCAGCTCAACGACGCTCAACTACAAACACAAGACATTTTATCTAAAACAGCCAAACTAGAAGCCGAAGTCAGTACTCTTTCTGAAATTTTAGAAACTGGCGATCCAAATCTATGGCCACCCCTAATCGATGCAATAACGGTTGAAACTGGACTAGAAAGCGCCTTAGGCGCAGCCCTCGGCGACGATCTTAACGCCGCAACAGACGAATCTGCTCCAATTCACTGGCGCGAACTTCCAGAAAATACTTCTGGTCCTTCTCTACCTTTAGGAGCAGAAGCCCTAAGTAACTTTGTCAAAGGTCCAAAGGCTCTCCTTAGTAGATTATCACAAATTGGTGTCGTCTCTGATACTGATACCGGGTGGCGCTTAATTAAGGAACTTAAACAAGGCCAACGCCTGGTCACGCGCGACGGCGCGTTCTGGCGCTGGGATGGACTTTCTTCTGCAGCGGAAGCGCCCACCACCGCAGCTATACGCCTTCAACAACGTAACCGTCTTGCTGATGCTCGAATAAATTTAGAATATGCTCAAGAACAAAACAATACCGCAAAATCGAACATAGATGCGGCTCAAGAAAAGGTTGAAAAAACGACCCAAAATGAGAAAACCGCGCGCGATTTAGTGCGTAAGGCCGAAATTAACCGAGATATAGCTCAAAACGAATTGACACGATTACAACGCCAAACATTAGAGAATGATACCAAAATTTCAGCTCGCACCGTTAATTCGGAGAATGTTATAGCGGATCTTAATGAATCAGAAAAATCTCTCAATGAAATCATCCAAATAGAAATTAAAATAGAAGATGTAGAGAAAGGTCGTGACCAAGTGAATACACTCCGGGCAGCCGTTGCTCAAAAACGCACCGAACTTGTTGAGGCCCAGTCAAATTATGATACCCTGCATAATCAAGCCGAAGAACGCAAAACCCGGCTACAAGCAATTAACAGCCAAATGACCAATTGGAATTCTAGGAAAGAAGAAGCGCTAATACAATTAGATGAGCGTACCGAACGTAAAAAAACACTTGAAAACGAGCAAAAACACTTAGCACAACAGCCAAAGGAAATTAAACGTCGTCATCAAGAAATTCTTAGTAAAGTCGAAGAAGCTGAAATGCATCGGCAGAATACGGCTGATAGTTTGGCTGAAGCAGAAACTACGCTTACAAATGCAGATCGTAATCTGCGCGAAGCAGAAACTAAACTTGCTGCCGTTCGAGAGCAGCGCGTCCGGGCTGAAGCCAATGTTGAACAAACTGAGCAGGCTTCCGTGGCATTAGCTGAACGCATAACTGACCGTCTAAATTGTAATCCTAACGAATTATATGAACTTTCCGGCATTGGATTAGACGCCGAACTACCGGAGCCCGAAAGCGCCGAAAAACGAGTTGAGCGTCTACTGCGAGAACGTGAGAATATGGGTCCAGTTAATTTATTAGCGGAAACCGAGGCGGAGGAACTAACTGAACAAATTCAGACACTGACGGCGGAACGCGAAGATCTTATCAACGCTATCAGTAAACTACGTAGGGGGATTAATGAACTTAACCGTGAGGGTCGGCAACGCCTTTTAGAATCATTTGAAGAGGTCAATAAACACTTTCAGGACCTTTTTGTGCGTTTATTTGGTGGCGGTAGAGCACATCTCGAACTAATCGAATCGGACGACCCACTTGAGGCAGGCCTAGAAATCATGGCAAGTCCGCCAGGTAAACGTCTTCAGGTGCTATCTCTTTTATCTGGCGGCGAGCAAGCTTTAACAGCATTGTCACTGTTATTTGCAGTATTTATGCGCAACCCCGCACCAATCTGTGTCTTAGATGAGGTCGATGCGCCTCTTGACGACACAAATGTTGATCGATTTTGCACTATGGTTGACGAAATGGCACGCAAACTCTCAACAAGGTTTTTAGTTATCACCCACCACCGGATGACGATGGCCAGAATGGACCGCCTTTTTGGCGTAACTATGGGCGAACAAGGCGTTTCTCAACTCGTATCGGTGGACTTGGGCAAAGCGGTAGAGTTACGTGATATCGGATAACTACATACACATCAAATAATACAATAAATTCAGTATGTTATATAATATCTCATGTTTGCCATTGAATCTTGACAGGCCCCAACCAGAAAGATATGTTCCGTTTCAAATTAAGTAATACTATTTTGTCGCAAAGGGTTTTATATCGTTGGCCCAAGTATTACAAAATGGGCATTCTCAGATGAGCGAAGAAATTAATCTCCCGGTCCAATATGGTTAAAAAAAAAGATCCAACGGACTTTGATCAACGTTTACAGAATGCACGTAATATAAATAACGGATCAACGGCTAATGGAAATACGGGTCTGCCAGAAAATGGAAAAGCTAAAGCTTTAAGGTTGAGTACTGAGCTAATTGTAGCGGTCGCTGTAGGAGCTGGAATAGGGTTTTTGCTCGATAGTTGGCTAGAAACGAAACCTTGGTTTTTAGTAGGATTTTTATTATTAGGTAACGCTGCTGGCTTATGGAATGTATTCAGATTAACACATGGCCATAGATATAAAATTGGTTTTAAAGATGGTAAAATACCTAAAACAAAAAAAAAAGCATAAAACTCAAGAAGGTAATCATACGTGGCTGACGCACATAACCCCTTAGATCAATTTATAATTCAAACTTGGGTCCCAATTAAAATTGGTGGCCTTGATGCATCGTTCACAAACTCTTCTGCTTTTATGTTATTGACGGTGATTTGTGCAACCGCTCTTATGGTATTAGCCGTTAGGCCGCGAGCAGGTGTGCCTGGACGATGGCAACTGCTTGCAGAATTGTCATATCAATTTATTGCGAGAATGGTCAGTGATAATATCGGCAAAGAAGGCCGAACCTACTTCCCACTAATTTTTTCAATTTTTATGTTTGTTCTTTTTGGTAATTTAATAGGTATGATACCTTACAGTTTCACCTTTACCAGTCATATTGCCGTAACACTCACGATGGCAGTAGTAATTTTTCTTATGGTTACAGTCATCGCATTTATGAAACACGGCTTAAAATTCTTCTCATTTTTCTTGCCGGAAGGGGTGCCAATTATACTTTCACCACTAATGATTGTGATTGAGGTTATTTCATATTTCACCCGTCCATTTAGTCTTAGTGTCAGGTTGTTTGCCAACATGATGGCAGGCCATACATTATTAAAAGTTATTGGTGGATTTGTTGTTCCGCTAGGTATATTTGGCATAGTACCAATAGCCGGTTTAGTTGCCGTTATGGGATTAGAATTTCTTATAGCCTTCTTACAGGCCTATATTTTCACTATACTGACCTGCATATATATCAACGATGCAATTCACTTACATTAAAATTAGCATTTAAATTTGTACAGTCACTTGTTCAAAACTAACAAAAGGAAATTATAAAATGGAATTAGATGCAGCAAAAATGATCGGAGCTGGTTTAGCGACTCTAGGTTTTATCGGACCTGGGATTGGTATTGGACTCATCTGGTCTGCCTTAATCAATTCAGTCGGCCGTAATCCAGGAGCAGCCGATGCGGTAACAACGACAGCTTGGGTTTCCTTTGCCCTTGTTGAGGCTCTAGCTATTTTTGCCTTGGCAATCGCTCTACTGATACTCTTTGGTTAATGTTGTTTAAGTATAAATTAAACTAATAGGCTAATAAAGAATGCCACAATTAGATATTTCAACGTTTTCCCCACAAATTATTTGGCTCATCATAACGTTCTTAATACTATACGTTCTGATGGCCAAAGTGGCGTTGCCGCGAATTGGCAATATTTTAGAACAACGACAAAACAGAATTGATGATAATTTGGATATGGCTCAACACCTCAGAAATGAATCCAATATAGATGCCGAATCTTATGACAAAGCAATGACCGAAGCTCGGGAGCAGGCACGAAAAGCCATCCAAGAAACCACCGAAGAAATATCAAATGAAACAGCACGCCGACAAGGAGAACTCGGCGCGCGGTTGTCAGGCGAGCTTAGATCAGCAGAAGATCAAATATCTGCTGCAAAAACCGCTAGCTTAAAAAATATCCACAAATCAGCAGCTAGCGTTACATCAGAAGCAATGAAAGCGCTAATAGGGGAAAAACCCACAGACAATGCTATCAAACAAGCAATTTCTTCCGCTCTAAAAGTATCAAATATGGAAATAAATAAATGATTCCAAATGCCTATGCGTCAACGACCAGCGGAATCTTGCCTCAAACTATATTTGCCAGTCCAGCTTTTTGGGTAGCGATAGCATTCGTTATTTTTGTTTTAATTTGCGCAAAACCGATATGGAAATTTACAGTTAAAGCATTGGATAGCAAAATTAGTGAAATCGAAGCCTCAATCGAAGAAGCAACAAATCTTAGAGATGAAGCTCAAGACCTTCTTGCAGGTTACAAACGTAAGTTAGCCGATGCCGAACAACAAGCCGAGGCTATCGTCAACGAGGCCCGTAAAGAGGCTTTAGCCCTTAAGACGCGAATGACTAATGATCTCGAAGCATCACTTGACCGCCGAGAGAAACTTGCGATTGACCGCATCGCTCAAGCAGAAAACGATGCAACCGCAGAGGTCAAAGCTATGACAGCAGATATTGCTTTAACAGCAACACGCCAGCTTTTAATTGAGAATATCAATGATAAAAAAGCGGATGATTTAATAAATTCCTCTATTGAAGACTTACCAAAAAAACTCAATTGAATAAAATATTTGCCAAATAGACTTCCCATTTGGTTAAACTGATTCTTATACTCTGGTGAGAGATCAAGCCAATTATAATACAAAATAATAGTGATTAGTACTAAACTTTAAAAATTAGCTGCCGTCGATTAGTTCTAACCATTGGGTCTCAGAAAGCAGGTTTAAACCAAGTTCAGTTGCCTTTTTAGCTTTAGACCCGGCTCCTTGACCTGCAATGACGATATCAGTCCTT
>LWDU01043045.1_pt1 | contig 88092 bp, 64 predicted proteins | sample 727161 | NCBI WGS metagenome assembly LWDU01 (sample SAMN04566230, study PRJNA314399) | hydrothermal vent metagenome | isolation source: deep sea hydrothermal plume seawater | place: Mexico: Gulf of California, Guaymas Basin | collected 2004-07-11
ATCCCAGCGGATCTCAATGCTTCCGGTCTTCCTTGAGTCATCCTCAAGAATGATGCCGTTAGCGAAGGCGAGCTGACCAACGTCTGCTCCGTTTAATACTCCAGAGATGTTAACTCCCTGCTCAGGATCACCGTTACGCCATGTGTCCACCTCAAAGGAGAGGTTTTCATCAGTTTTACCAGCCATTCCTTCCTCAGCGGCTCCGAGCTCACCGAGAGCTGCGCTACCGAAGTTGAAGGAGAATCCGTCGGCCGGGTCATTTGCACCTGCCGAATCATAGAGCTCGTAATCAAATGTGGCTGTGAAACCTAGCTGAGTGCCTGGTAAGCCAGGAACAGAGAAGCTTGAGAAGCCGAGTCCCTGTCCGTCGATTGTTAATTGAAGGCGATCGCCCTGCACTGTGGCTGCCTGTCCGGCAATCACTGATCCGTCACCGAGGTCCGTAGTCCCATCATCAAATCCATCAAAGTTCTGGGAATAGACTGCAGGTCCTGTTGTTGTAATGACAATTCCTTGCAGAATTGGGTTTCCGTCAGCAGCTACCTGGGCTTCTCCACCGATATGGCCCTGTAACTTAACCGCTATGGTTCCGTCTGCAGTTGAGATGAATTCACCGCTATAAGCAAAACTGTTCGAATTAGTCCAGGTTCCGTCTCCACCTTCGGAATTGAAATTATCGACAGCGAGCTCGTCATTAACAGCGATGTCCCATCCTCTGTTTCGGTCAGCGCCCTCATTAAATAGTAATTGAATCTTATAAGTGGTTCCTCCTGCGAGTCCCGAAACAGCGATATCGATCGGGGATGGTGCTGCGGACCATCGGATGTCTCTCATTATTTCACTGAGTGCTGCGGCAGAACCTTCTGTGAGTTGTCAATAGTATGTGTCGTTGTGGTTTTGACTGTTACGCCACCAACGGTAACGCTTCCTTCAACACCGCCGCCATTTCCAAGACCTGCTCGGTCAGTAAGGAACGTGACACCGTTCACGGTTGAATCGGCATTACCAAAAACATCAACAGCGATGACTGTTGAGTCTGGGTTTAGGCCAAGATCATCAGGTCCAGCGAACTCAGTCACTGATCCGGTTATAACTTCAAAGGCTGAAACGTTATTAGTAGAAAACACTAACAATGTAACAACGGTTGCGAGTAGGGCATAGAAGCCCTTAAGAATTTCGTTTTTCATGGAGGTTTAGATATTAGTTTTTATATTGTGGAGTATAATTTCAGAACCTGATCTGAAATAGTCCAAACCAGTAATTTAGGATTTTTCGCAAAAATTTGTTACAAAGTCGAGAATAATAAGTAAATTTATAAATTAATTTCCGAGCTCTTTATTGCTAAGAAATATTAATTAATTAAATGAAAAGAATCTCTTATTTTTTATACAATAGGTTGCGGTATGCTTATGCTTGGTGTTCTTTCCCGGTTCGCTTTGTTACTTAAAAAAACTGCTGTTAGCATAATAAACGAACCATGATTAATCCAGATCGAGCCACGCTCGATTTTCTAAACAGTTTTTCTGAAGAATCCCAAAAGACCGGTGAGCATTGGCACCGTGAAGGGTGCGTGACTCAAATCTTTGGTAATTATCTTTTGATTAGAGGAACGTTGGAAACTCCTGAAGGACTTAACATTGAGACTAGCTTAACGATGCGTGGTAATGGCTGGGAAGGGGATTCTGACAGTGAGCAAGGGCGAGACTGTCCGGGCCTTTATGCCACCATGCTTGAACGACTTGAGAGGGGAAGGAACCTTCCTGAATCTCCTAATGAAATTGGTGACACTCCATTACCTATCCTACTTGAAGAAAATCTTGGTCGTGAACTTGATGATGAGGAAGAAGCTTACTTGTCCAAGCTTGAAAAGCGTTACCGTCGTTTTGCTATTGGAAAAGAAATTTTTGATCATGATTTAATTCGTCTTGAACCTGGGTGGGAAGTGACCGGATATGATTCATTGGAGTTGTGGCCGAGCCCTCCAAAGAATATCGCTGAGTTCTGGAACTACATCGCTTACGCATTTGAGAAAAAGGGTTTCAGCTTCCCCCCTTTCATGAAAGGGGTGACGGACTTAAGTCATACCCAGTCAAAGTTAATGAGCTGGGAACATGAAAGGGAGGTCTCAGAGTGGAGTGAAAGGATAGGCCAATTTATAGATGGTCCAGGCAAGGAAGTTGATTCTAGGGATGGGGAATTCTGTCTGGAGATTACAACGAACCGGGCCAATCTTAAGTGGAGACAAGTAGACTCAGAGGAATTTTCGACTTTGTCGACACAGGAAATACTTAGATTAGTTGAAAAATACGATTCGGGCCTTCTCCAAATGGATAGTGACTCGGAGTTGTTATGGGCTTCTTATCTTAATTTTAGGGGGAAAGCTGGAAATGAGGAGATCCGACTGGAATCGGAACTTGCTGGACGATTTCTAAATGAACTTTTCAGAAGGCCTTCACTGAGCTCTAAGCTAGTCGATCTGGATGGTGAACCTATCAGAATATCTAATATTAGATTAAATTGGTTATGTGATATTGATTCTTCTTCGGTTACTGGGGATTGGAGACTTTATCTAATAATGGAAGATGAGGAAGTAGTGCCTCATTCCTTGAGGTTATTACCTGGTCCTGAGAATTTGTACCTTTCTGATGATGCTGTTTTTCACGGTCCTCCTAATTGGTCTAATAATACTGAGGTTAACCCCACATACCAATTACCTAGGGAAGTGGTAGAAAGCGCAACTGGGGTTGCATTCTTGAAACGAGCAGGTGCACGGATACCAGCGTCCCTAGAGGAGAGGGTCGATGATGCACTGATGGAGGTCACTGTTTCGGCAAGTATCATTAATGGTTTAAGTTCTGCTGAGAGTGAACATTTAATACTGAAGTGTAATGCTCGTGATCAGAATGAAACCCGGTTAGAGGCCCTAAGTAGTGACGGATGGTCTGTGGTTGAAATGGAAGAGCCTGATAATGGGAGGATCATGCATTATGACCGCACTTCCCTTCATCGGGTAGAGCCCTTCATCGGTAGCATTGCAAGCTCTTATGATGTTGTGCATGATGCTTTCAAAGCAAAGCTTTCAAAAACATTCCCGAAGAAATTTACTGAATGGGTAGAGTCTATGCCGAAAGGTATTAATCTTGAGGCGGATGAATTGGTAGGGAGTCTACTTAAGGACCCGGTCAAGGCATCTTTGCGCTTTGAGGTAGTGGGCGAAGAGATTGATTGGTTTGATCTTAAGGTCGTTGTTAATGTGGACGGGGAGGACCTTTCTGAGGATGAGATTCGAGACTTAGTAGAAGCCCGCGGTGATTTTGTCAGGACCAAGGATGGGAGTTGGGTCCGAGTCGCTTTTGATTTAGGTGAAGGTCAGCGAGAGGCTGTTGAGCGTCTTGGAATTGATCCTTATGATCTTTCCGGTGATAGCCACAGGATGCATGCTTTGCAGTTAAATGATCCTTCGGTTAAAGAAGTTTTTGATGTCAAAGCTTGGGATAAAATCTGCAAGAGAGCAGAAGAGGTCAAGCTTCGTGTAAGTCCCGCTATACCATCGAATCTAAAAGCTGAACTAAGACCCTATCAGGTTGAGGGCTTTCATTTCCTTTCTTATTTAGCAACTAATAGCTTTGGAGGAATTCTTGCTGATGATATGGGCCTTGGAAAGACAGTGCAGAGTCTTTGCTGGATCCTTTGGTTACGTGGTAGGGCAGAAGGTAAACCGTTACCCAGCTTGGTAGTATGCCCTAAATCGGTTCTGGATGTATGGTCTGGAGAAGTGAAGAAATTCGCTCCAGATATCCGTGTTCAGATCTTACGGACAAAAGATGAATTGGATATGGATTCTTTGAGAGAAGATGTGGATCTTCTTGTTCTTAATTATGCGCAATTGCGTGTGTGTGAAGAAATACTAACTAAGCAAGAGTGGTTAGCTGTAATATTAGATGAAGGGCAGCAAATAAAGAATCCAGATTCAATGGCTGCAAAGGCTTCAAGGAAGCTCCAGTCAGAGAATCGAATTGTTCTTACAGGAACGCCCATTGAGAACCGTTTAATGGATGTCTGGTCGTTGATGGCTTTTGCTATGCCAGGGGTTCTAGGTGACAAAAAATATTTCCGTAAACGTTTTGATAGGAGAAAGGACGCTACTGCACAATCTCGTTTATCGGCGAGGCTTAGACCTTTCCTTTTGCGTAGGACCAAGGGGCAAGTGGCAATGGATCTTCCTCCTCGAATTGAAGAGCAGGTATACTGCTCAATGGATGAGTCTCAGGCTGAAATTTATCAAAACGAGATGAAGAAAGCCCAAGAGACAATTCTTGGGATGGGTTCCGAAAAAGAATTACGTAAAAACAGCCTAATGGTTTTACAAACATTAATGAGGTTGCGGCAGATATGCTGTCACCCAGCCCTTCTTGATTCCGCGCACTCAGGAGCTGAAAGTGCAAAACTTAATGCGTTATTTTATTTACTAGATCAGCTCCGAGAAGAAGGACATAAGGTCCTTGTATTCTCACAATTTGTTAAGATGCTGGATATTATTAAGAATAGGCTAGAAAATGAGAATCGGCCTTACAGTTATTTGACCGGACAGACTCAGGACCGTGGAAGGGTCATTGAAGAATTCCAGACAACGGAGGACCCTTCAGTCTTTTTACTCTCACTCAAGGCAGGTGGAAGTGGTTTGAATCTTACTGCCGCTTCTTATGTTATTCTGTATGATCCTTGGTGGAACCCAGCAGTTGAAAATCAGGCAATCGATAGAACTCACCGGATAGGGCAAAAGAACCGAGTCATGGCGTATCGTTTATTAATGCGAAATACCATAGAAGAAAAGGTTCGTGTTTTGCAGGAACAAAAACAGAAAATGTTGGATGATGTTCTTGGAGAAGAAGCCTTCTCTCGTAGTTTAGAAATGAAGGATCTTGAATATCTTTTCAGCCCTGATAAGGACATTGAAGAGGATGGGCAGGGTGTTGATATTATTGAAACTGAGAAATGGATTGATGAAAATTAACTCATTTTAAGTGATATTTCATTATTGAGGCGTAATTGTCACATAATCTGATGTTCATCTTAATAATCGTGAACTTTAGCCGAAATTTCTATTTTATAGGTTTTTATGCATAAAAGTGAATTATTTTGATGATTAATATTATTTATTTCTATAGTTAGTTCTGGCTTGAAGCTTAAAAGATCAGTCATATCATTAATTACGGGGGAATCTAAAAAATGAAAATAAACAACTTAGTCTTAATCTTTACGATCTTGGTATCGTTAGGTGGTATTGTTTCTGCAAAGGTTTTTGAAGATCAGTTCGGCCGTATAATAAACGCGGAACTGATTTCTCATACCGGGGCAGAGGGAGAAAATGTAACCATCAAAAAGAGCGACAAGAAGATAGTCGTGAAGGTCGCTCTATTTAGTGAGAAGGATCAGAATTTTATAAGAGGATGGATGAAAGAAACTCCTCCGAGCCTAGATTATAATTTCCGAGTAGAAGTTGCAAAAAAAGAGATTCAAGCAAAGCCTTCTGCAAATCCTTTTGAGAAGTCATCCGCAGAGAAGACGGCTTTTCTTATGAGAGTGACAAATTTAACTAGGCAACCTGTCAGCGGGTTGCGGGTTGAGTATCGAGCTTATATGAAAGATTATGGTGGTGGGGGTTCTTCTGATGAAGGAAGTAAAGATGATAAAGATAATGAAGAGAGTGGACGAGGTGGATTTACTGAAAAGCAGATAGACGAATATTTACGTAGCAGGTTTGGCAGAGGTAGAGGAAATAGAGGAAGTTCCCGAGGATCTTCCGTGAAGCCTAAGATAACTCATATTGAGGAATCTAAGGACATCGAGGAGCCTTTAAAATATAATCAGTCAGTGACTATAGAGTCTAAGGCAATGCGACTCGATTCGGGTAAGATGAGATATTCTTCAGGCAAATGGAGAGATGAGCTGATAGGGGTTATTGTTAGAGTTTTTGAGCCAGGCGGTGAAATGGTTTACGAGTATAGAGATCAATCTACAAAAGATTATATATGGGCTGAGAGTAGTGGTCCAGTTCGTGGATTTACGGATGAAGGATCGGATGATCGGTTCGATGATGTGAATAAACCTATCCGTGGATTTACTGGCGGATAAGTCTCTAGTGATTTAAATTAACTAACCGGTTAGTGAATTCTTTGACCCGGTAACGCACCTTCGTCCGGTGAAACCAGATAGACTTCTTTTCCTCCTGGTCCAGAAGCTATCACCATTCCTTCGCTGACTCCGAATTTCATTTTACGTGGTGCAAGGTTAGCTACCATAACAACTAACCGGCCCACTAATTCTTCAGGTTCATAAGCGGACTTGATCCCTGCAAAAACATTTCTTCTTTCATCTCCCCCAAGACTGAGCGTTAACCGTATTAATTTCCTTGCTTCTGGAACCTCTTTAGCCTCCACGATGCGTGCGACTCGAAGGTCAGGCTTCATGAAATCATCGAAACTAATTTCTTCAGCTAAGGGTTCTTCTTTTAGAGGTGATTCACTATCGTTCCAAGTAGTGCTTTCTGTTCCTGAGTGATTGGCTTCTAGTTCTTTAGCGGCTTCTTCTTTGTTTTCTTCTGTCATGGATTCAATATTCTTGGGGTCAACACGGTTCATCATGTGTTTAAATTTATTTATTTTTATACCTGTCAGAGGAGAGAGGCTTTGATCCCATGATTGGATAGGTTCACCGAACAGTTCTTCTGTTTTTTGTGCGAGTGATGGTAATACGGGGCTCAGATAAATCGCTAGTTGTCTAAATACGTTCAGTGCAATTGTGCAAACGTCTTGTAGCTCTTTCGACTTTTCAGGATCTTTGCGTAATTTCCAAGGAGCATTCTGCTCCACGAAAGGATTTGCTTTGTCAGCAATGTCGAGGATTCGGCGCATCGCATGCGAGTAATTGCCATTTTCATAATCTTTGGCAATTGCACTTCCTTCTTTAGCAGCTTCTTCGAACAGACCTCCATCATTAGGATATTTTTCAGAGAGTCCTGAATCAGAGATAAACTTAGCAGTTCTACTAGCAAGGTTAATAACTTTACCAACTAAGTCCGCGTTCACCTTGGTGGCAAAATCCTCAAGGTTCAGGTCAATGTCTTCAACTTTGCTGGAGAGTCGGCTAGCATAATAGTAACGAAGAGCAGAAGGATTGAGGTGTTTTAAGTAAGTTGATGCTCGAATAAAAGTCCCTTTACTTTTTGCCATTTTTTCACCATCCACTGTAAGAAATCCATGTATATGAATTTTGGTTGGTAATGAATAGGAAGAGGTTTTGAGCATTGCTGGCCAGAATAAAGTGTGAAAGTATTGTATGTCTTTGCCTATGAAATGATGTATTTCAGTTTGATTATTCTTCCACCAATCATCAATGTTCTCTTTTTCACGATTGCACCATTCTTTTGTGCTAGCAATGTAGCCGATAGGAGCATCAAACCAAACGTACCAGTAGTTTCCAGGGCTGTCAGGAATCTCAAATCCAAAGTAGGGCGAGGGACGAGATATGTCCCAGTCTTTGAGTTTTTCATTTAGGAAATAGTTCTTAAGATAATTAGAACTTTCAGTAGGCAAGGTTCCGCTTTGCGTCCACTCGTCCAAGAAGTCATGCAATTTCTCTATATGAACAAATAAGTGTTTTGCAGTGCGAGTTTCAGGGACTGTTTCTGAAAGTTTGCTTATAGGATCAATCAGATCTTTTGGGGAATAAGTTTCTCCGCACTTTGAACAGTTGTCACCTGGTTGGTCTAATGTTTTGCAGGATGGGCACGTCCCACGAACCATTCTGTCGGCTAGAAACATCCCTTTCTCCGTGTCATAGAGTTGTTCTATCTCTTTCTCTATGACCATTCCTGCCTCGTTCAAGGATTCCCATATTTCGTTGCAGGTTTCTTTGTTCGCTTCGCTGTTAGTGCTTCCGTAATGATCAAACTTTATATCAAAACCAGAGAAATCTTCTTGGTGTGATTTGGACATTTCTGCAATTAGATCGTCCTCGGTCCGACCCTCACTAGCTGCCCGTATCATGATAGCAGTTCCGTGTGTGTCATCTGCACACACGTAAATTGTTCTGTTCCCTTGTAACTTCTGAAACCTTACCCAAATATCAGTTTGAATATATTCGACCAAGTGGCCGAGATGAATATGGCCATTTGCGTAGGGTAGGGCAGATGTTACGAGGATCCTGCGCATTGTAAGTATGATTATTTATAAGGTTAACCTGATACAGTTTAGTTAATATCGAACTGAAACCCTAACTAGGATAACTGCAAATATCTTCTTCTATTTCAACTTGCCTCCAATCCCAATGACTGTTGCGTTTGATTTTGCTGCTTCAGCTTCTTTGATTTGCCCATTTTTCATATACATTTGCGATAGGGAGGTCCATGCTAGTTGGTCATTTGGCCTTAGATCAGTTGCCATTAGACCAGCACCAATTGCTTCTTTTAGCTTTCCCGATTTCATAAGGGCCATTCCTAATGCGTGCCAACCGTCGAAGAATTCCGGATCAACTTCTATGGATTGTTTATATTTTTCCGCTGCAGAACTTATATTGCCTATAGCGATCATGCCGCTCCCTTCATCATATAAATCATGAGCCGATTCTGACATCAACTGGTATCAATATATCAAGGGTGATTATTATTGCTGAGCCTACTGTTGAGCAGTAAAAATATTTTCAGGACTAGGGGCAGCTTCTTTCCGTGCCTTAGTTAACCAAGACTGAAAAAGTAGATCAATAGTTTCTCTTCTGAGTCTTGATTTGATGGTCCTTTTAATTTCTAGTTCCGCAGGATTAGGCTTAAGGCGTTTTTCGGCAAGGTAAATTAATATTCCATTTTCATCATCTGTTAGAACATTGCTGAGTTGTCCGGCAGGGGTGGCATGTTCTTCTTCAGACGCAGCCGTTCCAAAAGTTCCTAAAACAGTTTCTCTAAGAAGCCTGTTATTGATTTCTGAACTTGGAGGAGGTGACTTCATGTTGTAACTGTATCTATTAACTAAATAACCAAGCTTTTCAGCGGCAGCTTTGAATGTGGGGCCATCTTTAGTTGACTTGGTCAGTTCTTTTTTAGATTTCTCGAGTTTAGTTTTTATGTTTTCCAAGGCTTTCTTTTCAATCAAATTATCTTTGATAATTTGATTGGCTTCTTCTGCTGTCATTTGCTTAGAGTCGATGGTCTCGATTAGATTAATGAACCAAAGCCCTTCTTGAGTATTAACTGCTATTGCTTGTTGTGTTGATTTGTTTATCCCAAATGCTTCCCTAATGATTTTAGAGTTATCTTTAATTTCTTCTGGAGGGTTTTCTTGAGAGAAGGGAGTTTCAAACTTTTCGTATACGACTCCAGAGTTCTGACCTACTGAAGATTGTACATAGCGGATTGCTGTGGTTGCAAAATCAGCGCCTTTCGCATCTATTTCTCTTTTAAAATTTGTCAGAGTATTTGAAAACTCTTTAAGTAATTTTTGTTTTTCTTCTGCGCTAAGCACTTTGGTTTCTTCTCCAGTACTCACTTGTGCCGGATCTTTGACCTCTTCAGGATCACTAACTACCGTGGTTTCGGGTTCAGGAAGGATCTCTTCTGTGCTTTCCGGTTGTGTTTTCCCTTCTTCTTTAGGTTCTAAGGGCTCTTCTGTGCTTTCCGGTTGTGTTTTCCCTTCTTCTTTAGGTTCTAAGGGCTCTTTTGTGCTTTCCGGTTGTGTTTTCTCTTCTTCTTTAGGTTCCAAAGGCTCTTCTTGGCAGCCAGTATTATCAGGTGCTGGCTCAGGTGCTGGCTCAGGTGCTGGCTCAGGTGCTGGTTCAGGTGCTGGTTCAGGTGCTGGTTCAGGTGCTGGTTGGCTCAGGTGCTGGCTCAGGTGCTGGCTCAGGTGCTGGCTCAGGTGCTGGCTCAGGTGCTGGCTCAGGTGCTGGCTCAGGTTTAACGTAAGTTGGATTTGGAAAGAATGCGTATTCGAAAGATCTTTGTTCTGGTTTGTTTAATAAAGAGTCATTTTCGTCTTTGAGTTTATTGTAATGCGTCGCTATTTCTTCTTTAGTTACTTCGATCCCGTTTTTGGATTTTTCGATCGGTTCTTTGATGATATAGGCTATGACATTTTGGTTTTCTTTTTTATAAACCATGTCCACTTCATGCTTGGATGGGATAACGCCACTTCCTACAAGTTCGGTTAATTTTACGTAACTAATTTTATCCTTAATAAGTTGAGCAAAATCCTTTTCAGTGAAGTCTCCTGCGAGCGCTGTTGATTTAAAATATTCCCATGCATTTAGATTAAATCTATCTAGAGGTTGGCCCATAGTGTCTCTTACTTGGAAAATGTCCATTCTTTGTATTTCGTTCTCCACTTCCGTATTAGATACATATATACCGAGGCTCTTGGCTCGGTTCCTTAGAATGGTCAAATTGTAGGCAAATGCTTGAGCCATCCCATTCTGATTTTGGTTGTTTCTTACGCTTGTGATCTGATTGGCAAAATTAAAGTAATCCATGGACCGGAGCTGATAGACTATGGAAAGTTTTTCCAGAATTTTTTCGTAGTCCTTCTGGCTGTACGATTTGCCGTCTATGCTAAAGAGCTCCGTGTTCTTTTCCTTGTCAGGTCCGCGACCAGCGTCGTAAAAGAAGGTAAAGGCAACAATGATAATTGCTGCCACGAAGAGCATGACTGTTTTCTGATGTTTACGAAAGTATACTAGCATTTTATAAATTCTTTAAGCCTTTAATAACCGGTTGTGGGGTGGACATTAATTACCAAATCACTGCGCGATCAAGTGAATTTTGTCAGCTTTATGTACAGGGGTTAACATTTTGATGTAAGAAATAAGCAAAATTTATATTTAACTGCCCAGTGCTTGGTCCATTGCTTCGTCAGCGGACGTGCCGTTTTGTTGGGCTCTCAAGTAGCATTCTCGTGCTAGGTCAAGGCGCTTAGGGTCTTCAGTAGCGTAGAGGTAAGCCAGGTTGTAGTAGGCGTCTCCGAAGTTTGGATCAAGTGTTATGACACTTTCAAATTCCTTTATTGCTCTTTCTCTGAGTCCCTGCTTAATGCAAATTGCTCCTAGGTAATGATGTGCCTTGGCATTTTCTGGAGCTTTTTTTAATCCCTCATCGATACTTTTAATTGCTAGGTCATCGAGTCCTATTCGGTAATAATAGACGCCTGAGATGAAATGCGAGTATCCGTTGTCTGGTTCTAGCTGAATGGATTTTTTAAACAATTGCTCTGCTTCTTGATTTTGTCCCGATCTCATTTTTACGATCCCTAGATTTCTTAGGGTGTAGACGTTGTCAGGTACTATTTGTAGAATTTCTTCATAATGCTTGATGCATTTTTCGTAGTTCTCTTTGGCAAAGTCAAAAGCGATTGCTGCTGCGTATTGTGTTAGATTTTCATTGAGACCTACCTTTGAAAGTTCACCTTCATTATTTTGGCTAAGCTCAGGATAAGTGATTGGTTTTTGAGGGTCTCCTTGAACAAGGATTAGTCCTGATTTCTTACCTAGGTCACCGAGTAAACTTTCCTTTAAGAGTTCCTGCTCTTGGGCTGTGAGAACCGTTCCTTTGCCGGCAAGTTTTTCAATCTGATTGATGAGTTCACGCGAAGCGACTCCTTGTCGAGTCAGTTCTTCTAATACTAGTTCCTTCGCTTGCTTACGCCATGCTTGTTGCATGATCTGTCGCTTTACGATACTCCTGAGTGTTTTGTTTTCGATAAGAGCGGCATGTGCGATAGAATCTTTGCCTTTGGGTGATTTTAATGCCTCAGCTAAGTTATTTTCAGTGATTTTGAGTTTTGATGAGAGGTCAGTAATTCTTTCTTGGTATTCGCTATTTTCTTGCTGAATGGTAGCGAGTCGTTCTTCTACTCCTTTGATTTTGTTTCGCAGAGAGGCAATTTGTTCAGCGTCTCTTTCTTTCTCGCTTGATAAGCGCTGGACTTCGGTTCTTGCCTCTGAGAGTTGGTTTTTTAATGTGAGATTTTCAGCCAGTAATTTTTTAACATCATTATCGCTGACCCCATTGAGAAGTTCCTGGATACGGGCTCTTTCAATTTTCAGTTCTGCACGTTGAGCTTCAATTGAATCAGTGGATGATTTAACTTTGGTAATTTCTAGCTCAAGCTCAGCGTTACGTTTCTTTGCTTTTAAAAATGACTCATTTACTAAGGCAAGGTCATTTTGAAGGTGGGCGATTTCGACCTTTAGCTTTTTGGCATCTTCTGAATCTAGTTTTTCTGAATTTAGTTTTTCCCTGGCATCTTTGAGCTCATTCATTAGGCTCGCCTGAGCCCCTTGTGATGTTTGTAAATCCTTTACGGCTTTTTTGTAATCGAGCTGTGTTCTTTGTAGGTTTCCCTGAAGTTTTTTCCGAGATAATTCTAATTGTTTAATCGCGGCGTCTCGTCGTTCTAATAGAGATGCCTGATTGTTGTCACTATTAGTTGAAGGTTTATTTGGTATTCCGGGGATTTCATTATCTATTCTTTTGTCGGGTAGATTTTTTCGGCAACGATCAATGGCTTCGTTAACTTTTCTTCTACGATAATTAAGAACTTCAGGTCTCCAGCCTCTATGATCACGTGCAATGTTATCTAGTATGCTTTTAGCGTCATTGAATTTACGAAGCGCTTCAGAGAGGTTCCCACTTTGTTCAAGTTTTTCTGCATCTTCAACTTGTAGATAAGCTTCAAGATATATCGTTCCCGGATCCTGAGAATAGGCCGTGACGATACTGTTTAAGCATATGGCTGCAATGATTACAGGTATCCTGAGAACTGAAACTTTGAGGGCTGATAGGCTTAGCATTTTCTGAAGGGGTACTCAATATAAGCTACTGACTGGATATGTGTTAAAAAAAATATAAAAAACTAATAAAAATGAAACCTTTTATTAAAAATAAAGACTTGTTAACAATATATTGATTGTATGTATTGAGCGGAATTGAATAATTTGGCATTATTTCGCTGTGAATAATTCCATTGATAGGCAGGTACTGGTGCTTAATCGCCTGTGGCAGCCCATTAATTTATGCTCTGCTCGAAGAGCGATAGGCCTTCTTTTTCTGGGTCATGCTCAAGCCGTTGGCACGTTCGGCGAAAAGCAGTTTTCGACTCATGATTTTGAATCTTGGTTGCGGCTTGAAGAACGGCCCGAGGATTGGCCTGTTGTTAATACCGTTTCTTCCTGCTTCTGCTTGCCTTCAATTATTGTGCTTGCAGCCTTTGATAGGCTTCCCAGGAAAGAAGTTAAGTTTTCCAGAGAAAATATTTTTCAGAGGGACGATTACCTGTGTCAATACTGCCGTAAAAAATTTGATACTCGTAAATTGAATTTGGACCACGTCATTCCGAGAGATAAGGGAGGTGCGACGAGTTGGGAGAATGTTGTTACATCATGCATTAGGTGCAATACGAAGAAAGGAAATAAGTTACCAAAAGAAGCCGGTATGTTTCCTTTAAAGAAACCGGTCGTTCCTAGGTGGAGACCTTTGGTTGGATTTAGAAAAGAATTAGAAAGCCATTATCACCAGAGTTGGCGACTGTTCTTGGATCCCAACTCCTCGACCGTTGAATTAAGTTCCTGATTTCAATGGAACTGTGGCAGAGCAAAAAAATGAGCCGTACATTGACGGCTCATTTAATTTAATCTATGGGCTGATAATTTATTTATTACAAAGCGAATTGTTTGATATGCAGGACACGGTAATTGTAAAACTTTTCGAGTGAAGGTTGCTGCATGTTCGGGTCATTGAAGTAATCCGGTATCTTATTATCACTTGGGTCAATGAATCGCTCTATGATAGCTGATCCGCGCCAAGTTCCTGTTGGCTTGTCTTTTTCAGCGTCAATTATATCGACAGATACGCTCCTAGCTTTCTTTAGGGTTTGAACGATCATGTGAACCTTGAAGACATTGGATTTAGTCGTTAGTCGAGGCTGCATGTTTGCGTATGGCCTTTCCTTGACGTTATCACCGGTCAATTTGTGAGAGTCCCAGAACTTCCTCATCTTTGGATAATCTGGATTTTTTGTTCCACTCTTATTTCCTAATGTCGTGCCTTGAGGGACGAGATACATTTCACAGATTTCAGTAGGAGAACGGAAGATTCTGTTCTCTTCGAACTTATCTTCCCACTGTTGTAATGTTTCGTAAGCGTCAATCTTCTTTCTCCATGAGTCAGAGCCTCCGTTCTTTTCCTTGTACTTGTTTCCTTGTTCGGTTGGAATGGCAACTACCCGTTCTGCTTTCATTAAGGCGTGTATGGCAGTGTGTCGTTTAATGTAATCGAACGGTACGATTTGAGTATTTAAGCTTATCTTACCTCTCGTGGCTGCAGGCATGGAAATTGCATATGGTTCTACTACTGGCATCCAGAAAAGATCCATCCATAGGTGATCTGGTGGATCCCCTTTATTAGGCTGGTCCGGTGCACCGAAATGTTCTGGATCTGGCCTGAATAGAAGTGTTCTCCATGGTATGCCTTCCTGGACTCCGGAAGACATCGAGCCCCACATTCCTGGTCCGCATATGACACGGTTCGGTGAGAAGTTTGCTTTTGATGTCACGTCAGCAGCAGTTAATGCTTTCTCGTCAAAATAGGGGTTACGGTTTCCACTTGGACGGTTGCCATCGTCACCACGGTTCACGTAAGGACCATCCATTTGCATTGCGATACCGTTGTCCCAGTCTCCTGTGATCATTGGATCCACTGAAAACTTATAGTCAGTCCTTGGATTGCCTTTAACATCGACAAAGAAGTTTGGATTATCAGGTGAGATAGGGAAGTCAGGCGTTGAGGCTTTTGAGTATCCTGCACCGACAATGAACTCGCGTTCGTTTGAGTAGCCAGTGTACTTATAGCCGTCAGGATCTACTAAGCTGTGAGCCTGCCTATCAGTGCTATTGAATTTTGGATGAGGCTGAAAGACGTGATTTTCGATGACTCGTTTTGCACCTAAGAGCCTGAAGTCACTGTGACTCACGACGAGTGATCGGACCACGGTACCGGGACTGATGAGATTCTGTGGATTATTTCTGGCCTTGGAGCATGTTTGTTTCCAAGTATCACGATTATCATATCGAGGAACGGGAATGGTGAATTCATTTGGAAAGTCCAGCTCGAATACTTGAATGAGGTTGTTAACATCACGGCCGTCAGCACCGCCTCGCGTATCGTATAGTACGACGCGCATGTCTGGCTCTGAAGCCGGGACCCTGTCAGCGGCACCTTCAATTTTAACTTTTAAGAGTCCACCGCCTCCAGGTACCGGTATTCCGCCAGCCGCATTGCCTCCTGAGGGGGTCCAATAAACTGGCTGAGTCGTTCCATGTTGACGAGGGCCTCCGTGAGCGCCCCAACCTCTGAATCCTTTGAGACTCATAGACGTTTCGCATCTTGCCTTGTTGTTGGGAACTAGTTTGCCGATGTTGGCTCCGTTAATAGTGATTGAGGCGGGTTCCTGATCCTGATTGCCGAACCGTTTTCCGATGATTTGCAAAGAAGTATTGGGAACCATCTTAGTGAATCCATGACTCGGACAAAAAGTTTCCAGTAGCAGACCAACCTCAATGCGGACACCACCCGGTGGGAGTTGGCTTCCGTTACCTTGGGTCGTTCCGTCTTCAGATCGTTGGCCGGTGCACTTGAAAATTAATGAGACTTCTGTGAGTGTGGGTAATCGGCCGTATCCTCTAGGGAATTTAAGATAGGGTTTGTCCCACCTGATCTGGTGAGGTGAGGTTCCTCCACAAAGGCAGCAACCAGCGACCTGACCGTGCCCGGAGGCATTGCCTCGGGACGTGTACTGATCTGCGTTGTAGGGATCGTTTAGATTTGTTGTTCTTACATAGTCCCAAAGCTGAGTGAGGATTTGTTTACCATCCTGATAAGGGCCTGCACCGTACTTTCTTCCTAGACTTCCGCCGTATCCGGGGATCTCATTGCTGGGAGAAATTAAGTTTACTAGGTACTGATCGAGGAGTTGAAGGTTTTGTCCGCTAGCGTTTCCGTAAATTTCATTGTGACGACTTCCACTGCTGTTTCTCTGCCAGTAATATTTTTTTCTGGTTTTACCGAGTGTGGAGACGAAAACGATAAGATTATCAAAATAGGTATTTCTACCAGTGTTTGTATAAGTTGGCCACATCGTCATCTTGGGTGTTCCGAACATAGTCAGTTCAGGAGCGATGCTGTTAGCGGTCAAAAAGAAACGTGACTGTTCTAACTTTTTTCTACTGATTTGAGAACTTCTGAAAGTCTGCGCCTCTTGTCTTTCGTCGATGCTTCTATTTTTTTCATGCTTATATAAAAGTTCATCGTAAGTTGCGTAAAGACGGTCATCGTCCCAAGTGACCCCCTTAGTAGCGTTAGTGGATCCGGACGCTGAAGAGTTCTTATACTCTATCTTTGGAACCAGATCATAAATGTTTCTTAGTTTGGCCTTATCTTCTGAAACATCCTCATGCGGATAAAGTACTGAAGAGAGTGAGACCATCGAAGGGTGGCCTGGGAAACGAGTCGTTTCTCTTTCGACCGGCTGTTTTAATGCCATTTCACGCTCGTGCCTTGAATCGTACCTCGGGATGTCCCAAGGGACTCCTTCAGCTGCTGTGTTAACGTTTATTTTATTAGATTCATCATCGGTCCAGAAAGCGATTCTGGAAACGATTGGATTATTAGTGGTGGGCTGATTAATTCCTGAGTTAGGGATGAATTTGTTCGACTTATCCAAGTATCCCATCGTTCCGTCTTCTAGGATATATAACCATTGTACTGGCATGGGAAGCCTCTGCGATTTTGGATCACTTCCAGGCAACTGAACCCCAGCAATTTGAGTCCCTGTTGAAGTATTTTGTGTGTAGTTAAATCCTTCTACATTATCACGGTTCGTGTTGTTAGAGCTTCGACGTGCCCTTGGATCAACGATAGGAAAATACAGCTCATCTTCTCTCTCTGAGTACAGTGGAGAATTTAAATCAACGTAATGGGCCGGCTTTTTGTCCCAGTCCTCGACAACATCATCGACTAGGTTGTATTCGCTCTGTTCTTCCATTCTTGCCGAGGAGTAAAGCTTGAATTTTTTGGCGGCAAGGGAGTCATAGTCCGTTCCTTTATTTGAGAAGGTAGTTATGGCGCCTGGTTGAGAGGCCCAAGTGTATCGTTTCCCTTCCTGAGTCTGTTCCCCGGTAGCTTTCCTTACTTGGGCCATGACCATATTGGTCACGACATCGGTCAGTTGCCTTGTCCTGAGACTGGATCCGTAATAGTTAGAAGAGTCTAATTCTTTTTCAGCTGCTGAAAAGAATCCCCAGATCAAAAGAGTCATCAGCATGAGCACTGAAAGGGTAGTGACAATTGCAATTCCACTTTCTTTTTCTCTGGGCTTTTTCAGCGCAGGTCCTTTGTCGGGATGGGTTTTGCTTTTTTTGGAATGATTGGATTGCCGGGTCGACGTTTTCATGACTTTAATAAGTTAGACAGAACGAAAATGCTTTGTCTTAGTTTGATGTAAAAATATTTTAGATTAAATGAATTGTCAGTATAAAGAGAGTTCACTTGGAGTTGTTAGTTGCTCATATTATACGGATTTGATCGTTATGAAATTAGGTTTTAATGCAAAGGGATAGGGGTGGTTCGTTTCATTGCTTTGACTTTACAATTGATATACAAGAGCGTCAACGCTGTTTTATGCAAGTTACTGCAAATTAAGAATAATTTATTAAAATTATGATAATTCTAAAGAGTCGAACGTAAATCATTATAACGCTCTTTTACGGTATCATTAATTACTTTTTGATCCTCCTCAGATAATTTTTCGATAGAATATTTGAACTGAGTGTCGTCTGAGCGTTGAAAATTGCCTACCCCATCAATCACTGATGCCAAAGAGGCAACTAACTTATTGCCTCCTGCATTAGTCCAGGTCCTTTCTTTTACAAGTAGCTGAGCATCAACTTTTTTTAAGCTTAATTTAGGAATTTGTTGTCCGTTATGTTTGATCCGTTGACCAGTGTCCCAGGCTATGTATTCCACATGCTGATTGAATGGTTTTTTGCCTGCCCCTTCGATCATGACGGGTCCGGTTATGAATATGGCGCTTCCTTTAACTTTTTTTGGAGGTAATGGGACACCGTCCCGATCAAGTTTAATATCCAGTGCTGTCACTGATGATATTACTATAAGGCCGTCATCAGACTGGTCATTGGCAACGGTTCCGTTTACCCAGCGTTTTAGTGGTGTTCCTTGGATGATCGACTGTTGGATTGCTATTTCAGTTTCTGATGCATTCGCTTTGACGACAGAGAGGCTAGTTGAGGCATTGGAATTTCTGATCTTATTTAATCTTTTTTGCAAGTTTTCAGCTTTTGCTCGGAGTCTTGAACTAAGGAAACGTACTGGAATTGTAATAGTTTTATTATCGGTGGTTCTTAGACTGGCTTTATCATCTTTGACGTCTACTATCTCAACTATTTGATATGACTTTCCTTTATAACTTAATCTCTCAGGCCGTTGAGCAGAGCTCATCGCGATGCAGAAAAAAACCGCAGCAGATAGAATGATAGAAAATCTCATAAGGGTCACGTGGTTTATATGATTAGATTTAGCAGATTTTAATTAGAATTTATTAATAAAAGTCTTCTTTGTTTATTATTATGCTACTTTTTTGCTTCAGTGAAGCGGAATCGATTCTGAAAATCTTGCGTCTGCGCCTGTTAGTGTCATTATTTAAGTAGTTTGTGTCGATAATAAATGATCGGCTCAATGAACCCCACCACACATGACATCATGAAATTCCTCCTCAAGAATTTTCTCTCAATTGTTTTTTTGCTTAGCGCGACAATCTACACTTTTGCGGAAGAGGAGATCCCGTTAGTTCTTGAAGGCGCGGTATGGAAGTATCTTGATGATGGGAATGATCTTGGAACGGCATGGCGAGAAAGTGACTATGATGATTCGTCATGGGAGAGCGGTGCTTCGGGTCTGGGTTTTGGAAACAAAGGAATTGTGACCACCTTGGACAGAGGGCCGAGCAGTTCAAGGAATATTACCTTTTATTTCCGTAAAGAATTTAACGTGACGACTGCTCAATTAAATTCTCTGGAAGGTGATGATCCTTTTTACCAGATACTCGTGGGTATTGTGCGAGATGATGGTGCTGTCATTTATATTAACGGAGATGAACTCTACCGCGAGAATATGCCTGCGGGTAATATTAAGTGGAGCACTCTTGCTTCCAGTTCCGCTGGGGGAACTTCCGAGACTAGATTCTATGATTCTTCACCGGAAGGGACCGGCAAGCTTGTCTCGGGCCGTAATATAGTTGCAGTTGAACTTCATCAGTCCTCCCCTGGCAGTTCAGATGCGGGATTTAACATGTGGATGAGTGCCTTTAACGTTGCTCCCGGATACGGTATGTTTCATCCTCCTCAGTCCATTAAATTTGAAAATGCAGGTGAAGGTTCAACCTTTTTTACTCCGAATTTCATTGATAACGATGACCTTGGCTGGGCGAGCCGTGACAGGAACGGAGTCGGTGGTGGAGTCATTGGAGGAATTGCTGACTTCGATTGGCTCACGGGCTTACCGCTAGCGGATACTGGACTTGGATTTGCTGAAGGTCGTTGCTTTGCTATTTCAAATGATCATCATGAGGTGTATTCTCAGGTACCAGGCGATGAAACATTAAAGTATCGGGTCGATCTTCGTAATTATGTGGACGTTGTTGTCTCTTTTGATGTTCGTACATATGATGGAGGCTGGCCAGAAGCGGGCCTCAGGGAGGGTAATGGGTTTGAAGCAAACCAAGACTATATTAAGTTCAATAGCCACACCAGTGTGGATGGTGATAAATATACTAAAAAAGAAGAGCTTAATATCACTGGAGGAGGAGGAGCAGCTGAAAAAGTAACAGAAATGCTTGTGGCAGAGGATCAGGTCAAGAAGGCCCTGGTCCCGACAGAGGATATAGGAAATGACTGGGTACAGCTCAACTATGATGATTCAGCTTGGCTGGATGTCGAAAAGACGAACGAGGACGGGAACGTGATTCGGGGAGGAGTTGGTTTTGCCCGTTCTGGAACCCGAGTGGATCCGTTTGACCCTTTTATTGCACTTGATCTTGAAGAGCAGATGTATCGTACGAGTGCAACTGTTTACTTGAGGATTCCCTTCACGGTCGAAGACAAGAGTCAATTCAAGTCTCTAGTGTTAGGGGCCCGGACCGATGATGGATTTGTTGCCTGGCTGAATGGGGAAAAGGTCATAGTATTTAAAGGCCCTGAAGAACCGCTGTGGAACTCAGAGGCAACAGCAAGTAACAGTGATTCAATTGCTCAAACCATGAAGGATTACTCATTGAATGAGTATCTGGAAAAGCTCATTATCGGGCAGAACATTCTGGCAATACAGGCTCTGAATAAAGGTATAAGCGGATCCGATTTTTTATTTTCTTGTCAACTTGAGGGAGTCACCGATCAATTAGCACCCCGGAACGATCCTCCAGTAACTTTAAATGATCTCAACCGTGGAATAAACGGTTCATTTTATCGTTACTTTTTTCCAGTCCCTGATGAGGCAAATAGCTATACTTTCTCTTATGAGGCAAAGTGCAATGAAAATACGGAATCTATTTTCTTTGATAATTTTGAGATTGATGGAACACCGCTCACTGTTGATTCTTATCCTTCCTGGATCAAGTTAGAGACTTCTTACCAGCTTGATGAGAAGGGGCTTCCATTTGAAGATCCTGACGGTGACGGTATTTCTAATTATTTGGAGTATGCTTTTGGAGGGAATCCGGAAATTCCTACCATCCAGAGTGAACTTGGAACGCCTCTAATGCCTCAGGCAAGACTCGTTGAAGAAAGCGGGTTGAGATGGTTCGAGTTGAGTTGGCGGCAGGCAAATGATGCTACGTCAGGAACCCTAAACAGTCCTATAGGTGGTTTTGTAGTTAGGGGCATTAAATACATTCCCCAGATTTCCTTTAATTGTGAGACTTGGGGTGATGCTACCGGTGCGGACACTTTCAAGCAGATAGGGGATCCAGAAATTAATGATGATGGAACAGTCACTATTACCGCTCGCTATATTAATCCCATTGATACGAGGGAGGTAGCCTTTGGTCGTGTGAAGATTGAGGGCTACAAGGTTATTATACGTTAATTGAGAATTAAAATACCTTTAAACAGTAAAAATGAATAGAAGTGTTCGTTACTTATTATGCTCTTTGATTAATTTCCTTGCGTATATGCATTGTAAATCCTACGTTGGGTGAACAAATTGTTAAATTGACGTTTCTTATGTCAAAAAACATCTAAACCCCGAAGAATTTCAATAATTAGCATCAAAAAGTGCCATGAATTTATCAGTGCATAAATCTTTGCAGAATTCCAGATCCAAGAGGGGTGCATTTACTTTGATCGAGACGGTCATAGCTATAGGTATTGTCTCGACGGTGATGGTAGCGCTCATGGGTTTGATTCCTGTAGGTATGAAAATGATGAAAGAGGCCGGAGTGAACACTGTAGGGGCAGGGATTGCGAATAAATTGTTAGGTGAGGTTCAGTTAGCTGAGTTTGATGACATTCAGCAATATAACGGAAAGATTTATTGGTTCGATGATATGGGAACAAAACTGAAGAGAGGTGAAGAGGAATCAAAAGTAAATAAAATTTATACTGCAAAGATTGAGGTGGATGAAGAGAACCCTCAGATTCCGGGAGCTCAGGCGAATAAGTTCCTGAAGAGAGTCGTAGTAAAGGTTTCAAATGTTTTGGGTGATGAGCCAGACTTTAAAGATCCAAACCCGGACTCTGGAGCCAATGAGAAACGGGTAAAAAAAGACTATAGATCGTATTGGACTTTCATCATTGATACTGAAAAGGATGATTGAACCTAACGATATATAAAAAATCATTAAGTTAACAGCTAAAGAAATAAGAAGCTCATTAAATTCAAGCCATGAATATTTCAAAGAAGAGAACCCTAACGTCGAACCGAGCGTTCACTCTGCTCGAGTTAATGGTTTCGATGGTTGTTTTATCTCTTATAATGTTACTCGTTTTTAGAATGCTTGATTCTACAACGAGAACATGGTCAAACGCTCAGGCTAGGATTTCCACTTTTAAGGAAGCTCGGGTTGCTTTTGAGGGGATGACTCGACGGATCAGTCAGTCGATGTTGAATACTTACTTCGATTACCAGTATCCTGGGAACAATCAAAACCAAAGGCCTAGAGGATACGAGAGAAAGTCTGACCTTCACTTTATCAGTGGGAAAGGAGAAGATTTGTTGGCGGCAGGTCGTTACCCAACTCATTGCGTCTTTTTTCAGGCCCCTCTTAGTTTTTCCGTGGATCCGAATAATAAGTCCTTTGGTAGCTTACTTAATAGTTGGGGCTATTATATTGAGCGTAATACAGATAGGGATCAAATCCCTGAGTTCTTTCCTTCAGGGACCTTACAAGATAGAGAGCGTTATCGTTTAATGGAGTTCAGGCCTCCTACTGAAAATCTGAAAGTCTATGCCAGTGATCTGAAAACCCGATACAACACTGATTGGTTTAAGCCGGATGTTACTAATGATGAGGCGACGGAAGGTGGCAGGCCTTTCTCTATAGCAATTGCTGAAAATATAATTGCTCTGATCATTGAGCCGAAGAACTCAAATGCCATTGAAAGAGCGAATTTATTGGCTCCTGAATATGAGTATGATAGCCGGAGATATCAGAAGAAAAAAAATGCAAAGGACCCTACCAAGCATCAGTTACCTCCCCTGATCGAGGTGACCATGGTTGCGATGGATGAGCGTTCTGCGCTTCGTCTCGAGCAAATTTATGGAACATTACCAAGTGACTTGGTTCCACCTAAGCTTTTCCAGGAAGTCAGTGATTATGACGAAGATTTGAAAGAGCTTAAGGAAAAATTAGATACTTTCAGACCGCCTATTACTTATCGAGTGTTTCACGAAACCGTAGGCATAAGGGCTTCTAAGTTTAGTGATCCGGATTTGCAAAAGTAATTGTTTATTTATAAGTGCTCATGAAAAGTGTTCAAAAAAAGAACCAAGGATTTACTCTCATTGAAGTACTGGTAGTCCTCATGATCATTGCCGTGATTGTGTCTTTCACTATACCAGCAATAGGGCCCGCTCTGAAAGGATCTAAGCTAAGGCAAGCAGCTGATGAGTTGGAGGCACTCTTGGCCGGATCACATCAATTATCGATCACTGAAAATACTCCAGTCGAAATTAGGTTCTTCAAGTACGAGGACCCTGAGTCTCCAGGAAGCACTAAGATGTTTCGGAGCTATCAGTCAGCGCAGGTCATAACTAATCCTCAAGATCACAAACAGAACACTTATGATTTAGGAGAAGTTAAGATGCTTCCTTCAGCATTTGTGATTGCTGAAAAAACATACAGTAGCTTGGTGGAGAGTGAGTTTCTTAGGAGAGATGAAATGGAAATACCGCGAAGTAAATCAGCAGAGTATGTTGCTTTTGAATTCAGGCCGGACGGCTCCACTAATCTGGCCACAGTGGATGAAAAACATTGGACGCTTACGATTATGAGAGAAACGGACCTAGGATTGACTCTTGACGGATCAACAGAATTCATAACGTTGGTACTAAATCCATTCAATGGCCGCATCCGTCGGCTTCAGCCATAAATTTCCAAATTTGATATTTTGATTTAAGGGAGTTAATCGCTTCAAATTGGCTTAGTATAGAAATGAAAAATAGCCGTTCTTTTTGGCTATAGGGATATTTTTTTAAAATATCGTCCAATAACCCTATTTTGAAGTGATTAATGCAAGACATCACTCGGAAAATTTTAAAATTTGCTAAAATTATTATTTTTATTCAATTTACCATAAAATTGACGTTGACCAAATAAGTGCTTAGGGGCAGATTGGGGTGCATTGGGGCAAAAAGGAGCCTTAATGCAATACGTTTTGGTTAATTCTAAAGAAAGCAATGATGTTCGGCTATTTGCCGGAACCGTGCAGCATACGCTGGACGACAATCATCGCGTGACCGTTCCGGCTCGGTGGCGTTTTGAAGAACTCTCGGAATTGTTTGCCGTCCCTGATCCGAGGCAGCCATTTTTGATTCTTTTACCAGGCAGTGAATTAAAGAAAATCGTTAATGATTTAGAAACAGCAGAAGATGTTGAGCCTTTGATCCGACGCCAATTTGTCAGACAGCTATTTTCAAGAGCCACCCCGTGTCCCCTCGATAGACAAGGACGGCTCGTGCTTCCGTATGAGATATGCTCAGGTCTAGGGCTGCGAGGTGAGGTCATGCTCGCCGGAGGCGGCTCTCGCATTGAGGTCTGGAGGCCGGAGAATTGGTATGAGAATCAAACCAAAGAAGAAAATTCATTTGCCAACACTGCGGATCGCGTTGGCCTCTAATTTCAATCATTACCCCCCAAAAATAATAATTAGGAACCTCTAAATTGAATATAAGCCATTGTTAAATCACAAACTACATAATCAAGAAAATGAGGAAACTCATACCGAGGTTTCTATCCAACAGCAGACATTGTCCGGCCGATCCAGGAGGTCAAAATGCTTTCTACCACTTGAACGATTGGCCTTCAGATGACTGTCCTACCAAGCCTAATGTGGCGGGTTTAAGGCAGGGTTTTTCGCCGGGAGCATTGCCTCCGGATGAAAGCTTGCGTTTTAAACGTAGCAGATCAGAAGGGATGGATTATCACGAATCTGTTCTCCTAGACGAAGCGACTCATTACTTGGCGCCCGAACCTGGCAAGCTATTCTTAGATGCTACTTTAGGAGGAGGAGGTCACTCAGAGCAACTGTTAAGTAAGGGGGCAAAAGTGATTGGATTGGATCAGGATCCTGCTGCCCTTTCTTTTGCCCGTGCTCGCCTGAGTCATTATGATGATAAGTTTGGAGCGATTCAGGGTAATTTTCGTGACTTTGGTGAAATTCTTTCAACCATAGGTATTAGTGGATTAGATGGACTTCTTCTTGATTTAGGTATTTCTTCTCATCAGGTCGATAATGCTGATCGGGGCTTTTCTTTTAATAAACCGGGTCCGCTAGACATGAGAATGGATCCTGACGCAGAAGTGACTGCAGCAGAGTTGATAAATAATTGCCCCGAAGAAGAACTTGCTCGTGTTTTTTATGAGTATGGAGAGGAAAGGGCCTCTCGTCGGATCGCATCTGCAATTATTGAGCGTCGCAAAGACAAGTTTTTTGAATGCACTACCGATCTTGCGGGTCTTGTTGAATCCATTTTGCCGAGAAGAGGAAAAAAACATCCAGCGACAAGAGTATTTCAGGCTTTACGGATAGCAGTAAATAATGAACTTAGAGTGCTCGAAGAAGCGTTGGCTGAGATCCCTCAATGGCTTCGTCCTGGCGGACGACTAGTAGTGATTTCTTTTCATTCGTTAGAAGATCGGATTGTGAAGTCATATCTAAAACGATGTAGTAAATCTAAGATTGATCGCCCCGAGTGGCCAGAGCCAAGATCCAATCCGAATTACTGCTTTAAATTAATCATGCAGAAAGGACTTATCCCTTCAAAGAATGAGGTAAAAATTAACCCAAGAGCTCGAAGTGCTCGTCTTCGAGTGGCAGAGAGATTGCCGATAGAAGTTCAGCCCTAATTAGTGAAATGAACGAGAGACGCAAAAAGTATCAACGGAGACTTAAGGTTGGATCGTTGTGTTCTCTGATCATTATAGGATTCATAGTGGCCGGAACAGCTTGTGCGTTCGTGATGATAAAGAATGCTCACGTCGAACGCAGTGATGTGCGGCGTGCTCTTTTGAGCGAAATAAAAATTCAGGAAAAGAAAGTTCAGACAGTAGGTCTGAGGGTCGAAACGCTTCGAGATAGGAGAGCCTTATCAAATGCTCTTAAGGATTATAACAGTAAACTTATTCCCATAACTAACAGTCATATTATAAGGGCTAAAAAAGCACAATCATCAACTTCAATAGCGATGAAAATTAAAGCTGATACAGAAATTACATTTATTAATATAGACAGACCAGGTGGATAGTAATTCACTCCATAAGCGCAGTTTTTGTGTTACTTTAATTCTCGTCATCGCATTTAGTGTGCTGTCGATAAGGATTGTATACATCCAGATTGTTGGGCATGAGCGATTTTCAGAAATTGCTAAGGCCGAGAGAATGGCCAAAACAGTTTTGCCGGCATCTCGTGGTCAGATTTATGATAGGAACGGTGAATCGTTAGTGCAAAATCAGCACGTTCGAGATGTTATTGCTGATAGGTATCATCTCGAAGATATTCACGTGTGTCGACGAGCGGTTGCAGCTTCTGAGGAAGTGAGTGTGAGGGAAATATCTCAACGCTACAATTCAAAGGAAGTGAGGGACCGCTTCATTATTCTTGCTGAAAGCCTGTTGAATCAAACGCTAGGCATTAAGCAGGGCATCCTTCAGGAAATAGTTAATAATAATGACGGGAGGGACCGCTTTGTTATTTTTCGATCACTAGATTTCATTCATGCAGAAAAGGTCAAAGAGTTGATGCGAAAACGGAAGATCGGAGGTTTTCGCTTCGAGGATTCGATGCGTAGATATTATCCAAAATATGGAAGGTTAGTCCAAGTCCTTGGATATACCGATGCAGCAAATGTTGGTAGGGAAGGGATTGAGAGTACCCTGAATCCACAATTAGCAGGGGTGCCAGGATATAGGCTGGTTGAGCGGACACGTCGCTCACGTGAAGTGCTTTCGGAATACAGTAAAGAAGTGCAGCCAATTAATGGATCTAATGTGGAATTAACGATAGATATGGGGCTTCAGAATATAGTTGAGCAACAGCTAGAACTTGCTGTTCGCGAGTATTCTCCAGAGAAAATTATGGCCGTTTTCATGGATCCTGGAACTGGAGAAATATTGTCGATGGCTAGTAGACCGCAATTTAATCAGTTTACTCGGGAAGGAGTGAGAAAGATTCATCCAGTAGCTGATCGTTATGAACCAGGATCAACATTCAAAATCGTTGCTCTTTCTGCAGCTTTCGACAGGGGTCTTATAACACCGAATTCAAATTTTTTCTGTCATAATGGACGCTATCAAGAGCCAGGCGTTACACTGAGAGATCACCGGGCATACGGTTATTTGAGCGCAGAAGAGATCCTTGCTAAGTCCAGTAACATAGGAGTTTATATGCTGGCAAAGAAAATCGGGCGGCACACATTCCATAGTTATATTAAAGATTTTGGATTTACTAGAAGGACCGGCGTGGAACTTACTGCTGAGTCTTCTGGAACGGTCACTCGGCCAGATTCAAAGGGGTGGAGTAAGACTTCATTGTCACGAATAGCAATGGGATATGAGGTCGATGTCACGGCACTTCAAATGGTTAATGCTCTTTGTGTTATTGCAAATGGAGGGACCCTATATCAGCCCCAGATCATTCAGAGAATCACCTCTCAAGATGGGTTAACTATGTACAGGTTCCAATCAAAAAAAATCCGTAGAGTCATACATGAAGGCGCCGCAAATAAAGTGAGGGATGCCTTGATGGCAGTCGTATCAAAAGGGGGCACGGGGACAAAGGCCCAGGTTGATGGTTTTCATGTTGCCGGAAAAACTGGTACAGCGTATAAGCTTAAGAATCCACGCAATCAAGGCTATCACAAGGGACGGTATGTTGTTTCTTTTATGGGATTTCTTCCTGCAGAGAACCCACGTTTAGCGGGAATTATTGTTGTGGATGACCCGCAAAATAAGGGTTCCCGATATGGGGGGGCAGTAGCAGCGCCAATTTTTTCGAAAATTGCTGCTGCGGCGATGCCATATATGGGAATTGATCCAAGGAAAGCAACGCGATCATTGGGTCCGTCCACGGGGCAGGTATTACAAAGCGACTTAATTGATTAGGAAATTAATGAAATTAAGTAAGCTTACAGAAAGTATTTACCAGGCAGTTCTTACGGGCTCTGATGATCCTGAAATTCAAACGTTGTGTTATGACTCAAGGAGATCATTAGAAGGGTCACTATTTTTTGCGCTAAAAGGTCAAAATGCAAATGGCATGGATTTCATTGAGTCTGCCGTGAAGTCGGGAGCATCAGGCATCGTTGCGGAGGCGGATGATTGTGGATTAGGCGTGCCTTGGGTTAAAGTTCCGGATGGGAGATATGCAATGTCTGCGATGTCAGACATGATTAATGCGAGCCCATCTAGTGCAATGAAAATTGCCGGAATCACTGGAACTAACGGTAAAACGACCACTGCATTTTTATTATACCATCTCTTAGAGAAAGGCCAGAGGAGATGCGGTTTACTCGGTACAATTAGTTACAAGACTGGATCCGAAGAAGAACCAGTAGTGACTCATACAACTCCTGAAGCGCCTGAATTGCAGTCCTACTTATCTGAAATGTTGTCTAATGGATGCGTTGCGGCAGTCATGGAGGTTTCTTCTCATGGGATAGTTCAAAAGCGAACGGCTCATGTTCAGTTTGATGTTGGGATTTTCACTAATCTCAGTAGGGATCATTTGGATTTCCATGAAAGCATGGAGCAGTATTATCTGGCAAAGCGTGAATTGTTTGAACAGGTTGCATCGTGTGATGCCAAATCAAAGAAAGTTGCTGTTATTAATTATGATGACGAGTGGGGAAAAAAGATAATTGGATATAATAAGAACAAGAAATTAAAGACACTGACTTATGGGCTTGGTGCCGGAGCTGATTATCGAGCCGTTGATTTACGGCAGACTCGCAAAGGTACAGACTTTACACTTGAAGTCGGGCATCGGCAAATTAGGACAAGCATTCCATTCATTGGAAAGTTTAATGTATATAATGCTTTGGCAGCTTTTGTTGCTGGAGTTGGAATGGGGCTGAATGTTCGTGAGACTGTTTCTAATCTTGCAGATTTACCTCAAATACCAGGCAGGTTAGAGATCGTTTCAGAGAGGAGACCCTTCGATGTTTATATTGATTATGCGCATACACCTGACGCATTAAGTAATGCGTTATTAACATTAGAAGAACTTAATCCTAGACGGCTCATTGTTGTTTTTGGCTGTGGAGGTGACCGTGATGCTACAAAGAGGGCACAGATGGGTAAGGTTGCGGCAAGTATTGCTAATTATGCAATTATCACATCAGACAATCCTCGGAGTGAATCTCCATCCCAGATCATAAGCGAAATTAAATCAGGATTCGAAGGATCACATTATGAAATTGTTGAGGATAGGCGGGAAGCCATTGCTTTAGCTGTATCATATCTACTCCCGGGAGACATACTTTTAATTGCAGGTAAAGGCCATGAAACGTATCAAGAAGTTTCTGGGAAAAGAACAGCATTTGACGATCGTATAATTGCTGGGCAGATGCTAAATGATCGTGACCATGTTTTTGCGGATATGGTTCGTGAAAAAAGAGAGCAATATGAAAAAGATGAATTAGAGCGAGAGAACAGAGGTCAGACTGAAGGAGAGGAGGAGTTTCGGAGGAGATGAGAGAATTAAGTTTATCTGATGTTGCTACTTATTCTAAAGGAGTTGTTGATTCATCTTTCGAGCAATTGCTCGTTCGTTCTGTATCTACTGATAGTAGAAGCATAAAGGAAGGAGACCTATTCATTGCATTGAAAGGGGATTCTTTTAATGGTCATGATTTTGTTCAGGAGGCTTTTACTGATGGAGCAGTCGCAGTGATGGTTGAAGAGGGTGTTGATTTGAATGTAAATTCGAGCACTCCAGTGATAGTGGTGAGAGATACCCTAAGTGGGTTACAAGAATTTGCCAAAAATTACAGAAAATCATTAAATTTAACTGGCGTTGGAATAACAGGAAGTAACGGCAAGACCTCGACAAAGGATTTTATATATTCTGTCTTAAGTGAAAGATTTTCTGTAAGCGCTACTGCCGGAAATTATAATAACCATATAGGCCTTCCTCTTACAGTATTAGAGGCAGAGGATCAGCATGATTTTGGTGTTTGGGAAATGGGAATGAGCAATCCTGGCGAAATTGCTCTATTGGCTGATATAGCGAGGCCAAACATTGGAGTGATTACCAATGTTGGAGTTGCGCATATTGAAACCATGGGTTCTCGCGAATCTATAGCTATAGAAAAAGGATCTCTTGCTGAGAGTGTAACTGGAGAAGGGTTTGTTGTTCTTAATGCTGAGGATTCCTATTCGAAATCAATAGCGGAAAGGACTCAGGTAAGAACTGTGAGCGTTGGGTTTGGAGATGCAGATATCAGGGCCGATGAAATAGCTATTGAAAGTACATCAGTAAGTTTTGTAATAGATGCAAAGGGGGAGCGGAAAGAAGTATTTTTACCAGTTCCTGGAAGGCACATGGTTCTTAATGCGCTGATGGCGGTTGCTATTGGTGTGAATGAAGGCTTGCCTCTTGACGTTATTGCTCAAGGCCTAAGTGAAGCCAAGTTGAGTGGAGGAAGGCTACAGAAACGCGAGTTTGGAGGTGTTGTTATTATTGATGATACATATAATGCCAATCCAGACTCAACTCTGGCGGCTATTCAATGCCTTGCCGAGATGAACTGTAATGGCCGTCGGTTTGCTGTCATTGGAGGAATGGCTGAGCTTGGTGAGATGTCAGAATCGGAACATCGGAAGATCGGGGCCGAAGCGGTTGATTTGGGCATTGATTTTGTTCTTAGTGTTGGAGAAATGGCGGTCCAAGTAGATGAGGGCGCTAGGGAAGGTAATAAAAGTTATTCTCAGTTTTTCGGTAAACACAAAGAATGCGCAGAGTTTATTAATAACGAGGCTTGTCCGGGTGATTTAATTCTGATTAAGGGGAGCCGATCCTCTGCAATGGAGAATGTAATAAATAATTTAGATATTTCATGATTCCTTGGTTATACGATTATTTGAAAGAGACTGCAGGCGTTGATGTGCAGCTGTTACGATACATCACTTCTAGGGCTGGAGTCGCATGCATTTGTTCATTTGGTATAACGTTACTAATAGGCCCCTATTTAATTCGACGCCTTATTGCAATGAAGATGGGGCAACCGATAAGGAGTGCTGATGAGATTCATAAATTGGCCGAACTTCATGACTCTAAAGCTGGCACTCCTACGATGGGAGGTGTGATTATTGTAGTGGCTGTTATGATCAGCGTCTTATTGTTCGTGCGATTGTCTAATCCGCTCGTATTGGCCGTGGTGGTTGTTTTTATAGGTTTAGGCCTCGTTGGGTTTTGGGATGATTACCAGAAAGTGAAAAAGAAGAATTCTAAAGGTATTAGCGCTAAGACTAAACTGATGCTTCAAGTTCTGGTGTCACTGAGCGCGGGGTTGTATTTATATGTAAATCCTGAAACTTCAGAATACATCCGCGAGTTATATGTGCCTTTCAATAAAGATTCCCTAATTCAGGACATGGGCATCTTTTGTTTGCCTTTCTTTGTATTGATTATTGTGAGCTGCTCTAATGCGGTAAATTTGACTGATGGTTTGGATGGACTGGCAATTGGATGCTCTATATCCGTGGCTTTAGCCTATGCTGCGATCTGTTATTTGGTTGGCAATCAACAATTGGGTGAAAAATACTTACTAATTCCTCATAGCAGATTTGCAGGAGAACTTACAATTGTGTGTCTAGCGTTGGTGGGGGCTGGGTTAGGATTTTTATGGTTTAATTGTCATCCTGCAAAAGTGTTTATGGGGGATACTGGCTCATTAGCTTTGGGGGGAGCTTTTGCTTCTTTAGCGATATGCTCAAAACATGAAATTTTACTCGTAGTAATTGGTGGCGTTTTTGTAATGGAGGCAACATCTGTTATTCTTCAGGTGTTTAGTTTTAAGGTTCGAGGAAAGAGACTCTTTAGAATGTCTCCGATACATCACCATTTTGAACTTAAGGGATGGCATGAAAGCCAGGTAATTGTTCGGTTCTGGATCCTTTCGCTTCTCTGTGCGCTTATTGGATTAGCAACATTAAAACTAAGATAGTAATCTGAAATACAAAGGAATAGATATTGCAGTGTTAGGATGCGGCCAGAGTGGGATGGCTGCAGCAAGGTTAGCATTACGCGAAGGTGCTAATGTTTGTGTTTTTGATACGGGCAATTCATCGGAACTTCAAGACAGAGCAGAAGAACTTGGTTCTGAGGGATGTGAAATTGCAATGGGAGATGACGCGGTATGTGCTGACCCTAAAAAATATGAATTTGCTGTCATTAGTCCAGGAATAAGTCTTGATTGGATGATAGCGACTCAATTCACGGATTCAGGAGTTAGAGTCATTGGTGAAATGGAATTTTCTTACCCATTTTGTTCGTCTGGAATAATTGGGGTCACCGGGACAAACGGTAAAACTACAACTGTAGAACTAATAGAAAAAATATTAAACGATTGCGGAGAGACGGCGGTTGCAGGCGGTAACTATGGGCGGCCTTTAGCAGATATCGTTTGCGGGTCGACAAGTTATTCATCCGTAATTTTGGAAATAAGTTCATTTCAATTAGAAGCTATCAGCGAATTTCATCCAAATGTGGCAGTGTGGACTAATTTTGCTTCAGACCATCTGGATAGATATTCAGAAATTGATGAATATAAGTCCGCAAAAATGAAGTTATTTGTTAACCAAAATGAGAGGGACTGGGCTGTAATAAATGGTAAAGATGAACTGCAAGGGATTAAGGCTCAGACAATAACTTTTTCTGCTTATCAAGAATCAGGAAACTATAGCTTTAATCAGGGTAATATTGTTTGTGGGGACGATGTATTATTTAACCTACAACAAACTAAGCTCAGAGGGGCACATAATGCTGAGAATTTAATGGCAGCAACCGCTGTTGCTCAAATTAAGGGGTATTCTATTGATTCAATTATAGATTCTCTTTCAGATTATACTGCTCCTCAGCATAGATGTGAGTTGGTCGCGACAATTGATGGAGTTGATTATATTAATGATTCTAAGGCGACTAATCTTCATGCGATGGAAAGTGCATTAAAGTCGTTGGTAGACTCGGAGGATGGTATCGTTCTGATTGCAGGTGGGAAGGATAAGGGACTGTCATTTGCGGATGTTGCTGATTCAGTATCAAGGTATGTTAAGCATGCGGTTTTAATAGGCGAAACGCGTTTCCAGATGGCGGAAAATTGGGCGGGGAAAGTTGATTGTAGGCTAAGTGAGGATATCGATGAAGCAGTGAGCTTGGGGAGATCATTAGCTAAGGGTGCAAGCACAATTTTGTTTTCACCAGGAACTTCGTCATTCGATATGTTTTCCGGATATGAGGAAAGAGGAAATTTATTTAAAGCAGCTGTAGAAAAACAAATAAAACAAAGATAAATTATGAGTAATAAAAACAGACAAACAGATAGTAATGGCAAGGGGCATAATTGGCTGGATGTTTTTGCGAGAACTCGTAGATCGAGTTCGGATTCAAATTCTGATGAGCAATGGCGTTCTGAGGTTCCTAATATAAAGCTTTCGAGAGCATTTGTTGTTGTTTTGATTCTTCATGTGGTTGCTGTTGGCGGAATATTAGCCTTTGAAATGTTTAAGCCGAAGGCCGTGACCGTATCAGTAGTGAATCCCGAGCAGGGAAATGATGAAGTTCTTTCCAAGGAAATCACTAAGGAAAATTTAGCTGAGAAGCAACCGGATGTAGAAAAGAACAGCGGGTTTGAGCGTTACACTGTGCGGAGTGGAGATAGTATCCGAGCGATTGCTGAATCTCATAAGATTTCTAGAACTGAATTGTTAGCAGCGAATTTAATTGATGAAGAGCATCCTTTAGTAAGCGGAAGAGTATTGCGGATTCCTAAGCTGAGTTTGGCTGTTAATAAGGGTGGGGATTTGCCCATACCCATATCTCCTCAAGAGGCAAATGAGGATTATATTTCTTTGAATACTTTACCAGCAGCTAAAACAGCTCCGGTAGGAAATGCTGAGAAAATAACAACAGATAAAATATTGGAAGATATTGATGATGGATTTCAATTGTTATCATCAGTTCCTCCAGTAAGCACAAGCGAATCAGCGCCTCGAGCCATTCCTGTTTCTAAAACCAATTCAGTTAGACAGCCTAAGATTGTTAAAGAGATATCAACGAACGATTTTATTGCCTCAGGTAATCGATTGGAGCAACAAATGATTGCTTCGACTTATACTATATCCTCAGGCGATACACTTTATGAAATCGCGAGAAAGTATAATGTTAGTGTTGATTCCATATTAAAATTAAACCCAGAAGTTGATCCTAGAACTTTGGGTATAGGAAAGACTTTGTTGTTACCTTAAGGGATTGTAATTCTTTATTTTTTATGGGAGAAAAGAGCTTACAGATATTTGTCTTTTCAATCGTAGCATTGCTCGTCTTAGGCGTAGTGATGTTGCTTAGCACAAGTGTTTTTATTGCTGACAGAGTAGATATTTACCATGATGTTCACAGGCAAATCGTTTGGTTGGGATTGGGGATAATTGTTTGTGCTGTCACATCTTCAATTGATTACCATTTCTGGAACCGTTCTAAGTGGGTATGGTTTTCAGTTTCTTTGTTTTTGTTGATACTGTGCTTTGTTCCTCCCTTTGCTCAGCCTGCAAACGGGTCATCTAGATGGATAGGTCTAAGTAAATTCGGTTTTGATATCGCTCGAATACAGCCCTCAGAATTAGCAAAAATTGCAGTCGTTTTTGTGTTGGCTGGTTGGTGCTCAAAATACAAAAATAGAATAAGAGAATTGCGGTTCGGTTTCATGTATCCAGCGTTAATTGTTCTTATCCCTATATCTCTGATTGGGTTCGAAACTGATATGGGAACTGCCGCATTACTTGCATGTGCATCATTGATAATACTTCTCGTGGGAGGTGGGAATATTCGTTTTTTTATGGGTAGTGGAATTTGCTCTTTAGTCGTTCTTGGATCTGCAGTTTTTATGAATTCCAACCGGCTACAGAGGTTTGTTGCGTTTCTTGATTTAGAAGCCCATAAGACTGGATTTGGATTGCAACAATGGCGTGCCCAATTGGCTTTGGGTGAAGGAGGTGTTACTGGGCTTGGACTTGGTGAGGGTAGAGAGAAGCTCATGTATATGCCGTATGCTCACACAGATTTTATATTTCCTATGATAGGAGAAGAGCTCGGAGCTGTCGCAACTTTATCAGTAGTTTTAGCTTTTGTTATGGTGTTAATATTTGGTGCATCTATAGCGAGTTCCGCTCCTGATCGTTTTGGTAAGATTCTTGGATTTGGTCTTGTGACATTAATATCTTTGCAAGCAATAATAAATATAGGTGTTACTACTGGATTAATGCCTAATAAGGGATTGCCACTTCCATTTGTTAGTTATGGAGGATCTAATTTATTGTTTAGTTTAGCTGCTATTGGAATTCTTTTAAACATTTATCGGCAGGGCCATGCGCCCATAAAAGATCCGGATTCAGATCTTTTCAACGGTTCAAGAGTAACGCCGAGATTATAAGATAAATAATGAGTGCCCGTGTTGTTATTGCTTGTGGTGGGACAGGAGGACATTTGTTCCCTGGTATTGCGGTAGCTGAGTGTTTATTGGATGCAGGTGGGGATCCGTTACTTATTATTTCTGAAAAGGAAATTGATGCGATAGCAATTCGAAATCACAAACATCTTGAATATGTATCATTGCCATCAATTGGCATGCCAAAAATATATTCACCAAAAATGATAAGTTTTGTTTTTAGGTATATTAAAAGTTATTTCTTTTGTAAGAAACTTATAAAGGACTTCGGAGCTGATGCTGTTCTTGGAATGGGAGGATTTACATCTCTTCCGGCTCTAATGGCTGGTCAAAAAATGAGAGTTAGGACGTTTATTCATGAATCAAATGCTTATCCAGGAAAAGCAAATCGCGTCGCTTCCCGATGGGCTGACATTGTTTTGTTGGGTTTGGAATCATGCCGTCAACACTTTCCGACTAAGAACGTTGAAGTTGTGGGTACTCCATTACGAGGAGTGATGAGAGAATCTTACGATCGGAATCAGGCTATTGAACATTTTAATCTTAGTGGTGATAAAAAGACATTACTAGTGATAGGGGGTAGCCAAGGAGCTTATGGTATAAATTCTGTTATAATAGAATCGCTGATCAATTTGAAGGACTTAGGGGTGCAGGTGATTCATATAACAGGCCCAGCGGATTATGATAGAGTCTGTTCATTATATGAAGGTGTAAAAATTAAATCTTATATAGTCCCCTTTTGTGATCATATGCAATTGGCGTATGCCGTTTGTGATGTTGCCATTGCTAGATCGGGGGCATCTAGTCTTGCTGAACTTTCCACCTTTGGAATTCCTTCAATATTAGTACCATACCCTTATGCGACGGATGATCATCAAACTCTCAATGCGCTAGTTTATAGTGAATCGGGCGCTGCATTTTTGAAGCAAGAGAGAGAGATGAATCAAAGTGAGTTGACCAATGTTTTGTGTCAATTATTTGATAGTGGTCATGAGATCCATGGGAAAATGAGTTCAGCAATGAGAAAGATGGCAGTCATTGACGCAGCGGAAAAAATATGTGAACAAATACAGCTAAATTCTAAGTGAAAGACAAATGGTCAGATAAATTGCACTCAGGTGCTAAATTTCCAATGAGGATACACCTCATTGGAGTTGCTGGTTCTGGCATGAGTGGTTTGGCTTCATTGTTATTAAGCCTTGGTCATCGGGTCAGTGGTTCTGATAAGGTGTCAACAAAAGAAACAGATCGCCTTGAGAGGGTTGGGTTGAGCTTTCATTGTCCGCATGTTCCTGAGTTGATACAAGATGCTGATTTGGTTATTTTTTCCTCGGCAATTAAACCGGGTAATGTTGTCTATGATGCTTCAGTTGAAGCGGATGTTCCAATGTTAAGGCGAGCTGAAGCTTTGGTTTCAATAATGTCACAAAAGGAAAGTATAGTGATAGCAGGCACGCATGGTAAAACAACGACTTCTGCATTAGCGGCTAAAGTGTTGCAGACAGGAAAATTAAATCCCTCGCATTATGTTGGCGCAGAAGTTCCTGTTCTTGGTAATAATGCTTATTGGAACGAAGATGGTAAACACTTTATTGCGGAAGGAGACGAGAGTGATGGATCTTTAATTCAGTTTAATCCTGATTATGCTGTTTTATTAAATGTAGAGGAAGATCATCTCGATCATTACACTGAAGGGATTGAAGGTATCCGTAACGTGTTCAATCAATTTTTAGATTCAGCGGAAAAAAAGATTATATATTGTTCAAGCGATTCAGAATCATCGAATCTTTGCGACTCCCGCGATAATGTAATTTCGTATGGTTGGGAACGCAGTGATGACTTTTGTGCTAAAGTTTGTGAAATGCGCGAGGGTAGTACTGACTTTGATGTTTTTGTTTATGGAAAATTATTGGGGAGAGTTACTTTAGGAGTTCCTGGAAAGCACAATGTTTTAAATGGGCTAGCAGTTATAGCTCTTGCAACAGAGCTTGGAGTGAATTTTTCAGATATATCTGATGCGATGAGAGAATTTAGAGGTGCAAAGAGGAGGTTTGATGTTTTGTATCGTTCAGCTAACTATTCTGTCGTCGATGATTATGGTCACCACCCAACAGAAATTAAAGCAACTATTGCGACGGCAAAACAGCTAAACCCAGAAAGATTGGTCTGCGTATTCCAACCTCATCGGTATACTCGAACGCAGCTCATGATAGATCAATTTGCAAAGGCGTTCCGAGAAGTTGATGCGCTCTTTGTCACAGATATATATCCTGCTGGAGAGAGGCCGATTGAAAATATTAACTGTGAAGCGGTTGTTAAGGCAGTCCATGAAGATGGGCACCAAAATGTTTGTTCTGTTCCTAATTTGAGAACTGCTCATCTCCACGTTGGTGCTGCTCTTTTATGTGGCGATACCATTTTAACATTGGGGGCAGGTAATATTCATGAAGTAGGAGCTGCGCTTGCTCGTGATTTAGAGGTGTTAGATAAGCTGCGACGTGAATTAGATGATCCGCAGACTAAGTGCAGACTATATGAACCAATGAGTCGTCACACTACAATTAAGGTTGGAGGCCCTGCACAGTATTGGGTCGAGCCGATAAGTATTGAGGCTTTTGCTAAATCTTTAAAGTTTTTTTTTAATAAAGGTATTCAAGTTAGAGTGGTGGGAAGAGGTTCGAATTTGCTTATATGTGATGGAGGTATTCCAGGTGCAGTCATACGTCCTTCAGGTGGTGAATTTGAAGAAGTTAGAGTTTCCGAAAATATTGTTACGACTGGAGTAGGTGCGCGATATAAAAAAGTTAGTAACATAGCCAAAGCTAATGGGATTAGTGGATTCGAGTGGATGGAAGGCATTCCTGGTAATGTAGGAGGTGGGTTGAGGATGAATGCGGGGGCGATGGGTTTTGAAACATTCGATCAAGTTCTTAGCATAAAATATCTAGATTCAGAGGGAGAGCTTCACGAGAAGATGGCTGAAGATTTTGAGAGTAAATATAGGAATGTTCCTAAGCTTAATAAAAATTATGCAGTTTCTGCAGTCCTCAAAGGAACTAAGGATGATGCTGAAATGATAGATAACCGGATCAGTGAATCAGTAGAAAGGCGAAAAAGAACTCAACCAATTGCTGCAAGCGCTGGATGTATTTTTAAAAATCCTATTGATGTTTCTGCTGGTCAACTCATAGAAGAGCTGGGATTGAAAAATTCTAATGTTGGTGCAGCAAGAGTTTCTGATGTCCATGGAAATTTCATTGTAAATGATGGAGGAGCAAAAGCTAAGGATGTAATATCTCTTATTGATAAGATTAAGCTCAAGGCTAAGACGGAAAGGTCAATAGAGCTTGAAACTGAAGTGCAGATTATTGGGCAGGAGAAATTAAATTTTTAAGTATAAAATAAAAAACACAAAATATGTCATTTAGTGATAAGACAATAGCTGTGATCATGGGAGGTCCTGGCAATGAGCGGGAAGTTTCAATGGCATCAGGTAAAGGCGTGTCCCAGTCTTTGTCCGAGAAAGGGGCAACGGTGATAGAGATTTGCATTGAAGATCGGAACTTTGAGTTGAATGAAGAAGTTGATCTTGTTTTTAATGTAATACACGGAACGTTTGGTGAAGATGGTTCATTGCAAAAGATTCTTAATGAACGACGAGTGCCATATACAGGGGCAGGGGCAACTAGTAGTGAACTTGCATTTGATAAGGGGCTGAGCAAAAAATGTTTTGTGGAAAATGGTGTTAGCACTCCACTCTTTGAATTTGTTTCTAAAGATGATGGAGTATTACCTTCTTTAAATAAGCCTTTCGTTATAAAACCGCCAAAGGAAGGATCTAGTGTCGGCGTTCATATAATAAAGAATGAGGAATCTATATCTGAAGCGATTGAGGATGCTGCAAAATATGACGATATAATCCTTGTTGAGGAATTCATTAATGGGAAGGAGTTAACAGTTGGTGTTTTGAATGGAGAGGCATTGCCCATAGTTCACATTCAGCCTCACTCAGGATTTTATGATATGAAGAATAAATATCCTTGGTTAGGAGGGGGTAAAGGGAGCGAGTACTTTTGTCCTGCTGAACTTGATGATGAAACAACCAATCAGGTGCAAGGGGTTGCACTTGAAGCGCATAAGGCTCTTGGGGTAGAGATATATTCAAGGGTAGATATTATTCTTTCTGAAGATGGCAACCCATACGTTTTGGAGGTGAATACTATCCCGGGGATGACTGAAACTAGTCTTTTGCCTAAAGCAGCAAAGGCAAATGGAATTGAATTTGGGGATCTTTGTCAACAAATTGCGGAGCTTTCGATGCGGTTGAGAAAGAAATAAATAACATTGCAGAGAAAATGAGGAATAGAAAAAACAAAAGAAAAGATTCAAGATCTCGTTTCATTTTGAGATCCCGAAAGAAATTTAATCATAATTTGAATGTTCGGGTTAACTCCAAGAAGTCTATAAGTGTTAGAAGAAGAATTTTCTTTTTAAAGGCCCTTAAATGGTCTGCGGTTTTGATGCTAGTGGGTCTAGTTTTTGTTGGTGTTTATAGGGGGATAGATTCCTTTTTGTTTGAAAGTCCAAAATTTTCATTAAGACATATATCTTATGAGACTGATGGTGATTTGCCGAAAGAAAGAATAGTAAAGCATTCAGGAGTTGAAATTGGAGGCAATATTTTGCGAATTGATTTGCAGGATGTGCGTCAACAAATTTTAGATGAATTGCCACAGGTGGATGAGGTCAACGTAGTTCGTGATTTACCTGGAGACCTTTCGATAAAAATTAACGAACGGGTTCCGGTTGCGTGGTTAAATGGAATTGATGATATCGGTGCAGTGAAGAAGAATAAAGGCGGAATTCTTTTGGATGTGAATGGGCACGCTTTCCTATGTGAAGGGTCAGCTTCAAGATATGATTTTCTTCCTGTGATTTTTTCTGAAGAAGCCTTACATATAGAGGCGGGTCAAAGGATTCATGCTCTTACCGTTCTTCGAGGGCTCTATTTAGTTACAAACTTTTCAACCGCTTTTCAAGCCTCATCAGTCAGGTTGAGGTCGCTTCGATCAGAAACGGATTATTCGCTGATTGGTTATTTAAATACCAATGCTGAAATTATTTTTGGATTGGATGAAATTGATAGGCAGATTGGAGATTTGAAATTGCTATTAAATGAAGCAACCCGCCGAGGTAAAGTGCTTGCTGCGGCTAATGTAATGGTAAAAAAGAACACGCCTGTAAAATTTGCTAATTCAGTTAAGCGTGAATTATCAATTCCTCGTGCATTGCCTATTATTTCGCGAAGTGTACCACGTGCGCTGCCATCCAAAGAAAAATCCGATCAGATTGAAAATCCTGTCAATTCATCAAATCTCGTACTTAAGGCCTTGCCAATAGATTCTGGAATGAAAAATCCATAAATCATCTATTTTTTCACCCTACATTGATTCTAGGGGTTGACTTAGCGGTCATATCTAGCGTATTCGCTATGTATAGATGGCTAAAGCTAAAATCTATGCTGGTTTAGAGATTGGGACGTCCAAGATTTGTGTGGTCGTTGGCGAAGTGGATACTGATGGGTCAATTAAAATTCTTGGAATTGGCCAGGCTCCATCTCGTGGGATCAGAAAAGGGGAGATAGTGGACTTTGAGACAGCACAGACGTGTCTGCATGATGCTCTTGTTCAGGCTGAAGAAAAAACGGATGTTATGATAGGTAACGTTTATTTAGCTATTACGGGTTCTCATATAGAGAGTCTTTGTAATAGAGGCTCCATTCGTATACCTGATGGGCCGGGTGCTAATGAAATCACTGAGGAAGACCTTGATGAAGTACGGAATTTGGCTAGGGATGTATCTTTACCTCAACAGAATGTTTTTCTTCATAGCATTATCAGGGACTATTATGTCGATGGTCAAGAAAAGGTTCAGCAGCCTGTAGGGATGTTCGGCAAAGTGGTTGAGGCTGATTATCATATTATACATGGAATCAAAACACGTATGCAAAACACTATAAGGTGTGTGCGTGAAATTCCTATTTCAGTTGACGAGGTGGTTTTTAGTCCGATTGCGGCGGCTCAAGTAATGTTGTCTAAGGAACAAAAGGATAGAGGCGCACTACTGATAGATATTGGAGGAGGAACTACAGATTATGTAATGTATTTGGGAGGATCTGTTGCGCAGTCAGGATGCATAGCTGTTGGGGGTGATCATATTACTAATGATATTTCAATGGTAATGAAGGTGCCTCTTACCCGTGCAGAGCGTCTCAAAATTGAACATGGAAGTGTAATGGTTCAAAATGTAGATCAGAATGAGTTTATTGTGCTTGAAGACGACCCTCATTTTTCTGGTTTAGAAATTGATAAAATAATGCTTAATAAGATTATTAACGCACGAGTATCAGAGACTTTGGAGCAACTCAGGAATAGAATTATGAAGGATGATGATATTGCGGCATTAGGGGCAGGAATTTTTTTAACTGGGGGTAGCAGTAAATTGAAGGAAATTGATAAACTCGCAGAAGAAATCTTTTCTTTACCCGTTTCTTTAGCCAGTATCAGTAGTATGAGTGGTGCTACAGCGCCTTTCGAAAATCCGCAATTAGCAACCCCGATGGGATTGATTAGATATGCGCAAATGATTGAGGCAAATAAAACGGAAAAGACTAATCCATTTAAGCTTTTTCGGAAAAAGCTTGGCGGATTATTTGGGGGCTCTAGTTTGATAGAAAATAACAATTAAATTATCTGAAGTAATCAATGCTTGAATATGAACGTAAACCGGCTGATGGAGAATTGGCTCTCGACCCTGAAAAAGTAAAAGTAATCGGCATCGGTGGTGCTGGGTCCAATGTCTTGGACCGTATAGCTCTTCATGAGAGAATGGATGATGGGGAATTATTAGTACTTAATACTGATGTAAGGGATTTAGTGTCATCGGTGGCGGAAGATAAGATACAGCTTGGTAAGGAGTTAACCCAGGGGCTAGGGGCTGGAGGTGATCCTGATCTTGGTAAAGAAGCTGCTCAAAAAACTGCAGATGAGATCCGTGCAGCTTTGGAAGGTAAATCTTTAGTTTTTATTTGTGCTGGTCTTGGAGGTGGAACTGGATCAGGTGCCGCACCAGTCGTTGCTAAGATTGCAAGAGAAGTTGGTGCTTTTGTCGTGGGTTTTGTTACGATGCCTTTTTCTTTTGAGGGACGTAGACGTTTGGAGCAAGCCGAATCGGCTTTGGCTCAGATGGAGAAATGTACGAATGCCTTAATGACTTTTGATAATGACCGTATGGGAGGATTGATAAACCAAAAGGAAGGGATACAACAAGCATTTGCTGCAGCTGATCATATAATTGGTCAGAGTGTTGGAGCAATTACTAAATTAGTTGCTCAGCCAGGTTTAGTTAGAATTGGAATGGATGACTTATTAACTGCGCTTAAGAATGATAGTTCTAGATGCCTGTTTGGGTTTGGCGAAGCCTCAGGTGATAACCGTGCACAAGAAGCATTGAAATCTGCTCTTAAGAATCCGCTTTTGGATAGAGGGCAGATGCTTAATCAATCCAGTAGCTTAATTGCACACATTAGTGGTGGTGAAACGATAACATTGTTTGAGGTCGAGATTCTAATGAATGAGTTATCCAAATATGTAAATGATGATGCTCATATACTTTTTGGAGTATCTTCCGACAAGAAACAGGGAGAAAGCTTGAGCTTAACAATTATTAGCTCCATTGGTAAGGCAGGTTCATCTCATATAAATGAACCAGTTTTAGAAGTTGAAGATTCATCAAAAATGGAAGAATCAGTGCAAGGCGGAAAAGATACTAAGCCCGGATTCGGCTTAAATGATGATTCTGATGCGGAAGATTCTGTTTTCTCTGGAGAAGTTCCTGAACCATTTATTTCTGATAGCGATGAGGAGGATAGCGATGAGGAGGATAGCGATGAGGAGGATAGCGATGAGGAGGATAGCGATGAGGAGGAGATGAGGAGGATAGCGATGAGGAGGATAGCGATGAGGAGGATAGCGATGAGGAGGATAGCGATGAGGACGCGCAACCTCACCAGCAGGACTTGATTCCAGAGAAGAAAAGTGGCAGAGGCCGTTTCGATAAAGCTGAACCGACAGTAACTGACGAGGGAGAGGATCTTGACGTGCCTAGTTTCTTGCGGAAAAAGAAGAAGTAGAGAAAAGCTTCGAAGAAAGACTGAGATCAAATAAAAACCGACAATTCATTGGCGGTATTTTCTTTTTCTTATTAATAAATTGGTTATTCTGAAGCAATTACTTACTCAATTATCTATAATGACACAATCAAACGAAGTAACCGCCTTAAAGACTCGTCTATCAATAATGATGTTTCTTCAATTTTTTATCTGGGGAGTTTGGTATGTACCTATGTTCCCGTTTTTAAATGGATTAGAAGTGGATGCAACTAAGATAGGGTTTGCGTATAGCGCGACTGGGCTCGCGGCTATGATTTCTCCAATCTTCATTGGGATGGTTGCTGATAAATTTTTTCCTTCTCAGATAGTCCTAGCTGTTTTGCATTTATTGGGAGGATTCTTTTTGTTTATGGCATCTAGGGCCACTGACTGGGCGTCTTTTTTCCCATATTTGTTGGCGCACTTATTTTGCTATATGCCGACTTTGGCTTTGGTCAATTCGGTTTTGTTCCAATCAGTAGATGATCCTCAAAAGGATGCTCCGGCAATCAGGACATTTGGGACCATTGGTTGGATCGTTTCTGGGGTTGTTGTAGGTAGTAGTTTCTTAGTGGGAGCTGAGGAAACGCTTAAGTTTCAAATGCCTGGATTCTTAGGAGGGCCTGAAGCGCCAGCGGATTCCAAAGGTTTGGGACTTACTAATTTGCCGTTATTAATTGGCGCTGGAGCGTCTGTTCTCTTGGGTGTTTTTTCTATATTTCTTCCTAATACTCCTCCTAAAATGAAAGGACAAACTATAGGCATTGGTGATGTTCTTGGGGTTAAATCGATTTCCTTAATGAGGGATAGGTCCTTTGCTGTCTTTATTATCTGTTCGCTCCTTATTTGTATCCCTTTATCATTCTATTATCAGAGCGCCAATGGATATCTCAAAGCAATGGATATTAGTAATTCTGAGGGAGTCTTGGCATTGGGTCAGGTTTCAGAAATTTTCTTTCTCTTACTTGTCCCATTCCTGTTAATAAAATTAGGAGTCAAGAGGATGCTTTTAATTGGAATGGTTTTTTGGGTCTTGCGTTACCTTTTCTTTGCTGCAGGTAGTGCGGATGCTCAATATTTGCTTTTCCTCGGTGTTATCGCTCACGGTATTTGCTATGACTTCTTTTTCTTTACTGGACAACTCTATGTTGATAAGAGGGCACCAGTTGACATTAGATCTCAGGCCCAAGGATTTATTACATTTGTGACGCTAGGAGTTGGAATGTTTATTGGTGGTAATGTGAATGGGTGGTGGACTACGCTGCAAACTCACGAGAAAACCAAAGAAATCAATTGGGGTGCCGTCTGGTATTTCCCTGCAGCAATGGCTGCTGCCGTTCTTGTAGCTTTTTACTTTTTGTTTAATGAGTCCGAATCTACTGATTCGACAGAGACCCCAATTCAGGAGCCTCCAACCGAATCAGTATAAGATTAATTTTTCACATAAAGCCCATGCCTGATCCTGTTAAAATTCTAGTTGTTGGTTGCGGTAATATGGGGAAGTCGCACGCTAAGGCTTACCATTTGATGGAAGGTTATGAAATAGTAGGGCTAGTTTCACGCGGTGAAAAATCGCGAAAAGATTTGGTTGAAATACTTGGAGCCGACTATCCGCAGTTCTCTAATTATGAAGAAGCGTTAGCTGCGTCTCGGCCTGATGCTGTATCAATAAATACTTATCCTGACACTCATGCCGATTATACGGAAAAAGCATTTGCGGCAGGAGCTCATGTATTTTTAGAAAAACCTATTGCAGAGAGTGTAGATGAGGCTCAGGAAATTGTTGAAATGGCAAAATCGGCTAACCGGAAGCTGGTCATTGGATACATTCTTAGAGTACATCCATCATGGATGAAGTTTATTGAGGTGGCACAGACTCTGGGGAAGCCTTTGGTAATGCGTATGAATCTCAATCAACAGTCATCTGGGAAAAATTGGGAAACGCATAAGTGTTTGATGAATTCAATGTCTCCGATCGTTGATTGTGGAGTCCATTATGTGGACGTCATGTGTCAGATGACCAGGTCTAAGCCTATCAGGGTTAGTGCAATAGGAGCACGCTTAAGTGAAGAGCTTAATGAGGGGATGTATAATTATGGACAGCTACAGGTAACTTTTGAAGATGGTTCCGTGGGTTGGTATGAGGCTGGATGGGGTCCAATGATGAGTGGAGTCGCTTTTTTTGTGAAGGATGTTGTGGGGCCAAAAGGATCAGTTAGTATTTCAGGAATGGGTGAGGGTGAGAAAACAGATGATGTTGATGCTCACTCAAAGGCTGAATCGATTAAACTCCATCATTCCGAACTGAATGAGGCTGGTGAGTTTGTTAAGGAAGATGAAGTCATTGATTGTGCTGATGAACCTGATCACGATGGTCTCTGTTATCGTGAACAGGAGATTTTTCTGAATGCAATTATTAATGACGTGGATCTAAGCGATCACATGGATGATGCTGTTAACAGTTTACGTATTGTGATTGCAGCTGATGAAGCGTTTCGCAGTGGTAAGACGGTGGATTTGTAATCAAATCGCGTTAAGAGAAATGCTTTGGATCTCGAGGATATTCTGCCATTAATGGATTAAGCTCTGATCTTCCTTCCTTATATAAAGCAACCCATTCGGCTAATCTTCTTCCCAATCTCCTGCAGGCTTCTTTTTCTTTCTCTTCTCTAGGTTCTCCAGCGAGTACAGTTCCATAGTGTGGAGTGAGTCCTTTTCCGACATAGTCGGTTACGCCAAAATAGAGAAATCCGAAATTCAGAAGCACGGCTGCCATTGCATTGCACGTAGTTTCATTCCCTCCTCCCCATCCTGCAGAAGAGGAGAAGCTGCAGGCGAATTTTCCGTCCACTTCAAGCCATTTTTCAACAGCAACAGTATCCCACCACTTTTTCATTTTCCATGCCATCGAACCTAGATTAGTAGGAGATCCCATTGCGATTCCGTGGCACCAAGTAAGATCAACTGCAGTTGCTTCCTCGCAGTTCTTTGTTCTAACTTCCATTTCTGAAACAGAAGATGCACCTTCTGAGACCAATGATGCCATCTTTTTTGTGTTACCAGTATTGCTATGGTATAAGACTAGTATATTTCCCATATACACAATGATTTCGCATGGGGTGGAGTGTTTTGCGAGATCATAATGCTAGGAATCCTAATATTTTTGAGTTTTCAAAGTGAGATGAATGTAATTTATGATTTGATCGAAAGCAGATAATTCTAGGTTGCCGAGGCCTCTCTTGGCATCGATGTTTTTTTAGTGCCTCGTTTTTATAATGATATATTGATTGGCCTTAAGGGTGGAGCTATGGGGGCAGCTAACGTGATTCCTGGAGTTTCCGGAGGCACTGTTGCTTTTATTACTGGCATCTATGAACGCTTGATCAATGCAATTAAGTCTTTTGATCTCAATGCAATTAGACTGCTCTTAAAATTTAGATTCAATGATTTTGCTTTGAGAGTTGATTTACGTTTCCTTTTTGCTATTGCCGTAGGATTACTTATCAGTGTGTTAAGTTTAGCTAAGCTTCTTGATTTCCTTTTTGTGTATTACCCGACCATGACATGGGCCTTCTTTTTTGGTTTAATTGTGGCTTCTATTTTCGGAGTTGGTAAGATGATTGGTAGTTGGAATCTATCTGTAATTATTTCAATGATGGCCGGTTCTCTAATTGCAATTAGCATACTGTTTATTCCCCACTGTTCTAGTAGTACTGATTATCTTTATCTAATTCTTTGTGGGATAGCGGCGATTTCCAGTATGATTGTACCCGGTGTCTCTGGTTCTTTTGTGCTCTTGATAATGGGGAATTATGAATTGGTTCTCAAAGCCATTAATGAATGGAATTTTTCTATCATAGCTCCTTTCATGATTGGCTGTATCATTGGATTGATTTCTTTATCACATTTAATTTCATGGATTTTTCGTCGCTACAGGAACGTAACTTTATCAGTAATAACCGGTTTTATTATTGGTTCACTTCTTCTTGTATGGCCATGGAAGGAAGAAGCGTTACTCACAGATGGTGTTGGTAATTATTCTGTGAAGATAGAAGAAGGAATTTTTGATTATCGTTCTGGTAGCTTGGAAAAAATTAGAGAAGAGTTAAGTGAAGGAGAGGAATTTGTAGTTATTGGATATTCTGATTGGTATTTCCCTTCATTGCAGGAATTTTCATCTATATTAGCAATTTTATTTGCATTGTTAGGTGCTTCTTTGGTGTTTTTAGTTGATATAAAAGGTAAAGGAAATTTAAAGAATAATGAAGAGACTCATTAGTTCATTTATTTTATTTCTTTTTCAGGCGCTTCCGTCCCAAGCCGGTCCAGATCCTTTGGTAGTTGGCATGGAGTTGGAATACCCACCATTCGAGTTCGTTGCTGATGACGGAACGAATGATGGAGTCAGTGTAAAAATGGCTGAGGCCCTAGCAAATTATCTTGGCAGGACTCTAGAGATTCAAAATATTAAATTTGATGCTCTAATTACCGCCCTCAAGAGTGACAGTATTGATTTAATTATTTCTTCAATGACAGCGACGGAGGAGAGGAGAAAATCTATTAATTTTTCTGATCCATACGTAACGACCGGGTTGGCTATGTTGGTTCCAATAGATTCTCCCATTAAAGGAATTGAAGATTTGATGTCTGGAAAGCGAAAGGTTGTAGTCAAACTTGGCACCACAGGAGAATCTTTTGCGCGGAGCAAATTAAAAAACGCTAAGATTTTGACTATGAATCAGGATCCGGCTTGTGCTCTCGAAGTGGCTCAGAAGAAGGCTGATGTTTGGATTTACGATCAGATTTCTATTTTCCATCATCACAAGCAGCATAAGGAAACAACTAAGGCCTTACTTAAACCAATTAGAGAAGAGCAGTGGGCTATTGGTATAAGAAAACCTAAATCTGGTGAAGATGATTCTTTGCGAATTCAAGTTAATGATTTTCTGAAAAAATTCAGAGAAAGTGGTCAATTTGAAGATCTATCCAACACTTATTTACAGGAAGAAAAAGAGCTCGTTAGGAGCATGGGTATTCCTTTTATTTTTGATGTTAATCCTGATCAAAAAGTTGACTTGGTTAGAGGGAATGAGGACAGCTATACTGGGTCAGATCCACTTTTTATTATAATAATATCAATACTTGTTCTGTTAACCATCGCTGCGTTCTGGTACCTGACTAGAGAAGGGGATAATTCGATGCAGGCTCACGATAATATTTTGAGGAACAGTTTAGGTTTTGTCGTTCTATGGATTGTGCTGATAGGTGTTTGTTTCTTTATTTTTTCTTCTATCAATCGTTCTTATCATTGGAACTGGGAAGGTATATGGAATCGGCGATGGCAGATCTTTGGTGGTTGGATAAGAACTCTTTGGATATCCTTTAGTGCGCTTGTGCTCTGCATTGGAGTGGGAATAGGGCTTGTCATTGGTTCTAGGTGTTCTTTTAAACCTCTCAGATTCTTTTGTCGTGCATATACTGAAATAGTTAGAGGCAGTCCACTCCTTGTTGTTTTGCTTTTTGGTTATTATGTAATTGCAGAAGCGTTCAATATTAATGGTAGAATAATGGTAGGTATTTTGTTGTTGGCATTGTTTGCTGGAGCATATCTTGGAGAAATACTTAGAGGTGGTATTGACAGTGTGGGTAAGACTCAATTCGATTCTGCGAGAGCCGTAGGTTTTTCTCGATTACAAACTTATAGATATGTCATAATTCCACAGGCAGTGAGGCGAGTTCTTCCAGCTGTTGCTGGGCTTTTTATTATGCTAGTAAAAGATTCATCGCTCCTATCAGTTATTGGTGCAGAGGAATTCACTAAGCGTAGCGATATTGCACGGGCAGCTACTTTTACTGGAATTGAAGGATATTTGCCTCTGACTGTAGGATATTTGCTGATCACTATTCCATTAGCCTATTGCTCCAAGCGACTGGAAAGGAAATTTTCTTATGAGAGTTAAAATTAGCGATGTTTTCAAGATGTATGGGATCACTCGTGCATTGAATGGGGTTGATATTGATTTGGATAAAGATATTTCTGCCCTCTCTCTGATAGGCCCATCAGGAGGAGGAAAATCGACTCTTTTGAGAATTTTAGGAGGGTTGGAAATACCTGATCATGGGGTTGTTTGCATCAACAATAAGGAGGTGAACTATAAATCAGAAGAATCCTTATTAGATCACCGCCGTCGGAATGGATACCTTTTTCAGAGTTTCAATTTGTTTCCACATAAAACGGCACTTGAGAATGTGACTTTACCCTTAGAATTGGTGCATGGACTTTCTTCATCAGTTGCTATTGAAACTGCTAATCATTGCCTTGATAGGTTTGAGCTAATCGAACATGCTCATAAATTACCATTCGAGCTTTCTGGAGGTCAGCAGCAAAGAGTGGCAATAGCGCGGGCGATTGCTCCAGGCCCCAGCTTGCTTTTTTTGGATGAGCCAACGTCGGCACTTGATCCAGAAATGACCGGAGAAGTTTTAGACTTAATAGCTGAATTGAAAGAAGGCGGGCAGGATATAATTCTAACAACTCATGAAATGGGATTTGCTCGAGAAATTGCTGATGAACTTATCTTTTTAGATGAAGGAAAGATATTAGAAACCGGAGAGCCAAAGCTATTATTTTCAAAGGGAGAGAAAAATTCGAGACTAGAAAAATTTTTGAGTCGCGTAATGCGCTACTGATTTGCTTTATCTAGTTCAACACGAAGCCTGATCTGCTCAGTTGATCCGATTGTTATTGGTGTATCAGATCTAAGAATAATTTGTTTTGTTAATAGGTCTTTGGAAAGAGATATTTCAGAAAGGATAGTTGAATTGTTCCAGGATCCTAGATCACCTGATGTTTCACCAATAATTGTTACGTCATTTCCAGTAATTGCGGCAGTAAATTGTATAGCTAGATATTCATTACCATCTTGATTCTGTATGTAATAATCAATTTCTGGTTTTTCAGAGTTATTATTTGGGTTCGTTCCAAAAGCATATTCTAATGTGTTGCTGAAGCCATCATTGTCCGGATCGGATTCGCTGGCTGAGTTTTGATTAAAGGATGGGGAATTTATATCGAAATGAATGGGTTGCCATTTTCCGTAACTTGAATCATATAGGATGATTCCGGCGGGAGATCCGTTAGGGGTTTTGGACATGGTCCAATTTTCGGCAGACTTTGGATTGGGATTAGTAGAAGGATTAATAATTGAAAGGCTAAAACCGTTACCGTCTGCACCTGTAGACCAAGGTTGCTGGTCTGAGTAAGTAAGGCTTTGAATAGTGGATCCATCTGCCGCTATGAGAGTTAAGGATTCTCCGTTATTGCTTAATTTAGTGGTGGCTCCAAATTCACCCGCGATGAAATTTGATATCTCATTACCGTACCTAGACTCCATTGCTGAAATATTTTTTACTATTAATATTTGTTCTCCAGCTGCGAGAGAATTAATTTTTGTATTAATTGTGAATTTGAAATCAATGCCCTGATCGAATTGGATTCCGACCAGATTGATTTCAGTTTTTCCTATATTTGTGATCTCAATATATTCAAAGTCAGTATCACTTTCTGAAGCATTCATCTCTTCTGTGGTTGAGGGATCAAGAGGATGATAATTAAATTCACTTATAACTAAATTGGCATTTGAGGCCGGTGTTCCTACAATAAAATTTCCTTCCGTTAGTGCTGACCATTCTGCTTTGTTTGCATCAAAGCTTCTGGATTTAATTATTGTGTTATTGTTCAGAGTGATTGCCCCTTGGTAGCGGATAGCATTAGGGCTTAGATTATCCTCGGTGGGTGAAGATGATGCGATTAATTTAGGTATGCAGAGGAGATCGCTGCTCTGAGGAGTATCATTAAGGGCTTGAATGGCTAACATATTATTTCCCGGCATCAAGAGATCCGTTGAGTTTGAAATATCAAATTCTTCTGATATAACGGCAAGGTTGTCGGATCGGTTTCTGGTGGATGCGGAATTCCAGGAGATTGGCTGTGGGGCATTAGAGGAAGCAACTTGAGTTCCGTTCAGATATGCTACGAATCCGTCATCATATTTCATTAAGAGTTTAAGCTCATTAATTGATTTGGGATCAATATCGTTTCCGATATTAAATGGTATCCTCACGTAGGCGCTAGATACAACGTTTGCCATCTCTTCCACGTCCAGATTTATTAGAGCTCGATAATTAGTGCCGCTCCTTTCGTATCCGATCCCTGATTCTCCTTTTAACCATTCTAGTATATTGTCTGGTTGAACGTTTATACGCCATTCTATGCCTATATCAGCTCCCCCATTATCAACTGAAGGTATTAGAGCTTCTGCATCAGTAAAATCATCTACGAGTGTGTAAAATTCGTCTTCAACGGGTGAGTAAGGATCAGTTCCGTCAGTCGTATAATAAATATCTGATTGTTGGGTGAACATAGTCAGATCGAATTGTGAAGGGATCACACCACCAAGTTGATTAAAAATTGGAGCATCAATGTCAGGGAATAAATTTCGATTACGAAATTGATCCAGAAGAATCTGATTGCGGTTGGCGATGAATTCATTCCTAACCCATGATACTTCTGGGACCCAATCATCATTTTTTGTGAAGGGTGCTGAAAAAGAAGAACCTTCATCACCCCATCGGGCAGACTCTGCAATTATTGCGTCTTCTATGATTTCTGACATTTGATCCCAACGCTTAGTATTATTATCAACTGTCATAATACCATTATTGAAAAAAAGTTGTTGTAGCCGATCTCCGAAACGTATTCTGAAAGGCTTGTATGCTCTTAGCTTTGCATAAAATTCCGCAGGAGATCCGGAGTCAGTTACTCCTGTCAGATCAAAATTTGTAACTCCTTGAGGAGGTATGGCGAACTGCAGGAGATTAACCATCAGGTGATTGCCCATCGACATTTCAGCGTCCCAGGTAAAGAATTTAAATTTCCCGGCTTCACCGCGGCTTCTGCGTCCCGAATACCAGTTCTTATTGTCAAAGACAGAAACTACCGCGTCGTTTCTTGTAATTGGAGCGAGCCAATCGTAATCACTGGACCAAATGCGTACAATGAAATGATCGATTAAGTTGTCTATATCGATGAGACGGTCTAGAGCTTCGTACTGTTCTGCAGAATTAATTCCCGAGGATGCAATGTCTCGTGCATTTTCCCAAGCTATCGAGTTTCCATCAATAACAGTATAACTTTCATCAAAGAATGTTGGATGATGAAGTACGTCGTAATCTTCTTCATTGCCACCAAGATAAGATTCAAAAAAAGCAGCGTTAGCACGTTCATGTAGATCATATAGCCCCCAGTATTCAGTATTGATGTATAGATGGATGTAGCGTCCTCTAGGTGATAGTAATCCCATTTCGAGCTCGGTTTTTCTTAAAAATTGATCACGCATCAGAGTCCCATGAGGGGGCAAATCAAGTGATTTATCGCGGCCAAAGGAATCTGCTAATGACCAAGAGTCATGGCCGCCAGACCGAAGGATAAGTTGATCAAATGACTGGACTGGGCTTTCAGGGAAAATAGGATAATTGAGACGGCGGTTCCCATACTCTTCCCTGAAATAAAGTCGCATAGGTTTTTTGGGGTGATCTCTTGCATTGCCACCGTGAATGCGAATGCCCGCATCAATTTGAAAGCTATTTTCTGAATCTAACGGATTATGAAATTCAACGGAAACTGGTATTTCAGATTCTCGTCCGGATAGTTCTGGGTTTGAATGAATTCCAAAATTTCCAAAGAAAGCATCACTTTCTAGAGTCAATGAGATTACTGGGATATTGTTTGATAAATTATCTTTAATGGTTTTTGAGTAATCAGGATCATTTGTAACATCACTATCCATTTTGGACTGATTGATAATGTCAGATGCAAAGAAATAAGTTTGAGTGTCAATGTTGCTTGGCTGGAATCCTTCCTTCAAGGCAACGGCTCGTAACGTGGTTGTATCTTTTATTTCAATTTTGTTCAGATATGTCTTTGCATCACTTTCTCTGGGGTCTGACCCGTCTATAGTATATTTAATGATAGATTCTGGTGTCTTAGTTGTTATCTCAACATTGATTGGTTCAATAAAAAATCCTCTATTAATGGAGAACTTGGTATCTGAAACAAATCCATAGACAAGGTCAGTGTTTGCTTGTCCTGGAGTTGGTTTTACGAAATAGCCTTCACTTTCAGACCCCTCCTCTCTGGGACGTGAAATGATAAGTTCGGGTAGAATAAGGAAATCTGAATTAGATCGGCTGCGGTTCAGTCCCTGTATGGCTAAAACGTTGATCCCTTTGACCAGTTCATTAGGTTGAAAATCTATTGGAATAATTAATTTTTGAATGGCCTCTGAATCACGATGACTGCTGGTGGCCCTTGCATTCCATTTTGGGATAATTGGTGCATTACTTGAAGCAATTTGCTTGCCATTAATCCAGGCAATGAAACCGTCATCATAGTTCATTTTCAACTGGATGTTTGAAACTAGTTCCGGATTTTTAATCTGAAAGGGGGCTCTAATGTATAGAGACGTTTGCGAATCACGCATTTGTGCACGCACGTCCGTTTCAAAGAACGGATCATAATCTGATGATATGTCATATCCGACACCCAAATTGCCTGTGTTCCATGAACTGTCGTCATAATTAGTCTCGTTCCACTCTTGGAGTGAATCTTCTGGTATAAGCCATTTGGCTGGAGATGATGACGAAATTACTGGGGTATCAAAAACTTTAGTCGAGTTACCGTATGATATATCCTCTTTCTGTTCGGGATAAGTGAAGCTTTTAGCAATGCTGATTCCGTCCGGTTTGGTAAGCGCTAGAAATTCACCATCGGAATCGAGCAGGAAATTTGTGTGCAGTTCAGAATTTGGTGATGTACGATCTTTTCCGCTGGCAAAAACGATAAGTTGATTGTTTGCAGCAATTTCAATGGGAGGGAAGGTCCACTTGGTTAAGTTTGAGGCGTTATCAGTTAAGTGCCACCCTTCAAGATCCACACTCGTATTTGTTGTGTTAGTTATCTCGATCCAATCCGAATAATCGTTATCTTCGTCAGTGAAACCCCTTTTGTTATTTGCAAGGAATTCCGACAAGGTGAGTTCAGCAATGAGATGAAAACTGAAGGTTTGAAAGAGGAGCGTTATTATTATTATTATGTGGCGCACGTTTCAGATCAATTAAGGTTCCTTGAACCAATTGATAGTTTACTTATATAGCAGAGTCTTATTTCACGATCCTTCTTAAGTTCACAAAGGTAAAGGTTAATGTTTTGAAATGGAGTGACTTATGCAAACAAAATTATATATGTAGGGAATATAAATAAAAAAAGATGCCCTTTGTAAGAGGGCATCTTTTTAAATTAATATCAGGTTAATGTTTAACCGAAGCAGGAAGGAAAATTTAGCTTAGCATGAGCCTTTCCCTTTTGATTTTCGGAACTAATCCTTGAGCAGGACGTGGGCCAGGATCTTCTTTTTTCTGCAGTGCACGTCGAAGTTTTTTTAGCGCAATATTTTGGAGCTGTCTTATTCTTTCACGTGTTACGCCAAATTCCTGTCCGACTTCTTCAAGGGTTTTAGGTTTTTGTCCATCTAGACCAAATCTTGCGTCGATGATCTTACGTTCTCTGTGATCAAGAACTTCTAAGAGCGTATCAAGCTGACCATGCATGTTCTTGTGACTGAGTAACTCAAACGGAGTCTGAGCACCCGCATCACCCACAATTTCACCAAACTCAGTATTGTCATCTTCACTGATTGGTGCGTCTAGAGACGCAGGCCGCAGTGAAGCCGCTTTGAGTTGTGCAAGTTTACCGCGGTCAATGCCAATTTCATCAGAAAGCTCATCATCGCTAGGGTCTCTGCCGAGTTCTTCGCTAAGAACCATAGCTACGCGTCGCATTTTTGAAATTTTGTCGACCATATGGACAGGTAGTCTTATGGTTTTGGATTGATTTGCTAGTGCACGTTTAATGGATTGCTTGATCCACCATGCTGCATAAGTTGAAAGTTTACCTCCCTTATTAGGATCAAATCGCTCGACTGCTTTCATGAGGCCGATATTTCCTTCTGAAATCAGATCAAGTAATGGGAGCCCATAATTGGCATAGTCTTGAGCTATTTTGACTACGAGTCGCAAATTCGCTTTGATCATGTGAGCTCTAGCTTCTTTGTCTCCTTTTTTGATTCGGTCAGCTAACTCAATTTCTTCCTGAGGTGTAAGTAGGGCAGTCTTGCCTATTTCTCTAAGATAAATTTTGATGCCTCCGTCTAATTCTAGGTTTGCCATATATTTATTATATTATTTTCTCTGATATAGATTTTATTCTAAAGTAAATGAACTGAATCTTTATTTATCTCTGTTTTCTGTAAATAGTGATCTGATTACGAAATGCGTCTTATTCTTTATTAAGAACGTTTTTATTCTGTGTTTAATTAGATGAAATATTATGTCGGTTAATCTTAATTTCTGACGAAAAAAATGGAATTATTCTTCAATAGGAAATTGTTATTACTGTCAACACTAAAACTATCAAGTTTAACTTAATATTTAAGAAATACCAAATATCAGTTTATATTGGCAAGTTTTTTTTAAATTGCAACTTATCTGGGAAATTGCACCAAAAAATACTAAAAATAGCCATTAATTAAGATATTATAGGGGTTAGACCCTTTTTATTTTTAATCTATTCCGAAGAAAATACTTACTTCGAGGAAAATTTAATCTCTAAAAATTGAGGTAAATAGGCAATTAAAAATATTCTTTTTAATTGAGACTAAACTCCCATTTAAAGAAAAATATCTATTTATTTGTCTCTCCCCAAACTACATCCATAACATCATGGAGATCAGGGTCATGTTTTTTAAGTTCAGCACGGACAAATGGATAAAAGTCGTTGCGGTAAAAGTAGGCTTCGGTTCCTTCCGCAAAGTATTCTTTGTGGTTGGTCATGGCGTAATGTTTGACTTGTTGCCCAGTAAAAAGCATTACGCGGTCATAGCTACCTGATTTCTTTGCCTTATTAAATGCCTTGATGATCCCAGGATGTTGGAACGTGAGAAACTGGTCATGATATGCATGGGCAAGTTCATGAAGAACAACAGCTGGATGCTTTAGCATTTGCCCTCTAGAAATGAGAGCCTTTGCTTGTGGGATATGAACTTTCTTATGCAGTCTAATATCGTGCCCATTAGATTTGAGCCAGTCGATTCCAGGATGATATTGCATGGCGTGTAAGGTTGGGTGGCTATGCTCAATCCAGATTTCGCAAGTTTTGAGTTTTTCAAGAGCTTTTCCCTGAACAAGTATAGCAATTCTTTGCAGGTGATTTGAAAGCATTTTAAGTGCTTTGGCACCAGCTTTAGCATGGTTGCCTTCTAATAAGGCCGGATCCACATGTATTTTCCATCCTTCAATATTTTTGATGACGGGATCGAAGCGAACGCCTTTCTTTGCTTCATTATCCTTTGCAGTAGCATAAAAGGTAATAATGCTGACGATGATTAAGACGATAGGAATGTTACACTTTGTTCGGAGCATTGTGATTTGATTTTATGGTTGGATTCGAATCGATGGATTGATTCTGAAAAAGGCTTATTGGATTTATTGGGATTCTTTCTTTAAATGTTTATTGGCAAATTTAATATAGTTTTTCCAGTCATAAGATGTGATGTCATGTTTTCCGCTGCGGATATGATAGCCTATTTTCCCATGGACTGGTTGATTTGCTTCTGGCATTTCTTTGCATGGGAGGCCTTCAGTGCCCAGTAATTTGTAAATGCTATGAGCTCCCTTTGCTGATAGAAATTCGCCTCTTGGATCAGCCCACTTGTCACCTTCGGCGCTGGCTACATAAAGAGGACGAGGAGCGATTAATGATAGGAGAATGTGCTGATCAAATGGCAAGGATTCTTCCTTATTATTATAGGCCTTAAAATTTCCACAGAACCAATGAGGGAATGAAGTGTTGATTCGATTTACGGTTTCACCAAATCTTCTTTTGGATAGGGCGGCTCCACCACATCCTGAATTGTTCGATATTACTAATGCAAAACGGCTATCGGATGCTCCTGCCCAAAGAGAAGTTTTCCCAAGTCTTGAGTGCCCAATGACAGATATTCGTTTTGCATCGATCGTTGGTTCATTTTCAGAGTAATCTAGTATCCTGCTAAGTCCCCACGCCCAAGCAGCAATCGTGCCCCATTCGTTTGGTGCGGGTTTTCCGAATGATGAATGGACTCCGTTTTTGAAATTATCGTGGAAATCAGGATCAACATCTCCACAATAGGCAGTGATCAGTGCATAGCCTTGGCTCACAATGGATTTAATGTCCCAACGACTACTGGAAATGCCCCTATCTTTTTCTGTTGCTCTTTTGTCTTTTGTTCTGGGAACCCAACCGTTAGGCAGTTGAATTGATGGATCGGAATGAACAGTATGGTTACCGTTAAAATTATAACCTACGAATGCTGGCACTGGAGACGTGGTTTTGGCTGGCCGAACAATTAGCAGCGTCAATTTACTGCCGGCGAAATGCAGTGAGGGTTGAGTGAGGATTGCTTGGCCCCCGAGTATTAACTTTTCTTTTTCTTGGCCAGTAACTTTCAGCTTTTTTTTATCAAATTCTGGAGATTTTCCAAACATTTCCTCTTCAATAAGCTTTAAGAATTCTGCTCTTTTTTTAGGCCATTCGCTTGATTCGACAATGCCTGCTCCTGGATCTATAAGTTTATATTTAGGGACTTTTGATTCATCATAGTTAAAATCCCTTTGACCGGCATGGGTAAGGATGTTTATAGAAAAAATTAAATAGAGCGATCCGAATATTTTTAGTCTGAGTATATTAGAACTAATTTGGATCCTTGTCTTGGCTATCATCTTTTTTGCGAGTTGTTATACTTTTTTCAAACCATTCTGTAAAAGCTCGAGTTTTCCGATCATTATCTAAACCTTCAGGGCGTGATCCTAATTTAATTGCGATTTCCATTTCCTGTCTATTATTTAGGCCAGGTTTTACGCGGCTTATATTAAGTTTTACGCTTTCTCCGGAGTCTTTTGAGCGGATGTATTTTGATAGCTCAACATATGCTGGGCTCTGAAATTTAAATGCTTTCCCATCAAGGTGAGTTATGCGATCTCCAGGTTTCAGTCCGGCCTTTGATGCTGCGCTGTTGGGGACTACACTAAGTATTTGAACTGCCCGAATATTTTGTACGGCACCTCCATTTATGATTCGCATAGGAGAATCCATCATGCGGATTCCGATGAATCCTTCAGGTCTTAGGTTCCCTGATACGATTCCAAACATTGCTGAGCGTAGTCTGTAACGGATTTCAGGGTCAGTTGCTTTCAAGTAAATGTCGAGGGAGCGATTCAATATAGATTCTTTATTCTTTTTGCCTTCTTCTAGAATTTGGTCATGAGCTTTTTGTCTTATTTCATAGCGATCACTTCCGAGCTGATTGAATAATTGATCGAGTTCATTGACTGATTGCCCTTGGCCGGCGGCGATGGATGCTAGCAATGCAATCATGATGATCGCAATTCTGTTAGTCAAAGTCATAGAGGATAAGAATAAGCTTATCACTTTTGTGGGTTCCTATCAATGAAAGCAATGACAATAGAAAAGGGCGCAAACGGTTAGGTTTGCGCCCTCTGTGATTTTATTAATTTATACCTATATTACCTTAGTTTGTCCGGGTACCGGTCTCTTGTACTTTCCATTTTTGTCAGGTAATACGGGTGGAGCCGCATCCCAATCCAGGTCACGATCGTAAGGGAACACATCTATTTTAGTGTTAAGGCATGAGTCCATTTTAAGAAGTTGGCCAGAATAAGTGGCCATGCGGCCGTAAATAGCTGTCATGGTGCTCATTGCACCGTTATCACATTCATTGAATTCTTTGTTGTTTCTAATTGCGTCAATGAATGCGGTTTTGTGAGCTATCTCAGAACTTCCTTTTCCTTGTGCTCGGTGAATTTCCTTGCCGTCATTATCATAGATCTTTCCAGCACTTATAATTGCGTAGCCTTTCGAACCGTGAGCGTGCTCTGACACGCTATTGAATACTCCGCGAATGTGTCGGCATGAACTGTGCATGCGTACAGAAGGACCGTCCCACTTGGGGCCATAAACATATTCGATTTGATGGTGATCAAAGGTTTCTCCTGTGTCTGGCCCTTTACGGACTTCACAGCCACCTTTTCCTTGTGCTACTTCGGGATATGATCCCATGACCCAGTTGCATACATCAAGATTATGGATGTGTTGTTCTACAATGTGATCACCACAAAGCCAATTAAAATAATACCAATTCTGAATCTGATATTCCATTTCAGTTTGACCTTCTTTGCGTGGACGTGTCCAAGGAGTGCTTCCGTCCCAGTAAGATCTCAAGGAAACAACGTCACCGATAGCCCCATCCTGTATTCTTTTAATCGTATCAATGTATCGTGCATCATGCCTGCGCTGAAATCCCACACCAACTTTGAGACCCTTTGCTTTTGCTTTCTTATTTGTTTCAAGAAGCATTCTACAGCCGCGACCATCAACGGCGCATGGCTTCTGCATGAAGACGTGCTTTCCTTGATTCACTGCGTAGTCAAAGTGAACGGGTCTGAATCCAGGAGAAGTTACCAAGAAGACAACATCAACTCCTGAATCTATTACTTTACGGTAGGCATCAATTCCAGAAAATACTCTGTCCTTACAGTCCAATTTTTCTTTGTTACGATCATTAGATAATTGGTTGAATTTATTTTGCGCATTTTTCTCAAATGCGTCACCCATTGCCCACAACTTAACCTTGCCTCCTACGCCAAGCACTTGCCTGATATCACTTGTTCCCTTGCCTCCGCAACCGACTAGGCCAACCTTAATTTCTTCGCTCCCACCCTCGAATGCCTTGGATTTTATTGGTATGGAAGTAGCTGTAACAGCAGCAGCAGCAGTTGATGTTTTAATGAAGCTTCTTCGTGTCTTTTCTTTTGTTGGACTGTCCATCGTATTTATTATGAGTGTTATTTATCTTTTATTTATTAGGGAATTAATTCTGCCACAAAATTTAATGGCAGGGAAAGTTTCTTTTTATTTTTTAGAGAGGAGTTCATCCCGATTAAATAGCGAGAAAACCTTATAGCCTGCGTTTTCTATTATTTCTTTACCTCCTTCTTGACGGTCCACTAGAACTACCACAAAGGCAACTTTGCCGCCTGACCGCTCAATTACCTCAATAGCATTGAGTGTTGAACCTCCAGTAGTAATGACGTCGTCAATCGCGACAACAGTATCTCCTTCTTTGAAACCGCCTTCTATTTGTTTTCCTTTGCCGTGTTCTTTTGGTTCTTTTCTTACAACAAAAGGTTTTAGAGGTGAAGGATCACCTGCTTGGTAAGAGGCCATGGCACTTGCGAGTGCAATTGGATCAGCTCCAAGAGTTAGACCTCCAATACCTCCAATCGTCACATCCAATTCCTCGCTTTTTTCAATGACCTTATTTCTTATTGCTGCACCTACAAGGCACGCTCCTTGTGGGTCAAGGGTAGTTAATCTACAATCTATATAGTAGGTACTTTTTTGGCCTGATGCTAGAGTGAATTCTCCAGTAAAAAATGATTTCTCACGTAAGAGTAAGAACAGGTCTTTCAGTGCGTCTGATTGAGGGAAGTCAGGCATTTAAGATTTAGAAGTATCTTCAAATCTTCTAAAGAGTCGAGTCAAAATATAATGATTCCTGACTTAATACTGAAATCTTTTAGAAAAGAAACTCAAAAGAGATTTCATTTTATTTTAACCATTCAGCTACTGATTTAGCGTAATATGTCAAAATAGCGGAAGCTCCTGCTCTGTGAATTCCCGTTAGGCTCTCCATTACGACTGTTTGTCGATCAATCCATCCAGCAGCTGAAGCACTTTCGATCATGAGATATTCACCGCTGACTTGGTAAGCGGCGACAGGTATTTTCACATTATTAGAAATATTTGCTAATACATCTAGGTATGGCCCTGCAGGCTTGACCATGACCATGTCGGCACCTTCCTCTATATCGAGTATTACTTCACGAAGCGCTTCCTTGGCATTGGCCGGATCCATTTGATAGGTTTTCTTGTCTCCTGATTTAGGCTCTGAGTTAAGAGCCCCTCTGAATGGACCGTAATAACCAGATGCATACTTAGCGGAATAGGAAAGTATGGAAACATCTGTAAAACTATTGCTATCTAATTCTTGGCGAATAGCTCCTACGCGACCGTCCATCATGTCACTCGGGGCAACTATGTCAGCTCCTGCCCTTGCATGGCACAGGGCTTGTTGGATTAGAATCGCGATTGTTTCGTCATTCAATACTTTGCCTGACGGATCGACGAGTCCATCATGCCCATCGCTATTATAAGGATCGAGTGCCACATCAGTGATAACAGCTAACTGAGGGAACGAATCTTTGATTGCTCGAATGGTTTTGGGTATTAACCCACTATCATTGAATGATTCTTCAGCGTCTGAACTTTTTAAGTTGCTATCAATGGCCGGAAACAATGCGATTGCTCCGATCCCAAGCTCATAGGCTTCTGAGATTTCATGCAATAAACCATTGAGGCTCCAACGTGTACATCCTGGCATTGATTCAATGCTTTCGTCCTTATTCTTGTCGTGTATAAAGACGGGATAAATCAAAGATTCGGTGACTAGGCGGGTCTCGCGGCAAAGGTTGCGTATAGCGGATGATTTCCGATTACGTCTTGGTCGGGCATTTAAATTTTGGTTACTCATCTGAGGATTCGTCAAAAGCCAAATGGTTTAAACAATTTTAACAGGAATGAATCTATTAGTAGTTTAGCCTCATTCCTATGGGATAACACTTACTTTTAGCGACTCATTTTCCTATCGATTTATTGAATTATCTATAAAAAACATCAAATTTAGATCCTTGGATTTATATCGCTATTGGATTACTGTTCGTACTGATAATTTTTATTAATGAAGACTGCTACTAAAAGATTTAGTGTCGCTCAGCTAGATGAGATTGATGCAACTAAATGCCCTTGCGGAACCGCGCGCCGAGCATTTGGAGATTCTGATAAAGTGGCCTCGGTGCACTTAGTGAACATTTCTAGAGATGCGGTCTCGCACTATCATAAGGTAATGCATGAGATTTATGTTATTTTAGAAGGAGAAGGATTCATTGAATTAGATGATGAGAAAATACCAGTGAAGCCTATGACGGCAATCTTAATTAAACCAGGATGTCGTCATAGAGCAGTGGGCGAGATGAAAATTATTAACATGCCAATACCGGCATTTGACCCTAAAGACGAATGGTTCGATTAATTTTAGTTTTTCAGTTATTAGTATCTTGCGCAGCAATTTCTGTTTCGCCAATCCATGAAGTTCCTTTCCGAACGATTGATGGCAAGTTAACTTCTCTTTCTGAACTTAAAGAGGGACCTGTCTTGATTGTTAATGTTGCTAGCGAATGTGGATACACTGGCCAGTATGCAGGATTGCAAATATTGCATGAGCGATACGCTAAACGTGGTTTAACTATAGTTGCGTTTCCTTGCAATGATTTTGGGGGACAAGAGCCAGGATCCGAAGATGAAATAAAAGAATTTTGCAAAAAGAAATTTAACGTGACGTTTCCAATGGCATCAAAAATTAAAGTCAAAGGCGATAAAATCCATTCTCTCTACAAATTGCTAACAGAGGAAAGAAGCAATCCTGCCTTCTTCGGTCATTTGAAGTGGAACTTCGAAAAATTCTTAATAGATAGGGACGGTAAAGTTGTGAACCGTTTCAGGACAAGAGTTCGTCCGACTTCTGACGAGTTGATTGCCGCAATTGAATGGGCGCTCATGGATAAGAAGACTCAAAAGGAGCAATATGACAAGGTAGGGCCTCCGCCCCTCTTTGAGTATTGTGAACGACAGATCGCTAGGACCATGCATTGGCAGGGTGCTCCATGGCTAATGAGAAAGGTCAGGGAAGAAGAAGAAAGGACCTCAGAAATGGTCAAGGAGCTCAAATTGAAGCCAGGAATGTCGGTCGCAGACATTGGTTCTGGTAATGGGTATCATACGCTTATGATGGCCCAGATTATCGGTAATAAAGGAACCGCTTATGCTGTTGATATTCAGCCTGAAATGTTGCGAATGCTAGAGGAAAGAGCCGATAAATCTGGCATGAAAAACATAAAATCCATTGAAAATAGGTACTGGGACACGGATCTTCCCGATTCGAGCATTGATTTTGCATTTATGGCAGATGTGTATCATGAATTTTCTCATCCTGAACAAATGCTTTCCAGTATTCGAAGGGCATTGAAGCCGCAAGGCATTGTTACTTTACTCGAATTTAGAGAAGAAGATCCCAAGGTTCCGATTAAACCTGAGCATAAAATGTCAAAAGAACAGGTGATTAAGGAAATGAGAAAGAATGGGTTCAAGCTTTCTCGCTCTTACGATAAGTTGCCGTGGCAGCATTTATTATTTTTTCAAGTGGACACAGATGCTGACTTGAAAGGTCTGGATAAATCTGGATAATCAAAAACAAAATAAACTAATAAATATTTAATGAAAATTATAATAAAAACTCTCATCTCTTTACTGGCTCTTTCATTTTTTAGTATTGTCGTTCAGGCCGGTGATTGGACTAATATGTTTGATGGAAAGACCCTAAAAGGTTGGAAAGTCAATACGGAGAATCCTAAAACAATTTCAGTCGTTGATGGAACCATTAAGGTCTTCGGTCCACGTACCCATATGTTTTATGGTGAAGATGGCAATGCAAAGTTCAAAGACTTTGAATTTGAATGTGAAGTTAAAACCGCTAAAGGTGCGAATGCAGGTATATTTTTTCATACTGCATATCAGGCTAATGGATGGCCTAACGTAGGTTACGAAGCACAGGTAAACGCTACTCATAGTGATTGGCGGAAAACGGCGAGTGTCTATAGTTTTAAGGATGTTAAGAAAGCCTCTCATATCGATGACGAATGGTTTACCTATAATATCAAAGTGAAAGGGAAAAAGGTTACAATTACTATTAATGGTAAGGTGGCTAACGAATATACAGAACCCGACAATCATAAAGACAAAACTAAGAGATTAGGAGAAGGAACCATTGCCATTCAGGGGCATGATCCAAAGAGTCTTATTTACTTTAGAAAATTGCGAATCCGGAAGCTTGACTGATTTTTAAGAAAAAAGTAACACCATCTAAAATCGCCATGAAATACGATATTCCATCGCGATTTTTAGTATATTAGCACCATTCAAAACTTGATAAATATGCAAAGTATGGTAATTATAACCATTAATGAGAGTGAATCGCCGATATTACTATGGTGTTTTAACTGTGGTTTTGCATCTGGTATGCCAGATATGCATTCATGCTGATACGGACTCTGCATCTGACAGAATTGTTCATCCCAATGGTCATTTGGAGATTAAACAGCTCAAATCTATCGAAGATTTCAAGTTGCTATTTGAGCAAGGTGACTTCCAACAACTTTTAAATAAAACCCAAGAGTATTTATTAGGTTACGAGTCAGAGGATTGTGATTTTGATGTTGTTACTTTTTTTGCTGCAGTATCCCATTACCATGCCGGGAATCACCGAGCAGCTCACAACTTATTAAATTCTTTTAGTACCAAATATCCAAACAGTAACTATCTAGAAAGTGCTCAATTTTATTCGGCAAGTAATCTAATAAAAATGCATTGGTGGCGAGCAGGCAGTTCGGCTTTGAATGATTTTATTCAGCGCTTCCCTGATTCTAAACATTTAGCTGATGCATTTTATGACCGTGCTTCAGCTGACTATTTCTTCAAAGATTATAATTCTTGTTTAAATTACATTATCAAACTTGAAAAGATTAATGATGATCCTCATTTGGATCTTAGAACTAAACTTCTAAAAGGTTATGCTTTGAAGAAACTCGCTAGGTTAGCTGAGTCCGAAGGTGCGTTTTTAATAGCTAAGAACAAAGCCAGACTCATCAAGTCTTCACAATCTATAGCAAAATCATTGTTTAATTTAATTGTTGTTTCTGCCGACCAGGGTCGTTGGAGAGATTCATCCTCTTATTATTATATTTTCATGAATGATTTTAAAGATTCAATTTATGCAATTAATGCTGTAGTGGCAGGTATAAGAATGATGCAACAGATGGACAATGAAGATGAAATAATGGAGCGATTTGAGGAAATTGTTTCAAGTATTTCTCCGAATACCAATGTTAAGAATTTAAGTGATGCCCTTTTGAAATATTCAACGTTTGTTCAAAAGAAATACGGAACTTCCACTATTTTGGTGCAATTGGGTAATTTGCTTGGTCGATGCGAAGAGTCGTCATTTGTTCGGGAGGCCTTGATTTTGGCTCAACTGGATATCTTAGAAAAACATATCCCAGCAAATGATCAAGAAATTGAGGTTTATTATAGAGAGATAATTTATGAATTTAATTTTGAATCACTTTCAGTTCCCGCACTCTTGAAATTGGCTTCACACTATAGAAGTAAAGATCTCAATTTAGCGAGTGATCTTTATCGTGAGGTTCTCGATAGGGGTATTTCTAGATATGACTCAGAAGCAATATTTGGCATGGCCAAAATTCAATCGTTATCTAGTGATCAAGCGAAACTAAAATCCTCCATTCTTGGTTTTCGTAAGGTCATTGAGATATACGGTGACGTATTGCTGCAGGAAGAGTCTTTATCCGAATTAAATAAATTAATAGAGAACCATAAGGAGTTGTCAGAATCATTGGAAATTTTAATGAGTAACTCAGAATTAATTGCATTAGTTGGTAAGTCTCGAAGGGTAGTTAATAAGAAGATTTTAAGGAATTAGTCTCAAGGGTTCCTGATATTAACTGAGTAGATGCATTTTCTATGTGATTTGATAAGATCTCCGCAATCATGATTGGCGGTGGTGATTATTTCTTTATTCAACTAGTTAGATTATTGGTATATAGGTGCTTTAATTCTAATAATGTCTGTGACAGAAACTAACTATAAGATAGGCAATGAAAGTCTCATTGAAGTCTTGCCTAATGCTTCTGAGTGTTTATTGGGGCTGTTGAAAAAACAGGGAAAAATTGAATATGGGGCCCTCCGAGTTGCTGTAGTGGGTGGAGGTTGTTCAGGACTTCAATATAAAATGGATCTTGTGGATGGACCTTTAGATCGTGACATCATGGTTACTTCAAATGATGTTCGTGTAGTAATTGATCCTAAAAGCGCACTTTTTGTTGCTGGGTCTCAGTTGGACTGGAGCGATGACTTGCAAAGCGGGGGCTTTAAAGTTTCAAATCCCAATGCCGAAGTGACGTGTTCTTGTGGTGAGAGTTTTTCAGCGTAATCATAATAAGTATGAGCGTTGATTATTTTACTGAACTTGGGCAGGAACGCATTTTGTCTATTGATTTAGATTCTTTGCGTGAATCATTTCAGATGACAGCTAAAAAAGTTCATCCTGATGGAGGGGGTGATGAATCGGATTTTGATAGTTTGAATCACGCTCATTCTGTATTGAGTGATCCCTTCAGAAGAATAGAGCATTTATACGAATTGTTATTTGCTAGTACTATTGATTCTTCAGGCAGCCTTTCTTCTCTGGCAATGGATCTATTCGGAACTTTAGAACCTATAGTTTCCAGAGCAGATACGATTATTAAAAAGAGGGGGCTTGCAACTACAGGGATTCAGCAGGCTCTTATTGCTAGAGAATCGATAGAAGTTCAAAAGAATTTAATTGAAGCTAATGAGATCATTAGATCAAGAATTCAGGAGATTGTTGATTCTTTTGGTGCAATAGATGCAAGTATTGAAATGGACAAGGATTCCTGTAGGCAGCGAATGCAAATTTCTGCAAGAGATTTGGCGTTTTTAGGTAAATGGGAACATGAAGTTACGATGAGAATGAGGTCTTTGATATGATTTATTTTTTTATGATATAAAGTCATGGGAGATAAAATATTAGGCATCGATCTTGGAACTACGAATTCTCTAGTAGGAATAGTTGATTCAGGGTTTCCTATTTTGTTTGCTGATCCGGAGGGGGCTCGTCTTACTCCTTCAGTAGTTTATTGTGATGAAGGGGTAGGCATTTTAGTTGGAGCAGAGGCTAAGAGGATGATGGCTCGGAATCCTGAGCTTGCCGTTTCTTCGGTTAAAAGAAAAATGGGGGATGGTGCTGAGTTGATCCTTGGCAATGAAAAGATGAGTCCTGAGGAAATATCTGCTCATATTTTGATTCATTTAAAGGGTATTGCTGAGAAGGCCAGTGGAGAAGCATTTCATAAAGCAGTCATCACAGTGCCTGCTTATTTTAACGATGCACAAAGAATGGCGACAAAGAAGGCAGGGAGTCTGGCGGGTCTCGAAGTGGTTAGAATATTAAGTGAGCCAACAGCTGCTGCAATATCATACGGACTCGATAAATTGAAGGAGAAGTCAAAAATCGTTGTGTATGACTTTGGAGGAGGAACTTTTGACGTTTCCGTTCTTGAACTCAACGATGGAGTGTTTCAGGTGCTCGCAACTTCCGGAGACACTAGATTGGGAGGCGATGATTTGGATTATGCAATTGCTGAATATTTTTACAGGAAAGCTGAGTCCTCAAGACTTTCAGGGGCTTCTATTGATGTTAGGCAACGTTTTCTTGAGTCGGCTAGATTAACAAAAGAGACACTCTCTTTTCATCAAGAATACACGGTAAGAATTGCTTTCTATCAAGGGACAAAAAGTTTCGAATTTAAAATTTGTCGTAATGAGTTCAATCAGATTATAAAACCAATCATTGAGAGAACCGTTAGACACTGTAAGACGGCTCTACTGGATTCAGGCCTGGGGGCGGAAGATGTGGATTCGATTGTTTTGGTTGGAGGGAGTACTCGTATCCCGTTGGTTCAACAAATAGTTGAAGAGCTGTTTGGTAAAGTTCCTGACCTTTCTCAACACCCTGATGAGGCGGTTGCTTTGGGGGCAGTCATTCAGGCAGGCATAATGTCAGGGATCATGAAAGAGGTTATTTTGTTGGATGTTACCCCTCTTTCCCTGGGTATTGAGACTTTTGGAGGCCTCATGAATGTTATTATTCCACGTAATACAACGATTCCGATTCGGCGAGGAGAAATGTTTACCAATGCGGTTACGAGTCAGGAAAGTATGACGATAAAAATACTTCAAGGCGAAAGAGAAATGGCAAGAGATAATTGGAAGTTAGGAGAATTTGAAATAGAATTTGAGCCGGTTCCAAAAGGTAAGGCTCGGGTAGGAATTGAATTTTGCCTTGATGTAGATGGTATACTTACGGTCTTGGCTAGGGACACAGTGACAGAAAAAGACAGGGTTCTAGAAATACGAGATTCCGCAGTGGATGTTGATGATTCAAGTGTTGAGAAGATGGTCAATGAATCAATAGAAAATGCATTTGAAGATATGAATGAGCGAATTTTATCAGAAGCAAGAATTAAGAGTAATGAACTGATTCCTGCTGTGACTGAGGGGCTTACCTTACTGGGTCATGAATTAGAGGAGCAAGTTAAACAGGCAATTGAGAATAACTTGAAAAATGTAGAACAAGCTATGCGTGGCAACTCTTCTAAGGAGCTGAAAGATGCCAATGAAGCACTTGATAAATCAACTGAGCCTTTGGCTGTATTACTTATAGAGAAGGCCTTAGAAAAATAATGAAAGGGTTGCTTAATTTAGTTTATTTATAGTATTTTGTTATCCAAATTATAATTGATTGGATGAATTCATCTAACTCAGTTATAAACAATACAATTTAAGGAACAGAAAGTGATACCTTCGCGAAGAGAAGAGGGCCATGATCCCAAAAGAGTTACCGATGATTCTGATCAGGATTTGGCAAGGAAGATAGACGCTGGAGTTGAAAGTCCGCAGAGTGATGAGGAAGTTTTCGCTGCAATTTGCAGGGGAGATCTTGAAATTTTTCCTGCTAGGAAAATTGCAGGAGGGAAGATTGTATTTGGATGTCCTTTTTGTTCAAGACCGATTGAGCTTAAGCGGCGTCTCGAAGGTAAGGAAACTGTTTGCGTACATTGTAGCGGTAAGTTGATAGCGCCTGAACTCAGTAGCGGCAATGCTGCTGTTCCATTGTCTGGATCTGGTGGCATGGCAGGTGCACAGAGCATTGAGTTGCCGGAACCTAAAAGAGTAGATAATAAGGTCTCATCTATAATTTCATCTAGTGAGGATAGTTTTAATAAATCAATATTAGTTCATGAGGTTGACCGTCGATTAAAAAAGAATCAGGTTCCAAAATTAATTTCGAAGGAAGAGGCTGAAGCGGGTTTTGATATGAGCGCTGCATGGAAAAGTTATCCTGAGTATAGTAGAGGGATATATTTTTATCTTAAACGATTTGGGGCGACTTTTATGATTCTTCTTATTCTCGCTGTTACAGTAGTGACAATCGTTCAGCAAAGTAAATTGAGGAGCGAAAAGCATCACATCTCATCTCAGGGGCTAGTAATTGCTAATGTTGATGATAAGTATTTTGTTACCCTGAAGGAGTTCTCGTCTGCAAAGACTATCCAAGAAAGACTTAAGTATGTGAGGATTCCTGAGGTGATAAATCCTAAGATGTTAGAGGCATATGCCGATTTAAGAGATCACCTTGTTTTACCTTCAATCGATTTAAGTTCTTTGTCGGAGGTTTCAATTAATGGACTAAAGTTCTGTAAAATTCAAAGTTCAGTCACTACTGTCCCTCATTATTTATATTTTCAGATCAAGGAAGAAGGGGAAGTGTTGTTGGATTGGGAGAGTGCTGTGGGATACGGGGAAGTTGATGTTCGTGCATTTTCAAAGTGGCCATCAGACCGACCGGTTAAGGTAAGGGTTTTAGCCAGACCCGCACAATTCTATGCCTATGAGTATAAAGATAGGTCCATGAATTGCTATGCCCTCACTGACTTGAGAGGAAAAATACTAATGTATGGTTATGTTAATTCTGGAGATAAATCAGCCGAGCTTATGAAGGGACTTGATTTTGGAGCTAATGATAAGCGATGGGCTCCATGCATTCTAAATCTTAAAGCTCCTAAATTAAGTGAACGAAGAAGGCCGATGCAGGTATTGATTGAAAATGTTGATGATCTTGGAGAAGGGTGGTTGGCTCCATGATTTAGGAGCTAACATTTTCATGTATCTTATGATTTTCTTGTTAATAATCGCCAACGAATAACAAATAAGGAAACCAACATTTTAAAGGCGGACATAATATTCATAGTCGATCCAGGACTCTCATGCCAATTAATGGGAATTTCTTTTAGTTTATATTTTTGTCGCGTTAGGTGTGCAGCAAGTTCAATGTCAAAGACGAAACGCTTTTCTTTGAGGCGATGGCGGATTTGTTGATAAGCTTCAGTGGGCAAGCACTTCAAGCCGCATTGAGTATCTCTTAGGGGTAAGTTAAAGGTGAATTTAACGATGCTGCGGAAAATATTACCAAGGGCTTGGCGCATTTTGGTTCGATTAACTTCCTTGCCTTCTCCTGTTATTCGTACTGACCATAGACAGGTCTTGTGATCATTTTTACTGCTTTGTGTTTTAGATAGGAAATTAAGAGTTTCTTTGGGAGAAATGGCTCCATCAGCATCGACGAATGCTACCCATTTATATTTGCTAGTGTCAGCTTGATCCCAACCTGAATAAATGGCGCCGCCCTTGCCTTGGTTGGGCTCTATTATGAGAGCATCCAAAAGGACCTTAAATTTGCTTTGCAATCTTTGGACCAAGAAAACCATAAATTCTGCCTCTTCTGGGCCGGACCCGTCGTCGACAGTTTGTATTTTGATTGGTAATTCGGTGGTTTCAGAACACTCGCATAGTTTCGCAAGGAAATCGGGCAACCGAGAGCTCTCCTTGTAGCATGGAATTACCAATAGGATTGAATCTGAATCTTTCGTCGGTTTGTGAAGTGATTGATTGCCTTATTGTATGTATTACTTCGTTTTGAATCGGTAAATACAAACATGCCTATAAGTCTCTCCTGGCTTGAGAATGCTATTTGGAAAGTCGGGTTGGTTCGGACTGTCTGGGTGGACTTGAGTTTCCAAGCAAAAGGCATTCCGATGATTGTATATCTTATTTCCTTTTCCAATATTTGAACCGTCTAGGAAATTTCCAGTGTAGAATTGAATTCCAGGCTGATCAGTCAGGACTTCCATTACTCTGCCGGTTCTAGGTTCAGTGACTCTGGCTGCTAAATTAAGAGAGTTTCCGCTATCATTTATTACCCAGTTATGGTCATAACCTTTTCCAAACTCAAGTTGCTGATTCTTTTCCTCAATTCGCTCGCCGATTTTATGTGGCGTGAGAAAATCGAAAGGGGTCCCGGTGACTTTCTTTAGTTCGCCGAGTGGAATGTTTCCGGCATCAGTAGGTACAAAAGTGTTAGCAAAAATTTCCACTTCATGTCCGAGGATGTTGCCACTTCCTTCTCCGGCAAGATTAAAATAGGAGTGATGAGTCAGATTGATTGGCGTGGCCTTATCTGTTTTAGCTTCATATTCTATTTCGAGTTCGTTTTGATTTGTGAGCCAGTAAGTTACTTTGGAAGCAAGGCTTCCTGGATAGCCTTCTTCACCGTCTTTACTGAGATAAGTGAGCTCTATTCCAGCCTTTCCTAGTCCGGTAACTTCTTTGGCTGCCCATACTTGTTTGTCAAAGCCCACATTGCCACCATGCAGGTGATTGTCTCCATTATTAGTTGCGAGATTGTATGTCGTTTCTCCAATTTTAAATTGTCCTTTAGCAATCCTATTAGCATATCGACCGGCGATACAGCCAAAGTATGGACTTGCTTTAATGTAACTGGATAATTTGTCATAGCCGAGTACCACATCTCCTAATTCCCCATTTTGATCAGGTACATGTAACTGTGTGATGATGCCACCGTAATTGGTGATCTTTGCCTGCATTCCACTTGAGTTTTCCAGTGTGAATAAATCCACAGCCGTTCCATTACTTGTTGATCCGAATGGAGTCTTGCTAACTTTCACTGTGCTGCAGTTTGATAGTAAAATTGTTGATAGAGAAACCCAGATGATATTGGAGAGTTTTTTATTTATTTCCATGCTAATGTGTTAGCGGAAATCGGCCTTAACCGCAAGTTTCAGAAAAACTGAATACAAAAAGTTGCTTAATTGCCTAGATTTAGGCGGAAAGGAGGCCCCGTCACCGAGGTTTCGAGACCCCCTACCACACAAGGAGAGTGTATTAATTTTTTATTTTTTGCACTAGAAGGCCTTGCCGAGAGGTCTGCTGAATAGCTGGAAGTGCTTTTTATGTAATTCTTTTTGAGTTCTCGTTATGCCTTCTTCCAAATCAATTAGAGCCCATTGATTAGGATGTAATTCTTTTGCATTTTTGGGATTCTTCTCAATGTGCTTTTTGATCTGTTGTTGAAGGGCTTGAACTGTATTTTTTAAAGTTTGTAATTGTTCGCTATGTTTTTTAGAGGCTCTTTTTTCACTTACTACTTGTCTAATCAAAATATGCTCTTTTTGGATCCAAGGTATTGCTTTATTGACTGAACTTATTCCTCCCGCAAGTGATCCATCAGGTCTGATGCGTGGTGGTTGAGGGCCTCTACTTCCTCCTCTTTGAGGTACCTCAGAGATTGGAGTTTCAGAGATCCCTCCGCTCTTAGGATCCAATAATGTTGGGGTTATGAAAATTAACATGTTCTTTCGGCTGTGCCTTTTGTTGTCACTTTTAAATGCATGTTTAAGCAAGGGTAGCTTACTTAATAGAGGTAGTCCGACTCCTTCGCGTGAATCACTGGCTTCGTCTAAGCCTCCTATAGCAAGAGTGTACCCGCTCTCTACTTCGAGCGGGGCAGTGAATACTCGTGAACTGGCCACTGGGTAAGAATTCCCATCTATTATCTCTGAACCTATAATACTTGATACAGTAATTAGGACTTGAAGGGATATTCTTCCACCCTCTAGTCGCTTTGGAAGGACATTAATGCTTGTTCCAATTGGCAAATAAGAGACCGAAGAGGTTGTTGTCCCTCCTACTCCTGGCGTAGTGCTTGATTGTGCCGAGAGAACGGGCTGATTGACAACGCTTTGAATTGCAACTTCGCGATTATTTTTTGTCAGAACTCTTGGGTAGCTGACAGTTGTAGTTTCACGGTCTTTGACCAAAGCCAGTACCTTGGCCTGCAGGTCGGGGCCGCTTAGAATTGCAGTCATTGGCATGCCAGTGCTATTAATCTTATTAAGATTAATATTAGTAGAAAGGTCTGAAAGGCTAAGTCCATAACCGCCATCCATGGTTCCTGACCAATCGACTCCCATTTGTTTTCTTGGGTCTTTTGTCGTTTCAAAGAACTTTACCTCGACAGCTATTAATGGTTGAGGCCTATCAACTGTCTCGAGATATTTTTCTACGAGTTGATGTTGTTGTCTGTTAGCTATTATGAATAAGGAATTATTATCTGAGTTCCATATGACTTGGCTGTTATTATTTCTTGAACTCTGAGCAGAACCTCTAATAATGTTTTGCGCGGGATTAATCTTAGTGGGTGTGGACTGATAATTGAGATTACCAAAATTCCCGACACTATTATCTCCAGGAGCAATTATAGCGTTCATGCCAGCAGTGTTAATGCCTACTATTCCTTTTATTGCTGTTACCAGTTCATCCGCATTAGTTGTAAATGGGCTTGAAGTTCCATTGAGGCCGAGCTGTCCAGTGCCTCCATTTCCTGCTATGGACGAATTGGAATTGGAACCTCGTCCATAGTTTCCTCCAGTTGAGCTACTGCTACTGGAACCGAAGCCGTTAGAGCGAACATTTCCTGTATTATTGTTGGAGCCTTTACTTATTTCACCGGTATTAAATCGTATACGGTAAGTGCGGGCAATAAGACTTTTGTCACTTAGGAGTCTCATGTGCCAGACTTCGTCTTCATAGATCAGAGAAACGCCATTCATCTTGGTAATGGTTTCAAGAGCAGCGAAAGGGCTCTTATTGAGAGAAAAAGTGATTAACTTGGCACTGTCATTTCCATCTTCTGGCAATGCGACAAAGTCAATTCCGGCGTCATCGGCTAGGAAACGTAATACATCACGGACTGATGCTCGGTTAAAGTCATATTCTTTTACAGGAGCATTCCGGAGTGAATTCGCCGCTTTTTCATATACTGGCGACGTTTCCAATTGTGATTGACTGATGCCTCGATTGGTCAAAGTAAGGCCAGCGAGAAATGCACAAATATTAGTTAATAATACAAGTTTAGATCTATTTTTTAACCGGGATGCTCTCTTGTGGGTGTTTGTCATTCGATCGTATTGTTGAATAATCACTCAGGACGAATAACTCGCAATATTAGCCAAAATAAATAATAATCAATAAAATAATCACCTTTACCGTAATTACCATAACAATAGAAGTATTAGATAAATCGTAAATTATAGATTAAAAAATGAGATAAAATGACAAAATATAATGAAAATAAACTAAAATTGCATAATTTCCTGATATATTGCCTTTTCTTCTACGTGTTTTAATAATTCTTTGAGTAACACAAGGCTGGCAACTGAGTCGAATAAAGCATCATGCCAGTTTAAATTTGGGCAATATTTCGCAATTTCTTCATCTGCACCAATTTCCTCGATTAATGCACCCAAAGAGTGGTTTTCCGCTTTGGGCATAATTTTCCGCGCCAATTGTAAAGTATCTATCCATAGTTTAAAGCCATGCATTGGAAAGGCTCTTAGGAATCTTTTTTCGGTGCCGGCACCATGAGCAACGACCACTTTCCCTGATAGATAATTATTAATTATAGGCCATAGCTCATCAAGTTTTGGTGCATTTTCTAGGTCTAAATCCGTTATTCTGTGTATGCGATGTGATGAATTTTCGATGGACCTTTCTCTTTTAGTAGATATAAAACTTCTAAAGAAACTTTCTTTTTGGATTTCCATTCCTCCCATTGATGCCATTCCTATCTGTATGGGTTCATCGGTTCCATCGTCACGAAAACCCGTCGATTCAAAGTCAATTGCGGTAAATTCGATATCACTAAAATCCATTTTTTATTTCTGTTTTTAACAATTCTTTAATTACTAAATTATAGATTCAGATTTAGTATTACACTGACATAATGCTGATATTTATTAATAACGATCTTGATTCGATCAATAAAATAAACTTTGGTAATTATTCTGTCATCTTATCGATGCTTCTTTGAATGGAAGATGAGATCACATCGTCTTGAATTTATCAAATGAATCAAAAATCTACCATTTTTACTATTAGCGTTACTGCTCTTGGAATTTTGACGATGGTATTTATTCTTTTTTTTAATTATGCGCGACGTAATGTCGATAATAACAAATTTACTGAAATTACTGAAGGTCTAGATCTTAATTTCAGTGAATTACCAGACACTGATATCTCTCTGATCGATGATTCTGCAAGTCGATCACCTTTTGCTTCATCTGCACTAGATGCACTAAGAAAATTGTTAGCTGCCCTAGCTGCAGATTCTTTTGCGCTCCGTAATGAGGTCATACTTCGTTTCACTGATGAGACTGAATATAATGTTTTTCTCAAGACTCTTGCTGATCGTAATTTGAGCCTTCTCGGCAGTTCGGATCGATTCATGACGATGAGAATTGGTTTTGAAAGGTATGGTGATCTATTTGGTGAATTGGCCAATTTGGATCCATCTGCATATGAGGTTGAAACAAATTTTTTGGTAAGTTTGCCTAGTCAGCCTGGTACTGGTGATTCTCCTGGAGCGGGAGAAGGTGCGATTCCGTTTGGTCGTGATGCTTTAAAATTTATAGGTATTGGAAAAGGGAATCTGGAATTTGGTAAAGGCATTAAAGTTGCGGTCATAGACAGTGGTATTCAGGAGCATGAAACTTTTTCAGAGAAAAATATTTTAGAATATGATCTCGTAAGGGATGCTAATGGAAACCTCATTCCTATTGATTCTAATAATGGTCATGGGACTGCAGTGGCTTCTATTATTGCAGGGAGTGACCCTCGCTATTTAGGTGTGGCTCCAGCTGCAGAAATTTTAAGTTATCGGGTGCTGGATAATGATGGGTATAGTGATAGCTATACTCTCGCAGAGGCTATTATCCAAGCTGCCGATTCAGGGGCTGACATCATTAATATTAGTTTAGGCTCCAAAGGTGATAGCGGTATAGTTCGTCGAGCAGTTGATTATGCTAACGATGCGGGCGTTTTGATTGTCGCGGCTACCGGTAATGAAGGTGCGAATTCAATTAGTTTTCCTGCTGCAATTGACGGTGTTGTTGCGGTTGCTGCTAATGATGCGCTCGGGCAACATGTTGATTTTGCAAATTCTGGAAACAATCTTCAAGATGGAGGAATAACAGCACCGGGTTATGCGGTATGGGCTGCTTGGCCTGAGGGTGAGGCTGTGAGTTTTAGCGGCACCTCTGCAAGTGCGCCTTTTGTTTCTGGGGCAGTTGCTGCAGTGATGTCTGAGAATCAAGGAATGTCAGCTCTTTCCGCCTATGAATTACTACAAAATCATTCGAACGAGGCTGGAGCCCCTGGTAATGACATTGTTTACGGCACCGGGAATCTAAATCTGGGGCGCGTATTAGAGCGTAATGTTCCAAATATAACGGATGCAGGGATTGCTAGTTATTATTATGATCCGGCAAGTGCTGAACTCGGTGGGCAACCAAATACGGCTCAAGTTGTCATTGAGAATAGAGGGACCACAGCGCTCCATAATCTAACAGTACAGGTGAAATCAGGATCAGCTGAACGTACCTATAATGTATCATTTATTCCTGTTGGAGAAATTGCTGTAATCGAAACTCCGGCAGGATTTTCTTCGGGCGTTACAGAAGAGGGGCTTCCTGTATCAGTGACAGTGATTGTTAATCAGAATTTGAACGGTCAGGATCGTGATGTCAGTGATAATTCGCTCAGTAAGAATATTGAGTTAAATTCATCAAAACAACCTTAAGATTTCTGAGGAGGGTTTGATTTTTTTTATTACGTCGGAATATTCTTAGGAATAAATTTTTGATCCGGATTCTTTGAATTCCTGAGACTTTTTTTCCATACCTGATTGAATGGCCTCCTCAGTATTCATTCCGTGCTCGTCAGCATACTGACGTATTTCATCACTTATTTTCATCGAGCAAAAAGTGGGTCCGCACATGCTGCAGAAATGAGCGGTTTTTGCTCCGTCCTGCGGGAGTGTTTCATCATGAAATTCGCGTGCCTTATCAGGGTCTAGACTCAAATTGAATTGATCTTCCCAACGAAATTCAAATCGAGCCTTTGAAATGGCATTGTCTCTTTCCTGTGCGGCAGGGTGTCCCTTTGCGAGGTCTGCTGCGTGGGCAGCAATCTTATATGTAATAACTCCCTCCCTAACGTCTTCCTTGTTTGGTAAACCTAGATGCTCTTTTGGAGTCACATAGCACAGCATAGCACAGCCATACCATCCTATCATGGCGGCTCCTATGCCGCTGGTGATATGATCATAGGCTGGAGCAATATCTGTTGTGAGTGGTCCGAGTGTATAGAAAGGGGCTTCATGGCACCATTCGATTTGTTTTTCCATGTTCTCTTTAATCATATGCATAGGGACGTGGCCAGGTCCCTCATTCATAACCTGAACGCCTTTTGCCCATGCACGTTCAGTGAGTCCGCCTTGAGTTTTAAGTTCGGCGAATTGAGCTTCATCATTTGCATCTGCAATTGATCCCGGCCTTAAACCATCACCAATTGAAAATGATACATCATATGCTGCCATGATGTCGCAAATGTCATCCCAGTGAGTATAAAGAAAGTTTTCCTTGTGATGAGTTAAGCACCATTTAGCCATTATTGATCCACCTCTACTGACGATGCCGGTCATTCTTGTCGCAGTCTGGGGAATGAAACGAAGTAATACGCCTGCATGAATTGTGAAGTAATCGACACCCTGTTCGGCCTGTTCTATTAGTGTGTCACGGAACACTTCCCAGCAAAGATCTTCTACTCTTCCATTTACTTTTTCTAATGCCTGATAAATGGGCACTGTTCCTATAGGTACCGGGGAATTACGAATGATCCATTCGCGGGTAGCATGTATGTTCTTTCCTGTGGACAGGTCCATTACCGTGTCTGCTCCCCACTTAGTCGCCCATTGCATCTTCTCCACTTCTTCTTCAATTGACGAGGTGACTGCAGAGTTTCCAATATTTGCATTGATCTTAACAAGGAAGTTCCTGCCTATGATCATAGGTTCAGATTCGGGGTGATTAATATTTGAAGGAATAATTGCTCTGCCCCTTGCAATCTCGTCTCGAACGAATTCTGGTGTGATGTATTCTGGGGTTGATGCACCTAATGAATCTCCCTTATGAGCAAAGTTCATCGCATTCCGAGGGTCTTTTTGGTTATCTTGGATAGCTTGATAGGCGGCTTCTCTGCCAAGGTTTTCGCGGATGGCGATGTATTCCATTTCTGCGGTGATGATTCCTTCACGCGCATAATGTAATTGTGTTACTGGGCCAGAACCGTCTGATTTAAGAGGCTTACGTTTTAGGCCAGAGTATTCTAATAGTCTGTTCTTTGCCTTTTTCTTTTTATTATAATCTTCAGCGTGTTTGTCAGAGAGGTATCCATTATCTTCCGGTACCGGAGTTCGTCCATCGTATTCCGTGACATCACCTCGATTGAGAATCCATTCTCTTCTCAGGGCGGGAAGGCCCTTAGTGACATTGCCATTAAAATTTGGATCGCCCCATGGTCCGGATGTGTCATAAACTTTTATAGGAGCATTGGGCTCGATGAGGCCGTTTGGTTTTTCGCTAGATGAAAGCGATATTTCTCTCATCGACACTGCAATGTTTTCATGGTTCTTTCCACGACAGTAAATCCGTTCACTGTTGGGAAATATGGGCTCGCTATCAATGGATTCAGAAGAGGCAATCATTTATTTTTGCTTAGGGCTGTTAGAGGTATTTAATAATTTAGGCCTTGGCAAATAGGCGGTCGTTCCCATAAGTATATGAACTTATAAAAGACTTCCTACGTCGGCATTATCCGTTTCAGGTTCAAAGGGTGTCGCCAATGGTGGCGACTCTCAGCTGGCGAGCCAGCTCTCCCGCTTTTTATTTTGATTTGATATTAATTGTACGGAACTGAGTGGTCAAAACCAATCCGCACCCATTAATACTTTTTTCTGTTCACTTAATTAAGTGAGTAAGTGCCTTGTACAGAGAGGGATAGGTTAATTTATAACCTAGTTCAGGCATACGTTTGGAATATACAGGCAAGTCAGCTAGTAGAGTTTCTTCTGCCATTTGTCCGAATAGCAATTTAATCAAGATTTCCGGTACAGGTAAAAAGGCAGAGCGCTTTAATAGTTTTGCTAAGACATTAGTGAATTCTTTATTAGTTACTGGTTCATCTGCCACAGCATTAATAGGGCCTTTCCATCTATTATCCAATAAGGCCTCGTTGATCATGCCAACAAGATCATCAATGGAAATCCAACTCATTCTTTGAAGTCCAGATCCTATCCGTCCGCCTAGTCCCAGTTTTATGGATGGAAGCATTTTCTTTAGGGCTCCACCAGTAGGTGTTAACACGACACCAATACGCATAATGCACACTCTAATATTCGCTTCAAGTGCAGGATTTGTCGCCTCTTCCCAACGTTGGCATACAGCGGACAAGAACCGTTTTCCAGGAAGCGAATCTTCAGTATGAGATTCATTAGAATCTTGATCATAATAATTTATTCCGGAAGCGCTGATGAGGACTTTTGGAGGAATGGGTAATTTTGCGATTGATTCAGACAGTAGTCTGGTGCCTTGTTCTCGACTCTTCGAAATTTTTTCTTTTTGTGATTTACTCCATCTGCGACTCGTTATGCTTTCTCCGGCCAAATGAATCACAGCATCGAGTTGCTGCGCTTTAGATAGATCGATTGAGTCCGATTGTGGATTCCATTTAATGTCATGAGCATTAATGAGGTTTCTAGTCAGACGTAGAATATTATGTCCTTTTTTTTCTAGAGAAGAAATCAAGTGTTTGCCTATCATTCCTGTGGATCCACTGATTAATATGTTTTTAGCTTTCAAGGTAAGTTTATTAGGTAATTTATAGCTGTTGAGATTTTCCCATGAAATTTTTATTACAAGTGATTCGACACGACTAACTAAATGAACGAAATTTACCTTAGCTTGGATCTGAATGCAGCAGCAGAAATCATTGGATCTTTTTATGTCTTTAGTCGTGATCAAGAAAAGTAAAGAAAGTCCAAAGATGACGCCTCGCGGCAAAGGTCTAGTTGGAATGTCTTTTGCAATGATTGTTATTGGCTCAATGATTGGAGAGTCTTTAATTGTTCAGTTGGGTGTTTTTGCAGTAATTGTTTTATTTTTTGCTTATTATGTTGCAAAGCAAAACGCTAAAAACTTAAGAATAGTAAGGAGAATTCCTAGAACTGTTTTTTCGGGGCATGATTTTAATTTTGAATTGGAAATAACAAATAAAAAGCGTTGGATGAGCTCTCGTAATATAATGATGTATGATCATTATTTGCCGTTTTCTGAAAAGGGTTTTGCCTGTGATTTGATTCGGCCTAGGCAGAGTCTGGCGGAAGACTTTAGGACTCGGGTGGTGGAGAGGGGAACCGTCAAAGGGAAGGGGTACCGAATTGTTTCAGATTTTCCTCTCGGTCTATTTCATGTTGTGAAGCGCCGACGTGGGATGGAAGTGATGCAGGTTTATCCAAGGCCAATGCTTACGGCCGCTATTAAATCAACGGTGGCTGGTGGAGGTGAAGGGAATTCGTTAATGTCATTTATGAATAATAATGATGGTGAGATATGTGGATCCAGAGAATTTCAGAAAGGGGATAAAGTTAATCAGATTATTTGGCCTGCTTATGCACGGATAGGAAAGCTTTACGTGCGTGATTATGATTATTCAACGCCTCAGAAATATTCTTTGGTTTTCCATTCCTATTCTCCTTCCGGGAAACTTATTTGGCCGGAAGTCTTTGAGCATGCAATTAGTTTGATCACTGGTTTAATATTAATGTGCCGAGACCAGAATATTCCTTTTGAAATTTGCGGTCCTTTCACTGGATGGAAAATGATGGAAATAAAAAATCCTCGTTTTATTTCTAAAGTGCTTAAATGTTTGGCTGAAGCTCAGCATTATCCCGAGTCTGACCTAGAAGTTGTTTCCAAAGTGTTAATGACTTTGTCTGGCACTCATCCTGTCTTTGTGATTAGTGAGGCTTCAGTTGACACATGGGCTGATAAATTGCCTCAACTGCCCAGAGTTATTAATTGCGTTGATAATGATGTCTTAAAGTCAAAGAAACCTAAACTCAAAGATTTCCGTAGTGTAGCTTAATGCGATTAATGGATAATGTATTTCAGATTGGTAGTTTCGTTGTTTTGTTTGGTTTCATATTGTTAATAACTTGGTTATTTTCAATTAAGGGGAACTCGAATCGTAACGTCATTACTTCACTGAGTTTTTACATTGCGGTTTCTATTTCTTTATTTTTCTTTGCCGCTAACGAAGGGGAAGGATTGATGAGTTTTTGGGTGATGCTTGGGGCAATGGCTTTGTGCATTGGTATTATGGTCTGGGCCTTTGAATGGCAAGTCGATCGGTTGAGATCTGTTCTGGCTCATAAAAGGAATGATTCTTCCTGGTTCATGTTGATTGGTTTTTCTGCGCTATTGTCTGTGCTGATAGCGTTCCTTTTTGTAAGGCCGTTACCTCTGGTTGGAACTCAATTTGTTAATCTGGGGCAGTCAGTTAAAAATACCTTGCCTTCCCTTAGTGAAATTACGGATAGGATAAAAAATACGACTCAAGTTGCTAACGGCGAACCACAACAAGCCAAAGTTTTAGGTGCTGGTTTTGATAACCGCAGAGAATTGCCAAAAAAGGGAAGTATTAATTTGGGCAATCAAGAAGTGATGTATCTGAAGATTCCTGATGACGGGGAATTTAATAAATTTATTGCTCGGCAGAATTATGTTAGGAATGCGGTGCTAGACAAGTATGCTGATGATGCTTGGGAGTCCGTAAGAATGGAGAAGGAATGGCGTTCCGATGAAATGGATGGGATTAAGGATGATTGGGTCAGGCTTGCAGAAGGGAACGGGATTTTGCATGAGATTTTTTTACCTGTATCTGGAGGCGCTGGATTGCCTGCCATTCAGAACCCATTGGCCTATAGATTGAAATTTATAATTGGTTCAGGTTTTAACTCGTATCAAGCTGAACTTAGGGGAGCAGTTCGTTATCAGGTCGAGTCTCAGCCACTTGTCTGGTCAGAATTCAGGGGAGACCCTCAAAGAATTTCTCAAGGAATTAGTCCTGATCTTCTTTCTCCAGCCAAAGGTAATTTGGGTCGTAAGGTTAAATCTCTATTTTCTGAAATTACTGAGGGTTTAATTTCTGGACCCGAGAAGCTGGATTCAATTCAGAGATATTTAAGATCGGAGTTTGAATACAGTACAGAGGTTAAGAATCTGAAAAGCTTGTCAGCGATGGAGAATTTTCTATTTCAAGAGCGTGCTGGATGGTGTGACTATTTTGCTTCTGCTGCGGCTCTTCTTGCTCGTGAGGCTGGATATCCTGCACGAACAGCTTATGGATTTTCTGGTGGGCGAGCCTTCCCCAAGGAAGGGATTATTTCTTATGATGCTTCAGATGCTCATTCATGGGCGGAAGTATTGGTAGAGGGACATGGCTGGGTCGTTTTTGATGCAACTCCGGTTGGTGCTGGGGCAGCGGATCTGCCTACTCGGTCGAGCATTGAAGATGTAAAAGGTCCGGAACTTTCATCATACAAGGATGCTCATGAAAATGAGAACAATGTTGAAATTGCTAAAGATCCTGAAGAAGATAAGAGAACACAGCTGATATGGCTTGCTGGTTTGTTGGGCTTATTTGCTCTCTTCTACTTGAAAGTATTTATTCAGAGTTTCATCAGAAAAACAAAAGAAAGTGAACCGGCGGGGCCATCTGAAAAAGAGCTTTATCTGGACCGGGATGCTCCACCTTATTTGTTGGAGTTTCTGAAAATGTGTCTAGAGCTTGGTCGACCCAAGGCTAAGGGGGATACGATCCGAGAAGCTATCCAAGAGGTTCGGAATATGAAGGGGTCTGGGTCAGAAGCGTTTGATCTTTTAGCTGATTATCATTACGCTGTCCGATACGCCGGGTCAACGCGTAACCGAGCCACAGAAACAGTGCTTAAGAAATCGTTTCGTCGCTTGCGTAAGGGAAGAGGAGTATCTCTTTAATTCTCTACGATCCAGATGTTACGGTAACGGACTGGGTTACCGTGGTTTTGAAGGTGGATATTTCCCTGACTATTTTTGTTTCTGAGCTGAACTTTGTCGTGAATAACAATGCCGTTATGCTTCACAGTTATCATGGGAGGTTTTTCTGTGGTCGCTGCCTGAAATTCGACGTCATAAGTCTGCCAGCGGAGTGGAGGATAGCACATATTCTCGTCCGGGCGCTTCCATTTGTAGAGGCCTCCGCATTCGTTTGACGCGCCGGAAAGTCCGAAAGAATCAAGCATCTGTATTTCCGTGCCTAGCAGATACATGCCACTGTTTCCACGCCCCTGACCTCGTGCCTTTGGCATATAAGGGAGCCTGAACTCAATGTGTAGGGTGAAGTTCTTAAAGTCATTACGCGTAGAATTTACTCCTTCCATTAGGAGGCCGTCATCTGTCTTGCGAGCACCGGGCTTCCAGTGATCCAAAGAAGATCCATCGAAGAGCTTGGTTGCACCTTTTGGAGCCTTCAGTCCTATTGTTGAGCTTTTTCTCTCAACTCGATTAAGTGTCCCGAGAGCCTTCTCTTCGGCACTGTAAATGGTGAGCTTTCCTTCTTTAAGGACAGCCGATGATCCACCTTCTTCTTTTTTGAAGGTCACTGATCCGTCATTGACTTGCTTTGCTTCCGACTGAGCTCTCTCATTGAGGTCCCATCCATTGCCTGGTAGCCCTCCTTCGAATCCTACCGCATTAAAGATTCCGTTGCCGAGCGCAACGACTTGAATGCCGACTTTTGACTTGGTTCCGTTGCCTTTAGTATAGGAGCCTTCATATTCACCTTGAATGGAAAAATGAGGATCTTTGGCGGCGTCTTCAGGTGTAGCGTAAGCTCCTTTCTTGTCTGGTGCTGAAAGAGCATAAGTAAGAAAAGTTGATGAGAATAAGGTAAATTGGATCAGTGATTTCATGTCAGTATAGCTTTTGGAATTAGAGTGATTTGAGGTAAGCAACAATATCTGCAATGTCTTGTTCAGAGAGTCCTTGTTGAGCAGCGGACATCATTAATGAGGTTCCAACCTTGCCTTGATTTTTGACCCTTCCCTTAGGAATGGTTTGTGTTATTCCTCCCATTGACTGAATAATTAGAGGGTCTCCTGCAGATAATAATCTTCCCTGAATTTTAATTCCGTCCTTGGTTTCGATTTGGTAACTATCGTATCCACTGGCAATGTCAGCTGAAGGATTAATGAGGGACTGGATCATTACTTCGGTAGTTTGTGTTTTGCCGTAATCAGTCAAAGTGGGTCCATACTCCACCCCTGTTCCATCAATGTGGTGGCACATGTAGCATCTAGCAGCAACGGTCTTACCACGCGCAGGATCTCCTTTCATTGCAAGAATTTTGGCTGTCGGCGCATATTCTCGTTTCACTGGTGGTGGTAATACAACGCTGACGAGTTTTATGCTTGATGGGTTGTATATCCCACGTGACTTGAGTGATTCTACTATGTCATGTTCTTTCCATCGATGATTTCGATTGTTTAAGAGCCACCAGATTGCTTCTGCTTTGGCTAAGCCTGTGGCTCTCTCTGCGACTGCAAGCATTGAATCAGCCCCTAACTTGGATCTAATAAACGCTAGGGCAACGACAGCGGCTTTCTTCTGAGCTTCTGGAACTCCTGTTGCCATGGCTCTTCCTGCCAACATTAAAGCTGATTTTTCGGGGTGCAATCTCCATGCGATATCAGCAAACGCTTTGCTCCACTCTCCTGGTTCATTACTTCCTATTGCTCTTCCAATTGCATTATAACTTTCAGTTTCCTTTCCGGTAGATGCTATGCCTAGTGCGTCTAGGTAAGTTCTATCCTTGCCGTCGTAACCCTTTGCTAGTGAGACTATGTGCTCTCCTGCCTTATCGAATGAAACGTTACGGAGTGACGTTGCCAGTTCTCTCCGTACTGCGGGATCAGGATCCTGTGATATTTTCTTGGCTAAAGGTAGGATGTTATTTTCTGAACGCCGTAATGAACGGACGGCAGCCAGACGTAAACGAGGGTTGTCTCCATTTAGAATTTCCTTTGTCAATGCGACTCCGGCATCACCTAGATGAGGGAGTAAGAAAGTTGCACGGGCTTTGATGTAAGGATTCGGGTCTTTCAATAATTCTTTAACGGCAGTAATGGCCTTGTCCTTTTGCTTCTTCAGAGCTGTGAACCCAAGGTTCCGGACATTTAACGCATTACTTCTGATCGCAAGAATTTGTCCTTCAGTTGAATTGAGGTCGATCTTCGGTGTTGTGGATTTGAATCCTTTAGGTGCGACGCGGTAAATTGCTCCTGAGAGTGTATTGTCGTGATCAGCATGGCCACCGACTCTTGGATCATACCAGTCAGCAACATAAATGGCTCCGTCCGTTCCAACGACAACGTCCGATGGGCGGAACAGTGTTTTTTCATCATCATTGGTTCTACCTCCTTTAAAATCAGTACCCGCGAATTCCTGAGCCGCATTAGTTGTTAAAAAGTCGAATCTTTCAAGTTTAAAGCCTGCCCCGTCCTGAACAGGTAAGTACCCAAAGACCACGTTTCTGGCAGGTTCACAGCTGAGAAGCAGGCCCTTTGAGTAAGGTTCGCCGAGGGCTCCTCCCTCATAGAAACAAATCCCCGTAGGTGATCCGCCACCATAGACGTCACCTGATGGCATCGTTCCTGGATCTTCCTGTCTCCATTCTGCGATTGGAGTGGATTGGCCTGGGCGCCGATCTGATTGCCAGCTTCTTTTGCCGTCAGCAGAGCAAAATCCTGCATTACCATATTCTAGTAGGAAAGAGGTTCTTGAGGCCGGAGGATCATCATTGTCATTTTGAAAGACGTCACCGAATGATGTTATAGTTTGTTCATAACTGTTACGGAAATTGTGACCAATGACTTCTACATTTGTTCCGTCCGGGTTCATGCGATAAGCCGTTCCGCCGATCCATACATTACCATCATCACTTTCTTTACCTGCTATTTGGCGCATTTGATAAGCGCTACCAATGCGAAATGTTTTACCTGACTTATCGGTGAATTGAGATCCGCAGTTACCGTGATTCCAGTACCATTTTCCGTCTGGACCTGCAGTTACTGAATGTAGAGAATGGTCATGTTGCTTGCTGTTGAATCCAGTCAGAAGTACTTCTCGCTTGTCTACTTCTGGATCAAATTTTAAGTCCCTGTTGACGTCGGTGTATATGACTAGGTCCGGAGTCATAGAGACAATGATCTTGTTGTCTATGACAGCAATGCCGAGTGGTGCTGTAAGAAATTTTTCCTGAACAAATGTGTGAGAGCTGTCTGCCTTGCCATCACCGTTAGTATCCTGAAGTACAACTATACGGTCACCTTCTGGCTTTCTGCCTCCGTGTCCGCGATAATTAACTCCTTCTGCTACCCATATTCTTCCGTCCTTGTCTACGTCCATGTTAGTGGGGTTGTAGAGCATGGGTGACTGTGCCCAGAGGGTGACTTCTAGGTTTCCATATGCAGAGAAAAGCTCTAATGGAACGACTTTGTGCTCAGCTTTTGAAACTGAAGAGATAACTAAAACGACAATTAATTGGTAAAAATAGCGTATCATTACCTATTTATAGTGTCCTGAATATGGATGTTACACAATATTGAAATTTGTTTCTCTAAATAAAATATCCACTTGCACCAGTCCAAACAACTAAGCATATTCTCGGCTCGGCAAATCCTGCGTAGCTCAGCGGTAGAGCGGGTGGCTGTTAACCACTAGGTCGTTGGTTCGAATCCAACCGCAGGAGCCATAATTCTCAACGGCTTAGGGAGCGATCCCTAAGCCGTTTGGCTTTAGTGCCAACAGTAAGTGCCAACACTTGCCCTGAAATGAGCCCTGATTCCGGTATCCTGTAGCCTGTAGCCTGTAATAGGGTGCACTTTACACTGTCCAGGGTGATATTCATCAACGTGTGGGCGCACCGTTCAACTGCGGGGTGTTTGAGACATTACGGGCTTGGACACGCCACGGGGGGCAGGGGAGTTTTTTGGGTGGGAGCCATCCATATATATGAGGGCTTGTGAAAAAATTTCCCTTATGCCGG
>LWDU01040328.1_pt2 | contig 87906 bp, 85 predicted proteins | sample 727161 | NCBI WGS metagenome assembly LWDU01 (sample SAMN04566230, study PRJNA314399) | hydrothermal vent metagenome | isolation source: deep sea hydrothermal plume seawater | place: Mexico: Gulf of California, Guaymas Basin | collected 2004-07-11
AGGCGGCTATGCTGGCCGGCGTCATTCGGGCGCCCAACTACTACTCGCCCCACCGCCATCCCGAGCGCGCCATCGAGCGCCGCAACGTCGTGCTGCGGGTGCTACTCGACGTGGGCGAGATCGACCACCGTACTTATCGCAGGGCCCTGGCCGAGCCCCTGGGAACCGTGCCGCCGGTTGCGGCTACGGGTAGCGCGTCACATTTCACTGATTTCGTTCGCAACGAACTCAAGGAGAACTTTCCCGCCGAGGTGCTCAAGAGCGAGGGCTACAGCATCTTCACGACCCTGGACGCGGGTTTTCAACACGCGGCCGAGCGGGCCGTTGCCGAGGAGCTCGACAGGCTCGAGCGGGATTTTCCCACCCTGGTCAGGGAGCAGGGCGACCGCATAGAAGGGGCGCTGGTTGTCCTGAACCCACGCACGGGAAGGATCCTCTCCATGGTGGGTGGGCGCGACTACGGGCGCACTCAGTTCAACAGGGTCCTCAACGCGCGCAGGCAGACCGGCTCGGTGTTCAAGCCGGTCGTCATGCTCGCGGCGGTCGGCAGCGAGGAAGTAGGCAGGGTGCACCTGCTGCCCACCAGCCGCGTGACCGATGAACCGTTTACCTGGGACTATGACGGAAAGCAGTGGTCGCCGGCCAACTACTCGGACAAGTTGTACGGAGAGGTAACCGTCCGCGAGTCACTGGAGCGCTCGATCAACACCGCCACCGCGAGGATCGCTCGCGATGTGGGTATCGAAGAGATACGCGACCTGGCCGTTCGCCTGGGAGTAGACGAAGAGTTGCGGCCCTGGCCAGCCATCTCGCTGGGCGCTTACGAGATCACGCCCTTCGACGTCGCCCGCGTGTACTCGGTGTTTGCCAGCGGTGGCATGAAGGCCGAACCGCTGGGGGTTGCCAAGGTTGTCGACCGAACGGGTAAGGTCATCGAGGGCAACCGCCTGGAGTTTGAACGGGTAATCCCCGCCGAGGACGCTTACCTGGTGACTCACCTGTTGGAGGGAGTAATGGAGCGAGGCACGGGTCGACGTGCGCGCACCGACGGTTTTACTCGCCCGGCCGCCGGCAAGACCGGCACCAGCAACGACTACAACGACGCCTGGTTTGCCGGCTACACCCCCGGGCTGCTAGCGGTGGCCTGGGTGGGCTTCGACAAGGCCGGGCACGTGGGCCTGAGCGGGGCGACGGCTGCGCTGCCCGTGTGGACGCGTTTTATGAAGGAAGCACTCGAGGACCAGCCACCGTCGGCTTTCCAGGTGCCGGCCGGCGTCAAGCTGGTCGAGGTCGATGCTCGAAGTGGACTGTTGGCCACCGTGGCTTGTAACGATACAATCACGGAGGCATTTCTCGAGAATGACGTTCCCACCCAACACTGTGGTGCCCTTGGCCACCTGCTGCCCAGGTAGGCAGACCCCTGGCACTGAAACAGTGCCGGCCCTGGCAGTCGTTGCGCGCCTTGTTCTGCTCTGTTCCCTGTTGCTCGTCTCGGCCTGCTCGGTGGCCAACCTGCCGCGTTTTCCGGCCGACGGTGCCTCGGCGGGTCGGCCGGGGCAGGAGCCGGTTAAGTCGGGGCAACTGGCCAGGGCGGGGCTGCTGCTCGACGAGGCCGTCGCTGCGGCTGCTGCCGGGGGACAGCTGGGGGCGGGACGCCTGGCCAGCCTGCGCTTTGTTGCCCGCGCGAGGGACCTGATGACACGCGAACGTAACGAAGAGGCCCTCGACCTGCTCGAGCGCTCCATGGGGCTGGACGGCGGCAGCTGGTACACCTGGTTGTACATGGCCGAGGCATGGCGCCGGGGCGGTGACCCAGCCCGCGGACGGGTGTATCTGGAGAAACTCGACGGCCGAGTCCCCGATGACGACCAACTGGCGCTTGAAATTGAGCTGCTCAGGCGGCAGGTGTATCTCCCCGCCGGGCTCACCGGCAAAATTTCTGGCCGGGACGGCTGAACGTGCTTGTACTGGGTATAGAAACTTCCTGCGATGACACGTCGGCCGCGCTGGTCGAGGATCGGACGGTGCTGTCCAACCTGGTGGCTTCGCAGGACGCGTTGCACGCCGACTACGGTGGAGTGGTGCCAGAGCTGGCGGCGCGACGCCACCTTGAGACGGTACAGACCGTTATCGGGCGGGCACTGGAGCTGGGCAACAGGCAACTCGGCGAAATCGACGTTGTCGCTGTTACGCGCGGGCCGGGGCTGGTGGGTTCACTGCTGGTGGGCCTGTCGGCGGCCCAGGGCCTGGCGCTGGCGCTCGACCGACCGCTGTACGGGATCAACCATCTCGAAGGACACGTGTTGTCTCCGCTGGTCGAAGCGCAGGACGATTTCCCCTTGCTGTCAGTGCTGGTGTCCGGTGGACACACGGCGATGTACCTTGTCGAAGACGTGGGCGTATATAGGGAGCTTAGCCGCACGCGCGACGATTCGGCCGGTGAGGCTTTCGACAAGGGTGCCAAGATGCTCGACCTGGGCTGGCCCGGGGGCAAGGTCATGGACGAACTGGGGAGCAGGGGCGATCCGACCGCGCTGCGTTTTCCGCGGCCGCGGGTCCGTGACGATTCGCTGGCATTCAGCTTCTCGGGCCTGAAAACATCACTATGGGATTTTCTTCACTCCGACGACAGCAAGGGCCACAGTCTCGAGGACGTGTGCGCGTCGTACCAGGAAGCCATAGTAGATTGCCTGTTGAAAAGGGTAGGGGAGGCCGTGGAACGTTTTGCCCCCGCATCGGTAGCGGTTGCCGGTGGCGTGTCGGCCAACAGCCGGCTGCGCAGGCGACTTACCGAGCAACTGTTGCAGAGTGGCATGACTCCGTTGTTTCCGCCCTTCAGCCTGTGCACCGACAACGCGGCCATGATCGCCTACGCGGCGGTTCGTCGCATGGAAAACGGCCTGCCGGGCGAGCAACTCGAAGCCGTGTCCCGGCTGCCGCTGGGCTCGGTGCAGTGAAGCGCCAATGGTGAAGTTCCAGTGGTGAAGGGCTCCCGGCGGCGGGCTCCGCGGCTGGGGCAGAACTTTCTCGTCGACAGGGTTGCCTGTGAAAGGATAGTCGACTGGGCGGGTGCACGGGGCCGCAGCGTGGTCGAGATCGGTCCTGGCCGAGGCGCGTTGACCGGACTGCTCGCCGATCACTCGAGCAAACTGCTGGCCATCGAGCTCGACAGCAAATTGGCCGCGAAGCTGTCGGCACGTTACGACAACAGCGATCACGTCCGCGTGCTGCAGGCCGACGCGCTAGCGGTCAATCTGGACGCACTGCTCGACGAGCCCTGCCTGGTGGTGGGCAATCTTCCCTACGAGAGCGGTACTGCCATCGTCCGTCACCTGCTCGAGCAGCACCCACCGGTGGAAGAGATGGTGGTCATGCTGCAGAAGGAGGTCTGCCAGCGCTTGTTATCTGGCCCGGGCAGCCGTAGCTACGGCGTGTTGTCGGTGATGACGGGTATGTACGCCGACGTGGAGGCCGGGCTCGAGGTCGGGCCCGAAAGTTTCGACCCCGCGCCGGCCGTGGACTCGATGGTCATAAGAATTTCCTGCCTCGACGGGCCGCGCTATGATCCTGGCGATGAAGCGCTCTTTGCCGAGCTGGTAAAGGCGGCCTTTGTGTCGAGGCGTAAGATGCTGGGTAACACTCTGGTCAAGTGGATCGACGCGCGACTTGGCGAGGGCAGCGGTCGCGAGCTCATCGAAGAGGCAGACATCGATCCTGGCTGCCGTGCCGAGCAGATCGAGATAGAAAAACTGGCGGCGCTGTGCCGCGGACTTCACCGGGAAGAACAGCGCGGTGCCTGAGCTGCCCGAGGTCGAGGTGGTTCGTTCCAGCCTCGAACCACTACTGGTCGGGCGCAGGATCACTGGTGTGCAGTTGCGCTGCGCGTCGTTGCGGCGGCCGGTCGACCCGGCCTTGCCCCGCCTGCTGACCGGGCGCAGCATCACCGCCACCCGCCGGCGCAGCAAGTACCTGGTGCTCGACCTCGACCAGGGGCCTTCCTGCATACTGCACTTCGGTATGAGCGGCACCCTGATCCACAACCGCGGGGGCCTTGAGAGCCCGGCCAGGCACGACCACCTGTTGTTCGAACTCGACGACGGCGCGGTGCTCAGTTTCAACGATCCCCGGCGCTTCGGCCTGGTGGTGATGGACGACTACGACAGCTGCTCGCTGTTCTCCGAGCTTGGCCCCGAACCCCTGCAGGCCGATCGCTTCACGGCCGCGTACCTGGCTGGCTTCAAGACGCGCAGCCGCAGGACCATCAAGGACGTACTTATGGATCAGCGCGTGGTGGCTGGCCTGGGGAACATCTACGTAAACGAAATACTCTTCGACTGCGGTGTGAGGCCGCGTCGGCGCATGCCGAGAGTGAGCCGGGCCGAGTGTGCGCTGCTGGTCGAGAGCAGCCGTCGTATACTCACCGAGGCCATAGAGCACCGCGGTTCAACGGTGTCGGATTTTCTCGACGGAATAGGTCGGCGAGGGGGGTACCAGTGGCGGCACCAGGTCTACGACAAGGTGGGGAAGCCCTGCGGCCACTGCGGCTCGGTGATCAAGCTCGTCAGCGTGGGCGGTCGGTCGAGTTTCTACTGCCCGTCCTGCCAGCACTGAAGCGCGCGGCAGCCGCTCTCTCAGCCTGGAAAACGAACGTCGAGACGGTCGCGCAAGGCGTCACCCAGCGAGTTAAGTCCGAGTACCGTGAAGAGGATGGCCAGCCCCGGAAAAATGGTCAGGTGCGGTGCCACCAGCAGGAACGATCGTCCGTCGTTGAGCATTGAGCCCCAGGACGGCGACGGCGCCTGCACGCCGAGGCCGAGAAAACTAAGAGATGATTCGGCCACGATAGCTCCCGCTACGCCAAAGCTCGCCTGGACCAGTAGCGGTGCCGCCAGCAGCGGCAGCAGGTGCCGGGTCACTACCCTGGCCGGACCCAGGCCCATGGCCTCGGCGGCGAGTACGTGTTCGCGACGGCGCAGGCTCAGCACCTCGCCGCGGGCCAGGCGGGCGTAACTCGTCCAGGCGGTGAGCCCCAGTGCCAGCACTACGTTGCCTGCCCCGGGACCCAGCACCGCAGCCAGGGCGATGGCCAGCAGCAGCCCCGGAAACGCCAGCAGCACGTCGACCAGGCGCATTATCAGAAAATCGACCGGGCCTCCCAGGTAGCCGGCCGCGCAGCCCAGCAGCACGCCCAGCACCAGCGACAACGTGACGGTGCCAAGTCCTATGCCCAGTGACACCCTCGCGCCGTAGAGCACACGGCTGAGTTGGTCGCGTCCCAGGCGGTCACGTCCCAGCGGGTGGTCGAGGGCGGGAGCGGCCAGGCCGTTCTCCAACGATTGGGCCGCGGGCGGCGAGGGGGCCAGCAGTGGCGCAAACAGAGCCCCGGCGGTGAGCAGCGACAGCACCAGCAGTCCCGGCAGCAGCGGCGTGCGTTTTCGTGCGCGGGGTGTGTCAGTCATCGTCGTCACCGTAGTTCACTCGCGGGTTGGCCCAGGCGTAGGCCAGGTCGGTGAGCAGGTTCACCAGCACGTAGGTGACAGCGATTACCAGCACGCAGCCCTGCACCACCGGGTAGTCGCGGCTGTAGATCGCCTGCACCATGAGCCTGCCCAGCCCCGGCCAGGCGAATATCGTCTCGGTGATCACGGCGCCGGCCAGTAGACCACCCAGTTGCAGGCCCAGCACCGAGAGCAGTGGCGTGAGCGCGTTGGCCAGTACGTGGCGAAGCATGACCATGCTTTCACCGAGGCCCTTGGCCCTGGCGGTGCGCACGTAGTCTTCGCCCATGACTTCGAGCAGGCTGCTGCGGGTCATCCTTACCAGCAGGCCGGCCATGGCCGTACCCAGGGTGAGGGCGGGCAGCACGAGGTGGGCCGCACCTCCCCTGCCCGACACCGGCAGCCAGCCGAGCTGTATCGAAAACAGCAGTACGAGCATGGGGCCCAGCCAGAAGTTGGGCACGGCAACTCCCAGCATACTGCCGGCCAGCGACAGGCGGTCGACCGCACCGCCGGCTTTCCACGCCGACAGCAGGCCCAACGGCAGGGCAATGGCTATCGAGATCAGCAGCGCGGCCAGGGCCAGCTCGGCGGTAGCCGGCGCGTGCAGGGCCACCAGTTCGGCCACCGGCTGATCACCCTGTATGGATCGGCCGAGGTCGCCGCGGGCCAGGCCGGACAGGAACGACAGGTACTGCTCCGACACGGGTCGGTCCAAGCCCAGGCGTCGCGACAGTGCTTCGCGGTCGGCCGCCTGGGCGTACTCGCCGAGCATTATGTCGACCGGGTCGCCGGGCATGGCGTGGGTCAGAAGAAACACTACGGTGGCGACCCCCAGTACGGTGGGTACGAGTACGGCCAGGCGCCTGCTCAGGTAGGGCAGCATACGACGGTAGTTTATCTCAAGGGCTCGCGCGCTGCGCGTCCTTCGGTGCTGCTGTCAACAGGCGGGGGTTTTTCCAGGAGCTCAGAGGAGGCCAGTCCCAGCAGGTCTCCGGATGGATGGGGGGTAAAGCCTTTGAGTCGTCGGCTGGTCACCACCACGTTCTCGGGCCACCACAGCGGGATAACCGGCAGCAGCGCGGCCAGTCTTTTCTGAACGCGCGCGTAGAGCCGGGCCCGCTGTTGGACCGTCTCGGTCAGCAGGGCCTTGTCGGTCAGTCGGTCCACGCGGCGGTCGGCAAACCGGCCACGGTTGGCTCCGAGGGGCGGTGTCATGCCGGAGTGAAACACGTTGCGCAGGATATCGGGGTCCGAGATTCCCACCCAGGCCAGCGAGTAGCTGTCGAAATTGCCCTTCTTGATGTCCGAGTAGAACGTGCCCCACTCCCAGGACGAGAGTTCCAGTTCTACCCCCAGCGCTGACAGCTGGGCGGCTATGGCCTCGGCCAGGCGGCGACGGAGCTGCTGGGTAGTGGTCTTGTAATCCAGCGTCAGTCTCGTTCCGTCGGGGCCTCGCCGGGGATAGCCGGCGAGGTCGAGCAGGTGTCCGGCCCTGTCGGGCGCGTAAACGATCGCCGGGCCGCCGTCGTGGTGGGCCCAGTGCTGGGGTGGCAGCAGGCCGCTGGCCACCCGGGCTCGGCCCGCGAGCAGGTAGTCGACGATGGCCTGTCGGTCAATGGCCATGGCGATAGCCCTGCGCACACGCTTGTCGGCCAGGGCAGGGTGGTCGAGGTTGAGTCCGAGGTATTGGAAACTGTTGGAGGGCGACCGCCTGATTTCGAGATGGTCGGCGTTCTCTTTGAGCCAGCTCACGGTGTCGGGGTCGAGCGCGTTCTGCACCAGGTCAACCGAGCCGTGCTGCAGCTCGAGCGCGCGCATGGTCTCGTCGGGAATCACCCTGAACTCTATGCGCTCTATGGGTGGGTGCCCGTCGGCGTAGTCGGGGTGGGCTTCGAGCAGTACGCTGTCTCCGTGACGAACTTCGAGCAGGCGGTATGGACCAGCGCCTATCAACTGCTCGCTCGAGAGGTGGCGCTCAGCCGCCAGGTCGGACGGCAGCACGGCGAAGCTTGCCGCCTCCAGGAAAGCTGCGTCGGGTTGCGAGAGCTTGAACACGACCTCGTAGGGCCCCGTCTTTTCAATCGATTGCACCGAAGCGAGCATGGCCTTACGCGGCGACCCCAGGTCTGGATCCATCAGCGCCCGGTAACTGGCCACGACGTCGTCGGCGGTAACGGGTCGTCGGTCATGAAAAACAAAGTCTGTACGTAACTCGAACCGCCACGTCAGCGGGTCGACCGCCTGCCAGTTTGAGGCCAGCCAGGCGACGGCCCGGCCACCGGCGTCGCGGCGAAGCAGCGAAGCAAACAACAGGCTGCCGATTCGCGAAGAGTGCGCATCGGTGGCCAGCCTCGGGTCGAGCTGGGTGGGCATGGCCTCCAGGGCCACGGCCAGGGTGCCGGGCTGTCGTGGGGGGGCGTTGCAGCCTGGCAGGAGGAGGATGGCCGCCGAAAGGCTGATCAGCGCCAGGAAGACCCCCGTAATGGCCCGCCGGACCGGGGTTTCCGGCGCAGTGTATAGAATGCCTATCATCGCTCTGTTAGACTCATGAGTTTGGGCTCAGGGGCGGCGGAGGTAAGTAGATGATAGCAGTGGTGAATGAGTGGGCGGCCCGGGTCGCGGTGGGTTTCGCGTGTATCTTCCTCCTGGTGGGTCCTGCGGCGGCAGCTGGGACGGCCTCGCCCGGTTCTCCGAACGAACAGTTTCCCCTTTTTGACGAACTTGTTCCCAACGTCGAGTTCTGGACCGACGTGTTTGCTGTCTACAGCAGCAGCCAGGCTGTCTATCACGATATGTACGACCTCGGATTGGTCTACAGGGTTGTTGATTTTGCTGACATTGTCGACGGCCGACTTTCCGCAGCTGCCAAGGACCGTGCTATCAGGGCGCGCCTGGGCGCCGAAAAGACTCGCATCGCTGCGATGCTCAAGTCCGTGGCTGCCGGCAGTCTCAAGAACGACGAGGAGAAAAGAATCGCTGGGCTGCTCACCGAGCGAAGCGGTGGCGTTAAGTCGGGCCTGCGGCTTGCTGGCCAGTTTCGTTATCAACGGGGACTGGCCGACCGTCTTTGCGGTGCCCTCGGCCGAAAGGCCAGCTACGCCCCCGAGACCTCCAAGCTGCTCGCCAAACACGGGGTACCCGTTGACCTGCTGGCGCTGCCGCTGGTCGAATCGTCTTACGTCATCGCCGCGCGTTCTTACGCAGGGGCAGTGGGCATCTGGCAGTTCACCTGGGGCACCGGGCGTCGTTTCATGCACGTCGACCATACCTACGATGACAGGCGCGACCCTATACGTTCTACCGAGGCCGCGGCACGCTACCTGCGCGAGAACTACGACCGGCTCGGATCCTGGCCGCTGGCCATCACTGCTTACAACCACGGCGCCGGTGGCGTGGCTTACGCGGTCAGAAAACTGGGTACCGAAGACCTCGGCAACATTGTCACCAATTATCGCAGCCGTCGTTTCGGCTTTGCCTCTCGCAATTTTTACTCTGAGTTCCTGGCCGCGCGCGACGTTGCCGCGAGGGTCGATGAGTTCTGCCCTGGTCTGCAGGTGCCCGAGTGGAACGTCAAGACCGTCGAGATGGATCACTACGTGGCCCTGTCGGAGCTGGCCAGCTGTGCGGGCGTGGACGAAGCGAGGCTGGTTGAACTCAACCCGGCACTGTCGCACGAAGTCATTCGCGGTCGCGCGTGGGTTCCTTCCGGCTACAAGCTCAACCTCCCGGCAGACAAGGCCGCCGCGTTCGGTACGTCATACGCGGCGCTGGCCGCGTCGAGCCTTCACAGCGAGCAGCAATACTACCTTTCGAGTTACAGGGTAGGCAGGGGGCAGACGCTGTCGCAGCTGGCCCGCAGCTACAGGACCACGGTGCGGGAGTTGCAGCGCATCAACAACATCGTTAACCCGCGTTCACTCAGGTACGGGCAGCTGCTCAAAATCCCGGTTGCTGGCTCGCGATCGGCCAGCTCGCGATCGACCGGCCCGGCGGCGATTGCTTCGTCGCCATCGGCGGCCAGCAGCGGCCAGACGCGGCACCTCGTTCGCCGTGGCGAGACCCTCGATCGCCTGGCCCGCCGCTACGGCACCACGGTGGGTTACCTGCAGTACCTCAACGGTATTCGCGACCCGCGTTCGCTCAGGTATGGCACCTGGATACAGATTCGCCGCGGCGGTAGTGGCGCGACTGCGAGCGCGGCCTCGATGGTTCACCAGGTGCGCAGCGGACAGACGCTATCGCAGATAGCCCGGATATACGGCACATCGGTGCCCGCGCTGCAGCGGCGCAACAGTATCTCCGACCCTCGTAAGCTCAGGCGGGGACAGGCGCTGCAGATACCCTGAGCGCTGCAATATCGGTCGCCGCGTCGGTGCGGGGGGCTCGACTGGAAGGGGCGGGCTCTCCTGACTATGCTGGCCTCGACGCCGCCCGGTTATCGCGGACGGCGCTGTAGAAATGGAACTGGCTTTTCTCCAATTGGCTGCTACGGCCTACCTGGCATCGGCGCTCGCGTTCGGTGCCCACGTGTTGTGGTCGGTCAAGCGCGCGGCTTCGGCTGGCCCCCTGTTGCTTGGCCTGGGCTTTATTGTTCATGGCTTGTCGATTGCCTGGCGCACGGTTGATTCGGGATTGGTCACAATGGTGGGCTTCGCCGAGGGGCTGTCATTTTTTGCCTGGCTGGTGGCCGGTGCCTGGCTGGTGACACAACGCCGCTACAGCCTGTCAGTGATAGGAGCGGTGGTCAGTCCCCTGGCCTTTGCGCTCACGCTGGCCGCGGTCATCCTGTTTACCGGTGCGCGGGATGTGCCACCCGAGTTGATGGGCCCGTGGTTGCCGGTACACGTCTCGCTCGCGTTTCTCGGCAACGCCGTTTTCGCGCTGGCCTTTGCCGTCAGCGTTATCTACCTGGTGCAGGAGAACGCGCTCAAGTCGCACCGCACGGGCTCGGTGCTGAACCGCCTGCCGTCACTCGAACAGCTCGACAGGGTCAATTTTACCTGCCTGGCCTGGGGTTTTCCGCTGCTCACCCTGGGCATCATGACCGGCGGTCTATGGGCATCTGCCTACTCGGGGCAGTTCTGGTCGGGTGAACCCCGCGAAATATTTTCTACCGTGCTCTGGGTGCTCTACGCGGGCTTGTTGCAGCTGCGCTACACACGCGGGCTGCGCGGACGTCGGGCTTCTCTGGCCACCATTCTTGGCTTTGCCATACTGGTGTTCGCCTACCTTGCGGTCAACATACTTCCCCTGGCGGCGGGACGGCACGGTGGGGGCGTGCTTTCCTGATACAGATCCATGGCACGCGGACTCCTGGTCTACGGCATTAATCACCACAGCGCGCCGGTGGAATTACGCGAGCGCCTGAGCGTGCCCGAAGAGGCGCTGGCGGATCGCCTGGGCGAGCTGCTCGAGGTGCCGGGCGTAGAAGAAGCGGTCTTGTTATCGACCTGCAACCGGGTTGAGATGATAGCCTGCTGCGCGGGCGACGTTTCTCACGGTGAATTGCTGCGTAAGGCCCTGTTGGCCGACAGCGGGGTAGCTCCCGAGCTGGCCGCACCCCACGCTTACCAGCACACGGGCAGGGAGGCGGTGAGGCACCTGTTCCGGGTGGCCTCCAGCCTGGACTCCCTGGTGGTGGGCGAGCCGCAGATACTGGGACAGATGAAGGACCAGTACCTCCTGTCGCACGGCCACAGCAGCACGGGAGCGGTTCTCAACCGTTTGTTTCACAAGAGCTTTTCGGTGGCCAAGAGGGTTCGAAGCGAGACTGGCATCGCCTCCAAATCGGTGTCCGTGGCCTCGGTAGCTGTAGACCTGGCGGGTAAAATTTTCGAAAACCTGGAGGGGCGCACGGCTCTACTGCTGGGCTTGGGCGAAATCGGCGAGGTCACGGCGCGGCAGTTGCTGTCGGCCGGCGTGGAACGCCTGCTGGTGGCCAACCGCACGCTTGAGACCGCGCTCGAGCTGGCTCGCGAACTTGACGGAACGGCTCTTCCACTCGAGCGCATGGCGGGCTACCTGCCCCTTGCCGACCTCGTCGTAGGATGCTCGGGCGGCGGGCAGCTCGTGATGGCGGCCGAGGTATCAGCCGCACTAAAAGAGAGGCGGCACCGGCCGATGTTCTTCATTGATCTCGCTGTTCCCCGCAACTTTGACCCGGCGATCAACAACGTCGATGGCGCCTATCTCTACGACGTGGACGATCTCGCTTCGGTGATCAACGAGAACAAGAGTTCGCGCCGTAGAGAAGCCACCGAGGGCGAGGTCATGGTTGAGCAGGAAGTCGACAGCTTCTGGCAGTGGTTCGAAGCCCTGGAACTCGTGCCCACCATCGTGGAGCTGCGCGAAAGCGTCGAAATCATCAGGGCCACCGAATTAACGCGCACTCTCGACAAGATGTCTCTTGACGAGGAAAGCCGCGAGCGCGTGGACCAGATGACGCGCTCGATGATGAACAAGTTGCTGCACTCGCCCACTTCGGTGCTCAAGGAAGCAGGCGGCAGCAACGAGGAAACCGGGCTGCTCAGCGCGACCAGGCGGTTGTTCGGCCTGGGAGACCCGGAGAAGTGAAGCTGCGCCTGGGCACGCGGGGCAGCGAGCTGGCACTGCTGCAGGCGGGCCTGGTCGCCGACCAGCTGCGCGGAAGCCACGAAGGCCTCGGGGTCGAGCTCGTGGAGGTCAGTACCACCGGTGACAGGGTTCTCGACCGGCCGCTACGTGAGCTTGGCGGCAAGGGCTTGTTTGTCCGCGAGCTGGACCAGGCCCTGCTCGAGGGCCGCATCGAGTGCGCAGTGCACTCGGTGAAGGATATGCCCTCTGCGATCGAACCGGGGCTTGTGCTGGCCTCGGTACCAGCCAGGGAGAGCGCGGTCGACGTGCTGCTGACCCGCGGTGCCCTTGGCCTGGACGAACTCGCCCGGGGCGCGACGGTGGGGACGACCAGCCCACGCCGTTCGGCGCTGCTCAAATCAAAGCGCCCGGACCTTGAGATCGTGTTTTTGCGCGGCAACCTGGGTACGCGTCTTGATCGCCTGAGAAACGCCGAGTTCGACGCGACCTTGCTTGCCGCCGCCGGACTCAAGCGCCTGGGCCTGGACCTGAGCGATCTATGTTGCACACCGCTGGACCCGAGGGAGTTCTGCCCGGCGCCGGGACAGGGCGCTCTCGGTGTCACCGTGCGGTCGGTCGACGGCGAGGTCAGGGGCCTGCTCGCCGCCATCAACGATCCCGACAGCTTCCAAGCCGTCGAGGCTGAGCGCGCGGTATCCCGGCGACTCGGCGCTAGTTGCTACTCGCCGGTGGCCGCCTGGGCGCGACACGAGGACGGTGTCCTGAAAGTGGAGGCTACGGTGGTGAGCCCCGACGGCAGCCTGGTACTCAACGAGGCGGCCCAGGGGGATCCTGGCCGCGCTGTGGCACTGGGGCTCGAGGTAGCCAACGGACTGCTGGCGCGGGGAGCGGCCGATATAATGGCCAGCGCGGAGGCGGGCGATTGACCGCCAAGGTTGTCCTGGTCGGCGCCGGTCCGGGCGACCCCGGCCTGCTGACCCTCAGGGGCCGCGACTGGTTGGCTTCTGCCGACGTGGTTCTCTACGACGCTCTGGTCGACACGCGCTTGCTCGCGCTGGCCGGCAAAACTGCCGAGCTACTCCTGGTGGGTCGTCGCCACGGACTCGAGGTCTGCAGCCAGGCCGAGGTCAACAAAATGATAGTCGGTTACGCGCTGGACGGGCGCGTGGTCGTGCGCTTGAAGGGAGGGGACCCTTTCCTCTTCGGGCGCGGGGGTGAGGAGGTCGAGGCCTGTCGCCTGGCCGGTATCGACTGCGAGGTTATACCCGGAGTGAGTTCGGCCCTGGCCGTGCCGGCCCTGGCCGGCATACCACTCACCCACAGGGACTATGCCTCGTCGGTCACTATTCTCACTGGTCGCTCAGGCAAGGGCCGCGAGGGCAGGGAGCCCGACTGGGCGGCCCTGGCCGCCTCGGGTTCGACCATGGTCTGGCTGATGGGAATGCTCAAGGCCGACTACATTGTCGAACAGCTGCTGTCCGCGGGCATGGCCGCTGCCACTCCCGCGGCCGCGGTGGTGCGCGGAAGCACCGCGGCGCAGGCGTCCGTGCTATGCTCGCTCGAGGAACTACCCGGCAGGCTCAGGAGCGCCGACCTGCGTCCACCGGGAGTGCTGGTTATAGGCGAGGTGGTTAAACTCGGAAGCAGTGGTGGCAGCTGGGAAAAACGCCCTTTGTTCGGGCGTCGTATCGTGGTCACGCGGGCGGCAGAACAAGCCGCTGCCTTCTGCACCCGGCTCGAGCAACTAGGCGCCGAGGCGGTCGAGTATCCGGTGATCGAAACCCAGCCCATTACCGAGGGCCCGGACATCGACCGACTGTTGCCACTGCTATCGAGTTTCGACCTGCTCGTGCTCACCAGCGTTAACGGCGTGAATTTTTTCTTCGACCTTCTCGCTGCGACTAGCACCGACCTGCGCGAACTGGCCGGTGTCGATATCGCCGCGGTCGGCCCCGCGACGACGGCGGCCATAGAGGCGCGGGGCCTGCGCGTGGCTTTTCAACCGCCGCGCTACCGGGCCGAGGAACTGGCCGACGCACTGGGAGACGTGGAGGGCAAGCGCGTACTGATCGCCGGGGCCGAACTGGCTCGCGAGGTTCTGCCCGACACCCTCGCTGAACGCTCGGCCGTCGTGGAGATACTGCCGGTTTACCGCAGCGTGATTCCCCGGGCTACCGGCAGATTCGAAGAGCTGGGCGAGGTCGACATGGTCACCTTTGCCAGCCCTTCGGCGTTGCAGCACTTCGATGAGCTCAACGATGGGCGAGCGGCCGAGTTGCTGGCTGGCAAGGCCGTGGCCGTCATAGGCCCGGTCACGGCAGAGGCGCTGGTAAACAAGGGGATAATCCCGGACGTGCTGCCCGACGAATGGACCAGTGCGGGCATGGCGGTGGCAATCGAAAGCTACTTTGCAAACCAGCAGGGGCTGCCGTAGCATCGCGTTATCATGGCGTTTCCACTGCATAGGATGCGCAGGCTTCGCAACAGCGAAGGCCTCAGGCGCATGGTTCGCGAAAACAGCGTGGCCCCGGCCGACCTGGTCCAGCCTTACTTCGTCTGTCCCGGCAGCGGCGTTGAGAGCCCCGTGTCTTCGATGCCCGGGGTCAGCCAGCTGTCGGTGGACAAGGTAACCGAAGCTGCGTCCAGGGCCGCCGACGCAGGCGTGGCGGGGGTTCTGCTGTTCGGCATACCCGAGCACAAGGACGCGGTGGGCAGCAGCGCTTCTGACGACAATGGCGTTGTGCAAAGGGCGGTGGCGGCCATCAGGAAGGCCTCACCCTCATTGCTGGTCATTACAGATGTCTGCCTGTGCGAGTACACCGACCACGGCCACTGCGGAGTTATAGAGGGCGAGCAGGTAGACAACGACGCGACCCTGCCGCTTCTGGTGGAAGAGGCCCTGTCGCACGCGCGGGCCGGCGCCGACATCGTTGCTCCTTCCGACATGATGGACGGTCGGGTGGGTGCCATCAGGGCCGCTCTCGACGAGCATCACTTCGAGGAACTTCCCATAATGTCTTACTCGGCCAAGTACTGCTCGGGTTTTTATGGACCGTTCAGGGAGGCGGCCGAGTCGGCGCCGCAGTTCGGCGACCGGCGCAGTTACCAGATGGACCCTGCCAACTCGGCTGAAGCCCTGCGTGAGGTGGAGCTGGATCTCGAAGAAGGTGCCGACATCGTCATGGTGAAACCGGCAATGCCCTACCTTGATGTCATCAGGTCGGTCAAGGACACTTTTGCCTGCCCGCTGGCTGCCTACCAGGTCAGTGGCGAGTACTCCATGATCAAGGCCGCGGTAGAGCGTGGCTGGCTCGATGAATCACGGGTGGTGGCCGAGTCGCTGATGGCAATCAAGAGGGCCGGGGCTGACATCCTGATCAGCTACTACGCCACCGACGTCGCCACCGGCGCCGTCTAAGGTCTCCGGTGTCTACGCGTGCTCGCTTCCGCTGGCTGGTGATGGTCGCCGTGCTTGCCCAGTTGGCCGTTCTGCCCGCCGCGGCCCCGGCCACGGTTGGCATGGAGAAGGAGCTGGGCGAGGATTTCGTCAGCCAAGCGCGCAAGGGGCTGCCGCTTATCTACGATTACGAGATCAACGAGATGGTGTCCGAGATCGGGGGGCGCATCGTGCGGGGCCTGGGCATGCAGCCTTTTGACTACGAGTTTTTCGTTGTCCGCGACGACAGCATCAACGCCTTCGCCGTCCCTGGCGGCAAGGTTTTTGTTCACGCGGGTCTCATTTCTCGCGTGAAGTCGGAGGACGCATTGGCCGGTGTGCTTGCTCACGAGGTCGCCCACGCTCACGCCCACCACGCGGTGCGACAACAGCAGAAGGGAGCCGCCGCCGGCTACGCGGGCCTGGCGGGCATTTTTCTTGCGCTCATCAACCCAGTGCTCGGACAGGCTGCACTGATGGCCTCCCAGGCAAAGACCCTTGAGTACCAGCGCGACTTTGAACGCGAAGCCGACTTCCTGGCCTTGGAGTACACCCGTCGGTCGGGCTTCGACCCACAATCGATGCTTGAACTGCTGCGCGTTATCTACGATGAGCAGAAAATAAACCCCACCAGCATACCTCCCTATTTCCTTTCGCATCCGCTCACTGCCGAGCGAATGGCCAATATCGAGGCTGCGCTGGGCAGACTGGAGTGGGAGCGCGAGAGTCGCCCGGTGGCGAGTGAGCGCCTGCTGCGCGCGGCGGCCGTCGCCCGTGGCACATCGCAGCGACGGGCGAAGGCCGTGGGCGATTACGAGGCGGCGGTGAGTTCGGCGAAGGCCGGCGAAGAACGTTTGCGCGCGGTCGAGATGGCCGGTGTGCTGATGGTGCACGGCGAAGACTACACTGCTGCGCTGGCTTATCTGCGCGAAGCCGCAGCGGGGGGACGCAATATGGACCGCGAGCTGGGCCGTGCGCTACTACGCCTGGGCGAGTACGGCGAGGCGCTGCCTCTGCTTAAGAGAGCGGTCAAGGAGAGACCGGGCGATTGGAACGCGCTCGCCGACCTGGGCGAGGCCCACTATAGGCTCTCCGACGCAGAGCAGGCAGTGGCTGCCCTTGAGAAGTCATGGGAGCTCAGCCCCTGGCGCCCGCGGGTTGCCGAAAGTTTTGCGCGCGCTCTCGACATGGCCGGTAAGCGCGAACGCGGCTACTACTTTCTCGCCGTGAGGGCAGAGACCACCGGGCGCCTGGACCGTGCCCTGTTATACTATCGCAAGGCCCTGCCTGGACTCGAAGAGGGCGGCGAGGAGTGGAAGCAGGCGTCTTCTCGGCTCGAGCAGCTTGAAGACGCCGCCGAGCAGCTGCATCGGCGACCGAAACCACCCGTCGCCAGGCCGCGAGAGTTAGCCAACGGTGGCTGAGCGCGTGATCGCGGGCGTGCTGCCGCGCGTGCGGGCGATGAAGGCTTACACCCCGGGCGAACAGCCCAGCGGTGGCGAGCTTGTAAAACTCAACACCAACGAGAATCCCTATCCACCGTCACCGGCCGTGGCGGAGGCCGTGCGCGCCGTGAGCAATGGCGACTCGCTGAGGCTCTATCCGCAGCCGGCGAGCGACGATGTCAGGGCCGCGGCCGCGGCGGCCTGGCAACGACCGATCGAAGGCGTGCTCATCGGCAATGGCTCCGACGAGCTGCTGGCTGTGCTCACCAGGGCCTGCCTTGAGCCGGGGCAGACCGTGGCCTGGCTGTCTCCCACTTACTCGCTGTACCGCACTATGGCCGAGGCTGTAGGCGCCCGCGTGGTCGAGCTGCCTGTGCAACGAGAAAAAGACCACAGCCGGGCGCTGCTCGACGAAGACCTGGCTTCGTGCAATCCGCGGTTGATCTTCGTGTGCAGGCCCAATTCGCCCTGGGGCGAGACCGTTGGCTTGGAAGAACTCGGGCGGTTGTGTCGTTCGACCGACGCCCTGGTGGTGGCCGACGAGGCCTACATTGATTTCAGCCACGCCGAGTCGGCCCTTGAACTACTTGACCAGCACCAGAACCTGGTCGTACTGCGCACCCTGTCGAAGGCGTTCTCGCTGGCCGCCGTCCGTATAGGCATTGCTTTTGCCAGTCCGGATCTCGTTGTCGAGCTGGATAAGCTGCGCGATTCCTACAACGTCTCGCGGCTGAACGCCGCCGCCGCCGTGGCCGCCTTGCAGGACATGGACTACCAGCGTGTGAACTGCGACAGGGTTATGGCCAGCAGGCAACGCGTGATCGAACGCTTGTGTGCTGCCGGCTGGGGGCCCTGGGCCAGCGACGCCAACTTCTTCTGGTTGCCCTGTCCGGGTGACGACGGGAGGGCGGTTTACAGTCGCCTGGCCGACGCGGGAGTGCTCGTACGCTGGTTTGACAGCCCCCGGTTGAGCGGTGGCGTGAGGATAACCGTGGGTACCGACGAACAGATGGACCTGCTCGTGCGGTGCCTCGGAAACTTTAACTGAGCCGACGTCGTTCTGCCCGGTGGCGCAGGCTACTCGGCAGCGGGCGTTTCCTTTGAGGCGGGAGCTTCTTCGACCTGGGGCGCTGAGAGAAAGTCGTCGGCTACGAGATCGGCTCTTGAGTACAGGTACTGGGGTACGGCCATGACCATATTGCCGGCTTCGCTCGAGAGATAGTAGCGCTTGTCGTCGTCTTCGCCGACGCTGCCGGCCAGGGCCGCGCCACAGGAACGCCCGTCGGCTCTCGCCATCGCCACTCGCAGCGAGGGCGGCCGCAGGCCGTACAACCCGAGGGTAGAATTCTTGCTGTCCTCGGCCACGATGCTCTTGCCTGCCAGTTCGGCCAGGTCGCCCACGGCGCGGTCAATGCGCATCTCCTTGAGTAGCCTCTGGCCGTGCTCGGTGCTCATGGTCCAATCGTCGGCCGCCGACGTCCTCGTGAGCTCGAAGCCCCGCTTGTCATCACGTTCGACCGACAGCGACGTTATCTCGCCCGGCAGGCAGTCAAACAGTCCCTTGTCTCGCAGCTCGCCGAGCGGCCTGGCGAAGGCCACCTTCGTGGCCCGATCAACCGCGGCCAGTTGTCCGTCTCCCAGGCGCGACAAGTAAAGGCCGGCTGGTTGGTCTGCCGGAGCGCTGCCCAGCTTGAAGCCATCCAGGTTGTCCAGGCCGATTCTCAGTGTCAGGCTCACCGACGGCTCGTCGAGGCCCGTGGTCGCACTGTCGGCGTGGCCCTGGTCGTAAAAGGCCGTGGCCCTGGTAGTCGAAAGCGCCTCCAGCAGGTTGGACACGACGCGCGTGTCGGCTCGCCCCTTGACGGGCTCGAGCAACTGCCACTGGTCACCGGCGCGTTGCAGTTCGATTTTGCCGGCCTCGGCGGTCTCGAGGGTCATGGCTATAACGTCCGCCGGTTTGAAGTCGAACAGGCGCTTCTCCCTGAGGTCGAAGACCGACTTCTTTACCCCGGTGTGAAAGATCAAGGGCGTGACGACGATCTCTCCAGAGTTTTCGATTCTCACGAAGGCCTGGTAGCCCACCGGGGTGGTGTCGCCTACCACGATGTCGTCCAGCTGGTCGCCGTCGTCCAGGCGCATTTTTATGCGGACCTGGCTGCCGTTGTCTTCGAGCCCGTAGACTGACAGGTCTTCGGCCTCACTCACGGCAATGCGCCGCTCGACCCTGGTGTCGCGTATGGCCTTGATCAGCCGCTCAACTGTAATGCGGTCGGCGTCCACGGTCAGCGGGGCACTGATCGACCAGTCGGCCGCCTCGTCGCGTTCAAGGACGATGGTCGTTCCGTCGGGGTAGTCCATTGATATGTGGGCCACGGCCTCAACGTCAAAGGAGATAAGTTCGTCGGCGTGGAGTTCGGCCTCCATGCGGGGCCTTTCGACACTGTAGAGCCAGGCGCCGGCCGCGATGGCTATCAGCGCCAGCAGCAGCGTACGGCGTGGGTTCACAGCGAGGTTCGCCGCCACCACACGGCGATGCCCATCATGAGTATGAACTCGGGCAACAGCAGCACCGAAAGATAGAAGACATTGCGGCCTTCTTTTGCCGTCAGGTGTGCGCGAGAGGCTCTCACCCCGCGGGGCGGGATAGAGATGAGATGGCTCTCGCCGGCCAGCCAGCCGGTGGCCGACAGTACCAGCGCGTCGTTGAAGAGCTGCCTGAAGTACTGGTTGGTGAGCAGGCTTGCGTCTCCCAGCACCACCATCTGGAACTCGCCGTCGCCTTCGCCGCCTATGGCTTCTGCGAAGGCGCTAACGGCCGTGGCCACGACAACCGGCCCCTTGATGTCGGTGTCCTGCAGCTTGGCCTCGCTTGAATCGAAGAGCGTGTCGAGGTCGGTCTCGGCCCAGCTGGTGTCCGAGGTAAAGGCCAGGGGCTCTACGACCAGCCCTTCGCGGGGCGAGGGCGAGGGCGTAACCGAGCGCGCCAGCGAGAACAGGGTACGTTCTTTCATCGAGGCCACGGCCGGGTGCTTGCCGTAGCGCGCCACCACGGGGTCTAGTCCCAGCGACACGCCCTGAAACATCCGAACCTGCTGATCAACGATGACATCGTCGCCCACAGTTACTCCCCACTCGGCCAGGAAGCCCGCGAGCCCGCTGTCCCGCCTTGGCTCGAGAGCTACCAGAAGGCGGCCGCCGTTTTTCATGTAAGCCCTGAGTAGTTCAAATTCCCGGGGAAACCAGTCCTTGGCCGCGCTCGATATTACGAGCACGTCGGCGTCGTCTGGCACAGATCCGAGCTCCGGCAGAAAAAGGGCGTCTACGTCGTAGTTCTGGTTGACCAGCTCCTGCTTGAACTGGCCCGTGCCGCCGGGACCACGAGGGTCGTCGCTGTCGGGCTCACCGTGGCCTTCCACGAAGTAAATCTTCTTGCGCTCGCCCCCCGCGAGACTATGGATACCGTTGGTAATGGTGGCCTCGTCGGTCTTGGTGACCAGCGTGCTCCTGTCGCCGTAAATGATGCGCAGCGAAGGCACCTGGGTGACAGCGGACTTCTGCGCCAGTTCGGGGCGAAGCTGGGGGTCGATGATGCTGTAGCTCAGGTGGTTGTTCTCGTAACGGTATGCGGCCAGGAGTTCGCCCAGCACCGGGTCGCTGCCTCCCTGCAGGTAGGCTTCGATGACCACGTCTTCTTCGATCGCGCCCACGACCTCGCGCGACTGTTCGGAGAGACTGTTGACGCCCGAGGCGCTCAGGTCTATCCGGCTGTGGTAGCGTGCAGCCATAAAGTTGCCCATGACGAGCACCAGCACGAACAGCAGCGAGTAGGTTATGGCGTTGGCGCCGTATCGAGTGGAGCGCTGGCGAATAAAATCGTTGACCGACGAAGTCGAGCCGCTGGTAGCGTAGACGGCCAGTGCGGCTGCACCCAGCAACAGGTGGCCGAGCGAGTACCAGCCGAAGGAGAAAAAGCTGTCGGCTGGTTGCCGGGTCATCAGGTGGCTGATGAGGCCGAAGGCCATCAGTACCAGGCCGGCTATGGCAAGGATGGGGGCACGTCGGCTCACGCCTTCCACCTCGCTGATTCAACGGCCCGGTGGGTGAGGAAGAGAAATGCTCCTATGGCGCTGCCGAAGTAGACCAGGTCGGTGGTGTCTATGACCCCGCGCGCCATGTTACGAAAGTGCTCGGTGACCGACACGTAAAGCAGGATGGCTTTCATCGGCTCGCCGGCATTCTCGGCCGGCCAGCTGATGACGAACAGCAGCAGCAGTATGACCAGGGCGCTGATGGCGGCCACTATCTGGTTCGATGTGAGCGCTGAGCAGAAGTTGCCCACCGCCACGAAGCCCAGTGCCATGAGGTACAGGCCCAGGAAGCCCGCCGTCATGAGGCCGACCTCGGGGTTGCCGTAGATCATAAGTATGGCGGGGTAGACAAGCGTCAGGGCTATCATCAGCGTTACCACTGCGCAGCCGGCCAGGTACTTGCCCAGCACGATCTCGTGCACCTTGAGCGGCGAGGTGAACAGCAGCTCGTAGGTACCCTGGCTGCGCTCCTCGGCGAAGCTGCGCATGGTGATCATCGGCACCAGAATGACCAGTACCACCGACAGGTTGGAGAGCAGGGGAGTGATGATCGCGTCGTTCAAGTTCATCCAGGTGGTGTCGGCGCCCTGCATGCCGCTGTACAGCGCCACGATACGATTGAACTGGGCCAGCAGGTTGAAGAAGAACCAACCGGCCAGCAGAAGGAAGCCGGTGAGAACCACGTAGCCTATGGGCGACACGAAGGTCGAGCGCAGGTCCCGCCAGGCTATGGTGAGTGCGTTACGCACCGGGCGTGTCCTCCTTGTTCTCTGCGATGGCGTTATCAGGGGCGCTCGCCGGCCGGGGAGCAGGCACCGCGCCGTGTGCTTCGCCGCCCACGTGGCGCATGTACTCTTCCTCCAGGCTTCGTCCAGCGGGCAGGTCGGACAGGTCGGCCTCCAGCGCCACACGGCCTTCGTTGATGATGACTACTTTTTCGCAGATCTGCGCCACCTCGGGCAGGATGTGGGTGGATAGTATCACCGTCCTTTCGGCGGCAAGTCGTCGTATGAGTCCCCTGATCTCGATGATCTGGGCGGGGTCCAGGCCCACGGTGGGCTCGTCGAGCACCAGAACCTCGGGTTTGTGGATGAGCGCCTGGGCGAGCCCTACACGCTGTCTAAAGCCCTTGGACAGGTGTCCGCAGAGGCGGTTCGCTACCTTGCCCAGGGCGCAGTCCACTATCACGGAGTCGGCCGCGTCGCGCGCGGCGGCGCCACGGATTCCCTTGAGCCGGGCCACGTGCACGAGGTAGGGACGCACCGCCATCTCGAGGTACAGCGGCGGGTGTTCTGGCAGGTAGCCTATGCGGCGGCGTACCTCGAAGCTGTCATCGAACACGTCAAAGCCTTCAACGGTCACGGTACCGGAGCTGGCAGGCATGAAGCCGGTGATGATGCGCATGGTGGTGGTTTTGCCGGCGCCGTTCGGGCCGAGAAACCCCAGGGCCTTGCCACTTTCGACCGAGAACGAGATTCCGTCCACCGCGGCAACGGAGCCATAACTCTTGCTGAGATCAGAAACCTTTATCATGGGGGTACGTGTCGCGGTCGAGCGCGGAGGGGCGGGCCCTGCGCAGATGTTTTTTACCGGCGCCTTCGTGAGCTGTCAACGCGGCCTCTCAACGCGGGCTGTCGGGCAGGCCCGGGTTGGTCGCGGTAATCGGCATGGGCTAGAGTCGTCCTCGCCGTGACAGGTAAAAAAGAAAGCGCTGTATACCTGCTCGACACCAGCTACTTTATTTTCCGTTCCTACCACGCCCTGCCGGGCCTGACCACGGCCGAGGGCCTGCCTACCAACGCCGTGCACGGGGTCGCCAGCATGTTCGAGAAACTGCTGCGTACGCGCAAGCCCGGCTGGATAGTGGCCGCCTTTGACAGTGGCCGTAAGACCTTTCGCAACGAGTTATACCCCGACTACAAGGCCAACCGGGACGAGCCTGACGAAGAGCTGAGGGTGCAGTTTCCACTCGTGCAGCGGCTCGTTGAGGCCATGGGGATTCGCTGCGTGCGCCGCGACAACTACGAGGCCGACGACCTCCTGGCCTCAATGGCTCGGCTATTTTCGGCCCAGGGGTGCCCGGTGGTCATCGTCACGGGAGACAAGGACCTCATGCAGTGCGTGGGAGAGGGCGTGACGCTCTACGACGCGGCCAAGGGCGTGGATGTCGGCGAGGCACAGGTGATGGAGAAGTTCGGCGTGCCTCCCACTGGCGTGGTTGACGTGCTGGGGTTGATGGGCGACTCGTCGGACAACATCCCCGGTGTCAGGGGTATTGGACCGAAAACGGCGCGCGTGTTGATGGAGCACTTCGGCAGCATGGACGCGATGTATGCCAGGCTTGACGAGGTCAAAGACCTCAAGTTGCGCGGCGCGGCGTCGGTGCATAGCAAGCTCGAGATGGGGCGTGAGGCGGCCGAGCTTTCGCGCGACCTGGCTACGGTGCGCGACCAACTCGACGTTGACTTCTCTCTTGACGACGTACGCGTTGTGTCGCCCTACCGAGTAGAGCTCGTGGAATTTGCCGAGGAACTGGAAATGTCGCGCATGCTGTCGCGATTCAGGGATCTCACTCCCGGCGCAGACGCGGTCGATGCGGCCAGTACGGGCAAGGGTGGTCCGACGGATCCGGTCCAAGCCGGACTGTTCGATGAACCCGGAGACGCCGCCGCCGAAGGATCGGAGAAAACCAACAGTGAAGGGCAATCCCCCGTCGAGGAGAGCGGCATTGACTGGCGCGAACTTACCGGCCCGGAACTCTACTTTCACATCAAGCCAGGCGGCGAGGGCGAAGAGGCCACAGGGCCATGCCTGCTGCTGGGCGGTGAGCAGGGCTGGGCCCTGCTGCAGGGCCGGCAGGCGTTGGTGGATTGCCTGGCCCTGGCGGCCGAGTCGGGGGTCGACCTGATCGGCTTCGACATCAAATTGCTGTGCCGCGAGGTGGGTCTGGAGGCCACTCCGCCGGGCTTCGACCTGGGACTGGCGTCTTATCTCTGCGACCCCGGCGCCGGGGCCCACGACAGGGCCAGGGTGTCCCCGCGCTGGCTGGGCGAAGAGGCGGCTGACGAGCAGGATTCCGCAGCGCTGTTGGCCCAGCTCGAGCGATTGGCTGTTGAGCTGGGAGGCGAGGTCGATTCCCGTGGCCAGAGGGCCATATACGATGAGCTGGAGTATCCACTGGTCGCCGTACTGGCTTCCATGGAATCGCGGGGTATGCTCCTGGACCTGGAACTGCTCAAGTCGCTTTCCGCCGATTTCGGGTCGAGGATGGAGGGGTTGGTAGGCAGGATCTACGAGGCCTCGGGCGAAGAGTTCAACATACTGTCACCCCTGCAGCTGCGGGAGATTCTTTTCGGAAAACTGGGCCTGCCCACCAAGGGCGTCAAGAAGACCAAGACCGGTTTTTCCACCGACAGTGACACCCTGGATGCGCTGTCGGGCAGCCACCCGCTGCCGGCGCTGGTGCTGGAGTACCGCGGCCTGGCGAAGCTCAAGTCTACTTACGTTGACGCCTTGCCGCGGCTGGTCGACGAGCAGGGGCTGGTTCACACGCACCTTAATCAACTGGTCACGGCCACCGGCCGTCTGAGTTCGAGCGACCCGAACCTGCAGAACATTCCTGTTCGCAGCCAGGACGGCGGTCGCATACGCAAGGCCTTCATCGTTCCCGAGGGGCAGCTGCTGGTGTCGGCCGACTACAACCAGATCGAGCTACGGGTGCTGGCCGACCTGTCGGGCGACCCCGGACTGGGCGGCGCTTTTGAGCGTGGCGAAGACGTGCACCGGGCTACCGCGGCCGAGATATTTGAGGTTGCTCCCGACCAGGTCAGCAAGCAGATGCGCCGCGAGGCGAAGGTCATCAACTTCGGCATCGTTTACGGCATGGGGCCGGTGCGCCTGTCACGCGAACTCGACATTCCGAGGACACAGGCGTCTGAATTCATAAAACGCTACTTTCAACGCTACCCGGCCGTGCAGGGATTTTTTGACGAGATGCTCGAGCAGGCCAGGGCCACGGGCTACGTGGCTACCAGGCTGGGCCGGCGCCGTTACCTGCACGACATCGACAGCGACCATGGGGGCCGCCGGCAGGCGGCCGAGAGGGTGGCCACCAACACCCCCATACAGGGGGGAGCGGCGGACATCATAAAAATGGCCATGGTCGAGGTGGAGCGGCGGCTGGCCGAATCCGATTCCGGCGCGACCATGTTGCTGCAGGTGCACGACGAGTTGCTGTTGCAGTGCGCCGTTGAGGATGAGCCCGAACTGGCCGAAATGCTGCGCAGCGCCATGCAATCGGTGGCAGAACTGTCGGTTCCTGTGCTTGTCGACGTGGGCAGCGGCCGCAGCTGGGCCGAGGCACACTGAGTCCTGGGATGTATCGCGCGGGCGGGAGTCAAAGCCGGATCTTGACGCAGGGCGCTAAGTGGTGGAAAAGAAGAGATAATCCTGTTCGGCGATGAGAAAAGTCAGCTTTGGTTGAATAGCAGGCGACCGGGTCTCGTCGTTCAGAGTGGTATGGAGCGTTTCGGGTGGCATTTAACGATTCCGAGCTTGTTTCCCTTGCGCAGCAAGGGGACAGGGATTCCATGCGGGTCCTCGTCGAACGGTACCAGGATCGGCTGGTCGCCGTTGTCGTTGGTATGGTGCGAAACCACGATGACGCCCTCGATGTGGTGCAGGAAACCTATATCAAGGCTTTCCGCAATATCGACGGTTTCAGGGGCCAATCATCGTTTTACACCTGGATCTATCGCATCGCGGTCAACCAGGCCATCGACCTCAAGAGACGAGAAAGCAGGCGTGTCTCCGTTGAGTTTGACGAAGTGCTACCCCCCGGAGGGGTGGACGAGTGGAGTCAGAGCTCGGTTGGCGGAAACGATACGTTTGCGCGGGTAAGGAACAGGGAACTGGTGGCTAAAGTGTATGAGGCTATGGAGAGTTTGACGCCTGACCACCGCGCGGTCATAATTCTTCGAGAAGTCGACGGTCTTTCCTACGAGGAAATCAGTGACTCCGTTGGCTGTTCTCTCGGCACTGTTATGAGCCGTCTCCACTACGCCAGAAAAGCACTTCAGCTACGACTAGAGGAGATAATCGGATCATGAAATCCGGTACCCCGGTTGATTGCCACGACTTCGAGGAACGCGTACACGCGTTTATCGACGATGAGCTGCCCGATACCGAACTGGCAGCCATGCGTGGGCACCTGGGCGATTGTCCTCGCTGCGAAAAGATAGTGACGGGTTTCCAGAAAACCGGCACTCTTATCTCAACGGCCGTAACCGAAATGGTTACGGCCGTTGACGTTTCCGGCATCTGGCAAGCGGTGGAAAGCGGGCTTGATGCGGAGCTGGCGACCCCGCCAGTCTCCGCGCACGAGCAGCCAGCACAAAGCGACCAGCATCCGCCTCGCTGGGATTCGCCTCGCTGGGATTCAGTGCAACGTGTGCTCGACAGCATCGCGGCCCGCGTGAGTCCCAGTAATCTTGGCTGGGCTGGTGCTGCCGCATCTGTGACCGCGTTGGCCATGTTCATGCTGCTTCCCGGCGGTCAGGGCGGGCAGGTAGTCGATACCGGTCGCAACGTGACCGTTGCTCGAGCGACCGGTCTCAAGTCAGCCCGGCTCGATAGTCTTTCTGGCGCCCCGGGCTACACGGTTTCGAGTTGGGTACAGCCGCGGACCAAGGCGCGCGTCATATGGGTGGACAACAGCGCGGACGGGTTTGCCAGCCGCGACGCGAGGTACTGAGCGGTGGGCGGAGTAGGCACGATCACGGGTATGGTACTGGCCGCGCTGGTCAGTGTGCCCTGTGCAGCCGAAGCTGAACAGCAGCCGGGCGTCGCCCCGGTGGCTGTGGCCCCAGCGACTGCGGCCCCAGTGGCTGCTGCTCCAGTGGCGGCGGCTCCAGTGGCTGCGGCTCCAGTGGCTGCGGCTCCAGTGGCTGCGGCTCCAGTGGCTGCGGCTCCAGTGGCTGCGCCCCAAGCAGCTGGTGCTGATACAGGCGCCCCGCAGGCAGACCTCTCCCAAGCCGCGGCGGCGGGAACAGCAGCGGTGGTAGTAGAACTTCCCGGAGTGGTGCAGGTGGCCGCCATACACGCATCGAACAAATCTCGGGCTTTTGATCCCCAGCTGCAGCCCTACAGACCCGAACTCAAGCGCATGCGTTTCAAGAACTACGAACTCATCGAGGCCACCAAACAGAACGTGCAGGCCGGCGACCAGTACGGCATGGAGTTGCCGGGCAATCGTTACCTGCACATAACAGCGCTCGACAGCACGACCGAGTACCTGCAACTGAGAGTTCTTGTCAACGAGAACAACCGCCCGATCGTAAACACCGATGTGCGCATCAACCGAGGCGCACCGTTGCTAATTGCCGGCCCCAAGATGGGCAGCAACGGCACGTTGATTCTTGCCATACAGGCCACGCCGCCAGTGCCTGGCCCGGAGCGAGCAAGCGCTCGCGTGGCCAGCGGCCAGCGGCTGCCACAGGTGGTTGGCGGGGCTACGGCTCCGGTCGGGGTCAACGCTTCAAGCCGCGAACAACTGGCCAACGACGATGCACCCACGGCTGTAGAGCCGGCTGCTATTCCGGCCCAGGCTCCCGCGGTCCCGGCTGCCGTTCCGGCGACGGACCTGCGCTGAGCGGGAACAAAGAAAATTGGCGAGCATAGAAGACGAGATTTCTGACTTTCTCGACCAGGCCGGTCGCAGGCTGGACGGCCTCTGGCAGAGTTTTTCGTCGGCCGGTTTTTCGACGGCGAGTTTTTCGGATTTGAGCGATACCGCTTCGGAGATGACCACGTTGTTTGAGCCCGTGGCTCCCTACAACGCTTCTCAGCTCCTGACGCCACTGGTGTCACTGGCAGCGGGAGTTTCTGTACTGGTGCTGGCAGGAGTGTCGGTGGCGGCATTGTCCGCGCTACTGGCCAGCCTCTTAGCGGTAGCCTTCATACTGGCCGAGGTATTCGGCTACGACGTTTCGCTGGCCAACCCGGGCGAGTTTTCTTCTTAAAAGGGCAGCGCGGCCGGGTTCTCCTGCTTCAGCTGCCCTGGGCCATGTGGTGGCACAGGATGTCTGAGGTTCCTTCGCGCATGATACGCGGGTCTACCTTTTCGCCAGCCAGCAGGGTCTTTCGCACGTCCTTGCCCGATATGAACACGGGCTTTTCCTCGTCGTGGTTCTCCATCAGGTCCACCCGGCCAAGCGACTCGTAGTAGGCAGCAAAGCCTACGTTGACCGTCTGTATGTCGAGCTTGCCGTTGAGCTTGCCGAAGATTTCCTGGGCGTCAAAGTCACCCCAGATGGCCGAGCCGTCGGCGAAGGGCGCGTCGGCGTGCTTACGGCCGATGATGATGTCGGTAAAGCCGTAGTTCTGCCGGTAGATGCCGTGCATGACAGCTTCTTTCGGGCCGCCATAGTACATCTTGATATCAAGACCGAGCAGCATGACGCGGTCGGGCACCGAGTCGTCCCTCGCGTCCCACAGGGCCGGGTCGCTGTCGCCTTCGCCTATGCCACGCGATTCGATCAGGGCCTGGTAGGTCTGCATCCTCACCTCGGCGTTGACGTCGTCGCCCTTGGTCTCGCCCACGAGCGGGTTGAGACAGGCGCCGGCGTTAAGATCCTGCTTGAGCAGCGTCTCCAGTCCGTACACCAGTGCGTACTCGTGGGCGCGGTGCAGGGGGTTTCGGGTCTGGAAGGCCACCACACGCTCCCAACCCAGGTCTGCGAGCATCTGCCTGACCTCCACCGGGGATTTCACCGAGGCGCCGAAAGCCGGGTTTGTGGGCTGGGGAAGCACGCGTATGGAGCCACCCAGCAGGTGGCTGCAAGCGGCGTCGCCCTTGAGTGCCATGTCGGCTCCCGGGTGGTCTTCGCGGGTAGTGCCGTAGACGCTTTCGAGGTAGCGGGGCTTGTCCCACTCGTACACGTCTGTCAGTTCGAGGATGGCCACCAGATCGCCGCCGGGGGATTCGAGCGCCACCGACTGCCCGGCCGAAAGCGTGGCCGCCAGCTCTGCGCTCACGGGCAGGGCCATGGGGATGGTCCAGGCGTAGCGCTCACCGTTGTTCTCGATGACGCCCTCGTCGAGCGAAAGATTCCACGCGGCCTCTCCCATGGGGCCCTCCAGCGGGCTCAAGGCGCCGTCGCCGAAGCGGTAGACCGTAGAAAGATCGGCTGCCGAAACGGGCACGCGGGTGAGCGAGGCGGCTTCGCTGGCAAAGCTGCCGAGGTCGGCTTCGGCGACTGTTCGGTTTACCGGGGTGCTGAGTCCGCCGTGGGGCGAGATAAGGTCGGGCATGTTATTCTCCTCAAAAGTCTAGTTAATCGCGCAATTTAGACCATGCGGACGGCGGATCCAAACTTTCGCCATGGGGGCGTCCGGTGGCTGGGGAGGACGGCCGGTGGGGGGAGCGGTCACCGTGAACCAGCGGTCTACAGGTGGATGTAGCCGGCCCAGGTCCAGTAGAAGCGCACCGTGAGATTGAACACGACCCAGCCGGTGGCGCCCATAATCGCGCCGGGCAGGATGATGTCGCGCAGGCGCAGAAAGCCCGACGAGTAGGCGATGGCGTTAGCCGGTGTGCCGATGGGAAACGCGAAGGCCAGCCCCGCCGGTATGGCGATGAGCGGCGCTATGGTGGCGGGCACCAGGCCTATGGTGTCGGCCATTCCAAGGCCCATGGGCATCATCAACGCCACCACGGCCGAGTTGCTTATGGCCTCGGTGAGCAACCAGGAACTCGCCGACAGGGCGGCGACGGCGCTCGAGGGGCTGTCGGCCATCAGGCCCAGGGTGCGCTGGGCCAGCCAGGTGGCGGCCCCCGAATCGTTGAGCGCCGCGCCCAGGCAGATCGCGCCGCCGTACATCAGGATGATGCCCCAGTTGACGTACTCCTCCACGTCGCGCCACTTGACCAGCTTGAACACGAACAGCAGCACGATGGCGCCTATGGCCACGTTGGCCAGCCCGAGGTTGTGCCCGGCCAGCACCCAGGTGGCCACGGTTCCGAGCATTACGGCTCCTATGGCCTTCTCGTCACGGCTCATCGGGCCCAGTTTCGCCACCTTTTCGGCCAGGGCCGTCTCGGCGTCGGCCACGCTGTCCTGATCGATGGGGAAAAATCTGGTTATGACCAGCCAGCCCACCCCCAACATGACCACTACCACCGGCAGCGCCCTGAGCGTCCAGTCGAGAAAGGTAAAGGGGTTCGTGCCCTCGTACTGCTCCAGTATGCCCAGGGCCAGCGGCGCGCGCCCCCCGCCAAGCAGGGTGGCCACCCCGCCTATGGTTGAGCCCCAGGCCAGCGCCAGGAACAGGGCCTTGGCATAGCTGCTGCGGCGCTGCCTGAGCTTGAGCACCATGACTATCTCCATGATGATCGGAAAGTTCATGGCAGCCACCGCGTGTTCTGACATCCAGAAAGCCATGAAGGCGTTCATGAGAAAGACCGCGCAGAGCAGCGAGCGGGGGCTGTGACCGAAGCGTCGCAGGAAGAGCAGCCCCAGCCGCGTGGACAGGCCCGATTTCATCAGGCAGGCGGCCAGTATGAAGGCGCCCATGATGAAGAACACGGCAGAGTTGCCAAAAAGAGAATAGGCCTGCTCGGCCGGCATTATGCCCGTGAGCGGGATGAGGGCTATGGCCATCAGGCTGGTGATCATCAGCGGCAACACGTTGAGAACCCACCAGGTCAGGCACAGGGCGAATACCGCCATGGCCTTGCGTCCTTCTTCGGAGAGGCCCTCGGGAGTCTCCATGCTGTACACCAGCACGAACAGGCCCACGCCCAGGAGCAGGCGCAGGGGGCGGTTCAGCCGGCTGAGCAGCACCAGGGCCAGGGGCCGGGTGTCGACCACGTATTGTTTGCTGGTGTTTTCCTGGCTCATGGCCTTATCGGCTGACGCCCCTGGGCTGTAGCCGCGTTTCTCTTGCGCGGCGGCGGACGGTTCAGAGCTGGGAGGAATCGAAAGAGTCGCTCACCTGTTTGACCCGCAGGCGACGCCTGAACCGCGAAAGGCTGCGGGCCGCGCGGCCACCCAGCCTTGAACGGTAGAAGCTGCTCACCGCGACGTCCAGTTTAGCATCATCTCCGGCAAAGAATCGAGCTTCGAGCGGGGTGACGGCCTGGCCGAGATCGCGCAGCCACTGCAGGTTGAGCCTGCCCTCGCGCGCGGCCTTGTAGAGGTGGGCGTATACGGGCACCACGTCGTCGGGGTCGGTCAATGGGTGGGCGGCCAGGCTGGCCAGGTCAGAAGGACGGTGAAGCGATAGGACCGGCAGCACGCCCAGTGAAACCAGCAGGTCGATACCTTCCATGGTCGAGGTCGGTTCCTCCAATCCCACCATGAGGTCGCTCCATACGGTTCCGCGCGGGAATACCCGTGCCGCTCGCTCAAGGGCGGCCAGGGTCTGTTCGCGGGGCACCTGCGTGCACCTGTCCGCGCAAGTCCTGGCCAGGCTCTTGTCGTCGAAGGTAAAAAGCGGGTAGTTCACTGCGTCCACGCCAGCGGCGTAGGCTCGGTCCACCCAGCCGGCATCGATCGGCGGGCTCACCTGTATGGCCACCAGGGTATCAAAATGCTCCTTGACGGCCTTAACGTAAGGCTCAAGCAGGGCGAAGCCTCCGTCGTCGTCGTGGTAGTGGCCGGTGCGAAAGTAAATGAACTCGACCGCGCCTTCGTCGAAGGCCGCGCGTATTACTTCGAGGACTTCTTCCAGGGGCCAGGGCTTGCGACGAGTGGCGCCGCGGTTGCGGCGGGCGGGGCAGAGCACGCAGGGCTTGCTCTCGCCTGCGAACGCACAGGCGCCGGCCGGGTCTATGGCGAGAAAGTCGCCGTGCAATAGCCCCAGCCGGTTCATCTTTGTGCCTGCCGAAGTCGTTTTTGCGTAGAATTCGGGCCGGCCCACCACGCTCACCGGCACCGGTGTTGAGTCGTCTCCGGTGCGCAGCAGGAAGCGGTCGTTTTCAACAGTAAGTCGATGCCTCGAACCGCCGTCTCCGCCCTTGTCGACCTGGCAGCTGGCCACGAGGTCACCGGGAAGCAGCAGCTCAACGAGGTTGTCGCCGCCGGGCTCGGTGCCGGCGGCCGCCAACTCGGCGGCTTCCAGTCCCTGCTCGAGTCTGAGCCCGCGCATGGCCAGCTCCAGCTTGAGGTGGGCCGAGCTGGCGTTCAAGCCTGCTCGCCTCGCAGCAGCCAGGCCAGGCACAGGCAGGCGGCCTCGCAGGCGGCGGCCTGTTCGAGGCCGGGCTCGTTAGGGGCCCCAGCAGAGGGTAGTTCGTTCGCCGGTAGCTTGTCGGAGGGCAGAAGCGCCATTGCGCTCGTTGTCTGCCCGTTTGCGTGGCCGTAGCAGGCAACGGGCGTGCCGGCTTCGAGCAGCCCGGCAGCCATCTGCATGCAGTTGGGACCAAGGAGCGCGCAGTCGCCCTGGTAGCGCTGGTCGGAGCCTGTCTCGCGGTCCACCGTAACGCCCGAAGCGGCCAGGTAATCGGCCGCCGTCTGCTGGCCGGGCGTGCAGCCGAGCACCAACACGCGGGCTGCGAGCAGGCGCTCTTGTCCGGCGATTCCAATTTCGGGCAGGATCACCTGCCTCGAGTAACGTTCGAGCTGTTCGTCGCTGAGCGACATGACAGTTCTATTCTATTACGTTTTTCTCGATGGGTTCGACCTTGACTCCCTTGCCGGCCAGCCACTCCATCGCGTCGCGTATTTCGTCGCCGTCCCCGTCGAGTTCAAGCGCCACTATGCCAATGTGGTCGCTCACCGAGGCTCCGCGAATGTTGGTGACCACCTTGAACTTGTGTCCGAGCTGGTAAATCAGGGGTTCTTTGATCTTTTCCTGGCTGTAGGTCAGGTAGAAACGCTGCAGGGCCATGGCTCCCTCCTCATTGCTTGCGGGTCTGTTTGCGGTTTTTCCAGCCCATCCAAAGGTTGGTTGAAAGGTAACGGTCTCCAAAATCAGGGAAAATCACGACTATTAACCCCTCGTCGAGCTGCCGGGCCACTTCCAGCGCTCCGCAGAGGGCAGCGCCGCTGGATTGCCCAACCAGCATACCCTCGCTGGCAGCTATATCGTACACCATGTCGTAGGCGTCGTCGGTGGCCACGCCGATCTTGGAGTCGAGCTCCTGCTCCTTGAAGATTCCCGGCACGATCGAGCTCTCCATGTGCTTGAGCCCTTCGATGCCGTGAAAGGCGTCGGCCGGTTCAATGGCTATCACCTGCACGGCTTTGTTCTGGCTTTTCAGATAGCGGCCGGTGCCCATCACAGTGCCGCCGGTGCCGATACTGGCCACGAAGTGGGTAATGGCGCCTTCGGTTTGCTCCCAGATCTCAGGCCCGGTGGTCAAGAAGTGTGCCTCGGGGTTGGCCTCATTGAAATACTGGTCGGGCTTGAACCACTTGTCGGGCTCGGCCTCGTACATTTCGCGGCACATCAGCAGCGCGCCGTCCGAACCCTCCAACGGGTCCGAATACACCGCGGTGGCTCCGTAGGCAGTCACGACGCGCTTGCGTTCGATAGACACGTTGGCGGGCATGACCAGGGTCACCGGAAAGCCCAGGGCCGCCCCGACCATGGCCAGGGCTATGCCGGTGTTGCCCGAAGTGGAGTCGAGTATGGTCTTGCCCGGGGCGAGTCTGCCTTCATCCAGCCCGTGTTTGAGCATGTTCCAAGCGGCGCGGTCCTTGACCGAGCCACCGGGGTTGAAGCCCTCCAGCTTGGCGTAGATCTTAACGCCGTCGGCCACGCCTTCGCGCAGCCGCTGGATCTCGACCAAGGGGGTGTTTCCCACCAGGTCACAGACGGTCCCGGCCGTGTGGGCCGCGACGCTTGCGGGCGTTGAACTCACCGCTGCCGAGCGCCTCAGCCCAACGACCGAGTGCCACCGGCGATGGCGGGCACTATCGACACCTCATCGCCATCCTTGAGCGGTGAGGCCAGGTTGTCGAGAAAACGAATGTCGTCGCCGTTCACGTAGACGTTTACAAAGCGCCGCACCGAGCCATCGTCTTCGCAGATCCTGCCTTTGAGCCCGGGGTGGTTTTTGTCGAGATCGTCGAGCAGCTCGGCTATCGAACTGCCTTCTACGGGTACGGTGTCGGCACCGCCGGTTAACTTTCGCAGTGGCGTGGGAATTCTTACTTCAACTGGCATGGTTTTACTGGTCTCCTTGTTCCTGTCGTTGGCCTTATCGAGTCAGCTTACTGGCAGGTGGCCGGGCGGGCAATCGGGGCCCGGCGCTTTTTTCTGCCGTATTGTTTGCCCTTCCGTGCTCGCATCAGGTCAGGGTGGCGTACAGCTCGTCAAAATCTGCCAGCCTGGCCGGTATCACGTGCGGTTCCTTCACGCTGGCGGTCACCGCCTCGATAGTCTTGTAGCCGTTGCCCGTAATGCTGATTACTATCGATTCGTCGCGCGGTATGCGGCCGGTGTCTATCAGCTTTTTTGTAACGGCAACGGTCGTACCGCCAGCCGGTTCGGTAAAAATACCCTCGGTGCGGGCCAGCAGCTTGATGCCCTCCACTATTTCTTCGTCGGTCACGCTCTCGCCCCAGCCGCTGTGCGAGCCGCGTACGGCCTTGAGCACGTAGTAACCGTCGGCCGGGTTTCCTATGGCTATCGACTTGGCAATGGTGTCGGGCTTTACGGGTTCGATGAGTTCGCTGCCGGAGTGCAGGGCATTGATGACCGGCGCGCAACCCGACGCCTGGGCCGAGTAAATCGACCAAGGCTCGTCGGCCACCAGTCCGAGGCGGGTAAACTCTTCGAAGGCCCGCGCCACCTTGGGCAGTATGGTGCCGCCGGCGGTGGGCACCACTATGTGGCGGGGCAGTTTCCAACCCAGCTGCTCGGCCACCTCGAAGCCGTAGGTCTTGGCGCCCTCGGTGTAGAAGGGACGCAGGTTGATGTTGACGAAGGCCCAGCGGTACTTGTCGGCTATCTCGGCGCACAGCCTGTTTACATCATCGTAGTTGCCCTTGATGGCCACCGGGACCGGGTCGTAGATGACCGAGCCAATGACCTTGCCCTGCTCGAGGTTGTCGGGGATGAAGATGTAACATTTTAACCCGGCGCGCGCGGCGTGGGCCGACACCGAGTTGGCAAGGTTGCCCGTTGACGCGCAGGCCACGGTGTCAAAGCCCAGCTCCACGGCCTTGCTTATGGCCACCGAGACCACGCGATCCTTGTAGGAAAAGGTCGGGTGGTTGCAGGAGTCGTCCTTGACGTAGAGCTCTTCGACCCCCAGCTCACGGGCCAGATGATCGGCCTTTACAAGCGGCGTCCAGCCCGAATACAGGCCTATGGTGGGCTCGTTTTCCACGGGCAGCAACTCGCGGTAGCGCCACAGGTTATGAGGTCGCGACTCGATGAGCTCCCTGCTTATGACCGAGGCGATGGCGTCGTAGTCGTACTCCACCTCCAGCGGGCCGAAGCAGTACTCGCACACGTGCTCGGGGCCGATTTTGTATTTTTCGCCGCACTCGCGGCAGGTCAGTCCATTTACGAAAGCCATGATTCCTGTCTCCGTTGTCCTGTTTCCTGCACCTGCAGGGGGTCTAGCCTGGTAACTGCCGTGGCGCAGATGCAGCCCGGCCTTGGCCGAAATTCCACGCTGCGCCAGCGCGGCTGTTTGATCTGAAATATTCTCATGCACCCGCCGCGGGCACGTGCGGGATCGGCGAGTACGCGCGAGGCTTCGAGCGCCTGAAGTGAGCCTAGGACGCCGGCAACCGGGCCAAGCAGGCCCAGCTCGCCGCAGCCCTCGCCGGTGGTGCCGGCCATGTTGTCAGGCGAGGCGGCCCCGGGCGGAAAGACACACTCCAGGCAGGCCGAGCGCCCCGGGATGACCGTCATCAACTGCCCGCCCATGCGGGCTACGCCGGCGTGGCAGAAAGGCGTACCGCTGGCGAGCGCCGTGCGGTTGATGACAAACTTGCTGGCCGGGTCGTCGCAGGCGTCGATAACGAAATCGTGTTTCTCAAACAATGAAGCAGCGTTGTCCTCGTCAAGGCGAAGGGGCAGGGCGGCGATCTCCAGATCGGGCTGCCCGGCCAACAGTGCGAGTCGGGCCTGCTCGGCCTTGTTGCGGCCCAGGGTCGAACGGTCGAACAACAGCTGCCGTTGCAGGTTGGACAGCTCAACTCGGTCGGGGTCGATCAGGGTCAGGGCGAAGCCCGGCGTTGCAGCAAGCGCCGAGGCCGCCGGGCAGCCCAAGGCACCGGCGCCCACTATGAGCACCCGTCGTCTGTTCCTCTGTGGCTGTCGTTCGCGCAACAAAAAACCCCTTCCCATCGGCCTTTACTTGCGTGGCCAGGAAGAGGTTCTAGTAACCGTTCCCGCCCCATTTTCCGCATCTGCAACCAAGGCAGGCGTAGGAATTAGCACCTGCACTTCCCCGCGGGGAAGCCGGCTGCTGTGGTTTCAACGGGCCTAATCCCTCCACCACTCGCAATAAGGCAGCCCAAGAGTAGCGCTTGGCCCGGGGGCTGTCAAAAGAGTCGTTTCTGCGGCCGGCTACCCGCTATTCCGGTGTGCGCTCGGAGGACCCCTGCAAGCCAGGCCGGGCTTGATTCGCGGTGCTCCTGCGTGCAAGGGTGTCGTCATGCACAACCAGCCGCTTGCGCTCGACGGGTCGTTTAATTTCAGGGATATCGGTGGCTACAGCACGGCGTCGGGTCAGTCGGTTCGCCGCTCTATCGTTTATCGGGCCGACACCCTGCACCGACTGAGCGACAGCGACGCGCGCGTGCTCGAGGGTCTTAGCATCGCCAGGGTCGTAGACCTGCGCAGCGATCTGGAACTCCAGCGCGACGGGGTGGGAGTGTTCGTGGAGGGCAGGGGCATTCACGTGCACGCTCCGCTGGTGGCGGTTTCGCTCAGCCCCTTCGACAGCGACATAGACTGGGGCAAGGTCGACCTGCGCGAGCGTTACATCGAGATGCTTGAGGTCGGTACTGCTGCAGTGCGCGAAGTTTTCGAGTCGGTGGCAGGCGACCGGGTGCCACTGGTGTTTCACTGCACCGGCGGGAAGGATCGCACTGGCGTGGTAGCGGCACTGCTGCTGCGAACGCTGGGGGTCAGCGATGCGGTGATAGAGCAGGACTACAGCGCCTCGGAGCGTTACCTCGCGCAGGTCATAAGCAAGCACCGCGGCGCGCTGGAGGGCGAGGGATTGGCCGACGACGTGATAGCCTACCTTTGCTCGAGCCCTGCCTCGAGAATTCGCTATACATTGGAGCAACTCGACCGGCGCTGGGGTTCGACGCAGAACTACCTGCTGCAGGCCGGGGTCGATAGGGTTACGCAGGACGCGTTGCGCGATAAGCTGCTGGGCTGACGCTCAGCTACCGGCCAGTCGTTCGCGGGCTTCGCGCGCGGCCGAGGTCAGCGGATACTCGTCGAGGACGAAGTGGAAGCGGAGGTCCGCCGCAGCGGTGTCGCCCGTTCGGCGGTAGTAGTCGCCCACGTACAGTTCCTGGTCGGCCAGGTTCTCGTGGCATTCGGCCTTGCGAAAGCGAGCCAGGGTGGCCCACACCGAGTCGGGGTACCTGAGTATCACCCGGTCGAAGTGCAGTATGGAGTTGACCGATGAGCTCTTGTCCCTGTCGGCCGAGCTCGCCTGGTCGAGCCAGCACATGCCCGTGATGTACTGCGAAAAAGCTATGGCTTTACTGGCAGGATAGCGTCGCTCGAAGTCTTCGAAGGTGCTCACCGCCTGGTCGTACTTCCGGCCGAGGTAAAACGCATGGGCCACGCGCAGCCTGGCCAGCTCGGAGTGTTCAGAGAACGGGTGCTGGTCGAGCAATCGACTGTATTCTTCTACCGCGAGCATATAGTTACCCGACTCGAAGGCCCGCGCCGCGTTCACCGCGAGGTGGGTTTCCTTGGGCGGCGGGGGAGTCGAGCAGCTCGCTGCCGATAACAGCAGCAGGCTGGCAAGGAGGCAGGGGACCAGCTGACCTGCCAGGATCCGGGAACGCTTGAGCGAAAATGACTGTAGCCCGTGTTTCACAACCCGCAATGTAGCGGCTGGCGTCGGCAGGGTCTACAGTGGGCCGGCTCGCAGGGCTGGGCGAGGTATATGGCTGATACCAGGCTGCAGATAGTGGTTGGCAAGGGAGGCGTGGGCAAGTCCACTGTCGCGGCGGCACTGGCTTTGGAAAGAGCGGCGCGCGGTGGACGGGTGCTGGCGCTTGAGCTGGGCGGTAGCGGCGGGCTGGCGCGAGCGCTGGGCGTTGAGTCCTCGTCCGACCCGGTAAAGACAAGTCAGGCCTTGCCGCCGGGCGAAGTCTACGTGGCGTCAGTGGATGGCGAGGCGGCGCTCTCGGAATACCTGGCCCTGATGGTACCCGTGCGGCGAATGCTTCACGGCGTGACGACCAGCCGCTTTTACAAGGCCTTCGTCGGTGCCGCGCCGGGGCTGAAAGAACTGATGGCCGTAGGCAAGGTCTGGTACGAGTGCCAGAAGACCAACGACGACGGCAGCCCGACCTGGACTACCGTCATAGTTGAGGCCGGCGCCACCGGCCACAGCTTGCGCTACCTGCGTATGCCAGAGGTAGCTGCGCGGACTTTTGGCTCGGGCCTGGTGCACAGGGAGGCCGTCAGGGTGGGCGACATGCTGTGCGATCCCGACTACTGCCGCGTGCACGTGGTGGCCTTGCCCGAGGCGATGCCCTTGTCCGAGGCCCGCGAGGTGCTGGTCGCGCTCGATGAAGAACTGGGCATGGAGGTGGGCAGGCTCATCGTGAACTGTTGTCGACAGGCCGCGCCGCCCGCGGCCGAGCGCTTGTCCGGCGAGTTGGCGACTGCTGCATCAAGCGGGCCGGAGGGTGGTTTGGCTACCGTCCTGGCCGAGCTGGCAGCACGCGAGCTGTCCTGGCTTGGGATACAGGAACGAGGTCTTGAGCGTATAGAACGCGACAGCGGGCGCCGGGTGCTGAGGCTGCCCTTGCTGGTGGCAGAAGAGTTCGGACCGGCCGAGCTCAGCCGGCTCGCCGGGTTGCTGGCCGGAGAGCCGGGTATCAACGCAGGCGGGGTGGCTGAGTCGTGAGCGTGGGCGGGCTGCTTTCAGAGCACCGAGTGATTGTGTGCGTGGGTAGCCCACCATCGCGGCGGCGCTGGCTTTGCGAGCTGCCGCCGAGGGCAAACGCGCCATGGTTCTCACCATCGATCCGGCCCGTAGGCTTGCCCAGGCACTGGGGCTGGACTCTCTGGCCAGCGGAGGACAGCGGGTGAGCGAAGAGGCGCTGGCCGCGGCCGACTGTCGCGTGAGCGGTACGCTCAGCGCCGGCATGCTCGAGCAGAAGGGCGCCTGGGACGATTTCATCCGCCGCAGCGCGGCCTCCGACAAAATCGCGGAGGCCATACTGGCTAACGAGTTTTACGGCCACCTGTCGGTTTCCTTCGCGGGTTCTGCCGAATACATGGCCGTTGAGGAACTCGCGCGCATAGTTGACTCCGAGCAGTACGATGTCGTCGTTCTCGACACGCCGCCCACGGCCCACGCGCTGGACTTTCTGCTCGCGCCCCGGCGCCTGCGCGAGTTTCTTGATCGTTCGTTACTGGGGTGGTTGGTCAAGCCGTCGGTCGCGGCAGGAAAAGTGGCGTGGAAGACCGCGCGGCGCAGCCTGGGCTACGTGCTCGACCGCCTGGAGGAGGCTACCGGGGCCCAGGCCCTGGCCTCGATAGCCGAGTTCTTTGTGGCCATGGATACGTTGTTTGACGGTGTCGCTGAGCGAGGGGCCAGGGTGAGCGCGTTGCTCGAAAGCGAGCAGACGGCCTTCGTGCTGGTGGCCGGACCCGACGACAGGGTGCTCGACGAGAGTGACTACCTGCAACGGCGTATGGCTGAGCTGGGTGTTCCCCTGAGGGCGGTGGTGATCAACCGCCTGGCCGTATGCCCGCTGCAACCCGAGGCCCCGGCCCGCACCGAGGCCGCAGCATTGCTCGATGGGATGGATTCGGACGAGCTGGCCCGCAGCTGGCTTCTACAACTGTGGGACGACGCCTGGCGTGTGAGCCAGGGACAGGAACAGCGGCTGGAGGCCTTCGAGGCCCAGCTGCCCAAGGAGGTGAGAGTAGCCAGGGTGCCCGAAATGGATCACGACCTGCACGAGCTGTCCGACCTGGCCGTCGTTGCGGCCGAACTGTAAGCAGGGACGCGTTCCCTCAGGCAGCCGTGTCGAGGCTGCTCCAACGGCCGCAGCAGGTGCAACGCGGTGTCCATTCACTGCTGCCCGCCGAGCAGGCCGAGCATGCGAATATCGGTCCGGGGCCGTCCACAATGACTGCATTCCCATTGCTGCCGGCGCCGTTGGATACCCCGTTGCCCGACGCCGAGTTACCGGCCTCGATCTGCAGCCACAGAGTTTTTGCTGCGTCGTTGTCGGCTGCGGTTTTTTCGAGCAGCTCGCGGGCCGTATCTGCTTGCGAGTGGCCCGCGTAGTAGCGCGCCGCCAGGAGCGCCAGCCCCTGCTTGTCGGGGTAACGGGCCAGTAGCTTGTCGTAGAGTTTAGGCATGCGTTGAGTCTGGTCGCCGTCGGCCAGCAATTCCAGTTCGCGCAGCAGTATGGCCGCTGGTTTTCTCAGCACGGCTTTTTCCAGCAGCCGGGTGGCCTGGCGTTGATGGTCCGAGGTCGCCAGTGTGCGCGCGCGTTCGAGCAGGGCGGCCGAAAAGTCGGGATCGCTGTCGGTGATGCTCCTGAGCAGGGCCTCGCGCAGCTCGCCTTGGCTCTGCATTGCTTTTTCATAACGCGCGCCCAGCAGGCGGTTGCGCTCACCGTCGTCGTCGGGCCGTATGCGCGCCAATCGTTGTTGCACCTGTTCCGCGGCGTCCCAGTCGGACACTGCGAAGAGTTGGTCGCGCAGCATCTCCAGCACTCGCGGACTGTCGGGGTAGCTCGCACGCGCGCGACCGAGCGCCGCCACGGCCGCCGGGTGATCGCCCAGCAGCGAGCAGGCACGGGCGTATGCAAAGAGCAGCAGGGGGTCATTGCCGAGTTCCTTCAAGCCGTCTTCCAGGATTTTGCGGGCCTGGTCGGGGCGGCCCTCTTCGAACCAGGTGTCGGCCATGTCGACCACCTGTCCGGGGTCGGGTTCGTGTTTTTTAGCCGCCTTGGTAAACAACGCCCGGGCGCGTGCGTAGTCGCCCGACAGTGCCAGCGAACGGGCCTCGCTGCGGGCCGACAGGCTCCAGGCGGCAGCTCTCACCTCGCGGTTGACCCGCCATGCCCGAAGCGCATTGCGGCCCTCGTGTATCAGCGCGAGCACGAAGATGGCCAGCGCGCCAGCGCAAAGCGACAGCAGCACCAGGACCCCCACGGGCAGCTCCACGGCCCACTCGGCTCCCAGTGAGAACCGGGCCTTGTCGGGGTTCAGGTGTAGCAGGGCGGCGATGGCGCCAGCCATGAGCAGCAGGACTACGAATAATAGTGTGCGTCTAAACATCGATGTTTATGCCTTCGTTGATCGCTGCCCCGTTGATCACTGCTGACTGCTGGCCGGTCCCGGGGTCCAGTCGCGGCTGGGAGCGTGGTGCCACAGCCGCTCAAGGTCGTAGACGGCTCGGGTGTCTTCGAGGAACACGTGCAGCACCACGTCGCCGTAGTCTACTAACGCCCAGTGCGCGAACTCCAGTCCCTCGCGCGATATGGGCTCGCGGCCCACGAGCGTGGCTTCTTTTTCTGCGTGATCGCAGATAGCCCGGACCTGTATGGTCGAGCGTGCCGTGCATATGACGAAGTGGTCGGCTATTGAGCTGTCGGTGGCCATGTCGATCACCATGATATCAGTGGCGTTGCGCTCTTCGGCTGCGGCCGCAACTGCCGTCACCAGTTCAACGTCCGAAACAGCAGCAGCCGAAGAGCGGCTGCTGGGGCGAGGGGTTTCGTTTGAGGGGGAGAGCTGAATTTGTTTTTTCATGTTCTGTATAGACCGTGTTCCTTGATATAGGCCGCCACCGCTGGGCCCACGAGGTCTTCGACGGCCAACTGCCCGCGCACGCGCTCGCGCACGCGCGACGACGATACGTCGATGCCGTCTAACAGGTGGGTCATGACAAGATGGCCGCTGCTGTGCCGGTAACAACCGATTTCCGAATCATAACAAGCGTCGCTGCTGTCGGCAAAGGGCAGCGGCGGTGGCTGTGCAAGTGGGGGCTGGCCGGGACGCGACAGCACCACCACGTTGGCCAGCCCGAGTATCCGCTGCGGCTCGTGCCAGGTGTCGACCTCCAGCCAGGCGTCTATGCCCACGAGCAGGTACAGCTCACTGTCGGGCTCACGCTCGGCCAGTGAAGACAGGGTATCGACGGTGTAAGAAGGCCCCTGCCGTTGGTATTCGATGTCGCAGGCCTCAAGACCCTCGTGATCGGCCGTGGCCAGGCTGACCATCGCCAGCCTGTGGCGGGCATCGGCCGGCTGGTCTGCGGGTTTGTGCGGGGGGCGCGGCGCGGGCACCAGCAACACCCTGTCCAGGCCCAGCGCGCGGGCCGTGTGACCGGCCGCCCTGAGGTGGCCGAGGTGCACCGGGTCGAAGGTGCCACCCAGTATACCCAGTCGCGGCAAGGGCTCAGTCCCTTACCTGTCCCTGGCCGCGTACCACGTACTTGTAGGTGGTCAACTCGCGCAGGGCCATCGGCCCGCGCGCGTGGATGCGGTTGGTCGAAATACCGATCTCGGCACCGAAGCCAAAGGCAAAGCCGTCGGTAAAGCGCGTGGACGCGTTTGAGTACACCACGGCCGAGTCCACCAGCGAAAGAAAGCGCTCGGCGTTGTCGTTGTTGCTGCTGACAATCGAATCGGAATGGCCCGATCCCTCGCTGTTGATAAATTCTATGGCCTCGTCGAGTGAGTCGATGATCTTTACGGCCAGCACGAGGTCCAGGTACTCGGTAGACCAGTCGTCTTCGCTGGCGGCCGTAGCGCCGGTTATTAGCTTGATGGCCCGCGGGCAGGCGCGTACTTCCACGCCCGCCTCTTGCAGGCGCGGGGTCAGGTCGGCCAGCAGGCGGTCGGCCACCTCGGCGTGCACGAGCAGGTTTTCTATCGCGTTGCACACGCCGGGCCGCTGCACCTTGGCGTTCATTACGATGTCGGCTGCCGACGCGAGGTCGGCCGATTCGTCGACGTACACGCTGCACACTCCCTCGTAGTGCTTGATGATGGGAATGCTCGAGCGTTCGGCCACGGCCCGCACCAGGCCAGGGCCACCGCGCGGTATGAGCAAGTCTATCGAGTCGTCGCGGGTGAGTAGCTCGTTGGTGGTTTCCCTGTCGGTGCGCTGCACCAACTGCACGGCGGTCTCGGGCACGCCGGTAGCGCGCAGGCCGGCCGTAACTACTTCGGCGATGGCGCTGTTGGAGTGTATGGCTTCCTTGCCGCCCTTGAGTATGACCGCGTTGCCCGACTTGACGCACAGCGCGGTCACGTCGGCAGTAACGTTGGGGCGCGATTCGTAGATCATGCCAATCACGCCTATGGGTATGCGACGCTGCTCAATGTCGAGTCCCGATGGTGCGCGCCAGCGGTCAATCGCGCCCGCCAGGGGATCGTCGAGATCAGCCACGGTAAGCAGGCCCTCGGCCATGCCCTGCACGCGTTCGGGGTTCAGCGTGAGGCGGTCGAGCAGGGCCGAGCTGAGACCGGCTTCGCGTCCGGCGTCGAGGTCGAGCGCGTTGCGTTGGCGGAGCAGCGATTCGGCTTCGACCAGCCGCGAGGCGATCTCGTGCAAGGCCGCGCTGCGTTGCTCGTTGGTGAGCGCGGCCAGTTGCCGCGACGCACTGCGCGCCTGCCGGCAGAGTTCGTCAACGTAAGCCTTCGTGTCGCTTTCCTGCATATCTTCAGTCACCGGGCTGGCCTTCCTGGGCCAGCTCCTCAAGCAGTACCAGGTTGTCCCTGTGTATCAGCTCGTCGCCGGAGTGATAACCGAGACTGGCCTCGATGCTGCTGCTGTGGCTGCCCTTTATGCGCTCGCAGTCGTCCGAATCATAGGCCACCAGTCCACGGGCGAACTCCTTGCCGTCGGGCCCGAGGCAGGTCACGCAGTCGCCGGCGGCGAACGATCCCACAACCGAGGTCACGCCCGAAGGGAGCAGGCTGCCGCCGCGCTCGGACAGGGCAGCCAAGGCGCCCTCGTCCACCTGCAGGGTTCCCGCGGTGGCCATGCCGTAGGCTATCCAGTGCTTGCGATGCGAGATGGGCGAGGCCGAGGCCACCACCAGTGTGCCCGTGCAGCTGTCGGCCTGCAGCGCTCGCGTGAGGCTGCCCTCGGTCGTGCCGTCGGCTATTACGGTGGTTATTCCGCGGTGGGCGGCGCTGGCCGCAGCGCGCAGCTTACTCGCCATGCCGCCGGTGCCCAGCTCCCCAGAGGGGAGTTTCCTCGCGCCCGCGGAGCCATCGAATTCGAGCACGTATTGGTCGATGTTTTCTATCAGGTCCACCACGCTCGAAGAGGCAAGCGTGGGAGGCCCGTCGTATACGCCGTCCACGTCGGTGAGTATCACCAGCAGCTCGGCGCTGACCAGGCCCGCGACCAAGGCCGACAGGTGGTCATTGTCGCCGAACTTGAGCTCTTCGACCGCCACCGAGTCATTCTCGTTCACGACCGGGATGATGCCGTGCGCCAGTAGGTGCTCCATGGTGTGGCGGGCGTTCAGGTAACGGCTGCGGTCGTGCAGGTCGCCCACGCTCAGCAGTACCTGCCCCACGTGGTGTCCGCAGTCTGAAAAGCAACGCTCGTAGTGGGACATGAGGCTGATCTGTCCGACGGCTGCCGCTGCCTGCTGTTCGGGTATGGCCACGGGCATGGCACTCATGCCGAGTCGCGATAGTCCTGCCGCCCGGGCCCCGGAGCTGACCAGTACAACCTGGTAGCCGTGGTCGACCATGCGTGCGATTTCGGCTGCGATGGCGGCTACGCGCTCGCCGTTGATGCTCGAAGCCGTTGTCACCACGCTGCTGCCCAGCTTTACGACAACCCGCCTTACAGACGCGAGTATTGCTGGCTTGTGCTTGAGCTGGGACATGTTTTCTTCTGTCAGCAGGTTTTTGTCGGCTTCGTTTCAGTCGTGCATGGCCTGTCGCTCGGCGTTGTCGCCACGCTGCTGCCGCACCTGCTCCCATATTACAGCAGCAAGCCGTGCACAGCCCTCGCCAGTGGCAGCCGATATGGCCTCAAAAGCGATGTTGCGCTCTGCGAACAGACGTCGCAAGGCCGGCAGCAATTCAGTCGCATCGGGCAGATCGGTCTTATTAACGACGACCACTTGCGGTCTGTTTGCGAGTCGCTCGGCAAAGCCTCTTAACTCGCCGTTCACAGTGTCGAAATCGGCCATGACCTGCTCGGCGTCGCGGCCCGAAGCGTCGACCATGTGCACCAGCAGAGCGGCCCGGTCCACGTGCCTGAGAAACTGCGTACCCAGGCCGTGGCCCTGGTGGGCGCCTTCAATAAGGCCCGGTATGTCGGCCATCACGAACGAGGCTTCTTCGGCCACCGCCACGACCCCCAGTGTGGGCACCAGGGTTGTAAACGGGTAGTCGGCAATTCTCGGTCGGGCCGCGCTAAGGCGCGAGAGCAGGCTCGATTTGCCCGCGTTGGGCAGGCCGATGATGCCGGCGTCGGCCAACAGGCGTAGCTCGAATTCCAGCGAGTGCTGCTCGCCCTGGCCGCCGTGGTCGGCCCGTCGCGGGGCCTGGTTGGTGGGTGTAGCAAAGCGGGCGTTGCCGCGTCCGCCATCGCCACCACCGGCCAGCAGCACGCGCTGGTCTTCCTCAACGAGATCGCCGACAACCTGGCCGCTGTCGAGGTCGCGTATAATTGAGCCTATGGGCAGCGGCAGCTCTATGTCGCCCGCGGCCCGGCCGTGCTTGCCCTTGCCCTGGCCGTCGCCGCCACGATCGGCCTTGATCTCACGCTTGAAGCGGTAATCCTGCAGGGTGGTCATGTGGCTGCTGGCCACGGCCCACACGCAGCCGCCTCTGCCTCCGTCGCCACCCGAGGGCCCGCCCATGGGCCGGTACTTTTCCCGCAGAAAGGCGCAGGCGCCGTTGCCCCCGTCTCCGCCGAAAACGCGGATGCGGGCTTCGTCGATGAACTTCACTTCACGCCCTCAGGCGGGATATACGCTGACTTTTTTTCTGTCGCGACCGAGTCGCTCGTAGCGCACGACGCCGTCGCGCAGGGCGAACAGCGTGTAGTCCCGGCCCATGCCCACGCCCGTGCCGGGGTGGATGCGGGTACCGAGCTGGCGCACAAGTATGTTGCCGGCCGTGACGGCCTGGCCACCGAAAATTTTGACCCCGCGGCGTTGGCCCCGAGTATCGCGGCCATTACGGGTGCTTCCCTGTCCTTTCTTATGAGCCATATAGAACGTCCGTGCTTGTATCCGTAAGAAATTGTTTCTGCAGGAAATCGTTGACGGGTAATCGTCAGTTGGATATCCCGGTTATGCTTACTGTGGTCTCGTACTGCCGGTGCCCCTGGCGGCGGCGGTAGTTCTTACGGCGCTTTTTCTTGTATACCAGTATACGCGCTCCGCGGTCCTGGCGCAGTATGACGCCGTTTACCGTCACGCCTTCAAGCAGCGGTCGACCGACTTCTACCTGCCCTTCGTTGCCGTGCAGCAATACCTGGGCAAACTCCACGGGATCGCCGGGATCGCCTTCGAGTTTTTCAACAGTGACAGTGCTTCCCGGGCTCACGCGGTACTGTTTTCCACCAGTTTTTATGACAGCATAGGACATTCTTACCACCCGTAACCGCGAGAGTCTGGCCCGTGCCCAACTTGAAGTCAACCGTGGGGTCGTGGAGCGCACGGTCCCGGAGTATGTGCGGCAGCAGGCTCCGGCGTGCTGTTGCCCAGGTAAGGCGGGCGTGCAAAATTGCTGCCGTGGGTACTGGACAGGGACCGTTGGCGCAGGCGGTGACCGTCTATCTTTTTGCGCGTGAGCCGCGGCCGGGAGAGGTCAAAACCCGGCTGGTACCGCCGCTTGACCACGAGCAGGCCGAGCGTTGTCACAAGGCCTTCGTAGACGACAGTCTCGCCATGCTCGTCGCTGCGCGCGAGGCTGGTCGGGACGATGTTTCCTGGCCGTTTAACGTCATACTGGCAGTGGCCGACCGGGATGATTGCAGTTGGCTGGCGGGCAGGGCCCGCAGACATGGATTCGAGTTAGTGGGGCAGGGCGAGGGCCCGCTCGGTGAGCGCATGCAGCGCGTGCTGGCTCTCTCGGCCGGGGCACCGGCCATCCTGCTGGGCTCTGACAGCCCCGACCTGCCGCTGGCCCTGCTCGAGCGGGCCGTAGGTCATCTGAGCGAGGGCAGTGGCGACCGTGTCGTCATCGGCCCCGCCCGGGACGGCGGCTATTACCTCATCGCCTGCAGGGGCAGCGTGCCCCCGGTGTTCAGGCTATCGGTACCCTGGGGCGGACCCGACGTTTATGAGCAGACCGTGCATCGCCTGCAGGCCGCCGCTATGCATTACAGGGTGTTGCCCCCGTGGTCAGACGTCGATGACTTTGCGGCCCTCGGGGCCCTGGCGCAGCGCCTGGCCCAGGCACCCGCGGGGCACGTTGGGCAGCCTGCCACGCGCAGGCTGCTGGCCGAGCTGGCCGACGAAGGGTTGCCGCTGTGAAGGCGCCGGCAGCCCAGTTGACGGTCTGTCGTTGGGATCTGGACAAGACTTATCTTGAGACCAGCTTCGAGTCTCTGCGCGAGTTGATCAAGGTGCCCTTCGAGAAGGGCAGCGACAAGCGGACCGTGCCGGGCGTGGTGGAACTCATACGCGGCATGCGCCGCTGCTCGATAGCAGCCGGCTACCGCCAGCAGTTGTTCTTCATCTCGGCTTCGCCCCCGCAGATCTCGCGCGCGATTCGAGAAAAATTACGCCTGGACGGAGTCGAGTACGAGGGCATAAGCTTTAAGCACCAGGTTCGTCACCTTGTCAGGGGACGCCTGGACCTGCTGCGCGAGCAGGTGGGTTTCAAGTTGGAGCGACTGCTGGCCGGCGCGCGACGGGTGCAGCCCGGAGCGCGCGAACTGCTGTTCGGCGATGACTGGGAGTCAGATCCCTTTGTTTACTCGCTTTACGCCGACCTGTTGTCGGGAGGCATACTGCCAGACGACTGCGAGCTCCTTCTCAGGCGTTGCCGTGTTCACGCCGACTACCGGCGCTCGGTAATGGAACACCTGCGCCGCCTGGGCCCCGAGCGTCCGAGGGTAGCCGGCGTCTTCATACTAGAACGTCGCCAGCGCCCGGGAATGTCGCTGGACGCCTTCGGGCCGAGAATGAAAAGCTTCGGCAACTACCTGGAGTGCTCCTTGTGGCTGCACGCTATGGGGCTGCTGGATTCTCGGGGTGTTGCGGAAGTGGCCCTGGCCGCCGGGTTGGACGCGGCCAGGGGGACGCAGTCGTTTGAGAGGGTGGTCGCTGCTGCGGCAGGAAACCAGCAGGCGGTGCGTGCACGCCTGGAGCTCGCCAGGCTGGCGTTGATAGAAGCCGGTTTGCTCGATATGGACGGGCCGCGCGCCAGTCTGCCCCAGCGAGCCAGACTGGCGCTGCGGCGGCAACTTGGCTTCGATACGGCAGGTTCGTTGGCCGACAATGGGGCTGGCGAGCCAGCCCTCACGGGCTTCGTCCCCGACTACCACCGCCTTGTCGACAGTTGGTCGGCAAACGCGCGGCAGGAAGGGGACAAGTGAGCCCGGCGGGCCGTGCGTTTACTGTCGGCGGCGGCTGTGGTATCCAGCACGGGCGGGCTTGGGCGGTGCCCGGTAAAATCTATGTCAGGACACTCAAAGTGGAGCTCGATAAAGCACAAGAAGGCGGCCGTCGACGCTAAGCGCGGCAAGCTCTTTACCAAGCTCATCAAGGAAATCACGGTGGCGGCCCGCGCCGGGGGCGGCGATCCGGCCGGTAACCCGCGCCTTCGCACCGCCGTCGCCACGGCCCGTGGGCAGAGCATGCCGCTGGACAACATAGAGAGGGCCATCAAGAAAGGCACCGGCGATCTTGAGGGGGCAGACTACCAGGAAATGTCTTACGAGGGCTATGGTCCCGCGGGCATGGCGGTAATCATCGAGTCTCTCACCGACAACAAAAATCGTACAGCGGCCGACGTCAGGCATATTTTCAGCAAGTTCGGTGGCAGCCTGGGCGAGAACGGCTGCGTGGGCTGGAATTTTGACCGGGTTGGGGAGGTGCGCGTGGCAGCCGAGGGCACGAGCGAGGAACAGGTCTTCGAAACCGCCGTGGAGGCTGGCGCCTCCGACGTCCAGGCCGACGACGACGTGTTCGTGGTTACCCTTGAGGTCAAGGATCTCGACACCGCCCGGCAGTTGCTCGAGGACTCGGGCCTGAAAGTGGAAGGTGCCGAGATAGTGTTACTTCCCAAAGAAACTGTGCGCCTGGAGGGGAAGGAGGCCGAGACGGCGCTCAAGCTGCTCGAGGCCCTCGACGATCACGACGATGTGCAACGGGTGTCCGCCAATTTTGAAATAGACGACTCCGAGGTGGAGCGGCTGTCCGCCTGAGCGGAGCCCTCCCGCTGCAGCAATGCTGGTGCTCGGAATCGATCCCGGCACGATCAAGATGGGCTGGGGTGTCGTAAGCGCCAGTGGCTCGCGCATGACACGCGTGGACTCCGGCACCCTGCTTTTGGGCAGGGGCGACACGGCCGGTCGCCTGGTCACCGTGTGGCGGGAGTTGCAGGAACTCATTCAGACCCATCAACCAGACGTGCTGAGTCTCGAACGCAACTTCGTATCGCGTAACCCGCAGAGCGCGTTTCGTATAGGCGAGGCTCGCGGCGTGGTAATGGCCGCGTCCGCTTATGGTGGCGTTGAGCTCGCTGAGTACAGCCCGGCTGCCGTCAAGAAGGCCGTTGCCGGACACGGGCGGGCTGATAAGCAGGCCATGATAGTGGCGGTGTCGCGCATGCTATCGCTGGTGGACACTCCAGCGGAAGACGAGGCCGACGCCCTGGGACTGGCGGCCTGCCACATCCTGCGTCACGCCTACGACAGCAAGGTAGAAGGTGCCCTGGACGCCGCGCGCGGGGCTCGGCGGGCCCGTGGGCGCGCGGGGGTGGCCAGGCGATGATAGGTTTTTTACGAGGCATACTGCAGTCGTCCGCCCCCGGCCAGGTCTTGATCGACGTAGCCGGCGTGGGTTACCAGGCCCGTGTTTCCTTCAACACCTACAGTCGCCTGCCCGACACCGGCTGCGAGGTTTCTCTGCACGTGCTCACCAGCATGCGTGAGAACGCGCTCGAGTTGTTCGCCTTTCTGGACGAGAGCGAAAAGGAGCTGTTCACCACCCTGAGGTCGGTGTCCGGCATCGGTCCTAGAATGGCGCTGGCCGTGTTGTCGGCCATACAGCCAGCCGAGTTAGCAAGAGCCGTCCTTGAGCAGGACGTAGCCACGCTGGTGGCGGTGCCCGGGGTGGGTCGCAAGACAGCCGAGCGACTCCTGGTGGAGCTCAAGGGCAAGGTCGAACAGCTCTCGGCTGCAGATCACAGCGACGTTGACGCCGACGCGGTGGCTGCGCTTCTGGCGCTGGGTTACCGCAGGCAACAGGCCGGTGACGCCGTGCGCGCCAGCCGTCCCGATGCCGGTGAAGACCTGCAGGGACTGATACGCATGTCGCTCAAGAGGTTGTCGGCGTGAGCGTTGACACCGCTCCCGACGCTGTCGAACAGAGCGCATCGCCGCTCAGGCAGGCCGGAGATGTGACGGGCGAACCTGGGCTGCGGCCGGCCACGTTGGCTGAGTACGTGGGCCAGCAGGTCGTGCGCGAAAACCTCGACGTGGCCATGAAGGCGGCCCTGGGCCGGAACGAACCCCTGGATCATGTGCTGCTTATGGGCCCACCGGGCCTTGGCAAGACCTCGCTCGCCCACATCATCGCCACCGAGATGGGAGGTCATCTGCACGCGAGCAGCGGGCCGGCCATAGAGAAGGCCGGCGATCTTGCGGCCATCCTGACCTCGCTCGAACCAGGCGACGTGCTCTTCATCGACGAGATACACCGCCTGGGCAAGGCTATAGAAGAGATACTCTACCCCGCCATGGAGGACCGACGGCTCGACATTGTGGTAGGCGAGGGACCCTCGGCCCGCAGCATTTCGCTGGACGTGGCACCGTTCACACTGGTGGGCGCCACAACCAGGTCGGGCATGCTCACGGCGCCCTTGAGGTCGCGTTTCGGCTCTTCGTTCAGGCTGGAGTTCTACTCGGCAGAAGAGCTCGAGCGGGTTGCTTCGCGTTCGGCCGGCCTGCTGGGCGTGGAGCTTGAGATCGACGCAGCGCGCGAGTTAGCCCGCAGGTCCAGGGGAACGCCCAGGATAGCCAATAGATTGCTACGGCGCCTGCGCGACTTTGCCCAGGTGCGCGCCCAGGGCAGCGTCACCCTGCAGGTAGCGCTTGACGGCCTGGCCATGCTCAAGGTCGATGAGGCCGGCTTTGACGCCATGGACCGGGAGTTTGTGCTCACCATCATCGACAAATTCGATGGCGGCCCGGTGGGCCTCGACACGCTGGCGGCAGCCATAGGCGAAGACGCTGGGACGCTCGAGGAACTGTACGAGACCTATCTCATCCGCACCGGCTTCGTGCAGCGGACACCGCGCGGCCGTGTGGCCACCGCGCGCGCCTACGAGCACTTCGGTCGTCGCGCGGGCGAGCGTCAGCCGGCGCTGTTCGAATGACCCGCGACGTCAGCACGACGTCGGCAGAGGAACGTCGGCGTCGTTGGCGCGAAGGCGCGATCATAGCCGCGGCCGGCGCCGCGGTCATGTTCTTTGCCTACTGGGAGTTCTCCAATCCCGGGCCCGGCGGCGGCTCGCAGAACGTCGTCTCCTTTCTGCTCATCAACCTCAACATCGTGTTGCTGTTGGTGGTGGCTTTTCTCGTGGTGCGCAACGTGATGAAGTTGGTGCTCGAGCGCCGCCGCGGGGTGCTGGGCAGCCAGCTGCGAAGCCGTATGGTGATGGCCTTCGTGTCGATCGCGCTGTTTCCGGCTGCACTTATGTTGCTGGTGTCCACGGTCTTCTTCACCAATTCCATCGACAACTGGTTCTCCAGTGAGGTTGAGCAGGCCCTGTCGGGTGCTTACAACCTGGCGCGCACCTACTACCGTGACTCGGCCGACACGGCCTCCCGCGGTGCCGAAGAGCTGGCCCTTTCGTTGCGCGACGCAGAGTTGAATCGCCCCGGTGCGCCGGCAAGAGCCGAGGCGGTGTTGCGTGACCGGCGGGGCCACGCGGGCAGTGGCTCGGTCAGGGTGTTTGATTCCAGGGGCCAGGCAGTGATCACCAGCGTGGGCGGCGACGATCCCGTTGAGGTTGGTCCACCCGCGCGGGCGTTGGTCGAACGGGCGCTGGGCGGGCAGGCAGCCGTCGAAATAGAGCACGTGGGAGACGAGGACCTGCTGCGTGGAGTCGCCCCGGTGCTGGGTGCAGACGGTGAGACCGTTGCCGGGGTTGTCGTGGTCGACTACCTGCTGCGCGCCGGACCGAGGCGCTGGAGCGAAGACATCCTCTCGTCGTTTCGCGACTACCGGCAGCTCAAGCTCAATCGTAAGCCCTTCAAGAGCCTGTATACGCTCACCATGGTGCTGGCCTCCCTGGTGGTGGTGTTCGCGGCCACCTGGCTGGGACTGTACCTCGCGCGTGGCATCACCGAGCCCATAGGGCGCCTCGCCGAAGCGACCCGAGAGGTTGCCGAGGGCAACTGGGAGGCTGAGGTTCCCGAGGCCGGTGGTGATGAGATGGGCACCCTGGTCAGAGGTTTTCGCTCGATGACAGCCCAGCTCAAAGCCGGCCACGACGCGCTCGATGAGCGCGCCCGTTATACCGAGAACATACTGCGGCACGTCGATGCGGGCGTGGTTTCGGTGGACGTTGACGGACTGGTGGCCACGGTCAACCCCGCGGCTGTGTCACTGCTGGGTCTGAGCGATGTAGACCCTTCCGGGCGCGACGTGGTGTCGCTGCTGGGGGAGGCCGGCTATGACAGCGTCATAGCGCTGCTCGATGACGTGCGTTCTGGCACCCTGCCTTCGGGCAGCAGCCGCAACGTTGACCGCGAAGAAGAGGGACGCACCCTGCTCGTCACCGCCACGGAGCTGCGCCGTCGTTCGGGTGAGAAGGCCGGCTCGGTGTTGTTCGTCGAGGACGTGTCGCAGATTGCCGCTGCCGAGCGCATGGAGGCCTGGCGAGAAGTCGCCCGTCGGGTGGCGCACGAGGTCAAGAATCCGCTGACGCCCATAAGCTTGTCGGCCCAGCGTCTCAGCCGCAGGGTGGGGGCGGGGCTGCCGCCCGAAGAGCGGGCCATACTCGAAGAGTGCACCGGCACCATCGTCACCCAGGTGGAACAGCTCAAGGCCATGGTCAACCAGTTCTCGAGCTTTGCCAGGCAGTCGGACAGCGTGAAGTTGCGGCATTCTCTCAACCCGCTGGTCGAAGAGACCATGCCGCTGTACGTTCAGTCGCGCCCCGATCTTGACGTGGAGTTTTATCGCGGTGATGACCTGCCCGCCGTCATGATGGACCGCGAGGCCGTCAAGCGGGCGCTGATTAACCTGCTCGACAACGCTGTATACGCCGCCGACTCGGCCGACGGCGACCGTGACGGGGGCCGCGGCCGGGTGGAGGTGCGCACCAGCTACGATGAGAAGCTGCAGCGGGCAGTTCTCGAGGTGACCGACAACGGCCCGGGGATACCGGCAGAAATGCGAGCGAGGGTGTTTGACCCCTTCTATTCCACCAAGGAAGATGGGTCGGGACTGGGACTGGCGATGGTGGCCTCGGTGGCGGCCGACCACCAGGCCTACCTGGGCGTGGTGGTCAACTCTCCGACGGGCAGTCGTTTTAAAATAGAATTTCCGGTGGACCGTAAATGAACCGTTCCATACTCATAGTTGACGACGACGCCTCGGTGCGCGAGAGCATGGGTGGCGTGCTGCGCGACGAAGGCTACAGCGTTTCGGAGGCCGCCGACGGCCACGCGGCGCTGGAGTCGCTGGCGGCGGAACTGCCCGGCCTGGTGCTGCTCGACGTGTGGATGCCCGGACTGGACGGTATCGACCTTCTCGCGCGCATACGGGAGATTTACGAGGACCTGCCGGTGGTGGTGGTTTCGGGCCACGGCAACGTGGAGACAGCCGTACGCGCTACGCGCCTGGGCGCCAGCGATTTTCTCGAGAAACCCTTTTCCATAGACGGCCTGTTGCGCAGCGTTGGTCGTGCCCTGAGCGAGGACGACGTTATAAGCGTCGAAGAACAGGGGGGCTTTCCGGCAGTCAGACCCACGTCTCCGGGCCAGCCCTTGCTGCGTCAGCGTACCCTGGCGAGCAGCGTGGTAGGCGGAGGCCTGGGGCTGCACAGCGGTGTGCGCACCGGGGTCATCCTGCATCCGCTGGGGCCGGGCAACGGTATCCGTTTTGCGGGGGTGGGGAGCGACTCGCAGGTGCTCGCCCACGTCGACAACGTGGACTCCACGGGCTACGCGACTTCGCTGTACCGCGACGGGGTGGCAGCGCGTACCATTGAGCACTTGATGGCGGCCCTGCACGCCTACGGAGTGACCAACCTGTTGGTCAAGGTCGAAGGCGAGGTACCCATACTCGACGGCTCGGCGGTAGAGTTCTGCGAGCTGCTCGAGTCAGCGGGCTTCGTTGACCAGGATGCCGATATAGCGGCGGTCACGGTCGATAACGAAATCCGCCTTGAGCCGGGCCCCGACCAGTTTATCGTAGTTACCCCGGCCGACAGGCTGGAGGTCACCTATGAGCTGTCTTACCCGGACCCGGTGGGCGACCAGGTTTACACCTTCGTGCTCGACAGTCCGGCCGCGTTCAAAGAGCAGATAGCGCCGGCGAGGACCTTCGGTTTTGTCGAAGAAATACGCCAGTTGGAGGGCGCAGGCCTGGGCCAGGGCGGCCAGCTGAGCAATTTTATACTCATAGGTGAGGGCGGTATCGTCAACACCGAGCTGCGTTTTGTTGATGAATTGGCACGCCACAAGATTCTCGACCTGCTGGGTGACCTTTACCTGTTGGGTGCGCCCTTGCTGGCCCGGGTACACGCTCGCAAGACCGGCCACGGCAACAACGTGGAACTGGTGCGCGCCATAGCGGCCGCCGCTTCCGTTTGAGCTCAGCCGGCCATTACTAAGCCGGCAATTACTTCAGTCCGATGAGCTTCGGCGACGACAAGTTTCCGCTCAGGCGATAGCTGCGCCAGCCTTGGGCCGATTCTGTGGCCCTGGGAAGCATCGCCAGGAGCAGCTTGGCTTTAGGACTGTCCATTGCCTGGCGGGCGCGGAAATCGGTCTTGTTTTTCCAGTTGCCACGACCGTCGTGCCACAGGCGGGCACTGTCCAGTTGCCAGTCGATGCCCTGGGCCGTAGCTCCGGAATCAAAGAATTCAAAATCGCTGTTTTCCAAGCGGCCGTTGAGCCGGGCCGAGTCGTAGCTCCAGGTGCCTATGCCCAGCCCGTCAGTACCGGCCACTGGAAGGTGACCCGACACTGTGCCGCCACTGCTCTCGACGTGAATGCTCCCGTGGCCGGACGTCGCCGACGACAAGCCGCTGCTGAGGTCGATTTCGCCGGCGAGTTTTCCCTGCACCACCAGGTCGGCGCCATCCAGGCAGCGGGAGGGGTCGAGTTCGCCGAAGCCCAGGCGCAGGCGCCGCAGCGGGCCTTCCCTGGACAGGGCCAGGCGCGCACTGCCCCCGCAGGCCGCAACTTCAACGAGCAGACCCCCGCTGCCGGGTCCCAGCCACAGCGAGTCGAGTTGCAGGCGGTAGCCGTTTTTTGAAATCCTGACGTCCCTGGCCCGGTAGCCCGGTGGCCACGCCGGGCGTACGCTTCCCAGCTCGAGCTCAACGCCCGTCCGCCGCAGTGGCTCGTCGAGCAGGCTTTCGAGCAGCAGCCGGTGGGGAAAGCCCACGAAGACAAAGGTGATGAGCAACAGCGCGAACAGCGCCCAGCGTTTCATGGTCTGCCGGTGGCCGCCGCAATCACGGTCATGTCAAAGTTCTGGCGATCGCCGTAACTACGCCGCAGTTCAAGCTTGCGCAGGTACACGGCCGGGGCGGCCAACTCGAGGCGCCCCAGGAGATCGAGCAGAGCGGGAAGTGTTGCGCTTTCGATCTTCAGCTCGACGGTGTTTTCTTCCTGGCCGCTCGCCCCGCGCTGATGGCCCGGGTTTATCGCAGCTACGGATTCGGTGGCGACTGACCCCGAGGCCGCTTCACTGACCAGCGAGAACAGCGAGACACCTTCTTCCAGCGTTGCGCTTGGTTCCAGCTCGAGCATGGGTCCGAAATCCGCCGTGAGGCGGTCGATCCTGCCTGTCATCTTTTGACGGTGAAGCGATAGCGGCTCCACCACGCCCGTCCACAGCAAGGCCGCGGCCAGCAGTGCCAGCAGGGAGGTGACCAGGCGGCGTTCGCGGTCGTTGAGTCTTGCCAGCAGGGCGCTGGCCGCCGCCATGGGTGTTGACAGTTTCACGCGCCGGGCCCCACGTCGCCGAGGGCCAACGTCAGTTGAAAATTGACGCCCTTGCCGTCAACTGCTGCGTGCACGTCGCGAATTTCTACCGAGGCGAAACTGCCGCTTTCTTCGAGCGTTTGTTGCACCCGGTTTACCGATTCAAACGAGTCCGACACACCCGCCACGCGCAGCGAGCGGCCGTCCTGTTGCCAGCTGTCCAGGGTCACCGGCAGGTCGGCGGGGACGGCGGCCGACAGCACGGCCATCAGCCGCAGGGGCAGGCCGGTGCTCTCGGCGCTTGAAGCGAGACTCGCCTCGCGGCTGAACTGGCTCAGTTTCATTTCCATTTTCAGGCGCAGGCCGCTGCCAACAGCAGGCGCGTTCTTTGAGAGCGTTCCGTCAGAAGCCGTCTCTCCGGAGGACATAGCCCGGGCGTAGATATCGGCCGCCCGCCGTTCGATGCGCTGCAGGCTGGAGTCGAGCCGGTACAGATCCAGCCCTGTAGACAACATGGCCACTGTAGCCGCCGCTATTGCCCAGGGGAGCAACGGGCGCAGCAAGGCGACGGGTCTGAAACCGGCTCGCTCGGTATCGAGGCCGGGCAGAAAATCGAGTACCGGTAGCTGGGGGGTGCCCCCCACGGCGTATATCATACCGAGCAGGGCAGCGTGGCTGCGCCAGTCGCCGGCGGGCCCTTCAGCCAGCTCCAACGGACAGTCGGGCGGCAGCACCTGCAGGTCGCAGCCTCCAAGTGCCTCCTTGAGGCCGCCGAGCAGGTCGTCTTCGCTCGAGGGGTTGAGCGCGACTCCGCCTACGATGACAAGTCTCGAAGCGGGCGACATGCTTCGGTAGGCCCAGGCCACCCTCTCGAGCAGAGCCTCCTGCGGCCGGCAGGCCGTCACGCGAAGGTCGGCCAGTTGCCCCTGCTCATCAAACATTCCGAGCACGGTCTCGTCGTGGCCCACGTCCAGGGCCACGAAGCCCCCTTGCTCGTGGCTGAGCCGATAGATTTCGAGCACACACGTGGCAGTCCAGACCAGGCGGTCAACCTTGCGTCCGGGGGCTGACACGCGCTCTGCCAGGGCCGCGAGCTCGTCGCTGTCGGCCATTGCAGCCAGCACCGGGGGGCGAGCTTCGGAGCCGGCCCAGTCCCAGGCCACGGCGCTTTCTTCGAGCGTCATGGGTACGTGGGCCTCCAGGGTGCTGCCCACTACCTGTTGGACGCTCTGCCGGCTGCGGAATGGAAAATCGAGAAAACGAAAGGCGGCGCGCCTGCCGCCCACGCCGCAGAGCACGCGGTCCCACTTGCCTTCGGGCAGCAGTTCGAGGGGCGACTGGCCGGGCTCGAGTTCGAAGCGGGCGATATCGAGCACCTTCAAGCCCCTGACCGAGCTCTCAGCCGAGGCCCAGCCCAGGTGGTTGGGGCCGCTTATGATGGCCAGGATCCTGTTTCCCATCGCTATAACGTGCCGGCACGACCGCTGTCGGGCAAGTCGAGATCGTCGAGGCCACCCAGGCCGGGGGCGTCCATGCCGCCCAGGTTGGGGCCGTGCCTGCGTAACCAGTAGATTATATGTATACGGCCCTCTTGGCGATTCAGTAGCGCATCAACCGAACGGTAAGTGTCGCCCACTGCGCCGCTGCTGCGCACCCTGAACCAGCCACTTTTGAAGCCCAGCAAGGATTTAGCCGCGGCCACGCTGCTTCCGGCGGTGCTGAGTACCTCCTGCCAGCTGCTGATACCTGCGCTTGCGCGGGCCTGCAGAAGGCGGCCGAGCACGAGGTCGTCATCCAGTGACGGGTGCAGGGCGGCCAGCACTTCGGGCGGGGCGGTGTTTACGTTTACCCGCGTCACGGCCAGGGGCAACACCGAGGCAAAGGGCCTGAGCGCTCGCAGGGTGTCGGCGTCCATGCCCTTGAGAAGAGCGAGCTCGGCAAACGACAGCAACGGCCCGTTGCGTGGTAGGTAGGGAGGCTCTGCTGACCGGTACCAGGAGCTCTCGGCGCCGTCGCGGCTTGCCGGCACGCGGTCGTCCTTGTCGATCCAGTCCTGCAGTGGCCCCGAGAAATCGCTCTCCAGGCCCTGGCTATCGAGCAGGCGCTCGAGCGCCACCCGCGGAACGGGCAGGTTAACGCGGTTCAGGTTGAGCCGTCCGCTCTCGTCTTCGACCCGAAGCGCGAGCCGGCCATAGCCGGTTTCCATGGGAGGAATACCGGCCGCCCAGGTCTCTCCCAGCCAGTCGCTGCCACCGTTGCTGCCCGAGGCCTTGTCGACTGCTGCGTCCAGTTGCAAGGCAGCCATGGCGACGTACACCCCCGAATCGGCCAGCAGCTCTGCCTGCCGGGCTTTGACGCCCGCGGCAGCTTTTTTCCACTGCAGCCGCGCGCTGAAGGTAAAGTCGAATACCAGTACGGTGAGCAGGGCGGTTGCGGCGAGCGCCACCACCAGGGCGACACCGCTTTCGCTACGCTTTCGGCCGGTCTGCTCCCCAGCCAGAGGCGAGGGAGCGCCTGGTAGCAGCGACAAGAGCTGGCTTGCCTCTTTCACCGCCGGCTCCCGGGGAGAACCGCCATGGTCAGCTCCATTGGCGGTCCGTCTTTACCGGCAGCGGCCGTCACCGACAGCTCCACCAGCTCAGGGGTTTTCTGGTCTGGATTGCTGCCGGGCCGTTCCTGCCAGGAATCCACCCAGTCTCCTCCGTCAAAGAACCTCAGGTCTACCGCTTGCAGTCCGGTGGCCACCACGCGCCGGTGAGCCTCTTCAAGTGGCGCTACCACCGGCGGGCGGAATTCATAGCGGGCCAGCTCCATAGTGGCTTCGGTTTCGGTCGCGGCCTCACTGTGCTCGAGCATGTAGACCACGCGGGCCTGGTCGCCGCGGTCGCGCAGTTGCAGGCCACTCCAGGCCTGCTCGTCGACCACTGTCACCCCGCGGGCCGAGAGAACGGTGAGCTCCAGCAGCGCAAGGCCGCTGTAAGCAGAGCGTAGCCCCGCCGAGCCTGACGAAGAAAGCACTGTTATATCAGCAGTTTGCAGCCCAGTCGCGTAGTTGTCCTCGAGGTCGCGGGCCATCCAGTCCAAGGCCGAGCGGAGCTGGCCAAGCCGTTGCAGGCGACCAAGGGCGTGGTCCCGGGAGGCGGCGCTGCGGGAGATCGTTCCGTACACCGCCGCTGCAACGATGCCCAGCAGGCTGACAGCCACCATCAGCTCGACCAGGGTGAAACCCGCTCTTGTAGTCCGACGCCCGGGCATGGCTTACTGCTTCACCAGCCAGGTCAGCTCTACCAGCGGGATGTCGGAATCGGGCAGGCCCACTGCAACAGTTACCTGTCTCAGGCCGGGTAGGGGAGTAGGGAGCACATTGCGCGACCAGGTGAAGCGCTCTCTCCAGTTGGCCGCAGGCTGGGCTCCCGTCGCCCCGGCTGCCCAGCGCTCGGTGTCAAAACGCCCTTCCTCCTGCCCGGGTTCGGGGTAGCCGCCGGCCCTGCTCGTGGCCACCAGCGACGCAGCCAGGGCCTCGGCTACGAGCAGGTCCTGGGTGCGTGCAGCCGTGCGCAGGTTGCGCGCGTGCAGGCCCAGCAGGCTCACGGTAGCAATGCCCACCACGGCGATAGCAATGAGCAACTCGAGCAGTGTGAATCCGCGCTGTTTGCTCACCTTCGGGGCGTCCCGGTTACGCTCACCCGGCCGGTGAAGCCGTCGACGAGCAAGGTCACGCGATCGTGCTCCTGGTCGACCAGGGTTATTTCGCCACGCTCGAGTTGGCCCTCGGGCAGAAAGTACAGGGCTCCCTCGCCGCTCGACTGGCTGCCTCCCTGGCCCCCGAGGCTCGCGAACTCAACGCCTTCGGGCAGCTTACCGCCCTTTACGCGCAGGTCGGGGTCGTGGCTGAACTGGCGATCGGGCCGTTCACTGGACCAGGGACGCAGGGATTCTACCCTCCAGGACTCGCGGTCAAGGTCCACCGTGACCCGGTACACGCGCCCGCGCAGCGCGGACTCGTCGTGCAGGTAGCCCAGCACGGCAGCCATGCGTCGGGCCGAACGGTCGAGGCGGTCAGCCGCAGGGTTGGGAAACCTCACCAGCGCAGCGCTCAGTAGAACGCCGAGAATGACAAGTACGATCGCGAGCTCTACCAGGGTGAAACCAGACTGGCCCCTGCGTGGCAGAAGCGCCCGCGTGCCGACTCCCTGGAGCCTGCTATTAGAAATCGCGCGAATCGATGTCGGCATCGACACCGTCGCCGCCCTCTTCGCCGTCGGCGCCCAGGCTCTGCAGCACGTACTCGCGGCCGTCGCTGGCAAACAGGAAGGGCGAGTTCCACGGGTCAAGCGGTACTCTTTCGAGGTAACCGCCGCTGCGGCCCTCCAGCCCGGGCTCAACCAGTACCTCTACGCCGAGCTCAGTGCCCGGGTAAGAACCGGTGTCGAGCCGATAGAGGTCCAGTGCTTCTTCTATGGCCCGCATGTCGGCCATGGCCTTTACAACCCGCGCGTCGTCGGTACGGCCGATGATGCGCGGCGCGGCCAGCGAAATGAGCAGGCCCAGTATCATGACCACGACCAGTATTTCGATGAGGGTGAATCCTTTCTGCCTTTCAGTTACCACGTCTCAATTCTAGCGAACCAGCTGGTTCATCTCAAAGACCGGCAGCATAACGGCGAGCAATACGAACAACACCATGCCCGCCATCACCAGTACCACGGCCGGTTCCATCATGGCTGAGAGAGCCTGTACCGCCGAGTCTACTTCTTCGTCCATAGCTCGGGCGGCCCTTTCGAGCAGGTTCTCCAGCTCGCCACTTCGTTCGCCGGCGGCTGCCATGTCGACCACCAGTGGATGGACAAGAGGACTGTTTTTCAGAGCCGCGGCCAGTGAACCACCGCCCCTGACGGCTACAGCCGTTTCGCCCACCAGATCTGACATAAGCTCGCTTCCCACCGAGCCCCGGGTGATCTCCAGGGCGTCGACCAGGGGCAGCCCGCCCGAGAGCGTGGCCGACAAGGTGTGGCAGAACCTGGCCCCGTAAAGGTTGCGCCTCAGCGTGCCCAGCACCGGCAGGCGCAGGGCAACGCCCTCGAGGCGTCTGCGACCCGAGGGGCTGCGCCAGTACCACCTGAGCAGGCCGAAGGCAGCTATGAGCAGCAGCAGGCCCAGCAGGCCGTAGTCCACCAGCAGGTCGGCCAGCGCCATCAGTGCCCTGGTGGGCAGCGGCAGGGTCTGCTGGCTTTCGACGAACACGCGGGTGATCTGCGGAACGACGTAGGCAAGCAGGAACACGACGATGGCGGTACCTGTCACCGCCATCACCAGCGGGTAGGTCATGGCCGAGCGCAGGCGGGCCTGCCAACGAGCGCTGTCCTCGGCGTAGGAGGCGACGCGGTCGAGCACCTGGTCGAGCGTGCCGCTGGCTTCGCCAGCCCTTATCATGCCGATGTACATTGACGGGAACACCCCGGGTTGTGAGGACATGGCGTCAGCCAGCGAGCTGCCCTCCACCAGTTGCCGGCGCAGCGATTCCCAGGTCCAGCGGTGGGCCGGAAGCGCCTGTCCGCGCAACGAGGTAACCGATTCAACCAACGGTATGCCGGCACGCAACAGGGTGCCCAGCTGCCTCAGGTTGCGGGCCAGCTGCACCGTACCGGGGTTCCGTTGCTTGCCCGCCGCGTTAGAACGGGGTTGGGCTTCGTCCTCGAGGCTGGATACGAACAAGCCCCGGTCGCGCAGTCGCTGCCGGGCCGATCTTGGCCCCTCGGCTTCAACGTGGCCACTCACCGTGCGGCCCGACGCGTCGAGCCCCTTGTAGGCGTAAGAGGGCAAGCGTCAGCCGCCGTCTTCGGCGGTGACCCGCAGCACTTCGGCCGAGCTCGTGAGCCCGCGCCGGACCTTGAGTACCGCGTCGTCCCGGAGCGATGGCACGCCCTGTTCGCTTACGTGGCGACGCAGGCTGGCGGCGTCGCTGCCCTTCATGACCATGGCGCGCAGCTCGTCGGTCATGACCACCAGCTCGTGTATGGCCAGTCGCCCACTGTAGCCCGTGCCGCGACAGCTTTCGCAACCGGGGCCCGCAATGCGCAGTTGCTCGTTGTCTCCCATCATGTAGCCCAGTCCGAGCTCGGCCAGTCCGCTGCGGGCAGGGCCGACCGGCTGGCTGCACTCGGGGCACAAGCGACGTAACAGGCGCTGGGCCATCACCGCTATGACGGCGGAGGATACCAGGTAGGGCTCGATGTCCATGTCTATCAGGCGGGTGATCGCGCTGCAGGCGTCGTTGGTGTGAAGGGTGCTGAACACCAGGTGACCGGTCATCGCAGCCTGCATGGCGGTACGTGCGGTTTCGGCGTCGCGTATTTCGCCCACCATGATCACGTCGGGGTCCTGCCGCAGTGTCGATCGCAGGCCACTGGCAAAGTCCAGGTCAATCTTCGGGTTGACCTGCATCTGCCCGATGCCGGGCAGTTGGTACTCCACCGGGTCTTCTATGGTGATAATGTTACGCTCTTCGCTGTTCATCTCGGAGAGGGCGGCGTAGAGCGTGGTGGTCTTGCCGCTTCCCGTGGGGCCGGTCGCGAGCACGATTCCGTTGCTGCGCGTCAGCAGCGCATTTAGCGTGGCCCGGTTGCCGGGCGACAGCTCCAGCTCGGACAGGCCCATGAGCGCGCTTCCCCGGTCGAGCAGGCGCAGTACCACTCGTTCGCCGAAAGCCGTGGGCACGGTCGATACCCTCAGGTCGAGGTCCCGGCCGGCTGCCCGGGTGCGTATACCACCGTCCTGTGGCAGTCGTTTTTCGGCGATGTCGAGCGACGCCATCACCTTGATGCGGCTCACCAGCGCCGTGTGGGCGCTGCGCGGTACGCGCGTGACCTCGGCCAGCAGGCCGTCGATGCGGTAGCGCACCGAGACGCCGGCCTCGAAGGGTTCCAGGTGTATGTCGCTGGCGCCGTCGCGGGCGGCCTGGTAGATCACCGCGTTAACCAGCCTGATGACAGGCGCTTCGTCCTCGGTCTCAATCAGGTCGGGTACGTCGCTGAGGTCAGACGCTTCGACTTCGAAGGCGGGCTGGTCGCCCAGGTGGTCGACGAGATCGGCGGCCAGGGTCGAAGCGCGGTCGAAGGCGCGTACGATGCTCTCCGACAGCACAGCCCCGGGCACCACCATGGGCGACACGTCCACGTCGTAGACGGCGGCGAGATCCTGCAGCGGGCCCGCGTTCATGGGGTTTGAAGTGGCCACCGTCAGGGTCCCCGAGTCCTTGCTGAGCGGTAGTACGCGATTGGTTCGGCACCAGGCAATCGACAGGTCGGCCAGCAGCCGGGGGTCGACCCGGTCTTCGCCGAGGTCAGGCGAAAACAGCAGGCCGCAGCGCTCCGCGAGCAGGGCGGCCCAGCGCAGCTGAGGAAAGCCGGCCACGCGTTCAAGCTCGGGGCCGAGGTCGCCATTACCCGCCGACGCGCGGGCCTCGGCTATGTGTTCGCGCGAGATGCCGGCTCGGAGCAGCAGATTATCGAGAGGCTCGGTTATGTTTCGGGGCACGGGCCGTTACCTGGCGTCGGCGCCCTCGCTGGGCCAGAGCGGAAACACGTAGCCGTCGTTGTCGGTGCGGTTATCGTCCGAGCCGGCATCGAGGCCGCCGTCGATAGGTACCTCGCGCAAGCTGTCCGTGGGGCTGTCTCCCGGAAGCGGATGGGCCTGCACAGATTCGGGCATGGCTTCTTTAAATTTGTTCTTGCTGCGCTTGGTAGCCTGGGCCAGGTCGGCATCCGAACGGATGATGTGGGGGGTGAGAAACACCACCAGGTTGACCTTGCTGCTGGTGCTTGCCCGGTGCTTGAAAAGATTGCCGAGCAGGGGGATGCGGCTCAGCAGCGGCACTTTGGAGGTTGATTCCTCCAGTGAGTCGCTGATCAGCCCGCCTATGACGGCGGTGTGGCCGTCCTTGACGCTGACCGTGGTGGACGCCGAACGGACGGTGGTGGTGGGCCCGACGGTGTTGGCGTCCAGTTGGGAGCTCTTGACCAGTGCCGAGACTTCCTCGGAAACTTTCAGTACCACCATGTCTCCATCGGTGACCTGGGGGGTGAGCTTGAGCTTTATCCCCACGTCGCGGCGCTCGACGGTGGTGAACACGTTGGACACCGCCGAAACGTCAACACCGCGGCCGGTGACGAAGGGCACGTTCTTGCCCACCAGAATCTCGGCTTGCTCGTTGTCCATCGTGAGAAGGGTCGGCGCCGACAGCACGTTGAGGTCGGTGTCGGAGGCCAGGGCCTGGAACAGCGCCACCTGGGCGGGCACCACGGTGCCGTCAGGCAGCTCTATGCTGCGGTCGCTGGCGGCAGCCAGGATCAGGCCGCCGAGCAGGCCGGGATTGAGCAGGGCGGAGTTGAGGTTGGCGAGGTTGCTGCGCGCCAGGCCGACGCCATCGCCGATGTCGCCTCCTCCCTGGAAGTCGAAGCCGATGGCACGCGAGCGCTCAAGCGATATCTCAACGATGATGGCCTCGACGAAAACCTGTGGGCGGGTGACGTCGAGGTCTTCAAGCAGCGAGACGAGGACTCGGTGGTCGTGCGGTGAAGCGTTGATGATGATGGAGTTGGTAGCAGGGTCGGCGGTCACCGACACCGCGTCGGTGAGTCCGTTGCCTGAAAACGAGCGGGCCCTTGCCGTCGCTCCCGTAGCCCCGGGCTTGCGCGCAGCGCCGGCGCTTTTTATGCCGCCGGCCAGCATTTTGAGCACCACCAGCACCAGGTCCTCGGCGTTGGCGTGCTTCACCCGGTAGACGTGCACCCGTTGTTCGTCGTCGCGAAGCGGGCTATCCAGGCGCTCGGCGAGGGTGCGAATTCTGCCCATTAGCAGCGGTGTGGCGGTGACCACCAGCGAGTTGGTGCGCTCGTCGGCCACAATCCTGAAATCCGGCTCCGAGCTTTCGCCGGGTTTGCCCTTGGCCGGGGCCGAGGGAAGGTTGGTCAGGATGGTGGTTATCTGTTCGGTCATCACCGCGGCCACTGCGTGATCCAGGGAAATGACGTCGAAGATCTTTTCGTGCACCGGCGCGTCCAGCGCCAGCACCAGCGCCTCCAGTCGCGAAAGGTTACCACTGCTTTCGCTCAGTATGAGGGTGTTGGTCTGGGCATAGGCCGTCAGCGAGCCTTGCTTTGACACCAGCGGTTCGAGTACGGGCAGCAGGTCGAGCGCGTCGACGTGCTTGAGCGGCAGCAGCCTTGTGGCGTAGCCCGACGGTAGCTGCGAGCCCGACGACAGTGCTGCGCCGGCCGCCAGGGCGTCACGCAGCGGGATTATACGCGTGACCACGCCGTCTTCGATGGTCGTCAACCCGCGAACGGCCAGCACCGAGTGAAACACCGCCTCGGCTTCATCCCGCGATACCGGCGTGGGTGACACGACGTTTACCGTTCCCTCGATCTTGTCGCTGAAGACGAAGTTCCGCCCCGTCACGCGGGCGATAAACTTGATGAAGGTGGGCAACTCGACGTTGTCAAAGTCGATGGTGATGCTGCGCTGGCCCTGTCCCTGGGCTGGCGCCTGTGCTCGCGCCGAACCGGAAAGCGCAACGACCATAAGCGCCGCGGTAAAGGGCACAACCAAGGCAGATGCCACCAGCCGACCGGCGACGAGGGATTCTCCTGTAACTCGCCGGCGGTTCATCATCGTACCGTGTAGCTGAGGCTACGGGGCTCGCCCTGGCGGAGCAGCTTCAGCTCCAGGTTTTCTGCTGTGCGTATGACGTCGAGCAGGCCGCTGGCAGCCGCCGGTGAATCGAGAACTGTACCGTTTACTTCCTGCACGACGTCGCCGTTCTTGATGCCCATGCGCTCAAAGATTGAACCCTTGCGCACGTTGAAGAGCCTGAAGCCGATGGCCTTGCCGTTCTGCAGAAAGGGGGTGGCCCGCACCTGTGTGATGGTCTGCGTTAGGTTGTCGAGCGAGTTCTCTATCTCGCCGCGGGCAACGAGGAAGCGGTCGGTGCCGGTCCTGCGTATTGATCCGTTCGCGCCCACCTGCTCCGCCTCTCTGCGGCTGCGGGGCTCGGTGATCTCAACAGTCAGCAGGCCGGTGGCGGTCTTGACGACCGCCTTGCGGCGGGACACCGAGATTAACAGGGGGCCGTCGAAGATCTTTTCGCCCACCGAGAAAACGCCCTGTTTTCCTTCCGGATTCTCGAACACGGCGTAACCCTCGCCGTCGGCCGTTGCGGCGGTACCGCGCAAGGTGAAGCCGGTCACGGTCATGGCCGGGGCGCTATCGTCGGCGCCGGGATGCAGGGTGTTCGCTGCCTGTTCGAGCCCGAAGAGGTTGCGTGACAGTATTATCGAGTGGTCGGGCCTGCTGTCGACGACTGTCCTGGTCGCACGAGTGCTCTCGGCCGAGCGAACGCCGGGCAGGGGGCTGCGCCCGTCAAGCCTCAGGCCCAGGGCCGAATTGACGATTCGGGCTGTAAAAAATGCTGTCACGGTGACCAGGAGAACCAGGCCTGTCCTCGTCACACGCTCCTGGATAGAAGCAGGCCCCACTGTTTGAGCCTAGGGAAATAAGCAAGGGGTTTCAACCCGGTCACGTTCACAGACCAACGGCGGTAAAGCTGTCGTTCGCAAATTTCTCAGTGGCCACCCGACCACAGCCGTCGGTGGAGCGGCAAAGGCGGCAATTGGCGCCTGTCAGGGCGGCCTTTTGCGGGCCACCGTTGTTGACCTCCTCGGGAGTGCGGGTTACGATTCCGCGGCTTCCAATGAGCTCTACGTCTGACAAGGCAGGATCGCAGACCGACGAGCAGCAGGTAGCCGTCCGCCGCACAAAACTCCACGCGCTTCGTGAGAACGGCCAGGCGTTTCCCAACGATTTTCGTCGCGACGCCCTCTGCGGGCCCCTGCGCGAAGAGTACGCGGGCTGGGAAGCCCAAAAACTTGAAAGTGACAGTACTTCTTTCAAGCTGTCGGGCCGGGTCACGGCCATCCGCAGCTTTGGTAAGACCGTGTTTCTCAACCTGCGCGACGGCTCGGGAGACCTGCAGCTGTTCTGTCGCAGCGCCGATCTCGGTGCCGAGCAGGCGGCGCTGGTCAAGGAACTCGACATCGGCGACATAGTCGGGACGGAAGGCAGCTTGTTTTTCACGCGCACCGGCGAGCTCACCCTGCGCGCGGCGCAACTGCGCTTGCTGGTCAAGTCGCTCAGACCGCTGCCCGAAAAATGGCACGGACTCACCGATGTCGAGCAGCGCTATCGCCGCCGTTATGTCGACCTCATCGTCAATCCCGATGCGCGCGAAGTGTTCAAGCTCAGGGCTGCCGTGGTCGGGCGCGTGCGCGCGTTTCTCCAGGAACGTGATTTCATGGAGGTTGAAACTCCGATGATGCAGTCGGTGGCCGGGGGCGCGGCGGCGCGGCCCTTCGTGACCCACCACAACACCTTCGACATCGACCTCTACCTGCGCGTAGCGCCCGAGCTCTTTCTCAAGCGCCTCGTGGTGGGCGGCTTCGAGCGGGTCTTCGAGCTCAACCGCAACTTTCGTAACGAGGGTATCTCGACCCAGCATAACCCCGAGTTTACGATGCTGGAGTTCTACCAGGCTTACGCCGACTACGAGGAACTCATGGACCTGACCGAGGAGTTGCTGCGCGACCTGGCCGTCACGGTGCGCGGCAGCGCGGCCTTCAACTGCGGGGATCTCGAGCTTGATTTTTCTAAGCCCTTTCGGCGCGTGGCGATGACCAGTGCGGTGGCCGAGGCTACCGGCATCAGCGAAGAACAGGCGGCCGACGAGGGAGAGCTGCAGGCGCTGGCCGACAAGCTGGGCTTGGACAAGCAGGGCCGTAAGCCGGGGCTGGGATTGCTAGCCGACATCTTCGAAGAAGTAGTCGAGCACACCCTGCAGCAGCCGGTCTTCGTGACTCGATTTCCGCTCGAAGTGTCGCCCCTGTCGCGTAAATCTGACGATGACCCGCGCTTCGTGGACAGGTTCGAGTTGTTCATAGGTGGCCGGGAGATTGCCAACGGCTTCTCGGAGCTCAACGACTCCGAGGACCAGATGGAGCGCTTTCAGCAGCAGGCACGGCTGCGCGAGGCCGGCGACGAAGAGGCCCAGCAGGTGGACGAGGATTACGTGCGCGCGCTGGAGCACGGCCTGCCGCCAACGGCCGGCGAGGGCATAGGAATAGACCGACTGGTCATGGTGCTGGCCGGGGTGGAGTCCATACGCGACGTCATACTGTTTCCGCAGCTCAAGCCGGGCGGCCGGGTGGAGTCTAGCAGCAGATGAGGTGGGAAGCGTTTGTCGGATTGCGCTACCTGCGCACCCGGCGTTCGGAAGCCTTCGTTTCGGTCATAACCCTGATTTCCACGCTCGGGGTCATGACCGGGGTCATGGTCATGGTCATCACCCTGTCGGTCATGACCGGCTTCGAGGAAGACCTGCGCGATCGAATTCTCGGGCTGCACCCGCACCTGCGGGTCGACGGTCGCTTCGGAGCCGACAATCTCAGTGACGCCGAGGGCGTGGCCGCCCTGCTTCGCGAGGACCCCAGGGTCACCGACGCAGCCCCGGTAGCCAACGGCCAGCTGGTGTTGTCAGCGTCGGGGAGTCTCTCGGGCGTGTACGCCAGGGGTGTCGATCCGGCCTCGGCGAGCAGCGTGGACGGCATTCGCCCCTACATGGTGTCGGGTTCGCTCGAAGCCCTGGCTGAGCGCCAGGAGCACGGCCGCTCACGGCTGGGCGGCGTGGTGGTGGGCGCGGCCCTGCTGGATCGCCTGTTGCTCAAGACCGGCGACCTGGTGACGCTCATGGCTCCATCGTTTATGGCCAGCCCTGTTGGCGCGCTGCCCCGCAGCAGGCGCTTCGTGGTGGTGGGCTCTTTTGATTCGGGGATGGCCGAGTACGACAGCGGGTTGCTCTACATGCCCATCAAGGAGGCAGTTCTGCTCATGGGCCTGGAGGGCGGCAGCGGCGTGGAGGCGAGGGTGATCGACCCTTACAAGGCAGGCGAGGTGGCCAGCGATCTCAACCTCAAGCTGGGTTTGCCTTACTGGGTGACGAGCTGGACCGAATCACACCGCAACGTTTTCGAGGCCCTGGCGCTCGAAAAGACCGTGTATTTCCTGGTACTGATGCTCATCATCCTGGTGGCTGCCTTCAACATAGTGGCGACCCTCTACATGGTGGTCATGGAAAAACGGCGCGACATCGCCGTGCTGCGAACCCTGGGCGCGCGCAGTATGAGCGTGGCTCTGGTCTTCGTGTGCAAGGGCATGATTATAGCCACGGTGGGCACCGGACTGGGCGCTCTTTTCGGCTGGCTGATCTGCCTGGGGCTCGATCAGTACGAGTGGATAAAGCTTCCCGAGGGCGTTTTTTACGTCAGCAGGCTGCCGGTGCGCATAGTACTGGCCAACTTCCTGGCGGTGATGGGCGCCGCCATGACCCTGTGCCTGGCGGCTGCGATCTTTCCTGCCCGCAAGGCCGTGGGGGTCGTACCCGTGGACGTGCTGCGCTATGAGTGACGGTGCTCGGACTATATCCGGGGACATGACCGGGGGCATACTGGTCGGCCAGGGGCTCACCCGCCGTTTTGACGACGGCGAAAGAGTCATCGAAGTACTGGTCAATGTCTGCCTCGAGGTAGAAAGGGGAGAGAGCGTGGCAGTGGTAGGGGAGTCCGGGGTGGGCAAGAGCACGCTTTTGCACCTTCTGTCAGGGCTCGATAATCCCGATTCGGGTCGGGTTATGCTCGACGGTCAAGACTTGTTTGCCCAGGATGCGGCGGGGCTGGCCGACCTGCGCAATCGAAGTATCGGTTTCGTGTTCCAGTTTCACCACCTCATGGGAGATTTTGACGCCGTGGAGAACGTAATGATGCCGTTGCTCATCGGCGGCATGGGCAGGACCGAGGCAAGTGGGAAGGCCGTCGAACTGCTCGAGCGGGTCGGGCTGGGAGAACGCCTGCACCACCGCCCAGCCGAACTGTCGGGCGGAGAACAGCAACGCGTTGCTGTTGCCCGCGCCCTGGTCGCCCGGCCGGCCGTGGTGTTTGCCGACGAGCCCACTGGCAACCTCGACCCCCAGGCCACCGTCGAGGTGCAGCAACTGCTGGACGAGGTCCGCAGGGAAGCCAATTGCGCGATGGTGGTAGCTACCCACGATCCTGTCATGGCCGCCCGCGCTGATCGTGTTCTGCGCCTGGCCGACGGGACTCTATCGCCGGAGACGCCGGCCGGTAAAAAGGCGTCCGGGAGGGCGGTGTCTTGAAGTCACAGCGCTTGATTCCCGGAATTCGGGTTTTCCTTGCCGTGACTGCCTGCGTAGTGCTGGCTACCGTGGGGCCTGTTGACGCGGCGACGGTCAGCAAGATCAGTGTAGAAGGCACCGAGCGTGTCGATGAAGGCCCGCTGCGGGTAGAGATCAACCTGGCCGTAGGCCGGTCGCTCGACGAAGAAACGGTCGACGCAGATATCAAGGCCCTTTATGGCATGGGTTTCTTCGAACAGGTGTGGGTCACCAGCCGCGAGTTGCCCGGTGGTGTTGAGATTGTCTACCACGTGCGCGAGCGCCCATGGGTTTCGGGCTTGGTTTTTGAGGGGGTAAGCAAGGTTGCGGTCGAAGACCTGCAGGCTGTGGTAAACGTGAACGAGCGCACCATGCTCGACCCGGACGCGGTGCTGGCGGGGCTGGTCGAAGCCCGCAAGCTCTACTCGAGCGAGGGCTACCCCGACGCGGCTATCGAGTACAGTGTCGCTCTCGATGATGAGAACCAGGCGGTAGTGACATGGACGGTTGACGAAGGAGAACTGGTTCGCGTCGACGAAATCCTTTTCGAGGGAGTGACTGCCTTCAAGCATCGCAAGCTGCGCAAGTTGATGACCACCCGCACCAAGTGGTTTCTTTCTTTCCTGACCGGGGCGGGCCTGCTCAACGAAGACGAGCTCGCTACTGACGTGGAGCGGGTGCAGGCCTTCTACTACGACCACGGCTACGTGAGGGTGCGAGTCGACGAACCTGTAATTTCGCGTGACGGCGATGAACTCACGGTCACCATCAAGGTAAACGAAGGGCCGCTTCACCACGTAGGTGAGGTCAATTTTGAGGGCGACCTCGTCATCGACGACGATCTGTTACGCGCCGCAGCTGGCCTGGTGTCGGGCGACGTTTTCAGTCCCAGCGCCTTGCGCGAAGCGGTGTTCTCACTGGTAGAAGTCTACGGCAACCAAGGCTACGCGTTTGCCGATGTAGAGCCGCGTAGCCGCGTTGACCCGGAAACCCACCTCGTTGATCTCCGCTTCGCGTGTACCAGCGGGGCGGTAGTTAACGTTCGCCGCATTGACATCCGAGGCAACACAAAGACCAGGGATAAGGTCATTCGCCGCGAGCTGTTGCTCAGGGAAGGCGTGCGTTTTTCGGGCACGGGCCTGAGGGAAAGCAAGGACGAGGTTCAGCGGACCGGCCTTTTTGAGTCGGTGGAGCTCATCACCCAGCGTACCGACCAGGAAGACGAGCTCGACCTGCTTGTGCAGGTGAGCGAGGGGCGAACGGGCACCTTCGCGGCTGGTGCCGGTTTCAGTTCGGCCGACCAGGTGTTGTTCAATGCACGTATTTCCGAGCGCAACCTTTTCGGTCGCGGCCAGCGCCTGGTGCTCAACGCCGACGTGGGCAGCATCAGACAGAATTTCCAGTTCGGGCTCACCGAACCCTGGTGGAAGGACAAGCCGCTCAGCCTCGGCATTGATCTTTTTGACTGGAGCCTGGAGTTCGACAGGTTTACCCGTGGCGGAACCGGTGGTGCCTTGCGCGCGTCTTATCCGTTGCGGGATCTTGGCCTGACCGGTATCGCCGGCCTGTCGACGCAGCACGTGAGGGCGGGGTTGGAATACAGGCTGGAAGAGGCGGTCATCGACGGGGTCAGCGGTCGACCTTTGCCCAGCGTTAAGGACCAGGAAGGCACCAGCCTCACCAGCAGTATATCGCCCACTTTGTCGCGTAACACGCTAGACCACCCCTTCGATCCAACGCGGGGCTCGCGCATCATAATCAACGCTGAGATCGCGGGGCTGGGCGGGGAGTCAGATTTTTTCAAGGTGGAGCTGTCGGGCCGCTGGTACTTTCCGATTTACACGACGCAGGCTGGCAACGTCATCAATTGGGCGCTGGGCACGCGCCTGGGTTACGGCGTGGGCGACACCGGCAACAGCGGCGAGGAACTACCGTTGTTTGAGCGCTATTTTCCCGGCGGCATCAACAGCCTGCGGGGTTATGATCCGAGGAGCCTCGGGCCGCTCGAAGAGTATTGCGACAACACGGGTAACGAGCGCAACTGCTTCGAGGAGTCGGTGGGTGGTAGCCAGCAGCTCATCGTCAACAACGAAGTCATCTTTCCTATATTCAGCGAAGCCGGCCTCAAGGGCGTCATGTTCGTTGACAGTGGCAACGCCTGGACCGCCTCCGACGGCATAGATCCCGGTGACATAATGTACTCGGTTGGCTGGGGGGTGCGATGGCTTTCTCCCATGGGCCCGTTACGCGTTGAGATTGGTTACCCGCTTCGAAAGCGTGAAGGAGACAGCGCTAGCGTGGTGTCGTTCTCCTTTGGCGCGCCCTTCTGATAGTGAAGAAAAACATCGACCTGGAGTAAATATAGTCATCATGAAACGCCAACTTGCTTTTCTAGCCCTCTCAGTTCTGCTCGCCGTACCCGCAGGCGCCGGCGCCGAGGACCTCAAGATCGGTTACGTGATCACCCAGCGCCTGCTGGTCGAGACCGAGATCGGCGGTCGTGCCGCCGATCGCCTGGCCGAGGAAATGAAGCAGGCAAAGGAAACGCTGGGTGGCAAAGTCGACGAGCTCAAGGAACTCGAAGAAGACCTCAAGAAGCGCGCGATGGTGCTGGCCGATGACGAGCGTACCCGCCTGACGACCCAGTACGAAGATGGCGTGACCGATATCAAGAGGCTCAACGAAGATATGCAGGCGCGCTTCAAGAAGATCGAGATGGAAGTCATGGTCGAGGTGCAGGAAGTCATCCGCGATGTAATTGACGAGTGGGGCAAGGCCAACGGTTACGACCTCATACTGGACGCTTCTACGCTCGTGTACGTGTCTAACAAGGCCGATGTTACCGGCAAGATAATAAAAGCCGTAGACGAGAGCGTTCAAGAGGGTCAGTGAGCCGGGCTGCATCTCCTTCGAAGAGCGCGCCAGCCGGCGATATTCATCCCACGGCTATCGTCGAAGAAGGTGCCCGCATGGGAGCCGGCACCACGGTGGGTGCTTACACGGTCATAGGCGCGGGCGTAACGCTGGGTGCCAACTGCACGGTGGGCCCGCACGTTGTCATCGAGGGCGATACCACAATCGGCGACGGTAACAGGATCCTGCAGTTTGCCTCGGTGGGGGGGCCGCCACAGGACCTCAAGTACAACGACGAACCGACCCGTCTCGAAATCGGAAACGGCAACACCATTCGCGAGTTTGTTACTCTCAACCGCGGCACCGAGGAAGGGGGCGGCGTCACACGGATAGGCAATAGCAACTTAATGATGGCGTACTGCCACGTTGCCCACGACTGTCGCGTCGGCGACGGCGTGGTACTGGCCAACGCGGCCACCCTGGCCGGCCATGTGTACCTCGAAGACTTTGCCATAGTGGGCGGCCTGGTAGCCATTCATCAGTTCGTGCGCATCGGCAGCTCGGTGATCCTCGGTGGTGGGTCGATGGTGACACTGGACGTGCCCCCGTTTTGCATGGCGGCGGGAGATCGCGCCAAGCTGCACGGACTCAATACCGTCGGGTTGAAGCGCCGAGGCTTCGAAGACCAGGCGCTCAAAGACCTGAGGGCTGCCTACCGGGTGCTCTTCCAGGAATCCAACAAGCTGGCCGATGCGCTGGCCCTGTTGCGCGAGCGCTACGCCGATTCCGAAAAAGTCATGGCAATGGTTGACTTCATAGCGGCCTCCGAACGCGGCATCTGCCGCCAGTAGCCCGGACGTGGAACGACTGGGCCTGATTGCGGGCAACGGGAACTTTCCGCTGCTGTTTGCCCGAGAGGCGCGCAGCCGTGGCTGCGTTCTCACCGCCGTCGCCCACCGCGACGAGACCGACCCCGCGTTGGCTGCCCTGGTCGACGACCTGCGTTGGATACGCGTGGGCCAGGTTGGCCGCATGATCAATTGTTTCAAGCGAGCGGGCGTGAGCCGGGCGGTTATGGTGGGCGGTATCAACAAGGTGCGTAGCCTCGCATCGCTGCGGCCCGACTGGCGCGGCCTGCGCCTGATCGCTGGGGCCGCTGGCCGTGGCGATGACTCCTTGTTGAGGGCACTGGCTGCTGAACTCGAGGGCGAAGGCATAGAGGTAGTGTCTTCCACCCTGTTTCTTGATCGCCTGCTGGTCGAGGCCGGGCACGTCACCGGCCCGCGACCTTCGCCCGAACTGCTGGCCGACATTCGCGTTGGTTGCAGGGTGCTGGCCGCCCTCGGTGAGCTCGATGTCGGCCAGTCGGTGGTCGTCGAAAACGGAGTGGTGTTGGCAGTTGAGGCAATAGAAGGCACCGACGCCGCGGCGAGGCGCGCGGGCGAACTCGGGCGCGGTCGCGCCGTGTTGGTCAAGGGGGCAAAGCGAGGCCAGGACCTGCGCTTCGACCTGCCCGCTGCCGGAACCCGGACCATAAAGGTGATGAAAGAGTCCGGCGTCGCGGCCCTGGCCCTGCGCGCGGGCTCAACGATAATAGTGGACGACGAAGGCTTCGCCGAGGCGGCCCGGGCCGCGGGAGTCAGCGTGCTGGGCTGGACGGGCGACGGCGAGGTTCCGGGAATTGGCTGACGCTGAAGCGACTACAGCGCTGCGCGCAGGCGTAGCCGGGGCGGGGCACCTGGGCACCTGGCACGCCCGCAAGTATGCCGAGCTGGCCAACGTTGAACTCGTGGCCGTGTACGACGTGGACGGTGACAAGGCCGCCCAGCTCGCCGCGGAGCTCGGTTGTCGCGTGGCAGTTGACGAAACCGATCTCTATTCCTCCGTTGACGTGTTGAGCGTGGCCGTGCCCACCGTTGCCCACGAGCAGGTGGGGGTCGCTGCCCTGCAGGCCGGGGTGCACCTGCTCATGGAAAAACCCCTGGCTCACGATCTCGAGTCGGGCAGGCGAATCGCGGCTGCCGCCACCGCGGCGCAGCGAGTGTTGCAGGTCGGCCACCTCGAGCGTTTCAACCCGGTGTTCAGCAGCTTGAAAGAAACCGTTGACGAAGCCCGCTTCATCGAGTGCCATCGCTTGTCGCCGTTCGCCGGCCGCGGCACCGACGTGGACGTGGTGCGCGACGTGATGATCCACGATCTTGATCTTGTCGAGTACCTCGTTGGCAAGCCAGTGGTGTCGATCGAAGGAATAGGCGTACCCGTGCTGAGCGACACCATCGATATCGCCAACGTACGACTTCGCTTCGAGGGCGGCTGCGTGGCCAACATGACCGCAAGTCGAGTGAGCCTGAAAAAGGAACGCAAGATGCGCGTATTCCAGGAAGACGCCTACGTTTCGATAGATTTTGACAGCGGTCGTGTGATGGTCGCCCGCAGGGGCTCCGAGCCACGTGACCCCGCCCGGCCCATGTCGGGCATAGAGGCCGAGGAAACCTTGCTCTCGAGTGGCGACCCCTTAAAAACACAGGTGCAGGCCTTCCTCGACTGCGTGCGCACGGGGAGCAAGCCGGTGGTAGATGGCGAACAGGGGCTTCGCGCGCTCGAACTGGCCGAGCGCGTCGTGCAAGCCCTGGAGGTACCAGGGGACTTGAGCTGAGTACCGCGGGCTCCAGGGTGATGATCGTGGCGGGCGAGGCGTCGGGCGACGCGCAGGCCGCGCGGCTGGTCGCGGCCATGGCCGCTGCCGATAGCTCGTTGCGGTTTTACGGCGTGGCGGGAGAGCAGATGAAGGCCGCCGGCGTCGAAGCGCTGGCGCGCACTTCGGAGCTCTCGATAATGGGCCTGGGTGAGGTGCTGAGCGGACTGCGCCGCGTGCTAGGTACCTGGCGCAAGCTCAAGAAAGAACTCGTCGGCGACGACAAGCCCGATCTGCTCGTGCTCGTTGATTTTCCCGACTTCAACCTTCGCCTCGCGCGCGTCGCCGCCCGCAACCAGGTGCCGGTGTTCTACTACGTCAGTCCCCAGGTATGGGCGTGGCGAAAACGGCGTATCAGGAGCATAGCCCGGCGCGTGGATCGCATGGTGGTCTTGTTTCCCTTCGAGGTGGAGCTCTACGCCGAGGTGGGGTTGGATGCCCGCTACGTTGGCCACCCGCTGGCAGAAACCGTAAAGGCTGACCGCGACCGAAAACAGACCCGCGAGCGTTATGGCCTCTCCACCGACAAGCGGCTCGTGGCCCTGCTGCCCGGCAGCCGCGTGAAAGAAGTCGAGGAACTGCTGCCGGTCATGCTGGAGGCCGCCCGCGGCCTGTCGGACAAGGCCGAATTTGTTGTAGCCCGCGCGCCCGGGTTGCCCGCGGAGCTGCTGGAATCGCTGCTGGCGCAGAGTGGGCTTGATGTGCCCATGGTAGAAGGGGATACCTACAACCTCGTGGCGGCGGCCGACGCGGTCGCACTTTCTTCAGGGACGGCGACCGTCGAGTGCGCCGTGCTGGGTTGTCCGATGGTAGTCATGTACCGAGTGACCCGTTTTACCTACGCGATCGTTAAGAGGCTCATCAAGGTGCCGTGGATAGCCATGCCTAACATACTGCTTGATCGCGAGGCTGTACCCGAGCTGGTGCAGGGGCAGGCCACGGCCGAAGCGCTGGCCGCAAGGCTCCGCCCGTTGCTCGAGGAGGGCCAGCTGCGCAGCGACATGAAAAGAGACCTCGCGCGCGTGAGTGACATGCTGGTCAAACCCGGGGCGGCCGGCCGGGCGGCGGCATTGGCAGTGGAGATGATAGCGTGATCGAGCGCTCCGAGTCCCTGCGCGTGGGCCGACGCATGCTCGCCTGGGTGCGGCCCTACGTCTGGCCGTGGTTCGCGGGCGCGCTTCTCTGCATGGTGGCCTACAGCGCCACATCGGGGCTGGTGCCGTGGCTGGTGCGCAGCCTCATCGACGACGTGCTCGCCGCGGGCGACCTCGAGGCGCTGGCCATGCTGCCGCCTATCATAGTTTCGGTTTTCCTGGCGCGCGGCCTGCTCAACTACGGACAGTCCTACCTGGGCGAGTACGTCGGCCAGCACATCACGCGCGACATCCGCAACCTGCTCAACCGGCGTATTCAGCGCTTGCCGCTGTCTTACTTTGACAACGCGCAGACGGCGTCCCTGCTGTCGAGGGTCACCACCGACGTGCTGCTGGTCCGGCAGGCGCTGACCGACGGTGTCGCGGCACTGCTGCGCGACAGCACCACCGTGATCGTGCTGCTGGGCGTGGCATTTTACCTTGATTTTGAACTGGCCGTCATCTCGTTCCTGGTCTTTCCGGCCGTGGTGGTGCCACTGCAGAGGCTTTCTCGTCGGCTGCGTCGCTTGAGCCAGGACAGCCTCGACAAGCTCGGAGGCCTTTCGTCGCTGCTGCAGGAGGCCATACAGGGCAACCGGGTGGTCAAGGCTTTCGGCATGGAGGACTACGAGCAGGAGCGCTTCAACGAGGAGAACAGCCGCCTGCTCAGGCTTTACATGAAGGCCGCGCGCATTAAGGCAATCACCGCGCCGATGATGGAAGTAGCTGCCGCGTTCTCGATCGCGGCGGTGTTGTGGCTGGGCGGCAGCTCGGTGATAGGCGGCGGCAGGACGGCCGGAGGTTTCATGGCCTTCATAAGTGCCCTGGCGCTTCTCTACGATCCTTTTAAGAAAGTCGTGCGAACCAACAACACCGTGCAGGTGGGCCTGGGCGCGGCGCTTCGTATCTTTGAACTACTCGACCTCGCGCCCGAAGACCAAGGGAGCGGCGGCGGTGAGAAGATCACCGCGATTGGCAGCGGCGTGCGTTTCGAGGGGGTGTGTTTCTCTTACGACGGCAGGGCCGACGTGCTCGAGGATATCGACCTCGAGATAGCCGCCGGCGAGATGGTGGCCCTCGTGGGTCCCAGCGGTGGAGGTAAGAGCACCATCGCCGACCTGATCCCTAGGTTCTATAATGTCGACCGCGGCCGCGTGACCCTGGACGGTCGGAACATAGCTGACTTGGAACTCGAGTCGTTGAGGTCGTTGATCTCCGTGGTCACCCAGTCGACCTTCCTGTTCAACGATACGCTGGCAAACAACATCGCCTACGGGCACCCCGAGCGCGACCACGGGGAGGTCGAAAGCGCGGCCGTTGCCGCCAACGCGCACGAATTCATTTCAAGTTTGCCCCAGGGCTACGACACCGTGACCGGCGAGATGGGAGTGCAGTTGTCGGGGGGCGAGCGGCAACGCGTTGCTATAGCCCGGGCGCTGCTTAAGGACGCGCCGCTGCTCATACTCGACGAAGCCACGAGCGCTCTCGACACGCAGTCCGAAAGGCTGGTGCAGGAAGCCCTCGAGCACCTGGTTGAGGGCCGGACCACCTTGGTCATTGCCCACAGGTTGTCTACCGTGAGAAGAGCCGATCGCATAGCCGTGGTGGCGGGCGGGCGCATAGTGGAGATCGGTACTCACGAGGAACTGCTTGAGCGCGGACAACTCTACAAGAAGCTCCACGACATGCAGTTTGAGGACCGTCCGGCTGCCTGAGCGGTGGCTGGGTATTGAGGCGTGGCCGGTGGCGGGGGCAGGTTGTGGAGGCGGATGCGGCGCAACCGGCGCTTTGCGGACCTCGAGATCGCCATTGCCGGAACCCTTGCCGGTTTGCTGCTGCGTTTTCTTACTTTCACCTGCCGCGTCACCTTCGAAGGATTCGACGACCTCGAGCGCAGGTGGGCCGAGCGTAGTCCCGTCGTTCTCGCCTGCTGGCACGGGCGCTCGTTGATGTTGCCCTTTGTCTACAGTGACCGACAGTTGGGCGTAATGAACAGCGCTCACCGAGACGGCGCTATCATAGCGCGCGTGCTCGAGGGGCTGGGCCTCACGGTTACCCGTGGCTCTTCGAGCCGCCGGGGCGTGGCCGGGCTGCTGGGCCTGTACCGGCTCATGCATAAGGGCGTCGATGTGGCGCTCGTTCCAGACGGCCCTCGGGGGCCGGCGGGCGTGGTCAAACCGGGAGTAATAGTCCTGGCGCGCGACGGTGGCCGGCCACTCGTGGGCTTGTCGTGGAGCGCGAGCCGGGTGTTTCGCCTCGCGAGCTGGGATCGCATGATGGTGCCGGCGCCGTTCAGCCGCGTGCTGGTGGTGGCCGCCCGGGAGCTCGAACTCGAGCCCGAAGGTGACAACGAACGGGATTGCCGAGAGCTCGAGGCCAGGCTCAAAGCGATCACCCGCCGCGCAGACCAGGCCGTGGGTCGTGCACCCGAGGACTGTTGATGGTGGAGAGAGGCAAGCCTGTGCAGCCTGGGGCGGGAGTAAACCCGGCGGCGGCCTGGTTTGCCCGCCGCGTGTACTCGCTGCTGGCCGGCCTGGTAGTAATGCTGGCGAGGGTTTACCGGCGTACGGCAGGCGAGGGGACGCGCCGGCGCGAAGAGATCGTTGGCAGGCTTGCCGGCTGGACCGGGGACGTCGGGCTGCTTGCTGACTTGAATGGGTGCACCTGGGTACACGCTGCTTCGGTGGGGGAGGTGCAGCTGGCCAGGCCGCTGCTGGCGCGCCTGGCCGAGGCTCGCCCCGATCTCCCGCTGCTGCTGACCTGTAACACCGCGACCGGCTTGCAGCTGGCCGTGAAGTCGTCGGCGACGTCGGCGAGGTTTTTTCCTTTCGACTCATCGCCGATCATGGCGCGCGTACTTGATGCCCTGAAGCCTTCGCTGTTCGTCTTTGTCGAGACCGAGATCTGGCCTTGCCTGCTCAACGAGTTGGCCCACAGGAAGATACCCAGTGTCATGGTCAACGCGCGCGTGTCTAAAGTTAGTTTTCCTCGCTACCGGCGGGTGCGCTGGCTGGTGGGACCCGCACTGGCAGGCGTAAACGCTGTGCTCGCCCGCGATCGCAAAAGTGCCGACAGGCTGGGCACCCTAGGGGCCGTCGCCGTGACGGTAGTGGGCGACCTCAAGCACGACGGCCTGGCCGCTGCCGAAGTCACAGCGACTCCCAACCTGCTCGCGGCCGCTGAAGGCTCCTTGCCGGTGCTGGTCGCCGCCTCTACCCGTGAGGGCGAGGAAGAACTGGTGTTGGCCGCGTTCGAAGGCCTGCGCGATCGTGCGCGGCTGGTTGTGGCGCCTCGCCATTCCGAGAGGACCGCCGAGGTAGAGGGCCTGCTCGTCCGGCGAGGAATGCGCTACAAGCTGCTGGGGGAGGGCGACACGGCCGGTGACTGGGAGGTGCTGGTCATCGACACCGTGGGCAAGCTGCGAGGGTTTTTTGCTGCCGCGCGCGCCGTGTTCGTGGGCGGCAGCCTGGTAGATAAGGGCGGGCACAATCTTCTCGAACCCGCGGCTTATGCGACCGCCGTCTGCGCAGGGTCCCACCTGGACAATGTTCAGGACCAATCGGCGGCGCTGCTGGCTGGAGGTGGCATAGAGCTGGTGGCCGATACCGAGGCCCTCGCAGCGGTGTGGAACGACTGGGTGGATGATGAGAACAAGGCCGCACAGGTTGGTGAGGCTGCCCGCGACGTGGTCCGGAGCAGCGGCGGTGCGCTCGACGCCACGATGGCCGTACTGGAGGGCTTGTTGTGAGCGCAGCCAGGGGGCGGCCCGCCTTGTTGGCGAGCTTGTGGTACTCGCCGGCACCGGCCTGGCGCCTGGCCCGCCTGCTGCTCGCGCCCCTGTCCCTGCTGTACTGGCTCGTGCTGTACCTGCGCAACGCCGCCTGGGACTCCGGATTGTTGCGCGTCCGGAGCGTGGGGTTACCGGTGTTGTGCGTGGGCAACATCAATTCGGGCGGAACCGGCAAGACACCGCTAGTGATCTGGTTGGTCAATTCGTTGAAAAAGCGTGGCTACACTGCTTCCGTTGTCAGTCGTGGCTACGGGGCCAGCGGCGATGTTGATCGCGTGGACGCCGCCCGGTCCGGGGCGGGCTCCAATCGATCTGCCGACGAGGCAGTGCTCGTGGCTCGTCGTTGCGACTGCACGGTGGTGACCGCTGCAGACCGGTTGGCGGCTTGTCGTCTTGCCGAGCGGGAAGCCGGCGTCGACCTGTTGATTCTCGACGATGGCTTTCAGCACCGGCGGCTCGCTCGCGACCTTGATCTCGTGTTGCTTGCCGTGGGCGACCGGGATGCGCGATTACTTCCGCGCGGTCCGCTGCGCGAACCTGCTTCGGCGTTGCGCAGGGCTGACATCATTGTCGAAAACGCTGGCGGAGAGAGTGGCCCGATGGTGTCCCGGCGGGCAGTGGGGCTCGTGGACAGGGTATCGAGCGACGCCGAGCCGGGTTCGCTCGAGCGGTTGCGCGGGCAGCGCGTGGTGGTGATCTGTGGCATTGCGGCGCCGGCCGCTTTCGTTGACATGCTGGGCTCCTGCGCTGCGTTGGTAGAAGAGGTCTACGCCTTTGCCGATCACCACGACTACGAGCCGGGCGACCTCGATCCCCTGCGCGCGGCGCAGCGAAACGGCGCCCTGCTGCTGACGACGGAAAAAGACCTCGTCAAGCTCGAAGCTTTCGTCGACGATGGGTTCAGCCCGCTGGCGCTCAGGCTCGGGCTGGAAGTAGAAGGCGGCCCCGCGTTGCTCGACGCGGTAGTGGATGCACTTGACCTGAAAGCGCGTGGGCCGCATCATCAGCGGTCTGGCGCGCCCCGGGGCGACGCGGGAATCAATAAATGAAGGCCTTGGTGACCGGTGCTGCGGGGTTTGTTGGCTCCTCTTTAAGCGATGCTTTGCTCGAGGCTGGCCACGAGGTGACGGGTGTCGACTGCTTTATCGACTACTACGCCCGTGCCCTCAAGGAAGACAATCTAGAGAAGGCCAGGCTGTCGTCGTCGTACAACTTCGTCGAGGCGAGCCTGGTTGACGCGGAGCTCTCCGGGCTGCTCGAAGGGGTGGACTGGGTCTTTCACCAGGCTGCCCAGGCTGGCGTCAGGGCCAGCTGGGGCGCTGACTTCAGGATCTACAGCGACAACAACGTTTACGCTACGCAGCGATTGCTCGAAGCCTGCCTTGCGGCTTCGGTCTCCAAGCTGGTGTACGCCTCTTCGTCGTCGGTTTACGGCGACACGCGGGATCTTCCCATGACAGAGAGCAGCGCCACGCGTCCGGTGTCGCCCTACGGCGTGACCAAACTGGCGGGCGAGCACTTGGTGTCCCTGTACAGTGTTAACTATGGTTTGCCGACGGTGGCCTTGCGCTACTTCACAGTTTACGGGCCCCGCCAACGCCCCGACATGGCTTTCAACCGCTTTATTCGATCTACTCTTGAAGGTGGGGAGATCACGCTCTACGGTGACGGTGAGCAGTCGAGGGATTTTACTTTCGTGGACGACATCGTAGCCGCTAACATGGCGGCTGCCGCGGCGCCGGTTACGGGCGAGTTGCTCAACATAGGCGGCGGCTCGCGCATAACCGTCAACGAAGTGTTGGCCCTCATTGGCGATATCACCGGCCGCGAGCCCCAGGTGAAACGGCACGACAAGCAGAAAGGTGACGTCGTTCATACAGTAGCCGACACCAGCCGAGCGCTTGAGCTCATAGGCTACAAACCGGCCGTCGGCTTAAGAGAAGGTTTGAGCCGCGAGCGCGACTGGTTGCAGTCGCTCGACGCGGGGCTTATCGCGGCCATGGGGGCAGCATGAAAAACGATCCCGGTCTCCTCGACGTCCTGGCCTGCCCGTCCTGCAAGGGGCGCTTGCAGTATACCAGCGGCGAGAAACTTCTCTGCGACGCCTGCCGCCTCGTCTTTGACGTGAAAGACGGCGTGCCGGTTCTTCTCGTAGAAGAGGCGGAGCCGGCCGACTGAAGTGGGGGCTTTGTCCAGGTGGCCCTGAACCTTCCCGAAGGATACGAGGACCTCGACAGGGGTTCAGTAAGGGTGGTGGCTGCCCGTCTCGACCTGGAAGAAATGACCGGGTTGCTTTGCGGGGCTGACCGCGACGAGGCCGGCGAAGCCGTCAGCGGTGGTCGTGGCGGAACCCGGCGAGTGGTGTTGCCCGGTGGCCGAGCCGTTTACGTGCGCCACTACCTGCGCGGCGGCATGATGCGGTTTCTCAGCCGTGACCTTTACCTCGCCCGCCCGGCTCGGCCGTTGCGCGAGCTCGCGGTCACCCACTATGCCCGTGCATCGGGTTGTCCGGTGCCGCAGGTGCTGGCGGTCTGCGTGGAAGAGGCGGGGATGTTTTACAGGGGCTGGATGGTTACCGGTGAGCTGGAAGGGACCAGCTCCCTGTTCGATCTGTTTGCGAGCTCTGACGAGGCCGGTCAAAAAAGACTGCTGCGGGCCGCGGGCCTCGCGATCCGCAGCCTGCACGACGCGGGGGTCTATCACCCCGACCTCACAGGCCAGAATCTGCTTGTAGACCGGGACGGTGATGCCTGGGTCATTGATTTTGATCGCGCGTGGTTGGGCAGGCCCAACGTGACTCGTCATGCCGATGCGGCCCGCGATCGCTTCTGGCGTTCGATGGTCAAAATGTCGGCCCTCGCAGGCACGGCGCTTGACGGCGAACAGCGACGCTGGCTTGAGTGGGGCTACCGGGGGTAGGGTGTTGTCGTGAAGAGCATGACGGGATTTGGGACGGCCTCAGGCGTGGTCGAAGAAACAACCTTGCTGGTCGAAATACGTTCGGTCAATCAGCGCAACCTGGACGTCAAGGTATCGCTACCGCGCGAGTACGGACGCTGGGAGCGTGAGTTTCGCCGCACGGTGGGGGCGATTGTAGAACGCGGTCGCGTTGAGCTGTACATCGGACGCAACTCTCAGCAGGGCCCGGGCTCGGTCAAGGTCAACAGCAGGGCGGCGCAGGCGTGGATCAAGGCATGGAGGTCGCTGCAGAAGGAGTTTGGACTGCAAGGAGAGCTAGAGCTTTCCCTGCTGCAGGGCAGGAGCGATATTTTCGTGGTAAGCGAGCGCGCTTCGGTGGCAGCCGAGGAGCTGGCCGTCGTTCGCGGGCTGCTCGATAAGGCGCTGCAGGCCCACCTCCGTGATCGCAAGCGCGAGGGGGGATACTTGAAAAAGGATATGCTGGGCCGCCTGCGCGTGCTGGGCAAGACCGCGGGGGGGCTTGAGAAGATATGCCGGGGTATGGCCGGCCGGCTACGAACCAGGCTGGAAAGCCGCGTGGCTGACCTTCTCGGATCGGGACGGATCGACGAGGCCCGCCTGGCCCAGGAGGTAGCGCTTTTGGCCGACCGCACCGACGTGACCGAAGAACTCGTCCGACTCGACAGCCACGTGGACGCCTTGGTGGAACTCACCCGCGTGCAGGGGCCCATTGGCAAGAGGTTCGACTTCCTCCTGCAGGAAGTAGGCAGGGAATTGAACACGATTTCGTCCAAGGTGGGGGAGCTGGCCGTGAAAAATCTGGTGCTCGACGGTAAGGTCGAGATGGAGCGGCTGCGAGAGCAGGTGCAGAACGTGGAGTAAGCGGCAGTGAGTGGCAGGCTTTTTATCTTTTCGGGGCCGTCGGGTTCTGGCAAATCTACCATATGCGCGGGCTTACTCGATACCTTTGCCGATCTTGAAATCTCGCTTTCAACCACCACCCGGCCACCGCGTGAGGGCGAAACCGATGGCGTGGAATACCTGTTTGTCGACGACGTCGAGTTTGACCGCATGGTCAAGGAGGGGTTGTTTGCCGAATGGGCCACCGTTCACCGTCATCGTTACGGCACTTCGCTGGCGGCAGTAGAAGCCGCCCTTGGCGAAGGCAACAAGCTTCTTCTCGATGTCGATGTGCAGGGCGCAGCGGCGATCCGGAAGCTGTACCCCGATGCCGTGGCTACCTTCCTGCTGCCACCTTCGCGGGAAGTGCTGGCCGCCCGCCTGGCCGCACGCGGTACCGACAGCGATGAAGTCATAGGCCACCGCCTGGCTGAAGTGGCTGCCGAATTAGCCAGGGTGGCCGACTACGACCACTGCGTGGTCAACGACGATCTCGAAGTTGCCAAGGCTGCCTGCGCCGACATAGTACGCGGTTCCAGCAGCCGGGTGACCAGTCCCTTGGAGGGCCCTGCAAGGGCGGTGCTGGATTCTTTTGAGGAAAAGGATTGAGCCTCGGCGACCTACTCAGCAAGACCCGGGAATACCTGTCCGAAGACGATGTCTCGCTGGTGTCGAAGGCCTACGACTTTTCGGCCGAGGTTCACGCGGGTCAACTTCGCCAATCGGGTGAGCCCTACCTGATCCACCCCCTGGCCGTGGCCCTGCTGCTCGCTGACCTCAGGCTCGATGTCGACTCGGTGGTCACCGGGCTGCTCCACGACACAGTGGAAGACACCCTGGCTACCACCGAGCAGATCGAGGAACGTTTCGGCCCCGAGGTCGCGGGGCTGGTCGACGGGGTGACCAAGATCAGCCTGTTGGAAACCGAAGACAGCGAGACGCTGGAGGCCGAAAACCAACGCAAGGTTGTTTTGGCCGCGGCCCGCGACGTGCGCGTGTTGCTGGTAAAGTTGGCCGACAGGGCCCACAACCTGCGCACCATAAAACACCTGGCACCGGAAAAGCAGCAACGGATCGCCCGCGAGACGCTCGATCTCTATGCCCCACTGGCGCATCGCCTGGGCATCAACTGGCTCAAGACCGAGCTCGAAGACTCCTGTTTTCGTGTGCTTTACGCCGAAGAGCACCGCGCACTGCGTGACAGGCTTTCGCTCAACCGGCTGGAGCGGGAGGGCTACATGAGCGAAGTCTGTAATCTGCTGACCAAGCGCCTGGGTGATGGTGGCCTGGAGGCCGAGGTGGGCGGGCGCACCAAGAGCGCCTACTCAGTGTTCTGCAAGATGAAAGACCAGGGCCTCGACTACGACGAAGTGCATGACGTGGTGGCCTTTCGTGTCGTGGTGGACAGTAGAAACGAGTGTTACGAAGCGCTGGGCATCATGCACGCTTACTGGCGGCCGGTGCCCGGGCGTTTCAGGGATTACGTGGCGCTGCCCAAGGCCAACATGTACCAGTCGCTGCACACCACGGTGATCGGCCCCTACGGCGAGCGCATGGAGATACAGGTGCGCACAGGAGAAATGCACCGCATTGCCGAGCACGGCATCGCCGCGCACTGGCGCTACAAGTCGAGGGACGACCAGGGAACCGACGAAGACGAACGCCTTGAATGGCTGCGGCAGGTCCTCGAGTGGCAGAAGGTCGACGACCCCCGCGAGTTTATCGACACCATCAAAGCCGACGTCACGGCCGAGGACGTTTATGTCTTTACGCCCAAGGGCGACACGGTGTCCCTGCCGTTGGGCGCGACCGTAGTGGATTTTGCCTACAGTATTCACACTGACATCGGCAACCACTGCGCCGGCGCGCGCGTGAACGGGCGCCTGGTGCCCATCAAGTACCGCCTCGAGCAGGGCGACTCCGTCGAAATTCTCACGACCGAGCAACTCGCGCCGTCGCGGGACTGGCTCAAGTTTGTCGTCAGTCACCACGCCCGCGAACGGGTGCTGAGTGTGCTCAAGCAGGAGGAGCAAACGAGAGCGATCGCCCTGGGGCGCGCCATAGTGGAACGCGACCTCAAGGTAGAAAGCCTGGATCTCGCCCGTCTTCACCGCGAGGGACGAATGGCTGACCTGCTGAAGAAGTTCCGCAAGGCCGACGAGGACGAGCTCCTCGAATCGGTTGGTCTCGGTCGGGTCACGGTCGCCCAGGTACTCGATCACCTATTGCCTGATCGCGCTGCCAAGGCTGGGCCGCGCAGGCGTTTAAGGAGAATATTCGGATTGCTGGCCCGCCAGTCTAAAACCGGGGTCACCGTGCGCGGCGAAGAAGGCGCGGTCGTTCGCTTCGGCAAGTGCTGCCAGCCGCTGCCAGGAGATTCGATAGTCGGCTTCCTGACCAAGGGCAGGGGCATTACCGTCCACTCGCTGGACTGCCAGCGCCTGGCAGATTCGGATTCGCGCCGGCACGTGGAGGTGACCTGGGAGAAAGGCGCCCGTGCCCTGAGGAAGGTGAAGCTCGAGGTCGATTCGAGTGACAGGCCCGGTCTGCTGGCGGGAATGAGCCAGGCCATAACCGCGGCGGGGGTTAATATCGAACGAGCGCAGGTGCGCAGCATCGGAGATAATCGGGCCACCAACGTATTTGAACTGATGCTGGGGCACGTCGACGAACTCAAGCGCGTTTCGAGCAACCTACGAAGGGTTCCCGGTGTGCGTGACGTTCGTCGTATAAGAGCTTGAGCTAGCAGCGGCGGGGAGAGCAAACGGTGAGTGGCGAAAGAAAAGA